>Ga0154564_153_pt1 | contig 112375 bp, 83 predicted proteins | sample RifGroF2_FD_105707 | JGI IMG/M metagenome (GOLD analysis project Ga0154564, IMG submission 105707) | Lentisphaerae bacterium GWF2_49_21
TTTATCTGGTTACTGGCAATTTGAACTTTACCAAAGTCAATGCCCATTACGAACCACTAACATAAAATAGAAACCCACTCAAAATGAAAACGAACCTTATTTTCTTTCAAGTTCCAAGCTCCAAATCACAAATTCCAAACAAGTTCCAGATTCCAATATTCAAACAAAGAACAATTCCAAGAACGCCAGAGCAAGGGCTACGAAAAAAACACAAGCTGAAGCTTGGACTCCAACGAATGAGACAGTTCCTGTTGGAGTACAAACTTTAGTTTGCTCTTCTCCTGTCCTCCTCTTGCCGTTTTCTAAAGTTGGAGTTCACAGCTTTAGCGTGTCCCTTCTTAATTATCCCTGTCCATGTTGCCGGCGAGACGCCAGCGCTCCGTGAAACTCCAAGTTCTTTTTCTGACCTTCATCGGTTGGATATTGAATGTTCGATATTGGATATTCAAAAGAGTTCCTCCCTCTTCGTGAAATACGCAAGCAGGGATCTTTCAAACGGGGTCCTGGTGCTTATCGACTCGAACATTATGTTCATCTTCTCGCATGAGGTCCTGACCCCCTCCACATAATCATTGAACTCCTTCATGTATATCTCCCTGGAGAATTCGCTCTCGAACTCGACAACGTCTCCTGTCTCCATGTCCTCGAACTCGACAAGCCCCTTGTACGGCAGCTGGAGCTCGGCCTCGTCGAGGATCTGGAAAAGTATTACTTCGGCCTTCTTGTAGCGGAAATGCTCGAGGCTTTTCAGGAACCCCTTGTCCAAGTCGAAGAAATCCGAAAAGATCATTACAAGCGATCTCCTTGATATCTGCTCGGCTATGCTGTGGAAGCATTTTGCGGCGTCGGTCCTTCCCCCGGGCGAAAGACGCTCCAGCACGGAAAGGAGGTTGAGCATGTGCTGGCGTGAATTCTTCGGAGGATGATAGCTCTGGATGGCGTCGTTGTATGTGAAAAGGCCCACCGCGTCCCTCTGCCGCTGCATCAGATATATGAACGCGGCCGCCATGTAGCACGAATAATTGAACTTGTGCCTCTTCGTACCGGGCATCGCCATCGAGTTCGAAACGTCAAGGACGATATACGAATTCATGTTCGTCTCGTCCTCGAACTGCTTCACATAGTAGCGGTCCGTCTTCGCGTACACGAACCAGTCGAGATATTTCACGGAATCGCCGGGACAGTACTTCCTGTATTCCGCGAATTCGGAGGAGAATCCCTTGTACGGGGACCTGTGGAGCCCCATTATGGATCCCTCGACGAGATATCTGCAAACCATCTCAATGTTGCTGAGGGCGTCCAGTGTCTCAGACGGAAGGAAATGATATTTGTCTGGCATGTCTTATATAGCTCTTAGTGTTTTACTTCACATTTCAACAAAAGTATGTTGGGCTTTCCCTGTCCTGAGCTTGTCGAAGGGAGCCCGACGATTAATCGACGCTTTCAAATTCCAAGCTCCAAGTTCCAAATCTCAAACAAGCTCCAAATTCCAATATCCAACAAATACAGGAACAGCCCTCACGGGCCTTAACTGCTGACAATCAAGAACACGTCTTGCGACGTTGACTACAAGCATATTCAATAATTGCATTCGCTCGTAGTTAAGCTCGCAAGAGCTGTTCTTTTCTTATTTTGGAACTTGGATTCTGGAACATGGAATTTATTTGGTCATTAAACTCCTCCGGCCACCCCTCTTCGCCCAAGGGCTTCGCGGGGCAGGCCGAAGACTGACGACCGACCACTGTCCCACCTATTTTCCGCTCGGTTCAGGCACTATCTTGATCATCTTGTCAACTATTTCGGACGGCCCTATCCCCTCGCCCGCCGCGTGGAAGTTGCAGGCGATCCTGTGGAACATGACCGACTGGACGCTGCGCCTGACATCCTCGCAGCAGACATTTACGCGTCCATTGAGCCCGGCCCACGCCTTGGCCGCAAGGATCAGATACTGCCCCGCCCTCGGCCCCGCCCCGTAGTTGAGGTTCTTCTTGATGAACTCGGGGGATTCAGGATTTCCGGGCCTGGACATCCTGACAATGTCCGCGGCGTATGCAATGACATGTTCGCTGACCGGAATGTCGCGGACGATCTTCTGAAGTTCAATTATCCTCGGACCGTTTATGACATGCTTGAGCTTCACATCCCTGTTGATCGTAGTCTGTCCAATGATCCGTATCTCCTCATGTCTTCCGGGATAATCCATCCTGACCAGGAACATGAAGCGGTCGAGCTGGGCTTCCGGAAGCGGATATGTGCCTTCCTGTTCGATCGGATTCTGTGTCGCAAGGACAAAGAACGGGTTTGGAAGCGCGAATTCCACTCCGCCGCTTGTGACGTGCCGTTCCTGCATCGCTTCGAGAAGCGCGGCCTGTGTCTTCGGCGGCGTACGGTTGATCTCGTCTGCAAGGAGGATGTTCGTGAAGACCGGTCCTTTGACAAACCTCAGGATCCTCTTGCTGCTTCCAACCTCCTCGTCGAGGACGTCGGTGCCGGTTATGTCTGAAGGCATCAGGTCGGGAGTGAACTGGATCCTGTTGAACCCGAGGTTCATCACATCCCCGAGACAACGGACAAGGAGCGTCTTGGCAAGCCCCGGAACTCCGAGTATCAGGCAATGTCCTCCGGAGAGGATTGTGACAAGGACCTCGTCGATCACCGCCTCCTGTCCTACGATTACCTTGCCTATCTCCTTCTTTATCTCATGGAAGGACTGTGAAAGCTTGCCGACCTCGGCAATCATCTTTTCTGCGTCAATAGACGGGGGCATATATGTTGCTCCTTGTATGTTATTTAAGTACTTATAAACTGTCTTACGTCATATATGAATTCTTGTTTTAAGTTTCAAGTTTCAAGTTTTAAGTAAAGAATGTTTCCAGAGTTTTTCTCAATTTGTATCTTTACTTAACACTTGTGACTTAAAACTTAACACTGGTTTCTCAATGCGTCATGAAAAACGAGACCAGGTTCGCACCGAGCTTCAAGGCGTCGTCGGGCATGTACATGCAGCTCAGCGGATGCTTGTCGCCCTGCCAGCCTGCGGCGATATCCACGGGGCTGTAGATAATCTTGTATTCGCCGTTGATCTTCAATCCCTCGAGATATGCCGCCTTCACAATCTGAAATTTAGCCTTTGTCTCAGGTGAATATTCCACCACGTCGATCTTGTACGGCCCCTTCTGGAAAATCGGGCTGTCCATCGGGATCCTCTCAAATTTAGCATCCGGGTACATCGCGGCGATATTGCCCCTGAAAGCCGAGTCGAACTCTGAAAGCCCGAGAGAATTGCTGGCCAGCAGGTATCCGCCATGCGACAGATATTCCTTCAGCGCATTCTTCTCGGAATCGGAAAGCCTGAATACAGTGATGCCGGAAAGGAAAAGGAACGGATATGCGTCGACCGGATCCTTGCCCAGTACGACAGCCTTGCTGATATAATTAACCTTGACGTTCGTGTTGCGGCTTACAAACCGCATGAGCCTGTTTCCTGCGCCCGGCTCGGTGTTCCATACGCCGTCCGTCCTGATCTGCGGAAAGACAACAGGATCGGAATCGTCCACAAGATCGTTCTGCCCGTAGATGTCTATCCTCGAATGGGATTTCCCGACCTGGAACCATCCCACCGCATAGGCCAGCAGATTGAGGCCCATGATATCTGCGGATCCCGGATCATAATAGTCGGCCTTCGCAATGAGCTCGGGACTCGTCCTGTCCCAGCCTACTCCCATTCCGTACGGAGAGATCACTGCCGCAAGCCTCGAACCAATGTAGACTCCCTCCAGCACCGGCTCAACTTCGTTTTTTGTCTTTATATTAACCTTGACCGTATCCTTCAGCATGTGGAAGACGGGCTGGTCCAGAGGGAGACGCCGCGCCGGGGATTCCGGAATGATAGTTGCCAGCTCCTTGAGCGCCGACTTGTAGAAATAGGGAGAGCCCACGACGGAATCGAACCACAGCATGCCGCCTGCAAGCATGTATCTCCTCAGCTTTGCGCGCTCCTCGTCCGTGAAATTCAACGAACGTCCTCCTGAAAAGAACAGCACCGGTATCTGCGCCGGAGTCGAATCAAAACTTGACAGGTTGACTGTCTCGACCTTGTATTCCATGCCGAGATGGTCGCGCGCCATCCCGAGGATGCGCTGGCAGTCCGCGGGAACCATGTTCCAGTCGAACACCCTTGAAACCTGTCCGTCCTCCCATTTGTGATCGAGATATCCTCCCCAGACAACCTTGCCGATCAGAGTCGCCGGACTCGGCGGGCTTTTCTTCTCCGAACGCCTGAGCGGAGTCGCCGGAAGCGGAAGCGGAGGCAATGCCTCTCCGGCCTGCTGGCGATCCGCCTTCGCCTTCGGAGGCTTGCCGACCGGCTTCAGGAAATCATCCTCCTCGGCTGCAAACAATACCGTTGAGAAAACAAATAGGATTGAAAAGACAATTGCAAAACTCAAAATTCCGGTCGGACAAGTCCGACCCTCCACGCCAGAAACTGGCGTAAAGATGGAGGGACGCGCTTGCCGCGTCCGAAGTTTTTGAATTATTTCTTCAATCAACAGGATCGGTCTCATTTTGCACCTTCACTTATTTTTTTATTTATCACTTCAAGGAGCTTTGAAGCCTCCAGTTCCTCGAGCGAGTTCGGATTCTGCTTCCTTATGGTCGAGATCTGCTGCTTCGCCTTCAGATATTCCTTCCTACCAGCATAGACTCCGGCCAGCGCTATCCTTATTTTCGCATCGGTGCTGTCGTCCCTGTCAAGGAGAAGCGCTCCTTCAAGCACCGCTACGGACATGACATTTCTTCCAAGCTTCGAAAAGGCCCTGCCTTTAAGCAGGACAAGAGGCGCATAGAGCCTGATCGAAGGTTTCTCCCATTCAAGAGCGGAAATCACTTCCAACGCCTCTGCATTCTTGTTGGACGCAATGTACTGCTCGACCAGGAAAAGCTTCGCGTTCGTCGAATTCTCACGCTCCAGCCGCTCCTTCGCGTCCTTCGGAACCGGGTTTCCAGTCTTGATGGAGTTCAATATATAATACGCAGCATTGAAGCCTTCCTTACGCAGGACAGCGTCCGACTGCGCAACAATATATGCCCTCTTCTCGCGGTCCGACAGTGAAGCGTTCCTGATTCCATTCAGTATTTCAAGCCCTTTCTGCGGATCCCCCAGCGGCCCAACAAGCAGTTCCGCCTTCTTCAGGAGCGCCCTCGATTTCATGGGCTCCTGCGCCTTCTGCAGGAAAGCATCCCATGCATCTATGGCCGCCTTGTAGTTCTCGGTCTCAGCCATGCGAGCCACCACCAGCTTGTCGAGGAAGTCGAAAAGGCGTTCCGTGGCTGGCGACTTCTTCATGAGCGACGACTTCTGGTAGAATGTCTCCGCCTCCTTCTTCTGCTTGTAGAAGATCATCGACGTAATGATCGCATTATATCCCTCGTCCTGTATTCCGCCGGAGGATTCCTGCTGGACGGCCTTCTTCATGATCTCATTGGTGAGGTTGTCGTCGTTCTCGCTCTGGCCGAACCTGTAGTTCACCTGGACGTCCTGCTTCTGCTTCATCTGGCGCCCGCCTGCAAGTTCAACTGTCATTGTGACATGATACATCCATCTTTTGAAATAAAGATGTGAAACCTTCGCCCCCTCCCCGGACGTGCCGTCGTCAAAATCCCATTTTATCTTCTGTACTTTCAGGTCCGCAGGAACTGATGCCGTGAATTCGACCTCGTGCATGCAGTCGCTGTCGAAATAGATCATCTGCCTGTTGTCCCAGGAAAATTCCGGCACTGGCTTCCCGCCGCCATCCTCCAAGGGCCCGGCCGACGCCTTGTAGACATCGGTGAATGAATTTTTCGGGATCACTCCGTTCTTCTTTTCGCCTGGCAGGAGGATTCCGGCGACAGCACAGAGCCAGTCGCCATTGTTCGCATGGAGATATCTGAACTTGTGGATCCCCTCCGCAAGTACGACATCCCCAAAGACTTCGTTGTTGGCGCCCTTCCACGGATCATGTCTGCCGGGCCATGACACCACAGGTTTGCCGTCAATCAGGATAAACGAGGCGTCTGTGGAAGCCGAATAAAACCTGTAGCTTCCGGCCTTCCCAATTTTAATGTCGCCGTCGTATGAATGAATAGTGTTTTTGTTCTCTCCCAATAGATTGTTCCCGCAGAAAACCTTCTCCTCGAACAAAGCCCCCTCGAATGCCGACTTGGCCCAATGCTTCATGAAGGAATCAATGGAATCGACGCTGCCAAACGGCTCCTTGGATCTTTTCACGGTGTGGAGAAGTCCGGACGCGTTTGGCATGCCCTCGGCATGGCCGACCTCGTCCTTCAGAAAGGCCAGCGAAAGCTCATCGGATCCGTTGATGTTGAAGAATACCCTGTAATATCCCCCTTCCGCACGGAGCAGGCTCGTCTTGATCCCCTCGCCGTTCCGGTTGCACAGGAGGTAGCCTTTGCATTCGACAGGAAGGAAAAATTCGAGCGTCACCGAGACATTCCCCTTCGCCTCGGCGGGTATTTTGACCTTCTTCCAGTACATCGCATTGATCTTATCGGTCGGATGACCATATAAAATGGCTGGAAGGAGTATCGCAAATAAAATGGCCAGTGTTTTTCTTGTCATTCTCTCTTTTCTGGAAAATAAATTATCTGATTCACATATAATACGTTCGAACCAGTTAATTTATTACAGGAGAATGCTATTTCAAAAGAAAAGGGATTTTACTTCTTCCTTTCAATTTCAACGATGCTTATTCGTCCACGGACGAGTTCGACTGCAAGCTTGCCGTCTTTGACAGGGATCTTGGTCTCGGTTATCCTGGAGATTGTCGTAAAACTGCTGTAGTCGTAGTCCATCTCACCTTCAAGCGAATACTGGACCGCCTCATCCGCAAGTTTCCCTAGCGCAGACGAATCGATGTCGAGGACCAGCTTGTCCTTGAAGCTCCGGTTGATGATGTGGATGAATATCTTGTCGGGGGTGGAGGTGACAAGCATGTCGGCATATGCGACTTTCTTCTTCGGCGGGGACCATGAATTCTGGTATGGCTGTTCATAGGTCTGGTTTCCGGAGATTGAAATATCATGCAATTTATTTCCGTGATGGTTCGAATAGAACATCGTCGCCTGCCCCTGCGGATTGTAGCACGCATCCTTTTTCCCCTCCCGATCCAGCCTGATGCTTGCAATTCCCCATCCTGAACCGATGAGCATCGACTGCGTGGCAAGGTCGATGTCGTTGCCCTGCCTCATCAGGCCGTGGAGGAAGCCCGCCGCCCCGAGCTGGGCCGCGAGAAAATGCGTGATCTCAGGCTTGGGGACAATGTTCTTCAGCCCCCATCCGTTCCAGTTCCATTCCGTGCTGACCACCCTGTAACCGAGCGAGGTCGCTACAATAATCTCATCGTCAAAACCGATGTTCTCCCCTTTGTCCGAGAAATGCCCTGGCATTGAAACCCAGTTCTTCCAGAGTTCTTCCGAGGTGATCTTGCCATATGGTGCACCATCCAGCTTTATATCGTCCATCTTGCCAGGCGCATAAGTATGATAAGTGAGGAAGTCGACATTCTTCTTGATGTAGGGATCGCCGAACACTGCCCCTTCGACGGCGCTGCCGAGGCCCAGCTTCCCATCGATGATGATCTTGACGGAAGGATCGATCGCACGGATCTTCTCCAGGTATTTCTTCAGGCATTCGATGTACCATGTGGCAAGCTCCTGCTGCGACTTGAGTCCGGTGCCAGCCTTGACTGCGTCCGTAAATCTTCCGATCCACCATTCGTTGCCAATCTGGATGTATTCAGCCTTGTAGGGTTCCGGATGGCCGTTCGCCTTCCTTACCGAAGGCCAGTCCGGCATTCCTTCAGGAAGCTTTGCTCCGATCGGGGCGTTAGCGTAAGCGACGAGTCCGGTCGCGTTGGTGACGGCCTCTTCCAGCGGAACTTTCCTGGAAAGCCCGTCAAGCAGGTTGAGCACAAGGATGGTCTCGCATTTCAATTCGTCCCGGATCTTGAAGTAATCGTCATATCCGAACTTGTTCGTCATCTCCTTGCCCTGATGGTCGACTGAATTCCTCCTGTCCTTGCCCCTGCCCGGGACATTGTTGACCGCGTCGCGCCAGTCTATATAGTCTATAGTAGTTCCCGCAGGAAATCTTATCACCGGGATCTTCATCGCCTTCAGGAGTTCTACCGCCTTCGGCTGGAACTGTTCGGTCCCGGGGATGAATATGTGTTCAGGTCCAGGTTCGCCCACGCCTGCCTTTTCCATGAACTGTCCGAACAGACGGTCGTCTACTTTTCCGATCACCTTGTCGTTAACCACAAGTTTCATTTTCATTGTTCCGCTCTCCTCTGAGAAAACTGATTGGTTTAAAATGCATGCCAGGATTAAAACCGCGAGTGATGCTCTTTTCATTTGCATGATGATTCCATGTTGAAGTTCTTTTCATGTTCTCTTTAGCATTGACTTTAATGCCATAGTTGTCAAGCCTGTCGATTATTTTTGGCGCCGTTATTTTCTATCATAAATAACGGAATCTGCGACCGCAGCGTGAAGGGACAGAGGATATGCGGCAATGTAAATTGCGCGGGGCACAAGAAAAAGCGGCTGACAAGAAGGCAAACTCCTGATCTTGATTATTCACGCGACGTGAATAATCCATCGCTGTGCAGACGTGATCTCGTTAACGAGAAATGCGGAGCACCCCGAGGCTAACGGCGTCCGAGACAGTTCTTACCAATGTAGCACATGCTTACAGGCTGTACCATTTCATTGCCCGATGACAAGCGTTTTCAGACGCTTCAGGATCGCAGGCTCCCTTTTCCTGTATTCACCTGCAAACTTGTCAAGGAACATGTTGACAGTCTTCATCTCAGGCTTGTTGAAAAGAGCAATGATGAAATCACGTCTCTGCATTTTCCAAGTCCATTCAATGCCGAACTTTCCCATCCCATCAAGAAGTTCCGGATCCCTCATCAGGGTACTCGATTGAACATAGGACAGATTTGTCCTTTCAATAAGATACAGGCTGGCGTAGCTGTGGCTGTGTACATTAACATAGACAGTTTCTCGACTCATAGGCAGTTCTCGTCCTTCACGCGTTATTTCCCGCTATCGGGATCTGGTTTTCGGTAAGATACTTCGTATAGCTGAAATGTATTCTATCCGTTTCGGCCTAAAAAATACTATACCACCGCAAATGGTATTAACAAGGAGCGCCATGAACTCGGACGCTTTAAAGTAGCTTGCGACATCCCTGCCGTGTCCGCCATAGCTTCTTTGCGACGACGGAAGCATGTACCATCTTAAAGTCTAAGAATGGGACAGGCTTCCGACTTCGCCCAAGGGGCTACGCCGGACACAGAAAGCCCGTCCCTACTTTGGAATGTCAATTCAATTATGCACCTTGACTTCCACCTCTGTTGTGATTTATTTTACTGTGCATAGGTAGCTGTTATGCTATGCTATTATATGCATATGATGAGTTAAAAATGAAAAGATATTCTCGCACAAAGACACAGAGCCGCAAAGCAAATAAATGGAGCAAAAGTTTTAGGAAAAGAGTCTGAGAAAGAACCCATCTTCAAAAGGGTTTTTCTCAGTCCGAGCAGAAATGCGAAGGGAAAAATAAACTTGATAACTTTCTTCGTGGGCTTCTGTTTTCTTCGTGGTGAGAATATTTCCCGACGCCTTCTGGCCGGGATCTTCGACTTTGTGGCTCCTTGGCTTTGTGAGAGAAAAATGGATTTGGAATTTTAACCATCTCCATGCAGCCAACGTTGCATACGCGCTGTGGCAGATGGATAGGCGTAATTGTATAAACTAAAACCTGAAAGGAAGGAGATCAGAGATGAATAAAGATAGCAAGTGTCCGGTAACTGGCGGAAATGGCAAACCCACTGCAGGCAGAGGAACGTCGAACCGGGACTGGTGGCCGAACCAGTTGAACCTTAAGATCCTTCATCAGAACTCTAGCATGAGCAATCCTATGGGCGAAGAGTTCAACTACGCCGAGGAATTCAAGAAACTTGACCTGAAAGCCGTGAAGAAGGACCTCTATGCGCTTATGACCGACTCGCAGGACTGGTGGCCGGCCGATTACGGTCACTATGGGCCGCTCTTCATCCGGATGGCGTGGCACAGCGCCGGCACCTACCGCATCGGCGACGGCCGCGGAGGCGCGGGATCCGGCACCCAGCGCCTTGCGCCCCTCAACAGCTGGCCGGACAATGTGAATCTCGACAAAGCACGCCGTCTACTCTGGCCGATCAAGCAGAAATATGGCAGGAAGATCTCCTGGGCCGACCTCATGATCCTCGCCGGCAACTGCGCCCTCGAGTCGATGGGATTCAAAACCTTCGGCTTCGGCGGCGGACGTGAGGATGTATGGGAACCTGAAGAAGACATTTACTGGGGATCTGAGGACAAGTGGCTTGGAGACAAGCGCTACTCCGGCGACCGGAAACTCGAGAATCCTCTCGCCGCCGTTCAGATGGGCCTGATCTACGTCAACCCGGAAGGGCCGAACGGCAAGCCTGAACCAGTCGCCTCCGGCCATGACGTTAGAGATACCTTCGCACGCATGGCGATGAACGACGAAGAAACCGTCGCGCTCGTCGCTGGCGGGCATACGTTCGGAAAGTGTCATGGTGCGGGCGATCCGGCGCTTGTCGGTCCGGCACCTGAGGGTGCCGGCATCGAGGAGCAGGGACTCGGCTGGAAGAACAGCTTCGGCACTGGCAAAAACGGCGATACAACTGGCAGCGGCATAGAGGGCGCCTGGAAGAAGAACCCGACTAAATGGGACATGGGCTATCTGAACACGCTGTTCAAATACGAATGGGAACTGGTCAAGAGCCCGGCCGGCGCAAATCAATGGCTGGCCAAGGACGTGGCCGAAGAGGACATGGTGGCTGACGCTCACGACCCGTCGAAGAAGCACCGGCCGATGATGACCACGGCGGACCTTTCCCTCCGCTTCGACCCGATCTACGAACCGATAGCGCGGCGCTACCAGAAGAATCCCGGAGAATTCGCTGACGCCTTCGCCAGGGCATGGTTCAAGCTGACCCACCGCGACATGGGCCCCCGCTCGCGCTATCTCGGTGCGGAGGTTCCGGCAGAGAAACTTATCTGGCAGGATCCGGTGCCCGAAGTCAATTACAAGCTGGTCGACGCGAAAGATATCGCAGGCCTCAAAGTTAAGATCCTTGCCTCGGGCCTGTCTGTTTCCCAGCTGGTCTCGACCGCCTGGGCGTCGGCATCCACGTTCCGTGGCTCCGACATGCGCGGTGGAGCGAACGGGGCGCGTATCCGCCTTGCACCGCAAAAGGATTGGAAAGTCAACCAGCCGGCCCAGCTGAAGACTGTCTTGACGACCCTTGAGAGAATCCAAAAGGAGTTCAACAGCGTGCAGTCAGGCGGAAAGATGGTTTCACTCGCCGACTTGATTGTCCTGGGTGGATGCGCAGGTGTCGAGAAAGCTGCGCAGAATGCCGGGCATGATGTGTCCGTCCCCTTCAAGCCGGGACGCACGGATACGTCGCAGGAGGAAACCGACGTAGCGTCATTCGCCGTACTCGAACCGGCTGCGGACGGCTTCCGTAACTACCTCAAGACAAAATACGCTGTATCGGCAGAAGAATTGCTGGTTGATCGTGCACAGCTGCTGACGCTGACCGCTCCCGAGATGACGGTTCTCGTTGGAGGCATGCGCGTCTTGAATGCCAACTTTGGCCAGTCCCAGCACGGCGTCTTCACCAAGCGGCCAGAGACTCTCACCAATGACTTTTTCGTGAACCTGCTCGACATGGGCACAATCTGGAAGGCAATCTCGGAGGACAAAGACGTGTTCGAGGGTCGTGATCGCGCAACTGGCGAACTCAAGTGGACCGGCACCCGTGTCGACCTCATCTTCGGTTCGAACTCCCAGCTCCGGGCCCTGGCTGAAGTCTACGGATGCAAGGACTCCCAGGAGAAATTCCTGCACGATTTTGCAGCGGCGTGGGACAAGGTGATGAGCCTTGACCGTTTCGACCTCGACTGATCGCACACGCATTAATGTCTTATCATATGTGAATCCTGAAGGGATTTAATAATATAGCCTGTGGTTTCAACCCTATCTACTAGACGCATTTTTGGATACTAGAAGTTGCCTGTCCCGGCTGGGACAGGACGAGAATAGGCAGGGGCTTCAGCCCCTGTTTACTACCGTGGTTGTGTTCGCGTGCCATAGGTACGCGATGTTAATGTCCGGGTTTATGGTTTTCACGGCGTACCTATGGCACGCTTGGATACATATAATCCACTCAACAGGGGCTGAAGCCCCTGCCTATTTCCATTTCGTCCCTCTGGGACAGAAGCTGCAATTGCTTTTCAATAGCAACAGCATTGGATTCCCACTTTTGTGGCTGAAATTTGACTTTCTATCTCCTGATTGATTTTGATTTTAATGATTTCTGATGAGCGACCTGTCCCTCGTAGCCCAAAGGGCGAAGTGGGAAGCGAATCTTTGGAGTGCGGCAGCCCTCTGCCGCTTTGGATTCTGAATTGAAATAGAAGCGGGAATAAATGCAAAGCGGCACAGGGGTGCCGCAGTCCAAAGTCAGGCCAAGGCGCCTGACATGAAGAAAAGGACAAGATAAAACTTTAACACCCCACCCTAGAATTTTCATAATCCGTGATTTTTGATATATTTTCAAAACAAATGTGCACGTTTCATATGTTCCTGTGACATGTAGGTATGAAGCTAGAGGAATGTTGGATTAATGGATTAATGGATGATTGGGTCTGAGTTCAAAAAGAATTTATCTGATGCCCAGCCATCCATCAATCCAGGCAATTTTTAAAGGGAGGGTATGAATATGAAGATGCTGAAGATGATTTGTCTCATGTGGCTTCTGGTCGGAGGAATTTCGTTCGTGACTTCCGCAGAGGAGAAGAAGGTTGAATCCAAGGATCCGCCTGCAGTAATCACCAACAAGGATGACAGAAAAATCATCGATCAGGGGACAGTGATTGGAAAGGTCACAAAGATAACGGACAAACTTATCGAAGTGACGTCGGAAAGTGGAAAAACTGCTCAATACATGGCTGAATGGAAAGGCGGAATGAAGGGCAGCCCCGACAAGAGCATCCTGAAGATCTTCGAAAAGCTCAAGGTCGGCGATACGGTCAAGTTTGAATGGTATGTGAACGACCACATCCGCATCAAGAAGATAGAACCGATCGCCAACGGCGCAAAAGAAGAGAAGAAGAAATAACAGTTGTCTTCTTATGTTGGAGTTCACAGCTTTAGCGTGAGTCTTTTCGAGTTACTAAGATTCAGGCTAAAGCCTGTACTCCAAACACGTAAAATGTAAGCGTTCAGGAAAACTGCTTACCATTGCTGTTCGGAGTTCAGTCTTTCCGTGTCCGCCATAGGGCTTTTACAAAGGAAGAAGGCAGAAAAATATAAGAACACGCTAAAGCTGTGAACTCCAACTTAATTATCCGATGTGATGAAACAAAACTAGCTGATCTTCAAATCGGGATTTCCCGGTCCGAAATGCTTGAGCATCACGATCGGATCGCTGTCTGAAAGATTCGTGATCTTTACGCCTTCCTTTGCCGCCTGTTCACTGACGAAGAATTCGTCATTGGTCAGCTGCCCGTAGCGGATGAGTGCAGGTGTTTCGATCTTCCACTGGTTCATCGTGCCATGCCCCTGCATCATTATCAGCCCGTATGCCGCGGTATCCTTTATCACAACGCTACGTCCCGGCAGGACGGTGAGCTCCTTGGCGCTGAATGCATCCGACTTGTAGCATATCCAGTGTTCGCGGTAACCTTTGGATTCCATTTTCGGAACGCCATCCACAGGCAGTGGCCGCATGAAATGTTTTTTTGCAAAATCCGGATCCACGTTCAGATCCCAGTCGATGATGCTCATGAGATAATCGAAATCGCCCTTCTGCTCCTTCGGGGTGTCCTTCCAGAGCAGTTCCTGCGGAACGATCTGATGGTTCGTGAGCGACTGGTACATCGCATATACGTCCGAGGCCTTCTGCGGCTCATAGGTGCACAGGCTTCCCGGTGCATGCAGGATTCCGGGCGGCACATCCCAGCCAGTGCCCGGATCAAGGCGGTACGCCTGGGAAATGCTTGTGATCCTGTTGTCTCCCTTCATGAAATTCATAAGGCATTCCTTCACCTGGTCCTTCGTGACGTGCGGCTGGAATCCAAAGAACGTATATGGAAAATCACCGCCATAATTGTTCGCCTGCGGAGGAAAGTAATAAGCCTCGGGTTTTCCCATCTGTCCAACTTTTGCGGCATGCTCGTTGCGATGATGGATGTGGTGCGGCAACGGGCCTTTGTTGTCGAAGAACTTCGAATACATCGGCCAGCATTTGTATTCCTTCCACAGGCGATCCCCGATGAGCTTTCCTTTCAGCTCCGAAACAGCATCGCGGAGAGTGATGCGCCTTTCTGTAGAACCGTCTTTCACGACGACCTGGCTAAGCCCTTCATCGACTCCTGTCAGAGGACCGTTGTCCGCGGGCGTGGTCGAAGAGAACCAGCGCTCATCGATACCGCCGCGTTCACCTCCCAGTGCGTAGTAGTCGTCCGGATGCAGTTTGATCCTGCGACCCGGAATGCAGAATGAGCGTGGCACCCAGTTAGGTGCGAGGCGCACGATGCCGTTTCCCTGGTCAATTGCAAGTTCAGCGAGTTGCTTCGTCTTCATGTTTCATCCCCTTTTGATTTCTATTCTACAAAATAATATTCTAAAGAACAAGAACATGCCTTGCGGCATTGACTACAAACATATTCAATTGGAATTAATTCGTTAGTAGTTAAGCTCGCAAGAGCTGTTCTTTTTCTTTCTTTATATGACTTCATCAAAATTTCATATCTACCATTTCTATTGTTTCAAGGAAGGGCACTTCGATGCGGACTGCACCCTTCACTATTTTCATGTCAATCTTCTTGTTGTCGGATATGCGGACGCAGGATTTGGGGATTGCTCCGTCCGGCAGGCGTATCACTGCATAAATATCGCGCACCGGCACATTCGGAAGCTCCTTCTGGTAGTTCACAAATCCTACGATATACGCATTTTCCGTAGTGCTCCTGAGGATTGTTATCTCCACGCATTCCGGAGCATTCGTCTCGAGGACTAGTGATGACGGCGCATATTCCTTGAAAAGCCAGGAGCCGAAAACCTGCTGTGCATCCTGCTGCAACGAAAGTACGGGCGAGGAAAGATATATGCACTTTCCTTTGCCGTATTTATTTACGGTAAGACCTGCGTATTCCGTGATTACTCCTGGCGGATTGCTGTGGATGGATGCATACTTTTCAGCGTCGGGATCGAAGACGGGTTCTGCGATCTTCGCAATCACCTTTGCTCCGTCGGCTTTCACAAGCGGCGCGGAGGCATAACATGAAACAAGCCAGTGCCTGTCGACGAATGAAAGATAATGGAAACGTTTCGCCTTTTCTCCGGTATATTTCACGCCGAAGACATCTGCAAGACCGAAGTTTCCGGTGTGCGAACCGTCCGGCTCATAAAAGGATGTCATGCCGGTGGCGATAAGAGTTCCTCCGGCTTCGACAAACTTGTGGATGCGATCATTTTCCTTTTTCGTGGTATACATGATGTTGTTCATCACAATGGTGTTCAGACCGTCGAATTTTTCTGTTCCGTTAGATATGACGCGGAATGGAATATGCGCACGAGTCAGCATTACCGATGTTCCGGAAATTTCCTCCACGGCAGGATTTCCGCATGGGGTGGTGCACATGATCTCTGCGTTGTCCTTCTCATCTACATATGCGGCTGACGAATAATAAAGCGCCTTGTCTGCCACGATTTCCGGGATATGTCGTTCCACGGTCTTAGTGAACGGCGTGAGCTTCTTCGACACCTTGCCAAGCCGTTCGTAGACTTCCTTCTCGAGCGTACCGTCGGGATTTATCGCGTCGATGAAGAAGTATGCGCCGGCGTTGGCGAGTGTCACGGACGCCTCCGCCGTGAGTTCGGCCTCGGATTTCATCGACGTGTGGTCGCGCAGGTTAACGCAGCGGGACGTCATGAACTCGTATGGCATATTCTTCGTAATTCCGGCAAGGACCTTTGCACCGAGGACGTGCTGGTATTTTCCGCCGTAGAAGTCGCCGGAGGTATAGTCGCATGCGTCCACAATCCCTAGGCTGTATCCCTGTACCCAGCCATGCATGACCGTGCTTGTCTGATGGGTCACGGTGATGTCCTTCTTCGACTTGATGAACCTGGTGATCTTCTGCGTGAACGACGCCATCGAACGTTCACGGAAGCGCTGGAAGGAGATCCATTCCTTGTTCCTCCAGTCTATCCTGACCGGTATCTCGCATCCCGTCTCCTCCAGATATTTCCTGCGGCAGCTGCTGCAGACGCATATGTTCGGCCAGAACGTCATGTCGTTGAAGATGCCGTCGACATCGTAGGAGATCACCTCGCCTATCTGCGCCAGCGTGAATGCGACATAGTCGTCATTGTTCGGGCAGCTCCACCAGTAGCGTCCGCCATGCTGTCCGCCGCTGGCCTTCGCGATCCGCCATTCCGGATGTGTCTTCGCTGAATGGTTGTGATAGATGCTGGTGTAATATGCGATGGGGACGATTCCCTCCTTCCGGAGCAGTTTCACCGTTTCACCGAATATGTCGCGGCCCTTCAGGTTCGCATGCTGATGCCCGACCTTCGTCGGATAGTAGCTGTTGCCGTTGTGGCATACGGCGTAGACCATCGACGACTCTATCCCCGCCTTCTTCACCATCGCCACATACTGCTTCGGATCGAACTTGGTCATGAACGAGGGATCGTCCTCGGTGATATGGTTGTCTATAAGGAGCCTGGAGTAACAACGCTTGTACCAGTTCTTCATTTTTATTCTCCGTGCATGATTAATGAAATTTTTCCTGTATATATTCTAGGGCTTGTCGCTCCCGTAATCAATGCGATAAAACAATCATTGTTAGCACAAATCATGCATAATAAAGAAATGAATGTGGTACAGGCCCTAGTCGCCTTCGGCGCCGCCATAGGAGCCTGTCGGACATAGAAATGAGCGTGACAGGCAGTATTATTGTTCGTAGTTAACGCATTCTTGCGTGTTCTTCTACTGTTTTAAAACCACAGCCAATAATGGCTTGACTACAAACAATTATGAAAACCCTAAGTCCGACAGTCTCCATAGGCGGGTAAACGTCTCGCCTGTAATTTTCTCTTTTCTTACCCATGACAGAAAACTTCGCATCATATTCATAATCCATTGCATGCACACTTTTATTTCCCTTTTTACGATATATTTTATAGCACCAAACATGCATGATAAGACAAAAATCAATCAGGTCAATCCGCGCATCAACGTGGTGTGGTCAGGCTGGTGGCGCCCTGGATTCGTAGAGCAGGGCCGCTATCTCTACGACCATGAACTCGTCGTATTCACTTCGGGAAAGTCGCTGGTGGCCGTCGGCGAGAAGTCCTTCACATGCTCAAAAGGCGACGTGCTGATCATTCCTCCGGGCGTCCGGCACTGGACGCGCGCGCTTGACGACAGGGTGGAACGCTACTGCTTCCATTTCGACTGGGTGCAGGAACTTCCGGTTGTTCTTCCTCCGTTTGTATACGAGTCGACAAAGGCGTACAGGCCCAGGCGATGCAAGCCGGCTCCGAAACGGATTGGAATAAAAATGCCGTTCTACGTGACAGGCATACCGCTTCAGCGCCTTCTTCCCCTTCTGCATCCGCTGATAGAATGCGACGGCGGCAGCTTGGAAAGTTCATTGAAGCAGAAAGGACTTTTCATGCAGTTGCTCTCCGAGGTGCTCTCGGCCAACCAATCGGACCATTCGGCGCATGGAGGAAAATCCCTGAGACTTGTACAGTCCCTCAAACAGCGGATTGAAAATGACTACCGCCGTGATATGACGATAAATTCACTTGCGAAGGAGTTCAAGGTGACTCCCGTCCACATGGCAAGGGCGTTCCGGATGCTGGTCGGCATGAGCCCGTTGGAATATGTCCATCGTCTCCGCCTCGAAGAGGCTTACCGGCTACTGACGGCAAGCGCCAAGAACATCTCCGAGATTGCGGAGGAGGTCGGATTCCCCGACGCAAATTATTTCAGCCGCCTGTTCAGGAAGAAAATGGGGATGTCCCCTTCTATGGCCGTGACAAATCAAGGAAAAGAATCTTTACGGATCTCGCAAATTGAAAAGACAAATTGTAGGGACGGGCTTTAGCCTGACCCGCCGTAGCATCTTAGCGAAGGCGGAAGCCCGACAAGATGGCGGCCAGGAATGACCGCCCTACTTACTTAGGGCTGTCCAGGTAGAAATATGCGCAGCTCGACCAGTCATCGGTCCTTTCGAACAATCCATATGCCTTCGCCTTCACGGCCTTCAGCATGTTGACCTTGTCTTTTCCAAGGAAAAGTTTCCTGCCCGTGCCGTTTAGCTGCGAAATAGTATCAGGCCCCCAGCATCCTATCTGATGCATCGTGACCCTTATATCCTTGTGGAAATAGACAGGATCCGGGATATGGAAACGGTAGAAACAGAACTCGTATTTGTCCTTGTCGGCCATATGCGCGCCCTGGAACATGCTGGCATACTGACCGAGTCCCCAGGCGGTTCCGATATAATCCTCGGTTCCAGTGCCGCACAGGGTGGGATTCTTCGTGTCGCCGTCAATGAAAAATTTCATTTCACCTTCTCCCCACCAGGACTTGAACCATTTCCCGGTGTCTGCGACTACGCCGATGTTACAGCCGAGGAAGCGGCCGGAGCCCTTGATCTTTGGAAGGATCTCGTAGTCCTTCATGATCCTTGTCGGATTCTCCCTGCGCCATATTGCGTGGAAGTACGCGGTGTCCTCGTCGTGGATGTCGCCGACTGTCATGTCGATATCATAGAAGAACATCCGGAGGGCCTTCTTTGAACCATTGGTCACGACGATCTTCATGGATTTCCTGAACGGCATCGGGATGATGCAGTTGAAGCTCCTGCCTTCCGGACTTGAAAAAAGGGCTGACTCGAATGTCGCCATGCGCCCGAGCCCATGGCAGAAGAAATCACCGATCGGTGCGCTCACCGCCGGTTTCTTCGCGCCGTCCCAGAACATTTCGATCTTCATGCCCCGGAGCATTTCAGGATCTCTTTCGGATATGGTGATCCAGATCCTCCTGACAGTTCCCGAGACGCCATTCATTTCCGCGAGGACCTTCTTTTCCCCGGCCTTCATTGGAAAGCATGGGCTCCTTTTGCGGCCGTCCGTGCCTTTGCAGGCCGCGCCTTTTGCAGCGCTGAAATTTTCCGGACTCGCCCATCTGGTATGGACATTCGCAGGTACTTTTGAAAGTTCAGATAGATTAAACATGTTTTTCATGCTCCATTTATTTTTTGCCTTGCTTCTTCGCCCACTGTGCTTTCATCTTCCTCATTTCCGCATTCAATTTGATCGGCTTCCCAGGGCACTGGTTCTTCTTGTCGTAAAGCCACCGGCCCTGATTGTCACGGAGCACCGGCATCCTTTTTTCGACGGAAGGCGGGTTAATCGCACGTGCCGGCCTGTCTGCAAACCAGTATGCCACCGACGACATCTCATTCGCAAGATGATTGCCGTGCCCATGCTCGATCGTGACCTTTACCTCTTTCTCAAATCGTACCGGATTTTCAATGTGGAAGACGTAGCTGGTCTGATAGGCCCCCTCATTCCATGGACGCTCATCCGAAGGCACCAGCGTCGTCCTGCCCTCGAAGATCGAACTGCCGTTATGGAGAAATGCGTTGTTCTGCATGCCCCATGCCTGGTTCAGATAATCCTCGGATCCGGTTCCGTGGAGATCCGGCGGCCACTTGTAACCGTCAACCCAGATCATGTCGTCGCCCTCACCCCACCAGTTCCCCTGGAAGTTCGTCACCGAGAGATTGCAACCGAGATAATGCCCCCTGCCCTTGGTTTCCAAGATGACGTAATTGTTTTCCCATGCAGTCCTTTCCTTGTTGACGATGTTGGATTCCGGTGAATTCGCACGGATCTCGTGCGCCCATCCTCCGAAAGGATTTGTCCGTCGGAATTCCGCATGAAGATAGCCGGCATCATCCGGAAGTTCGTCCATTGTCTCATAATCAATATAGAAGTACTGACCATGGGTTTCCTTGCTCTCATTGATAATTTCGACAAGAGCCCGTTCCTTGAACGGCATAGGCAAGTAGCAGTTCAACGCGCACCCTTGGTTGAACTGGCAATTGGACTTGGTAGAAGCAGTGAAGAACTGCGACTGATAGGAATTGACAATCCCATGGCCAAGACCGAAGAAATCACCAAGCGGACAAAGCACGCTCGGAAATTTTGCATTGTCCCAGGTGATCTTTATCAGGCATTCGCGGTAATGCTTTGACTGCGTCATCCAGATATGAGTGATCTGTCCCGGCCCCTTGATGTCGGCAAGTACGCGAGTCTCACCCGCACCAATCTCCCAGCGGTCGCCATTGCGCCCATTTGTAGCCCAAGATGAAAACCGTCCACTTTTCCTGTTTCTAATTTTCGTTATTTCATGAACTGACATAATTGCTCCTTATTTTGACTATCGAACTTTCGCACTTCCGACTTTTCGTATTTTCACACTTCCGAACTCTAGAACTTTCGAACTCCCGAACTTCTTCCTGACACCTGAACACTGACACCTACCTGCCAATTATATGATTTCAAGATAGTCCCTTTCCGGCAGCTTCGGGAATTTAGCATGCGGCTCAGCCTGGTACCAGAAGGCCGTGGACGCCATGTCGTCCTGGTTGGGCAGATAACGGCCACCTGCGCGCCAGCCGAGCGACTGGATTGTCACGCCGAGATCTTTTTTGAAACGTACTGGATCCATGATGTGCCAGCGGTACAGGCTGAAGCGGGTGTTCGCCTGGTACGTTCCATCGGGCCGCACGACATGAGGTACGCCTGCATAGTCGGTCGTGAATTCCTGGTATTGCTTTGTACCTTTATTCTCGAAATTGTAGGAACCGCAGAAATAGTCTTCAGTACCGGTTCCGCATATTGTCGGATAGCACTTGCCGCCGTGCTCCTTGACGTTCCTGCCGACCACGCCCTTGGGAAGGTCGCCATCCATGTAGAACTTGATCTCTCCTTCGCCCCACCAGCCGTTGTTGTTCATCTGCCACGCCATGTATGTGCCGACATAGTGGCCCTGTCCCTTTACTCCGTCGAGGATCGTATATACTTCCTTGTAGGGCAGCGGATTGCTCCTGCGGAACTGCGCATGGAAATATGCGGCGTCATCAGGAACATCCGTCAGCGTATAGTTGATCTGGTAGAAGATGGTCATCGGTTCAAACCCGATGTTCTCCATGGTGATCCTGCAATGCTTGCGGAAGGGCATCTCCCAGTAGCAGTTGAAGGCGTTGCCGGGATTGACGCAGACCGGCTGGGATCTGATAGGAGCAAAAGTGTTGAAGTTTGTGTAGGCGCTGGCAAAGAAATCTCCGACAGGCACCTCGATGGAAGGAGTTTCCTCCTTGTCCCAGTAGAACCGGAGTATGGTAAAACGGTAGTTGCCGGTAGGCGTCATCCAGATCTGCTGGATCGCGCCAGGTCCGCCGACATCTGCAAGCACCAGTGTCTCGCCAGGCTTTATCTGCGTGCATGGGCGGACTTTCCAGCCGGTGCCAAGATCACGCGAACATCCATGGTTAGGATCGACATGGCGGCCGCCCTGTCCCTTGCCCCCTGTGGGGTTTTCCGCCGAGATGGAACGGGTTTCAGCATTTGAGATCCTTGACAGGTTTCCGAGACTGAGTCCAAGTCCGTTATACATTGTTTCTCCTTGCATTTGCTTGTTCAATGGATAATAATTTGTATTAAATTATAAAATTTAGCGCAGATAAATTTTATTGTACATGTCTTTTTTTATTAAATACTTGTAGTATCTTATGATTTATGAAAGGATTCAAACATTTTTTCTCCGCTCCAGTCTTTTTCGGCGGGAAGCTGAAAATCAGGGGAATCGGAATACAGGAGAGGATGCCTCCGAGCATTGTGCACAGGCCCGCCGGAACCGGAGACCATCTCATCATGTATTTCTATGATCCGGTGGAGATCTCCTCAGGCGGACCTGTGATAGAATGCCCTGAAGGAACCCTCATGATCTGGAGGCCGGGACAACTCCAGCACTACGGGACCAGCAAGCACGGATACAAGCACACCTGGATCCACTGTGACGGCTCGCTTGTGGAATCCCTCCTGGAAAAGAATTCGCTCGGAACAGGCGGGCCTGTTGAAATCTCTTCCGCCCCAATGGAAAGATATCTCACCATGATCTACGATGAGATTTCAGGGAGCCCAGCCGCGGACGAGGAGCTGACTTCCGCGCTCATGACCGCTCTCATCTGCGCCATAGCGCGCGAAAAGAGGAAGAAGGCAGTCCCTGAGAAGATCCCGGAACAGCTTCTGAAAGTCAGGAACCTGATCGAGTCTGGATGCGAGAACGGATTCACGCTGGGCGAACTCTCCGAAAAGGCGGGATATTCCATACCTCATTTCTCCGCACTCTTCAGGAAATACTTCCATTCATCTCCTATAGACTACCTGATCAGGGCGAGAATGGACCGCGCGGCATATCTCCTCCGTGACAGCAACCGCAGGATCGGGGAAGTTGCGATACTCGCAGGCTACGACGATATCTTCCATTTCTCGAAGCTCTTCAAGAAGCATTTCGGGAAAAGCCCGCGCGAATTCAGTGGAAGAAAGAGGAAATAGCTTCTCTGCGAAGGCGGAAGTGTGTCTTAGGATCCAATTGTAAAACATTGGACGCGGCAAGCCGAAGATCCCGGTCCGGCTTCCGGCATCGGGACGCGTCCCTCCATTTTTTGAGTTTTGAAATTGCCGCCATCATTTTCTCCGGTAGACCCGGGGAGGGACGCCGGCCACTTTCCTGAACTGCCTGGAAAAGTAATATATGGTCTTATAGCTGAGTTCATCTGCGATTTCCGCAACCGGCATGTCCGTGTATTTCAGAAGGAAGCATGCGCGCTCTATCCTGCAGCGGATCACATAATCCATAGGAGGCTGTCCCTTATGCTTCAAGAACAGGCGCCTGCAGTGGTCTCCGGAATATCTGAGTTTTTTTGCGATTTCCGCAATCGTCCAGTTCCTTCCGGGATTGCCTGCGATCTCCGCGCAAAGCCTGTCAAGCTCATGGGTTACCGCTGGAGCCGATGCCTGCTCCCCTGATTGCTGTTCGAAAAATGACATGACCGCGGCCGACAGCCAGTAATCCGCCGCCGCCTGTCTTTTGCCCTGCGCATTCTGTATTGCGAACCTCAGGAGCCCAGCCGTGATTTCAGGTTTTGAAAGCCTGCGGTAAAGAAACCTGTTTGAAACGGAGGTCAACTCCTTTATAGATGTCCTGACGATGTCGAAGTGGCAGGCGATGACCTGCAGCGGATGATCCGGCAAATGTGTTCCGGCAATCCTGGCCCCTGGCTTGAATATGAAGCTGTCACCTCCGGCAAGCCTGTGTTCAACACCGTCACAGACCAGGCTGCCCCTGCCCGCACATACCAGCCAGATGTCATAATCGTTCATCGAACTGACATTCCATGTCCAGTCCGGCGAACAGTCGTGGATATTGCCGATCTTATATGTTACGTAGGGTATATGCATGAATAGTGTAAATTATTTCTGTTTTTGTCTATTCTATTAACCAATATAGGCGTATATAGTGCAAAAGTAAAATAAAGGAGCTAACCATGAGAAAGTTGAAATGGACGAACCATTCGGATCTTGCAATAAAGAAGACACCCTGCATGAGTCGCGTGGATTATCTGGACTGGATGACCTTCCAGGGCGGAAAGAATATCCCGTTCACTGAAATATTCGGGCCTATCATAGGTTTAAAGGAGGAATGGGAGGAACAGGGGGCGTCTCCTGAGGAGCTGGACTTCAGCGCATATCGCTACCGGATTCCCAGGACAGCCGGAGTTGCCATATCTACTGGCAGGCTTGGAGTATCCCAGACATTGATAGAGGAAACAGACGAGCTGATCCGATACCGCGATGATCTGGGGAGGATCATGCGGCTGGAAAAAGGCTACGCAACTATTCCTCTTCCTGAAAACTATCCCGTGAAGAACATGGATGACTGGCTGAAGATCAAGCCGAAATATGAATTCAGCGAGGAACGCTTCAGGGCCGGCTGGGAGGCGAAGGCGAAACAGCTCTGCAAGGAAGGGGCTGTCATCTGCGTGCACATCCCAGGCGGTTTTGATGAACCGCGCCAGCTTCTCGGAGAAGAAAATTTATGCTATGCCTGCTACGACCAGCCCGAACTCATCCATGACATCCTCGGAACCATCGGCAATACAGCAGTAAAAGTCCTTGACCTCGTCTCCTCAAAAGTTCAGGTGGATGTCCTTTCGGTCCACGAGGACATGGCGGGAAAATCCGGATCGTTGCTGGGCCCGAATGAAATAAGCACCTTCATCAAGCCCTATTACCGGCTCGTATGGGACATGCTCCAGGCTCGTGGCGCGAGGATTTTCGAACAGGACAGCGACGGCAACATGAACGGAGTCATACCGGCGTTCCTGGATGCCGGGATCAACTGCATGTATCCTATGGAACCCGCCGCAGGCATGGACATTGTAAAGGTCCGCGAGCAATATGGAAACAGGCTGGCATTCTATGGCGGCATTGACAAGCACGTATTAAGGCAGACAAAGGAAAAGATCGAGGCGGAACTGGAATACAAGATCCCGCCGATGGTCCGCACCCGCGGCTGCATGCTTGGGCTGGACCACCGCATCCCCAACGGCACGCCTCTGGAGAACTACAGGTTCTACATCAGGAAGGCATGGGAGATCATTGAACGGGAAAGCAGCAGCTGACGCATCCCGGACCCAGTATTTCATTGAAATAAAGCTTCCCTGCAAATTTACTTTTTTGCGCCATATGCTAATTTTAGGTGTATCCATGTAATTATGGAGACCTTGTCAACTTTCAATATCAAATCTGCGAGGCGCACCATGTTGAGAAAAATACTTTTGTCCATAGCTGTAACATCTGCTTTTGCCATTACTGCAATTACCGGCATCGCACAGGATGTCCAAGTTCCCGCCGACAAGGCAAACTTCCATATTTTCATTCTTATGGGTGCCTCCAATATGGCAGGAACCGGCACGCCCGTCCTGCATGAATATATCAAGCCCGATCCGAAGGTGCTGTTCCTCGCATCCGGCATGAAGTGGACCAATTCCGTCGTCTATTACGGGGCTGGCATGAACCCCGGCCAGGTCTTTGCCCGGCATTATGCCGAACTCTATCCCGATGTCACCGTCGGCCTCGTGCAATGCGCAAAGGCCAGCATGAGCCTCAAGGAGATCGAAAAAGGCGCTCCGGACAGCGAAGTGGCTTCAAACTATGATGTCACACTTGCCAAGATCAAGGGGGCGATGTCCTCCGGAACCCTGAAGGCGATCCTCTGGCATCAGGGCGAAATCAACAGCAGCGATCCGAAATATGTCGACAGCCTGAAAGTGCTGGTCAAGAATCTCCGCACCGATCTCAAACAGCCGGATCTCCCTTTCATCGTCGGCGAACTTGGGCGCTTTGACAAGTCCTTTACAAAATTCAACGAACTTCTTTCCTCCGCGAAAACGGCGATCCCGTTATGCGCAGTAGCAAGCTCCGAAGGCCTGATGGATCTCGGTGACAAGATGAATTTCTCCGGCTGTTCCGTCGAAGTCCTTGGATCAAGATATCTGATGGAATATCTGAAACTGATGAAGGAGAAGGATCTCATCGCCACTTTCAAGCCGACTCTTGATGAGATCACGAAGAAAATGCTCGCGAAGGACGCGGAATGGGAAACGATCCCGAATCCTGCCATGACCGAAGGAGATACAAGGCCCTACGGCTGGGATGGCAAATGGATGTCAAGGGGCAGCATCGACGTGATCAAGGACAACGTAGTCTTCACCTCGCCTCCCTCCTCCCTCAAAATTGAATCGACCACAGGTCCGGTGTCGGGCTCAATCTCACAGACCCTGCGGAATGTCGCGGGCAAGAAAATCAAGATCTCATTCAAGGTGACGAACTCCGGATTCTCCAGTTTCGTCCTGTCGCTGACCGGCATGGACAGCTCGATGAAACAGGTCTTCCAGAAGAACCTTTTAAGCGCCAGAAGGGCTGACGACTGGACTCCATATTCTATTGATGTGTTTGTCCCGACAGCTTCCGTCAACACCAGGCTCCTGATCAATGTCAGCGGTGATGGCAGGATATGGTTCGATGATTTTGCCATAGAAAAGGAAGCTCCGCCGCCAGGAGCCGAACTTGTCGCCAACAGCACGATGACCGAAGGCTATGACAAGCCACTGGAATGGACCGGGATCTGGACCTCAGAGGGGAGCCTCAAGGTCTCAAAGGATTCAAAGGTCTTCAAATCTCCACCCGCTTCGCTCAAGATAATTTCAGACGGCGGACCTGTAAACGGGAGCGTCAGCCAGGAACTCAAGGATGTTGCCGGGAAGAAAGTCAGGGTGAAAGGCTGGATTAAAGTCACCGGCCTCAGCAAATGTTCCGTAGGCGTCGGCTCCTTTGATTCGTCATGGAAAATGTTGAAATGGGGAAGCATCTACTACAAGGAACTGGCCGACGGCGAGGAAGTTGACTGGGTGGCCTTTGACAAGGTCGTCGACGTGTCACCTGACGCCGAGAAGGTCAATCTTTCCCTGGGCATCACCGGTGAAGGAAGCGCCTGGTTCGACGACATCGAGGTAGGTGAATCCAAGCCGGCGCCCAAGACTCCTGCCCCAGCAAAATAGAGTTGTCCTCTAAAAATTGACATGTTGTTCGCAACAGTTAGTCGTGGCGGATAAACGGATATTTTTATTTTCAATTTCTTATGGGAACCTTATGTCGATCCGGTCATCCGGGAAATTATTCCAAAAGTTGCTTATTCCGTATAAAAAAAACTGATATTGTCCGTATTGTAGGTTAATGTATATTAACTGCCATGGATGAATGGATTGATGGATGAATGGGTTTAATTCAGTTGACAATTACATTGTTTCCTGTTTTTCCCAACCTTCCAAGCATCCAACCATCCATGTAAACCCAGGGGGATTCCATGGTTTGCGATAAGTGCAAGACTCAGATACCCGATGACTCGAAATTCTGCAAGGAGTGCGGGATAAAGCTTTCTTTGGTACAAAAACCGGCAATGACCGCGTCCCAAGGTATTCCTCCACCAACACCACCGCCAATCATAATTCCAACATCCGCCCCGGCTCCTATGCCAAAACCTGCCGTAGCCCCGGCCACGCTCCGGCCCCCTGTCGCACCGCCTCCATCTGCATCAGCTCCGGCAAAAGCTCCCACTCAAGCGCCAGTCAAAGCACCAGCTCCAGCTCCTTCACCAGCACCGGCCCCGGTTCCAGCTCCTGCACCGAATGCAGTCGCAGCACCAAATCCAGGAACAACAAACAATGTCCCGCAAAGTCCTGCGCAGGATCCGGCGGCAAATATGTCAAAGTCCCAGCTGGCCATTTTAAAATATAAACTAGTCTTCAAGGTTGTCAGCGGCGCTCTGGCGGGCAAGAAGTACAGCATCGACGAACCGGCGGTCATCAATATCGGAAGAGGTTCCGACTGCATGATCAGGATCACCAAGGAAATGGATCCGGTCGTTTCAAGGCATCATTGCAGGCTGGACATAGTCCCGCCCAAGGCTGAACTTACCGATCTCGGCAGCAGCAACGGATCATTCATCAACGACATGCGCCTCGACCCTAACAATAAATACGAATTGAAGTCAGGCGACACCTTCAAGGTCGGCGACAACGTATTCTCCGTGGAGATAAAGAGCGTCAGAAGCGAGGCTGAAACCAAACCTCCTTCGGAATAAAGTTGTAAGGATACTATTCTTGCACACTAACCAGAGGGAATCTCAATGGCATCGATCCAGATAGCTCTTTCCGTCGCAGCCATACTGGGCGGCATAATGTCTTCCGCTTCCGCAATCACCATCGATTTCGAGAAGGGAAAGGATGACAGCTTCAAGATCCTGAACGAGAATTATGCGTCGATCACAAAGGAGAATCCGTTGTCTGGAACCGCGTCGCTCCTGCTCGATACGCGTTCAAGCTCATCGGAATGGAATGCCTGCTTCGCTACATCTGAAGGCGTCCTCAAGCCCGACACCGACTACGTCATTTCCCTCACCGTGAAGATCCTTGAGGCGAAGGATGACTCCTTCGTGCATGTAATAGTGCGCCCGCTCGACGTCATTGATGGCACCATGGATGTCGAACGCGCCAATTTTGTCGACGTCGGGTCCGTCAAGAAGATGAAAATGAAATTCAGGACGAAGAAGGACAAGATGACCTACGCACTGCAGATCCATCCGAAGAACAAGGTGCTTGCGCTTGTCGACGACATCGTCATCACCAAGGGCACCGGCGAGTCATATGTCGAAGTGGCGCCTGATGCGAAGCCTTTCACGAAGCCGCTCACAGTCGCAACTGGCGCGGCCGAGTTCACAGTTGACATGCCCAAACCCGCGGAAAAGACCGTCTCCGTCGCCGAGTTCGGAGCAAAACCGGAGAATCCTGACAACTGCAAGGAATTCAATGACGCCATTAGACACTGCAAGGAGAACTCCATCGGAAAGCTTGTCGTACCTAACGGAGTCTACCGTTTCACCAGTAATAATCCAGTGAAGTTCAGCGGACTGAAGGATTTCGAATTCGATGCGCAGGGCTCCGAGTTCATCTGGCTCAAGGAACGAGGAGGCCTCATAGAGATCGCCGGCTGCGAACGCGTCCTGTTCAGAAATTTTTTCGTCGATTGGGACTGGGAAAAGGATCCGGTGGGGAGCGTTGTGAAGATAACCGGCATTGACACTGACGGCTCGTTCATCGAAGCGAAATTCCTGGACTTCCAGAGATTTCCGAAACGCGACATGCGCATCGGCATCATCGAAGGGCTCGATCCGGTAACGATGTCAGTGGGCTACGAGAACTCCATCAACATTGGATTCGAGTTCTTCAAAGGCAGGGCCGATACGCCGCCGGCGAAGTATGAATGGCTTTCGGACAACTCGTTCAGGCTTTACGCCGTCGACGCAAACAAAAAGTCGATTTTTGCAAAAAGCATCAGGCCGGGAATGCTTTTCCGCATCCGCCACTACGTCTACGACATGGTCGGCATCTCCATGTCCGACAACAAGCACCTTACTCTCTCCAATATCACCATCTACTCATGTCCGAGCCATGCATTCGTATCCGCGGGAGAGCAGCATCACTGGCAGTTCCTGAACACGCATATCAAGCTGCGTCCGGGGACGAAGCGTCCGCTCACCTGTTCCGCCGACCACCATCATATCGCCCGTTCCCAGGGGTTCTTCAAGATGGACGGCTGTGATTTCGGTTTCGGCGGCGACGACTGCCTGAACGTCCACGACACCACCGGCTTCGCATCAAGGAGCGGCGAGAAGATTCTGACGACAAAGAACATGGATGTTTCCTACTACAAGGCGGGCGATCTGGTGGAGCTCCGCAACGACGACTATTCGCCGACCGGATACACGTCGAAGCTGGTGAAGAAAGGCGGTGACGGGAAGGGGCGGAAGGATGTCTATGAACTCACCTTCGAGGATCCTATTCCGGAACAGAAGGGGACAGGCTTCATACTCTTCAACAAACGCTTCGGCTCACGCAACATCATCATACGGAATTCGTATTTCCACGACAACAAGGCGCGCGGGCTCCTCCTTCTTACGAACGATGTCACCGTCGAGAACAACCGTTTCTTCCACAATGAAATGGGCGCGATAAAAATAGAGACGGGATATACGTTCAACGTCTGGAGCGAGGGCTACGGCGCATCGAACATCGTCATCAGGAACAATGTTTTCGAGAACGTAAATCCCATCGGCGCTTACCGGAATGAAAAGCAGCCGGTGATCTATATGAGCGTCTATCTCAAGAGCGATCCATCGGTCGAAAAGACGCTGTATCCGATCCTCAACAACATCCTCGTCGAGAAAAATTCCTTCGTCAATAATCCGGGTGTCATCGCATACATATGTTCGGCAGGCAACGTGGTGATACGCGACAACCGCATCGAAAACAACAAAACGCGCATCGAGAACCAGCTGTTCCGCGGCTCCATCGGTGCGGCATACGCCTCGGACGTGAAGATCGTGAACAATACCTGGATCCGTTCGCAGTACAACGCCAAGCCAGGAGTCTTCGCCGACATCGAGACGACAAAGGACATCCTTTTCGAAGGAAACACAGTCCAGGACAAATGACCAATTTTCAGGCTTTTTCTATTTCTGAGCGGACGATCTCGACCCAGCGCCTGAACCTTTCCGGCTGATTGCTGATCGTGTGGGTGTCCTTCAGGATGAACATGAGATTCAGACCTTTTGTCGAATCAAGGATATGCCTGATCTCCTTGCGGATGGCGGTTTCGTCGAAGTTCACGCAGACAAGCCCGGGATTCGGCTTGCTGCACATCACGTAATTGCGCCCATAGGCGGCTGCACACTTTTCAGGCTTAGACCACGGCGATACCGAAATGCATCTCAGGTTCTTGACAGTTTTAATATATTCGAAACGATCCTCGACCGGTTCGCAGCAGCCGTAATACGTAAGTCCGAACCTTTCCATCAACGGCTTCTGATACGGCCAGATGAACTCCGCAAACATCTCGGGAGAGACGCCGACAGTCTCCTGCGACTCGCAGAATCCCCAGAGATGCTTGAAGCGTATAGGTTTCACAGCAGGCTTTTTCTCCGATGGCAGCTGGCTGGTCAAGCCCCAGTTGCCGGATCCTATTCCATTGTTGCCGTTGTTATAGGCAAGCAGGTCCATCTGCTCAAGCTGGTCCATGTAGTTCGCCATTTCATCGGAAAGGAACTTCATCAGCCTCTTGAGGCCGTCCGGATTGTCGAACATGTAGAGCATCAGGTTTTCCAGCCCTATGAGATCAATCGCCGTCTGGGTCAGGCCCGTTGTCCAGAAATATTGTCCGCCTATTCCCACATCAAGGACGTCACCAAATGCATCCTTGCAGTTCTCCAGATGCTTCATGGTGGATTCACGGTTGACGCTTATCTTCCGGAACTTAAGCTTCTTCAATCCTTCATCTATGTCTATTATCGGCGGGACATGTTTGAAGGCGCCACGGTCGGCATCCGGGGTATTATGCTTGATCTCTACGCCAAAACCGTCGTTTGAGAGATGCCAGCCGATCCTGAACCTGGAGTCCATGACGGTATCATCCGCGATCTGTTCGTGCTGGTATATTTTCGAGCGCAGGCCTCTTTCGACATTCCTTGCCTCCTCCCCTTCGCATTCGAGGGGGATGGTCTTGTGGATTTCAATCCAGGCACCTTCCGGGCTGACCAATACCAGCGGTTTCGGCGATCCCAGACCATTCAGGCTTGTCCATTGCTTCTCCCTCTCCTTCATCACCGCAAGGGCTGAAAAATCCTTTATCTTCGCGGCTATTTTCCTGAGAATATTCTTATCTTTCTGGCTGAACATGGATTGTCTCCTATTAATTTGTCATCATTCCGGCTGCCCAGATTGGTCTGTCGGTGATGACGGATGGTTGGATTGCTGGATGATTGGATGACTGGGTTTAATTTCTTAATTCAATCATATGCATCTATCCAATAATCCATTCATCCACCAATCCAATTTTTATTTCTCTTTCAATGTACTTGAATTTATATTATTTGCTTCTTAGATTATGCAGTGGAGGATTTTATAATTTGGCGATTGGATGAGTTTGTGATTTGGTGATTGGAAAATTAGATGGATGGATTTATGGATGAATGGATTATTGGGTTTCGTGCAAAATTACTAACAATAGAAATAAGCTCATTTCAAGTTTAATTTCTTACCCATTAATCCAGCAATCCATTAATCCAATAATCCATGACAAGGATTAAAGATGGATTCATTCGTATACCGCACCGGCGTTCCAGAACTGCAGATGTTCCCGCATATAAAAATGATGGGACGCGGCATAGTGACAGATTCGTCCCGTCACGCCCTTCCCATACACCGGAACCCAGGAATTGAGATCTGCCTCCTGGTCAAAGGCAGGTTCGAATGGACCATTGAAAAATCCCGCTACGTCATGTATCCCGGCGACTGCACATTCACCATGCCCTGGCAGGAGCACGGAGGGACGCAGGGGATAATGGACATCGGACAGCTCCTCTGGATCATCATCAAGCCGGACAGCTTCAGCACCGACGGCAGGTTGAAACTTGGAAAATGGTCCTCCCTTCCTCCGAACCAGCAGACATGGATTGGAAGGACGCTTGTCAACGCTCCCCGCCCTTATTTCACCGCGAGCAGATACCTGAAACTGCTATATGAAGAACTGATCAGTGAAATGCGGGGCAGATCCACCTGGCGGAAAAGCAGGGTCAACCGCCTGATCGACGAACTCCTCTGCCTTGTCACCTCGGAAGCTGAAAGTTCGACCCTGATACGGAAGAACACCTTCGATATCGGACTCCTGAAAAGCAGGATCTCTGCGGATCTCGCACGCAGCTGGACCCTCGACGATCTGGAAAAGATCAGCGGATACGGGAAGAGTATGCTCAACCAGCTGATAAGAGCCCAGACCGGCTACTCGAGCATGGGGCTTGTAACTTCACTCAGGATTGAAAAGGCGAAGGAGCTCCTGTCAAAAACGGAAAAACCGATGAGCGAGACAGCACTGGAATGCGGATTCTCGAACAGCCAGCAGTTCTCGGCGATCTTCAGGAAATATACAGGAAAAACTCCATCCAAGTTCAGGGACAAGACACGCTGAAGCTGTCGCCTGAGGCATGTTTGAAGTAGGGGCGGCCTTTAGGCTGTCCCCATGAATTCAAGATGGTACAGGCTTCCGACTTCGCCTAAGGGCTACGCCGGACACAGAAAGCCTGTACCTACTTACCAAACTTGCCCATCGCCTGGCGATACGCCTTGAAATCCCAGGGGGCTTCGCCGTTTATGTAATGGTTGTAGCGGTTGAGCCCCTTGTATTTCCACTTCAGCAGGAGGAACTGCATGGATTTGCTCTTCGGAACCTTTCCAAGGATTTCCTTTCCGTTAGGCTCCATCATATAATTTCCCTTGGAAATTATATTTGAAGATGAAACATCCATGAGTGACCAGATTCCTTGCTCCTTTTTCAACGTGTCATTGACGGCTACTATCTCAAGTTCGCCTGACCTCTCTTCCGAAACCATCAGGGCGCAAGGAATCTGAACTCTACTGAGATAGGAGTAAGCCAGCTTCTTCTCGTAGTAGTAGTCCACAATCGCATCGGAGAACTGCGGCCAGCAGTCGATCATGTTCCACCAGATGATCCCGGTGCGGTCAGGTTTTCCGGCACGGAACATCTCGACGAAATACTTCTTCGCCTCTGCCTGCGTGATCTGCGACGCAAGGATGAAGTCGTCGATGTTTTCAATGCCCACAGAAGTCCCGAACAGGTGCTTGACCTGGTTAGACATGAGATAGTTCCTCTGTCCCATCGGACCGTCGGCCTCTCCTGTGAGCCCTGCGGCATGCACGATCCATTCGTCGTTGTTGTACGAACCCCAGACCTTGTCCTTGGACAGGAACTTCATCATGCTCTTTTTCGCAGGCATGCCATGGTAGCCGATCTCGCTTGCGAACTTCGCAGTGTTCTTCGCGTAGAAGTCGGCCTTGAAATAGCCGCGCGGGCCCCAGAGATGCTGTTCCGGAGTGGCGCTCGATCCGGCGAGGAAGAAATCATCGGGAATAAATGGCGAGCTTGGAAGATAGGGACGATATGGGTCATGGTAGCCAACCACATCCTTCAATACGATTCTGGATATCTTGTTCTGCGACGGTGGAACAGTACCCGGGCTGTTCCAGTCGAACGTAGCATCAATCTCATTGTCCCCAGCCCAGAGGGCGAGTGATGCATGGTTGCGGAGCTTCCTGACGATTATCTCAGCTTCCTGTTTCACCTGCAGGAGAAATTCATCGTTCTGCGGATATCGCGAACAACCGAACATGAAGTCCTGCCAGACAAGCAGTCCGTATTCGTCGCAGATATTGAAGAATGAATGGTCCTCATAAACACCACCGCCCCAGACGCGGATGATGTTGCAGTTCGTCTCCTTCCACATTTCCAAAATTCTCGGAATGCGCTTCTCGTCGCAGGAATGCAGTGCGTCCACCGGCACCCAGTTGCTGCCGTGAACATGGATCAGGACGCCGTTGACATAGAATGCAAAACGGTTGTTCTTGACGTCCTTGAGATCGGAATTGATATCGAGTTTGACGATGCGGATACCGACGCGGGTCTTGTATGTGTCGACATTTTTCCCCTTATGCTGGAGGACAAGCGTGATATCGTAGAGATCCGGATCTCCATAGCCTGCCGGCCACCAGAGCTTCGCGTTCTCGATGTCAAAGCACATCTTGCCATGTGAAAAGCGGAGTTCTGCCCTGCGTTCGAACTTGCTGTTCTTGCAGGCCCCCTTGACGATAAGTGAATAATCGTTCCAGTCTGTGTCCGGATCCAGTGAAAGTCCCCAGGTGATTTCAACTTTTGCCGACTTCTTCTCAGCGTTGATGTCCATGACTGCAAAATAGAAATCCTCGGGTATTATTTCAGCGGCAGCACGGATGCGTAGAGATGCCTGGCGCCAGATTCCGCCAAAGAGGATGCGGGGCGCGATATCCCAGCCGAACATGTGCTGGGCCTTGCGTGCGTAGATCACCTCGTATACCGGCATATGGCAGAACTCAAATGCGCTCATTCCCCATTTCTTCACACGGGCAGCGGAATAATCCATAATGTTGTGTATCTCGACGGAGAGCTCATGCGTCTTCCTTCCGTTCTTGATCGCATCGGTAATATCGATCGAGTGAGGGATGAACATGTTCTCGACAAAAGAAATCTTCTTCCCGTCCAGCTTGATGGTCGCAACGGTGTCTATCCCCTCGAAGAGGAGTTCAAGTTTTTCGTTTTTCCCCAGTTCCGGAGCGATGAAGGATGTAGAATATGTGAAATCAGTGCGTTCCCATTTGTAGGTAACAAGAGAGTTCATTCCGATATACGGATCTGGAATTATTTTTTCGCGCACGAGGTCGACAGCGATATTCCCCGGCACAGTCGCATCGATCTTGTGCTGTTTTCCCGTTATCGGATTCTTGAATGAGAGATTCCATTCCCCGTTCAAAATAATATTATGCATTTAATCTCCCCGTTTAAGAATTTTCAATTAATCCAAGCATTTATAAGAGCGACAGAAATGAGTTGTCGCTCTTTTGGAGTGCGCTGTGCGTGCCTTGGAGAAGCTTCCCAGCGAAGACAGGTCAGCAGCGCTTTAAGATTCCAAAGCGGCGCCCCGAGAGCCATTGGCCTCGGGATGAACCACTTACACGCCGCACTCCGAAAGATGCTTCGCATCAAGGTCAACCTTTTTTAGGCGTCATATATGAGTACTCGCCAAATTTATCTATCATATTCCACACTCCTTTACCAGCGAACCGATATTTATGAACGATAACTGGATATCTTTAATCAGATTTATCCAGTATTTCCGCTTGACCATACCAGTATTCTATATGAAATCATACTTTCTTATAGTATTACTAAACGCAAATAGATGCTGCTGAAAAATGATCTTCCTCTGGCTGTCGCAAAAATATTTTTCACATTCTCATCGGCCTTACTCGTTTTCTCGCAGGTTGCTGGAATATAGATAGATTAGAATATTTTCACCTATTACAGACAAATCATTCTCCTTCAATCGCTCCTGCGTACCTGTCTTCCTTCGCAACCTTTCCAGAGAAGTCCTTTAGAAACGGCCCATTGAACTCCCAAGCATACAACTCTTCTATCGTCGTTTTTGCATCCGCAAGCGTACCCTGTGATATCCGCAGGAACTCAAGTGAACCATTCAGACATCTGCCAGAAGGAGAACCTCCGACAAAAAGGTCTCCGGAATTCTCCAGAGATACCTTATAATCCGGTCCATTTCCGGAAGCATTTGATTTTCCATCGACATAGATGTTCAGCTTCCCGGACTTCCTGTCGGCCTCCGCGATCACATGATGCCAATTGCCATCGTTCACCTTTACTGTAGAAGCAAGCGCAAAAACACCAGAATCCTTGCCCTTCACATTAAATGAAAGAATCCCCCCGGCATTCAATGCCAAGGAATATCCGGCATCCTTCATCTTCTCGACAAGCACGGAATTCTTCTGGTCCGGTACGGTCTTAAAATAAATCTCTACAAGGAAATTCGAATTGTAGATCTGCGGGTTTTTTATCCCGGAGCCAGAGGCCTTGCGCGTTTCCTTCCTATCATTCTCCCTCTTCCATATGACAGTATAGTCGAACGACTTGTTCATCTCATCATTCTTCAGCATGGCATACTGATCCTTACCGTTCAACGTAAGCGAACCTTTCGTCCAGTTCTCGAGCGGACCACCCTCGTAATTGGCAGTGGTCACATTCACTCCCTTAAGCGGATACATAGGCATGTTATGGTAGCTCTCGCGATTGGTGAAGTATTCCGTCATGTACCAGTGCTCATCGATGATGTCGTCAGGCCCATTGCCTGACGGATAGAAGTTCCATTCGGCAACTACGCCGTAAAGGGACCATGGCACGAATGCCCTGACACCGGAGCCTTTCGCATCCGAATTCAGAAGCGGACGGAAATCCTTCTTCTCGGGATCAACGAGGAGTTTATTTGCACTGACCTTCCCGAGTTCGGAACAGAGCGATTTATCGTGGGAAAGAGCCTTCTTAAAATCATCGAAGCTGTCAAGCCAACGTCCTGACGGCTCGAAAACGCCCATCTTTGCGACATCAGCAAATACATTATTGGCATATGCGTTCGTCTCCAATGCAAAATGATCCTTTTTCGGACCAGCGTCCGCAGCATTGCCTTCTGCAAGCGACTTTGCAGGATCGGTATGCCTGAAAACCATTTCCCCTATCCCCTGCCAGATATTTCCAAGGAATTTGTCTCTTCCGGCCTGCGGAGCCTGGCGTCTCGAACCCACGACGAAATTATAGATTGTATTATTGAAAAACATGTTCTGGTAGCTGTGTATCTCCTGGATTGCCGAAGTGTTGCCGAGTCTGCTGAACGGATCCTTCGATTTTCCCCAGGCAATATTGTTGAATAGATAGTTTTTGAATCCGCCGTCGAGGTAGTAGGCATGCCCAAAACGCGCCACATTGGGCTGCTTGGGATTCAACTTGAAATTCCAGTTCCAGTAGCCGCCCGGGTTCCCGGATATGTTATTGAACACATATATAGGACCACCCTGCCAGGTCTCAATACCGCCCCAGTCATTGGTATTGAGCAGCGTATCCATGACCTTGTTGTTATGGATGAGTATCCTTGTAAAAGGACGGTTCCCTGCATTCCAGTTGTTCTTACCTCCGAAAATATGAATTCCTGAACCGTAGGCCCGGTCTACGACATTTCCAGCAACGTCGAGAGTCTCTGCACCGGTGATGAGAAGATTGTGACCCTGCGCATAACGGTTCGGCCGGCAGCCGGTGTTGAAGAAATAGTTCCTGAGAATTTTCACGTCATAAACTCTGCCAATGGCCGGATCCACTTCCGCCCATTCTCCTCCTTCGGAAATATTGATCGCTCCATTGTCGGTATTCAGGAAACTGCTGTCACAAATCATTACATTGTCAATTACATCATTTCTTCCCGATGGACGGAAATAAACCGGTTGGTGAACATATTCGAACACGCAGTTTGATATAGTGATGTTCTTCCCGGAGCCAAGAAGCCTGATTACGGCGCAGTCCACGTCCTTGCTTTCCGTCGGCACCGAGTCGAGCTTCCAATAAGGATTGACAAAACGGAAATTCATGTTTGATACAGTAATGTTGTTCATCCTAGTTGTATCAATGAGATTCAGATGTTTGGCCGCCTCGACTTGAAGCATGTTCGGGTCGACACCGCCGGGAGACCTGATATAAAGCCGTCCGCCATCATCCTTCTTGTCAAACCAGAATTCGCCTTCGGGATCATCGAGATAATGTGGTTTGTCCTCTAGGAAATACCTTGAGAACCGCAGGATCTTGTGCGATCCGGATGTATATCCCCACTGACCGCTGAAACCGAGTCCTTTCTTGTTCATGTCAACGACTATCACCGGCACTGGATACGGTGTTCCCATGACCCATCCGTATTCTGACCAGATGATAGCGCCTTTGAAATAATCAGGATCGCCTTTTATGTGCTGAGTATCGATACCGAGATGGAGCTTCTTCCCTTTTCCATCATCAGTGTAATTGTCAAAAGGTTTTCCGGGATTGTCCCATTGCCACCATTCACTCTTGACATCATCCGGATCGCTTACCTTCCAGTTCGGCACACGTGCAAGAGGAAGGCGTTTGACTGAATTATCCTTGTTAACCACCCATACACATCTTGGAGCAAATTTGAGATCCGCATACCAGACCTTGTCCTTGTCGGGAATGAGATTGCTGTCGGCTCCCTTTTTCCAACCAGTAACTTGTTCAGAGCCGCATATGACCGCCTGTCCCCTTCCCCACTCCGGATCACATGTGAGGATGATCCTGTCAGCATCTGTTCCTGAATCTTTCGGTATCAGCTTGCCACGGTAATAGACGCCACCTTTGAAGATGTATGTCTGGATACCGCTGCATTCCTTGGATTTGCCTGTTGCTTCCGGATCCCAAGGATGATGTCTCCAGGCCTTTTCCTTAGAGAGCCCATCGTTGGTGTCCAGGCCGGTAACATAATCTATGTAGCGTACCGAAGCCCCCTTGATAAGCTTGAAAGTCTGCGGAGCCCAGTGGATGTCACCATTAGGATCGACTTTTGCGTTCTGCACGTTCCAGTTGAATTCTGAAGATGAATGAACATTCATCACGGCAAAGGAAAATAAGACGGCAGCAGCCAGCGTTTTCATGTTCTCCCTATAATTTTAAAAAAAACACTACATATGATTTCCATTGTGAAATAATCATTTAGCCACCGGGATCTCACCTCCAGCAACATTCGCAGTATTGCTACCCCATTCTCCATCTGGGGAAAGGAAAACTGTAGGAACGGCCTTGACAACACCTTCTTTTTCGGACAGTATGAACTTAAAGGTGAAAGTTCCGTCGGTCTGGACATCTACCGGTGCGGCAAAAACCCAAAAACCGCCGTATGCCCCGTCTTCTTTCTGGGAATGCATATGGCAGCTGAGCTTAGTCGGAGTCTTTACATTCTTCAGCGTTACCTTCACTTCGATGGTGTCCCCCATCTTGGCCTTTTCCGGAACGGTGATGGTGCACCATTCGTTAAGTTCCTTGGTAACTTTCTTGACTTCCGGTTTTGCAGCTGGAGTCTGCGCCCTGCTCTCATTTGCTAGGAACATCATGCCACAGATTCCTATTACCGCGATCATCGCGATGATCTTCATCTTCTCGCCCTCCCTATGTTATTAATTTTGTTTCTTGGCGCTTGTTTTCTTTTGCTTAAGCAACCAATTGTAAACCTCATCATTGTTGTACGTTTCACTCCATGAATCATGTCCCGCATTTGGATATATCGTCAATTTCACTTCTTTTGCACCTGCTTTTTGAAGTGCCTTATACATCTCCTCGGATCTCTCGGGCTTGACTGTCACATCCTTGGCGCCATGGAAAATCCAGATAGGAAGGTTTTTGATCTTGTCTGCCTCCTTAGGGTTTCCGCCGCCGCAAATCGGAACTATCGCAGCAAAAAGTTCCGGATTGCTTGTTGCAAACGTCCAAGTTCCGAAGCCACCCATGCTGATTCCGGTCAGATAGACCCTGTCCTTATCGACATTATATTTCGAGACGACATCGTCAAAAAGACTTTTGAGCTTGTCGGCTTTCCAACCTGACTTGTCAGGCCACTGCGGCGAAACTACGATGAACGGAATTTCTTTTCCGGATTCGATGAGTTTGGGCGGCCCTACTTTTTTTATCGACTCAAGATATTCCCCGCGCTCACCCATGCCATGGAGAAAGATCATGAGCGGAGATGACGTCCCGGTCTTTTTATAATCTTTCGGCAGGTAGAGCAGATACTTAAGACTTGCGGAATCAGATTTTTCTTCAGTCTGTCTCCCTGCTCCCGCAGAGACTGGATAGGAAGCACAAATAGCAAAGACAAGAACGGAAATTGATGCGATAATAAATCGAATTTTCATTTTAACCGCCTGTTTGTGTATTTATTTTACATCATCAAGAAGTTTTGTATTCATATGCGCAGAAACGATCTCGGCGGAAAATATGCAGTGGTCTCCTGTTTCCAATTCGTTAATCAAAGGGCATACAAAATTGGAATTGGCATCGTCCATCAACACACTGTTGATCCTGCTTGCCGGACGTGTTACGGTCTTTTGTTCTTTTAATTTATCCACATTTCTGCCTGTACATGAGCCATATGACATATATTCTTCATACTGGGACTGCGTAATGAAGGCAACTATGAACTCTTTGGCGTTGCAGATGATTTCGCAGGGATAGCGTGTTTTACCGATAGAAATGGCCATCATCGGCGGATAGAATGAAGTTGTCATGTGCCAGCCCACAGTAATGGGATTGCACTTGCCTTTTATGTCCCGGGATAATACCACAGCAATCTGACCGGGCCATTTGGTTTTCATCGCGCGACCGCCTTCGCTAGCCGCTTCTACCTCCCTCTGCATGCAGCCTCCTAAAGAATTGGTTTTCCATTGAAATGAAATTCCTTATCACACATTTCCATGTAATCCGTCCAAGGAATACAGAATATTTCTCCTGTCCATCTCTTTTCGTATGTCCTTAACTTGAATATCCTCAGGAGTCGTATTATTAGAAACCGCAAGCGCAGCAGCTATGCCGGCGACTTCCCCGGTAAGCGCTGCTGCTGGAATAACACGCATGTCTTCCCATGCGGCGCCAGTGGCTGAAATACAGCGTCCCGCGACTAACAGCCCATGTATTTTTTGCGGGACAAGTGTCCCAAACGGGACTTCCCATACATTCTTCCGACTTCCACCAGGCCCCCGCCAATCCGCGACAAGCCCAACCGAATCGTCGAAGTTTTTAAAGAAATCTGAGCTGCCGAGGGTTTTTAAACCATGTATTCGACGTGTAGTCCTAAAGTCCGCCATTGATGGCAATGCCACCGGGAAAAGGTTATCGCGACCAGATTTCCCCATCATAGCTTGTTCCCTGACAAAATAATCGCGCAGCAACTTTCTACTGACCAGCACGAATTCTGAAACATCCTTACCATTTGTTCCCAAATACTTCCTAAGTCCGGGAGGCAATCCCTCTCCTATATCGCTGCCACCCTGCCAAACCAAATCAAGCAATTTCCCGGCATTGTTTTCATGAACTGCTGCACGGGCAGCTTCAAGAGATATTTGAAATGCCCATATTACTGGGAAATTATCTCTTTCCTCGCAAGGAACACCGGTGCGGAATGAGACATCGGCGTCGCCAGTCGCATCAATTATACATTTTGCTTCAATAATTCCGCGTCCGCTCTTGTTTTCAACTTCCAAGCCGGTTATCCGATCCTTATTCATAGTAGGCTGGCAAATTACTGTATCAAGCCAAACATCCACTTTTGCATTCATCACTAGCTCATCGAGTGCAAGGACAAATGCGGCAGGAGAGAAACAAACACTGTACCTCGAAACACTTTCAGGGTTTTCCCAGTCGCCAGGAATATCCCCCGGTCCATACTTGATGCTGGCATGAAGAAGTTCTTCGGCAATCCCGAAAATCACTTGTCTTCCCTGTCCATCGCATAGGGGGAGGTATCCAAATACATTGCCGGAAGTCGCAAGCCCTCCAAGCTGTATGTTTTTTTCCACAAGGACGGTTTTCATTCCAGCACGGCTTGATGATAAAGCTGCCGCCACTCCTGCAACCCCGCCTCCTGCGACAAGCACATCATATTTCTTTCTGAACTCTTTCATTTTTCTCCCAGCATTCATACTTCACAATTTCATCAAGCGACAGACTCTTTTTTTCCAGAATTAAAGGCACCTACCCATCATGTCCCAAGCCCGAGCTCCGTCGCAACCAATGCGATCTGGTCAATCGCGATTGCTACGTCTATCGGATAACATGGCTCGCTACAGGCCATTATGCGCCCATCAGTCTTTGCACAGCAAACGAGTACAACCGGTGCCTCCGCAATAAAGGACTGATTGATGCCGCCTCCGCAAGCAGTTTTCTCGTCCGGCCACGGCGCATCACAATAAAACGCCATTCCTGGCGATTTGACGCCGATGGCGCCAGGCGTGCGGATTCAAGTATTTTTCGCAATTTGCCCCCATCTGCTTTTTTAGTAGTGTATGCTCTGGCGCTATACCTCCGTCTTATGGCCTGAAATACGTTCATGACAAAACTCCCTGGATTTTTTTTAAATTTTAAATCCCACTCATCCAAACACACGGCATCCTAGATGATGACAATAAACTCGATCAATACGACAATGTCTGCACTGAAAATTCAATCTGCGTTATCGGCTCCACATGGCTATCGCAGAAAAGGATGTCAGCCCTTGCGTTATGGCGATAGGCTGGACCAAGAATCCAAGAGGAGGAATCTCCTGCAAAACGCACCTTCTCCGGCTTTGCTATTCTTTCAATCTTAGCATTATTCATTGAGGAATCCGGCCATGTATGAGGTTCTGGTATTTTGTCATTCATACCATAGTTATACCAGCAGGTTGTTGAACCCCAGTTTTCGACTGTTGTCGGACAGTCAAATACGGAACCTGATAATCTGCTATCATTATAGCTTGTAATGGACCTCCCCATATATTCAGAAAGAGTCAGGTGCCATACTCTCTTTTTTGAATCTGTTTCGCTTGTCGGCCCCCTGTCTGCTGCCGGCAGCAAGCCATCCCAATCACCAGCATAACCTATAGCTGCAGTATAAATCTGTTTCAAATTGTTCATACAACTCGTTTGATGTGCCATTTCCTTTGCCTTTTTAAGCGCTGGCAAAAGCAGTGCTGCGAGTATTGCGATTATCGCAATTACTACAAGGAGCTCAATCAAGGTGAATAACCTCTTCCCAATCATATTGTTATAACTTATAACAGTCTTGCATGCAACCATATTCAAACCGATAAAAGCAATCGCCATTTCCTTTATTACATGGCTGCTCCTAATATGAAACCATCTATATTTCAATTCTGCCACTGTATCTCTCCGATAGAAATATGCTCCAGATAAAATGCACATAGATGCGAATGGTTCATTCATAGCAATCCTCCTTGCCGCACTCGGCTATTTTAATCCTTTCCTAATGGTACAGACATTTCACTGGATTTCCCCGCCAAAACGTAACTGACGTAACTGGGCTGGCCATCGCGGAATCCCACCATATAATTCCTATCTTTATTCTCTTTTATCCATTGCCCTTGTTTCCTTTTATGTCAAGGGAGACCCATTTATATTAATTCCCATTGCTTTTACTAATTTTTCCTTCTGTCTCTGCATATTTAAGCTTATATTGTCTTATTTTTTTCACTTTCATTTTTATTCAGGCGACGACTTTGATTGTTTAGCAGGCTTGATTCCCTGACAATCAACTGGGCTGGCAGAGGATAACTTTTCTCAACTACAACTCCAGTAAAATAGTCTTTTACAATCTTTAACGCAGTTAAAGCTATTGCATCTATAGGCTGGCTCAGAGTGCTAAGTGTAGGAATAAATGAACCACAGAATGGCTGACCATCAAAACCGATAACTGCAACATCCTCAGGAATCTTAAGACCGGCACCTACTACTGTCCGAATGACATAGGGCATTAAATCGTCCGAAAAACAGCAGACGGCATCGAATGAATCATTCGCATTATCAATATGTGTCCGAAGTTCATGAATCGTATTCCCTTTGGGGTAACAGAACGATAGGGAATGACACTCCATTCCCTTTTTTCTCGCCAGAGCACTCAAACCTTCAAGTCTTCTCCTTGAAATGTAATATTCTCCCGAAAATGAATCGGCTGTCATCTTATATACCAGATATAGAATCTTCCGGCATCCTTGCTCATACAAATGCTCAGCTGCCATCCAACCAGCATTGAAATTATCAAAATACACGGAGAATCCTGGCAGTTCAGAACTATATTCCTCAAGCCATATAACTGTTTTCCCCATCTCACATATCGATTCGACTCTTTGGGGATTTAACGCTACGGCAACAATTATTATGTCTGAATTGTCAACATGCAATGGCTCAATTCTATTGCAGTTCTCAGGAATAATATTCATGTTTATTTTTATATTAATATCAGAACAAAATGCCGATATATAAAATTTCTCGTATATCGATGACCATATAGGATTTATCCCATATTTGTTTTCATCGATCAAAAATGATATTCTAATTGATTTGACAGAATTGACTACGTAGTTGCCGGAGCCATGGCGCTTGTCTATCAATCCTTCACGCGAAAGCATGGCGATGGCTTTGCTTATTGTCAACTGACTCGTCCGAAGTTCTGTTGCCAGTTTTCTTTCTGTTGGCAACCTCATACCGATACCATACAGTTTAGAAATTATGGCGGTTTTAATTTCCTCTGCAATCATTTCCGATTTTGACTTGAATCTAATAGCCTTATTCATCACCATATCCCATAATTGATTAATTGTCTTACTCACTTATATTTATTCCCAAATTCTGATTTGTCAAATGAAAATTTTATTTTTTTATATAAAAAAGGTCTATTTCTAGATTCTTGTTGCTTTTCTCCATAATATTTAGACCTCATTGCTATTAGGTTATGCTTGATATCCGATGAATTAGGGGTGGTTACAGGCAAAATCCTTGCGTCTGGGGGGGGGGATTCCCATGTGATTATTGAAAATCGGTTTGGTTTCCTTATTCATACTACCGACATCTATAGCGACCATTCTCGACAATGCCGGAGCATAAATCCTGGAAACCTCGCACGCCCACTCATTGCTGGGCCTTGCGTGCGTAGATCACCTCGTAGACCGGCATGTGGCAGAACTCGATGGCGCCCATCCCCCATTTCTTCACGCGGTCTGCGCAGTAGTCCATGATGTTGTGGATCTCAACTGAAAGCTCGTGGGTCTTCCTGCCGTTCTTGATCGCATCAGTAATGTCGATGGCATGAGGGATGAACATGTTTTCTACGAAAGCAATCTTCTTCCCGTCAAGCTTGATGGTCGCAACGGTATCGATTCCTTCGAAAAGGAGTTCGAGCTTCTCATTTTTCCCGATTTCCGGCGCAATAAAGGATGCAGAATAGGTGAAATCGGTGCGTTCCCATTTGTAGGTAACAAGAGAGTTCTTTCCGATATACGGATCTGGAATTATTTTTTCGCGCACGAGATCGACTGCCACATTCCCCGGCACAGTCGCATCGATCTTGTGCTGTTTTCCAGTTGTAGGATTCTTAAAGGCCAGTCCCCAGTCTCTATTTAAATGAATTTTTTGCATATAATCAGCTTTTATCCTCTTGGTCATTCAAGCATATTTCTGGCATAAAAGAACATTGCTCAAAACAAAAACAGGTCTGATGCGACTCTGAAAATGACAAATATCGCGCATTACTTTACACTGACGGCGGCCAGAGCACCCTTTTCAGTACGGCAATATATCTTGCCATTGCAGAACACCGGCATGTTCCAGCATGTCCCTCCGATACCGGTGTTGAACTTGGTTATCTCCTGATACGAGTCCGGAGAAGCCTTTACAGCAATAAGATTTCCGCCCTCGGTAAGATATATGATCGTCTTGTCAACGACTACAAACGCTCCAAATCCAGTATTCCCCTTCCATTTCTGCTTTCCTGACTTGTCAATGCAGACAAGCGAACCCTGTCCGGCCTGTCCGGCCACGCCGTATATGAACCCGTCCACCAAGACAGGCGATGGAAAATGGCTGGAAAGACTCTTGTTCTCCCAGACCTTCTCCAGCTTGCCTCCCTTGAAGCTGAGCATCGCGCATCCTCTTCCATATCCAGAACTTATGAATATTGAACTTCCATTGTCAAGTATCATGGGATCCGGCGAGTTTACATTATAGGAAGTTTCCCATTGAAAGGACGCCTTCGTCGTTCCCTTTTTCATGTCCACAACATACAAGGCCTTCTCTCCGAAGACTGCTGCATATTCGGCTCCTCCTGACTTGAAAGGGACTACAGAAGCATATCCACCGACGACGCCCTTATTCTCCCATACATCCTTTCCAGTCTTGGCATCAAAGGCCATGCCGTGATTGCCTGCATTTACCATGACCACTCCATTCCGGACAACCGCAGAGGATGAAAAACCCCACTGGGGAACTCCGGCACTTAGTTCCTTCACGTTCTTCTTCCATATCAGTTTCCCTCCATCGGCATCAACGCAGACAAGATCCCCGTCCCGGCTGAACACAAAGACAGACTTCCCCGAAAGGACAGGAGTCGCCCGGGTTCCAGGATAGTTGCTAGTGGCCTGGCAAGGATAGGAATATTCCCAGAGTGTCTTGCCTGTCGCCTCGTCCAAGCAGTAGATCACATCGTTGTTGTTCTTGTTGCCAAGAGAATATACTTTGCCGCCTGCAACAGCGACTATCGAATATCCCGGACCGAGGTCTGCCTTCCATGTGACTTTCGCAGAACCAAGCGAGGATGCGTCAAATTTCTCCCCTTTTGCGATACCGTCCATTTCAGGTCCGCGCCATTCCGCCCACTCACCGGCAGCCATTGAAAAGCAGGACAAGCTCAAAATTGCCGACATCAGCATTTTTCCAATAGACATAAAAAAACTCCTTGTTAATCTATCACTCAACATGTAACAGAAATATTCAGAACACGTTATGTAATAATATATCTGTCAGGAGAAATTTCAAATCTGCCGAGCTGATTTCAAAACTACCAAAACGGTTGTTGCGGCAATGTACCCTGTTGGAGTTCTCAACTTTAATGTGTCTTGGCATTTCCCGACACCCGTTGGGGCCGAGATCTTCGACAATAGTTTATGCACGCTAAAGCCGTGAACTCCAACTTTAGAAATCAGTTCAAAAGAGGCAATTTTGAAATTGCCTCTGGCATACATATGGCAATCGCGATTTCATAATATGAATTTCAAAGGAGCGCGGGTTTTCCAACCCGCGAAAAATGGCGGACTGGTATAATATCATCCCAGAGAATTTTATTATCATTGTAGCACAAGTTATTCGCCGTTATGGACGATACTTTATCATAAAAGAGGAGGAATGCCATATGTTGAACAAACAGGATGTTTCGATAATACGCGGGCTTGCCTCGGAACTTGCGAAGATCGCAGCGCTGCCGGGACAGGAGGAAAAGAGAAATCTATGGCGAAAGCTCAACGCGCTAAAACCTGTTCGCCCGATGGTGATGATCGACCAGGTCTGCTGGAACGAAATGAATATCAACGACGAACTGACTCTCCGTTGCACCGACAAGGAATGCCGCGGATACGAAGATCAGCTCCGCCGCATCCTCTACCAATGGAATCATTTTCGAGTGGACATGGTCGTGGAGCCGTTCATACGGATTCCAAAGGCAATCAACAACACCGGATTCGGCATCCGTGTCGAGGAACATACTGTAAAAACTGATGATACAAATTCGGTTGTGAGCCATGAGTTCACGAACCAGTTCCAGACGGATGACGACCTGCAGAAAGTCAAACGTCCTCAGATAAGCCATGACGAAGCAGAGACCAAACGCCGCCTGTCAGTAGCCCACGAACTTTTCGACGGACTTCTGGAAGTCCGGCCATGGGGCGCAGATCCCTACTTGTCCATAATAGATCCCATCAGCCACTGGATGGGCGTTGAAAACGCTCTGTATGCCATCATTGACCGTCCAGAATTCATGCATAAGCTTGTAGGACGGATCACCGACGGATATCTGAGCATGCTGGACCAGCTGGAAAGCCAGGGGCTTCTCTGCGGACAGCAGAGCCTTATCCACTGCACCGGCGCATACACCGATGAACTTCCCGCACCCGGATACAATCCTGAAAAACCGCGTCTGAAGGATCTCTGGATGTTCGGACTTGCACAGATGTTCTCTACGGTGTCACCTGACATGTTCAAGGAATACGAAGTGGATTATACCAGCAGGATCTGCGCGCGTTTCGGACTTGTCTATTATGGCTGCTGCGATCCTCTCGATGGAAAGATGAATGAAGTACGCATGATTCCAAATGTTCGCAAAGTTTCCATGAGCCCGTGGGCGAACGAGGAACGCGGAGCCGCTGAGATCAAAAGTCAATTTGTTTATTCCCGCAAACCGAATCCGGCGCATCTGGCATTCGACACCTTCGACACGGATCTGGTGCGCAAGCATCTTCTGGATACCCGGAATGTGTGCGAGAAGAATGGGTGTCCGTTGGAACTGATATTGAAAGATATCAGCACAGTGAAATACGAGCCCCAGCGCCTTACCAAGTGGGCTGAAATCGCCATGAAGGTGGTCGGCGGTTGATACAACCCGATGAAGTGAAAATTCCAATTGAATATTGATAAGCGAAGCGAATCACATGGAGTGCGGTGATTCATCACCGCCTTGCTTCGCGAAATTTATTTCGCGGAAATTCTTTTGGACGGAATAAATTCCGTCGTTAAAGGCGGCGATAAATCGCCGCACTCCAGGGTCAGTCCAAAGCGACTGACGTAAATGCAAAAAAAAGACAAGAGATAATTCGGCTCCAGGAGGCACTCTCGTCGAGAGTTGCCCTACTTTCTTGAAGCGACACAGCCTAACGCTTGCGGATTCTTGACTTTACTTCTGTTTACAGTCTATTTCCATACAGGAGTTGAATGCAAAAACACATAAAATGGTTGTTGCGGGAATATACCCGTTGGAGTACAAGCTTCAGCTTGTCTTGAATTTGTTGGTAGTAGCGCAATTAATTGCGCGTTCCTGAAAATGAATAACGGCGTATAAATTCGCCTACTACAAACAAAAATACGCAAGCTGAAGCTTGTACTCCAACTAAATAAAACCAACTCGTAAGCGGAATTCCGCATAATAATAAGTTGTCAGTAAAACGATGAATGATAAAACAAGAGAATCTTTGTCTAATCTCAAATCCAAATATCCAATAGATATTTTGGAGGAAGGGAAGATAATTAAATTTAAAATCAAAGGAATAGATGAGATATTCCGGGCATCTGATTCAGGGAATGAAGTTATTATATCGACCGATAAGTGGCATGAGCATTTTGGTGAAGGCAATAGCTATCAAGACATTGTCCTGTTTTTTGACGATTTGTTTTCAGGACGTATAGCAGTTGTTATTAAGTATCGTGGCTCTATGGCTGTTGCTCATTCAATCCAAAAATTTGATAAAGATGGAAAAGTAGAAATGATTATTTCATGGTCTGGAAATATTATCTCTCCATTTTGGCGTAAAAAATCATATAAAAAATTGGATTATATATTCAATAGCCAACAATTGGCTTCAGGCAACGGGATTACCGCCGTATCAGATTCGTAACATTACTCATCCTATCACCTTCCCATATCCACACTCACGAATACTACCGCCCTGGCGGGCAGTTCTAGCGTGACCGTGTTATCTCGCACGGTCGTTGGAAGAGGCTTTGGCTCATTGGTGCTGGCGTCGTAGGCCAGGCTGTCGAGTGACGGCTGTGAGAGCATCAATGCAGTTGCTGCGCCTGCATTGAGCTTCAATGTTGCTGATACTGCTTTGTCCACTGATGCATTCACCAGCACCACGCTCACCGACTTCTTATCGGCGCTGATGGTTGCGAGGCTCGCAATATTAGCAGGCGCTGAGCCTTTCATTCCCAGCACGTCACTGCCGATCTGGCTGTTCCACAGACGGTAGAACATATAGTTGATCGACCGCTTGCCCGGTTGCGCAGGATAGAGGATGCCGTAGCCGGGATATGCTGGATTGCCAAGAAGTTCCCAGCCGCTGGCGCCCTCCAATGGATTGTCCTGGACGTACCCGATCATGCGGACGGCACGATGCAGGATTGACACGATGTTGCGGTTGCGTTCGTTGACTTCAGGTTCCTTGTCACCGGGACATGCGCCATACAATGCCCATTCGCTGTCGAGGATCGTTACGGCACGGTCCGGGTTGTACGCCGCCAGCAGGGCCTTGAGGGTTTCAACACGTTCCATTATCGTCTTATTGGTTTCAATGACAATCGTCTCCAGCGGCTTGTTGAGATCGACACCGGCATAGAAGTGCGGACAGACAAAATCGTAGCTGCCGGCGGCAATGCGGAGCAGATAGTTGCCCCAGCGCAGGGACTGGTCTGAAATGCTCAGTCCAATGCGCGCATCAGGCTGGACACCGCGCACCGCCTTGGCGACTTCCGCCACATGTTTTGCGTATTCATCTGGCGTGGCATACGCCATCCCGGCTTTCGATCCCCAAAGCGCCGGTCCGTAGATTTCGTTACCGACTTCCCAGTGACGGAATCCATAATTCTTTTCCACGCTGCGCTTAACTGCCCGCTCCCAGATCTCAGGAGGCAGCGACTTGGAGGCGTTCTCCGTTTCCAGTTCCAGGATCACATGCGCTGTTGGAATACCGGTCTTCTGGCACAATTCCGCCACGCGATCAATTGACTCCTCCACAGACCAGGGGCCGTCCCCTACTCCATAGAAGCGGGTCATCGGCAGACGCAGTTCGCGGATCGCTCCGGCAGTCTCCTCAGTCATCACATATTTTCCTTTCTTGTCGAATGGATAACCGGAGTGGCCGTCGAGACGATGAAAGGACATCCCTCCGATGAGAAGATTTACCGGCTTAATGACGCGTTCCGTATAGATTATGACGTCAAGTTTTTCACCAACGGCAAGCATTGGTTCGGCTGGTTTTTTCTTCAGTGTCGACGGATCAATCAATTGCACCGTACCGGCCGGATTGGGTGATTCGTCGATTGTGATGTCGTCGACCCACATGGTCTGGGCAGTGTCGGCGTCCGACGTGGCTTTGAAGGTCAGGAGGATGTAGCATGCCTCGCCGGCGAAGAAATCGAGTCCTTCGCGGATGGTGAAGCTGTATTTCTTCCAGTCGGTGGCGAGAGGGATCTCCCAGGAACCTGGGGACGGTGCGTCAAGATAAGTTTTCAGGCTTTGATATGCGGTAAGACCGAAGCGGCCTGCGCCGTCATGCTCGCCTCGTACGAAAAAGGAAAATGTATACGCCATGCCGCGTTTGGGCTGCAGGGCTCGGGAGGGATCCGTGACGATGTACCCCTGCGTTCCTTTCGGGTGGACGATGCGGAAGCTGGCCTGGCCGCCGTGGGGACGGTCAGTATCACGCGTATAGTTTGATGCGATCTTCCATTTCTGGTCTCCCCACATGGTCCAGCCCGGAGGTGGTGTTGCAGGAGAGACCTGTTCGAAATCGCCATTGAATACGGGGACATTCCCGGCGAATGCGTGGAAGACAGATGACATGAGCATCGCCGTAAGAATACTGACAGTAATTTTATTTTTCATACCGGCAGAAGATAACCGGAGGCGGAGCATAAATCAAGAGCAACAACCTTTTAGCTCAAGTTACTCCCACTTCCTCCTGTTTATTGCTCCTGCTTGGTTATTGACAAGTCCACAACTCAGTGTTATTCTGAAAAACAAATAAAAACGGGGGACCTATGACAAAGTCATTATTTATAATTCTTTCAATTCTTTGTACTCTTGGGATATCTGTGTTCTCGGAGGATAGCCCGGTCACAGTATATAACAATATGAAGTTCACAGCGGCACAGCTTGAAAAGGCCAGAGATCTTGCCCAAAAAGCATATCCGGCAAAGATCATATCTGTACGAGTAGGGCAACTGGTACATCCAGGAGGACCGTACGGGTTCCAATTTAGGTTTGAGGACGAATCTACCGGATTAAATTCAATAAAAAGATACATAGATGTCAAAGTTGATTATGAAGAAAAGGTTATCAATGATCCAAAAGACAACAAGAAAGTAATTGAGAGGATAGTCCTCGACAGCAAGTTCGATCTGGGAAAAGTAAGATACTTTGTATATAAGATCTTTGTTCTGAAAAAGGCAACTCTTCAACTTGAGGTTCCGAACACCCTGTCCTACTCGACAGTGGAAGAACTCTTGAAATCCATAGGAGAAGGCACCTACAAGAAAGCTGCGGATTTCGACTCCAGCCGAAATGATAAAATTGATCTCTCTTCAATAATTGATATAATCCATAATCCCAAGGAAAAGACAATCGATGTCTATATGAAAGACAACTTGTTCTATACGTTTAAAGTCAATGATGACAATTTCGAACTTATACGGACAGGAAAATATGAACGCGTATCCTGAACAGGAAATTGAATGCCTTGCTCCTTGACATTGACAAGGTTTCACCTAATCTATAATTTTATTTTTATAATTTCACAAGAATCCAGTTTTAGAGATCCATGCAATTTGTCAGGGGGAGAAATAGCATGAAATACTTTTTACTTTTGCTGGCCGTTTTATTTTCGTCCATTTCATTTCCCCTGATGTCCCAGGATGCCACGGAGAAGGATGATGCTGTCCGCGCGCTCTGGATGAAAGGATTCGATACCTTCGAGAAGGCCGAAACCACCGAGAAGGCCGATGACAGGAAAATCGCCCTCCCCCTATATCAGGATTCTCTCATCTGCTTCCAGAAGGTCAAGGCACAGTACCCCAAATGGAACAGCGACCTGGTCGATTACAGGATCAAGATATGCGACATGAAGATTAAAGAACTGCAGGCCAATCCTGCTCCCACTTCAGCCTCAAAGGTCCCAGCAGCAACTCCGATGGAGAAAAAACAGTCCAATGTCAAGCCCGGCTTTTCGGAAGAACAGCTGAGAAATCTCCAGGACAAGCTCGAAAAGGCTGTCTCCGAGAATGAAGTGTTGCGCAAGAAGCTCAAGGAGATGTCCGACAATCAAATGCCTGGTGAACTTGCAAAACAGCTCCAGTCCGACAACGAAAAGATGAAGAAGGAAATCACCGCTCTCGCCGCAGACATGGAGAAGGAGTCCCTCGAACGTGCGAAGATACTCCAGGAAAAGAAGGAGATAAGCGGAAAGCTCGAAAAGGTCGAATCAGTTCTGGCAGGCACAAAGAACGAGAACAGCAAAATATCCGCAGAAATTGATGGGATGAAGAAAAAAGTCGTCGAAGTCGATGCCTCGGCCACCACATACCAGAAGGACATCTCGGACCTTTCGGCTGACAACAAGTCCCTAAAGAACGTGGTCAATTCGCTTGCGGACAGCCTCGACAAGGTCAGGAAGGAGAAGGTGGACAGCGAGAGGCAGCTCGCATCGCTCAGGAATGATCTTGGCGCAAAGGCGAAGGATCTCGAGTCCAGGACCAAGGAGCTTGAATCCATATCGAATGATCTCTCCGCCAAAAATGAGATCGCAAGAAAATATGAGGAACTCGTAAAAGGCAACGCAGACATCGGAATAATGCTCGATGAACTAGCGAACTTGTACACTTATCAGGCTGTAAACAACGAGGAACTCACCGTCGAAATCGGAAAAAGGGACGAACAGATGAAGAAGAAGGACGAGGAAATGATTATCGTCGCAAGGAACGCCGCTACAAAGGAAAAGAAGGCATATGAATCCGTCATTGGCGGAATATCACTGCCGCCTGGAGCAAAGAGCGTGCCTGAGTTCCTAGATGTCTATGCCGACGGCAAGGAATGGCAGTCTGTAAGGGAGACTGTTGCAGAAGCTGAAAAGTTTTCAGCGGATGAACAATCTGATGAAGCCGCCAGGAAATGGAGGGATGCCGCACTTCTCCTTGGTATCCTGGCTGAAAAGCTGCCTGTCATCATGGAGATCAGCTCGGAACTGAAAGGGGCTGAATTAAAGATGGCTGAAATCAAAATAAACGGCAAGCTGATGAAACAGAAGACTCCTGCAATATTCACGTTCGAGGCTGGGACTAAATATAAAATTGAAGTCCAGTATGCCGGCGGGGACGGCGTGAAATATATTAGCGAATCGGAAACCTTTATCCCTGAAAGCAACAAGCATGGGAAACGCATATTCCTCTTGAACCAAATGCATTGAAAGGGCGGACACTCTTGCACTCTAAATTAATAAATCAGGAGCAAATATGAATCTATTTAAATCTCTTCTATTATCAAACTTCCTTTTATTTATTTTAGCGCCGGTCTCATCTGGAGATGAGAAGGATTATAACTTTGATTTTAGCGGGAACTTCAAATTTGAAGCCACCATTGATTCCTCCAAAATAAAAGGAATGCTGAAGATTGACAATACTGAAAAGAAGGGCTTCGACATAAAGGTTGTTGCTTCTTCTGATATTGAAAGATCATATTCTATAACATCTGGAGATAATAAGTTCAATTTATTGACTAAAGCGGAGCAGGACAAACTGGACTTTACTGTAAATTTAATATTTGATGCACTTGTTCCTGTTTCAGGAAGTATCAGCGGAGAAACTGAAATGACACCTATGAATGGAGGTTATATTCCGCCGGTTAAATTCATTACATCCACCGAAAATGATCTACTCCATATAAAAGTTGAAAGCAAGACTATGATGTCAAAATCATTATTAAAGAAAGACATCACCTTTATAAAATCCGATAATACTTACATTTTAAACAAGGTGTTAATAGAAATGGACAATTCCAACTCCAAATATATGAAGTTCCTCAAGATTTCCATTAAAATGGAAAAAGAGATAAATAAATGAACATGTCGTATATCATCGAATTAATACGATCCACTTTGGAGAACAACTCATGAAAATTTATGTCATAGGCGACAGCATATCGATACAGTACGGGCCATATCTCAAGAAATATCTCAGCGGAGTCATCGAGTATTCGCGCAAGGAGGGTGAAGAGGAGGCCTTGCTCAACCTTGACAAGCCGATCGGCGCGAACGGCGGTGATTCGTCGATGGTGCTTACATTCCTGAAGGCAAAATCAAAGTCGGGTGGAATTGACGCCGACCTTCTCCTCCTTAACTGCGGGCTTCACGACATCAAGACTGATCCTAAGACTGGAAAGAAACAGGTGCCTCTCGAAGAATACAAGAAGAACTTGAAGGAGATCGTCTCCGTCGTATCGAAGATGAAGCCAAAACTTGTCTGGATCAGAACGACTCCATGCGACGAGAAGGTACACAACAGCCGTCCGAAAATGGAGTTCCACAGGTTCTCCGCCGACTGCATGGCGTATAACGATGCTGCCGACAGGATCATGGAGGAATCAGGGGTTGCTGTCATCGACCTTTACACGTTCACGGCAAACCTCGGTGACAGTCCATACTGCGACCATGTGCACTTCCATGAGCATATCCGGGAAAAGCAGGCATCGTTCATCGCCGGCTGGCTGGGCGGAAGGACTTAACATTTTCTCGCACTAAGCCACCGAGGCACAAAGATAATTAGGATTTCCCTGAATTTCCCCTTGACAAGCCGTCCTGCGCCTGTAGAGTTAGAGCAAACGTTTGCTCATATATGGTTTTGACAGACTGGAATTTATATAATAAAACATAGTAAAGTTGACAGGATAACGGGATTTACAGGCTGAAATGAATTCAATAAAATCATGAAAATCCTGTAATCCTGTCTAAAATATTCTGATTTCTCATGTAAAAGACTAGGGTGTGAAAATGGCCGCAACATTGAAGGAAATAAGCAGGATCTCAGGGGTCGCCATATCAACTGTCTCCAGGGTCCTCAACAAGCAGCCGCAGCGCGTCAGTCCCGAAACCTACGAGAAGATCATCTCCACCGCAGACAAGCTCAGATACTCGCCGAACCTCGCCGCAAGATCTCTCGTTAAAGGCAGAAGCGACTCCATCGGCGTGTTCATACCATATTTTTCCGACGTCATCTTCTCCCAATACATGGATTTCATCACGGCAAAACTCAAGGAGCACGGGCTGAACGTCTCTCCCTTCTGCGGAAGATTCGAGGATGAAACCGTATCAAGGTGCCTCAACAGGCAGCTCGACGGGCTCATATGCATGTACTACAACGATAAGATTGAAGGCACATATTCAAAATTGAAGAGGTCGGGATTTCCGATCGTCTTCCGTGCCGTCGATATCAGCCCTGATGATCTCAAGTTCGACTCGGTGGGCATCGACATCTCCTCCGGCTACAAGATCCTCTGCCAGCATCTCTATGACCAAGGGTGCAGGAAAATCGGAATCATCGGCGGAGAGATCTCCGTGCAGATCAGGAACAACAGCTGTTCCGGAACCTCCCTCGAATTCCTGAAAACCGTCAGCGAACTCGGGCTTGACTTCGGTCCGGACTCGGGGATTCCCTGCGAGAACAACTCCGAGGCCGCCTATGCCAAAATTAAAAATATACTTGAGAAGGATGCCAGGACCTTCGACGCAATAATTGTGCAGTCGAACAACAAGCTGCCCGGTGTCTTGAAGGCCGTCAGGGATGCAGGCCTGAAGATCCCGACCGATATCGCAATAGCATCGATCAGCGATTCGGACATTACGAGATTCGCAAATCCGCCGGTGACGGTCTGGGAACAGCCGATAGAAAAGATCTCTTATGCACTCGCGGACCTGATGGCTTCAAGATTGAAAAAGGAGAACCGGGCGCAAAGAAATTCTATAAGGAAAATAACATTCAATTCATCGCTGATCATAAGGGAGAGCACGATTCGGACTTAGTATGACTTGAATATCCAATAACGAACAAGGAATGTCCAATGACGATGTTAAATGCAAAATAAATAATAGAATCATTTCCGCTGGACGTTGGAAATTCCTTGTTGGATATTGGAAATTGGAATTAAAAAAGTAAGGATAATTGCAAATGCAAAAGGCTGAGATAGAAGTCCGGGCCCTGACGAAGGGGCCGCACCATCATTATTTCGGGTACTATGACAAGTTCTGCTGGAACAAGTCGCAGGGGCTTATTCTTGCGCACAGGATCGATTTCACCGACAGGCCGCTGACAAAGGACGACAAGGCTGAGATCGGAGTCATCGAGGAGTCCACAGGCAAATTCGAGAAGATCGCTGAGACACGCGCCTGGTGCTGGCAGCAGGGAGCGATGCTCCAGTGGTATCCCGCGGAGCCGGAAGGTACGATTATGTACAATGACAACCAGGACGGCCAGTATGTATGCGTCATCAAGAACATCCGTACCGGCAAGGAGCGCGTACTTCCACGTCCGGTGGCGTCCGTCAGCAGGAACGGAAAATGGTCGATGAGCATAAATTTCTCGAGGCTCGCGGTGCTCAGGCCCGGTTATGGCTACGAGGGAATTCCCGATCCATTCGGAAATGAGGACATCCCCAAGGACGACGGGATATTCTGGATGAATAATGAGACCGGGAAAAACAAGCTCATAATTTCCACAGCGCAGATAGCCGCCTTCAAGCCTGAATCCAGAATGGACGGCAGGATGCACAGGTTCAACCATCTCCAGTTTTCACCGGATGACAAAAGGTTCATCTTCCTTCATAGGTATAAGAAAAAGGAGGATCATGACGCCAACCATATCACCCGCCTGTATACGGCTGACATCGACGGAGGGAGCATCTGCCTTCTCAATGAGAATGATTTCACGAGCCATTTCGACTGGAAGGACAGCAGCCATGTGATAGCGTTTGCAGCACGGAGCGAGAATCCGGGCTGGAAATATTTCCTGTTCACCGACCAGTCTGAGGAAGTAAAGCAGTACGGCACCGCTGAGCTTTCCAGTTTCGGGGACGGTCATTGCTCCTTCGCGCACAATGGCAGCATAATGATGACTGACACCTACTCGCGCGGGGACGGCAACAGGATGCTCATGTTCTACAACGACAGGAACGGCGATCTTTTCGAGCTTGGAAGGTTCTATTCCCAGCCGTGGATCACGCAGGCGAGATGCGACCTGCATCCGAGATGGAGCCGTGATGGGATGAAGGTCTGCTTTGACTCTTCTCATGAGGGAACAAGGCAGATATATGTGGCCGATGTATCAGGGCTGATAGAGAAGATGAGGAAATAGATCAAACACAGAACACATGGAGCAGCTGATGCCGCAACCAAATTCTAAATCCGAATTTCGTGCTTCGGATTTAATGTGCAATACATAAACGTGCAAAGAAAACAAGAAGATGGCATATAGGATTGCAGGGAGGATTTTGATTTTAGGCCTTTTATATATATGATATCCTCTGTGTCTCTGTGGTTAATCAACATAAGGAGTTGAAAATGTCGAAGATCCTGAAGTTTGCTGCTGCTGCGATGTTCGCAGTTATTTCAACTGTTGTTTTTGCGGATGTGAAACTGCCGGCGATCATTTCGGACAACATGGTATTGCAGTCCGACACCAAGGTAAAGATATGGGGAAAAGCTGATCCGGGCGAAAAGATCAAAGTTTCTTTTTCCGGGCAGGAAAAAGAGGCAGCCGCCGACAAGGATGGAAAATGGAACGTTGAGCTGGATTCCATAAAAACCTCCTCCGAAAGCAAGATTCTGGCGGTTTCCGGGAAGAACAAGATCGAAGTGAAGAATGTACTGGTCGGCGAAGTCTGGCTCGGTTCAGGCCAGTCGAACATGGAGATGATCGTCGGAAATTCCATGAACCCGGAAGCCGAGGCGAAAGCGGCCGATTATCCGCTGATCCGCTATTTCACTGTTACCAAGGCGATTTCGAGCGGCCCGCAGGAAGACGTCCAGGGAAAATGGGTCCTCTGCTCGCCGGACACAGTCAAGGGATTCTCCGCGGTCCTCTACTTTTTCGGCAGGGAGCTCCACAAGAAATACAAGCTACCTGTCGGCCTCATAAACTCATCCTGGGGCGGAACACCGATCCAGGCCTGGACTCCGAAGAAGGCCCTGGAGGGGAATACCGACATCAGCAAGCCGCTCGCATTCGATGCGGACAAATACACTGATATCAAGACCTACAACGAATTCAGGACGAAGACAATTGAATCTGTCGCATGCAAGGACGCTGGAAACAAAGGCGAAGCCGAAGGCTGGGCGAAACCCGGAACAGACATCAAGGACTGGAAGGAAGTTAAGATGCCGCAGGCTCTTGAAAAGGCTCTTGACAAGAGCATTGACGGGGCAGCATGGATCAGGCGTGACATAAATATCGATCCGGAAAAGGCCGGAACAGAGCTGACCATAATCGTTGACAGGATCTTCGACGCCGTCACCGTTTATTTCAACGGCGAGAAGATCAGTTCCAGTGAAAGATCTCTTGACACCAGGAAAGTCAATATGAAGGTTCCTGGGAATCTTGTCAAGGCAGGAAGAAATGTCATTGCAATAAGGTTCTTCAATTCGATTGGCGCTGGCGGAGCGACCAACGAGGATCAGAAGATCATGAGGATGATATTTTCCGGTGAAAAGGAAGGGACTACCATCGCAGGGAAATGGTTCTGCAGGGTTGAACAGGAATATCCGGCGGGCAAGATGCCGTTCTGGATGCCGAGGCCGTGCGATCTTCCTTCAGCGCTATATAACGCCATGATCGCACCGATCGATGCATACGCCATACGGGGAACGCTCTGGTACCAGGGCGAGGCGAACACAAAGGACCTTCCCAGGAACTACGACAAGGCGATGGGGCTTCTGATAGGCCACTGGCGCGCAGCCCATGCCAATCCACTAATGCCGTTCTATTTCGTCCAGCTTGCGAACTACATGCCGGGCAAGGCCGAACCGACGGAAAACAGCTGGGCGGATCTCAGGGACAGTCAGAGAAGGACACTTTCGGTACCGAACACGGCAATGGCAGTTACCATCGACATCGGAGACGTGAACGACATACATCCGAAGAACAAGCAGGAGGTTGGACGCAGATTGTCGCTTGCAGCCAGGAACATGTGCTTCGGCGAAAAAGATCTTGAATACTCCGGACCGATGATCGATTCCATGACGGTGAAAGGCGACAAGGCCGTCCTCAAGTTCACACATGCAAAAGGTCTCACCGCAAAAGGCGGAGACAGGCTTAAAGGATTTGCCGTCTCCGGCGCCGACGGCAAATATGTCTGGGCGGACGCCAAGATAGCCGGGGATATGGTCATAATTTCAAACGACAAGGTCAAGGAGCCGGTAGCAGTCCGTTATGGCTGGGACAGCAGTCCGGACTGCAATCTGTTCAACGGGGACGGGCTGCCGGCATCGCCGTTCCAGGCAGGAAAATAATATAAATATTTTTTGAGACAGGATAACAGGATTTTCAGGATAAATATTCAAGGAGAATAAGATGAAGAAGAAGAGATATGTGCAGGTTGGTGTCGGTGGAAGGTCTGAAATGTATTACGATGCGATTTCAACCACGTTCAAGGACAGCAGCGAACTGGTCGCGTTCTGCGACATCAACCAGACGCGGATGGACTACGCGAACAAAAAGCTCGAGGAGAAATACAAGGCGGAAGCCGTCAGGACCTACAAGTGCACCGAATTTGATCTGATGATAAAGAAGGAGAAGCCGGACTGCGTGATAGTGACGAGTATCGACAGGACCCACCACATCTATATAAAGAGGGCGATGGAGCTCGGGTGCGACGTGATCTCCGAGAAGCCGATGACAATTGACGATGAAAAGTGCCAGGAGATTTTGGATACTATAAAGAAGACCGGGAAAAAACTGCGCGTGACCTTCAATTACCGATACGCCCCGCACAACTCTCTTCCCAGGGAGCAGATCATGAAGGGAGTGATCGGCGACATCAACTCCGTCCATTTCGAATGGCTGCTCAACACCCGGCACGGCGCCGACTATTTCAGGCGCTGGCACCGTGACAAGAGGAACAGCGGCGGACTTCTCGTCCACAAGTCCACCCATCATTTCGATCTCGTGAATTTCTGGCTGGCCAGCTCTCCGAAAATCGTCTTCGCGATGGGCGACCTGATGTTCTATGGAAAGGCGAACGCGGAAAAACGCGGGATGACGGACTTCTATTACAGGGCCACAGGCAGCAAGAACGCCAAAAAAGATCCCTTCGCCCTGGACATGTCCTCAAGTCCCGGGCTCAAGGGGATGTATCTCAATGCCGAGGAGGAGGACGGATATCTGCGCGACCAGAGCGTGTTCGGTGACGGAATAAGCATTGAGGACACGATCGGAGTGATGGTCAGGTACAATAACAAGGCCATAATGACATACTCTTTAAATGCATACCTTCCTTGGGAGGGGTTCCGCGTGAATTTCAACGGCACCAAGGGAAGGATGGAACTTGACGTCGTCGAATCCTCATATGTAAATGCAGGCGGCGACAGGGATGCGGAAGGCGCCGTGGTCGGGCACAAGCTAATTGTCTATCCGATGTTTGGAAAACCATATTCAGTTCCGATTCCAGAGGCCAAGGGCGGACATGGCGGCGGGGACAAGGTCATGCTGAATGATATTTTCGGGGAAAAATCGAAGGATCCTCTCAACAGGGCGGCTTCACATGTCGATGGCGCAATGTCGATCCTTACAGGAATTGCCGCCAACAAATCCATTAACACGGGAATGCCGGTGGTGGTGAAGGATCTGGTTCAATTCTGAAATATTTAGACAGGATTACAGGATTTTCATGATATTATGAATTCAATTCATCATGTCAATCCAGTTATCCTGTCAACTTAAATAAGTTTTCGTATTAATAGCGGGGTGGTTATGAAATCAAAAAGCAGATGCTTTATGCCAGATGCAGGATACTGGACATTGGATTTTGATTGTACCCTCGAGAAATCAAGATTAAAAATTAAACATCCTGCATCTTGCATCCTGTATCGCCCCTTCACCTTGATTGAACTGCTTGTAGTCATTGCGATCATCGCAATCCTCGCGGCGCTGCTGCTGCCGGCGCTTGCGAAATCAAAGGATTACGCAAAACTGATAATCTGCTTGAGCACATTGAAACAGCTCCAGCTCGCAAACACCCTATATGCCTCAGAGAACAACGACTGGTATGCGCCGATATGGGAGTTCCGTCCGGACAACACGGGAGAACGTCTTTCCTGGGACCGACACGAAGCTTTCAGATCTTGTTTTGGCAACTCCACCGGACGCCAGAGCAGATGGGGGGAAGTGGGCAAGCCCTGGAACATGAACTACTATGATCACTGGCCGGTGGACTATGCCTGCCCAAAATCGACAAAAGCTCTCGCCGACGTGAAGGAGAACAATGTCTGCCAGATGGATCTCTCATACGGCTACAACCGCACTGATCCAAGCCCCACTGGAACAGGAGGGGCATGGATAAGCTGGAGCGCCATGTATGCCGGATTCCGCCAGGCGGAAATAAAAAAACCTGAGAACAAGCTTTTCTTTGCCGACTGCGGATGGGACTTCAAACTTCAGGAGGATGCTTCAAACCTTTATGTCAGTGAAACACAGGGGGGCACGGCGGCCATCGCCTACCGCCACAACAGGACGGCAGCCATCGCTTTCGGCGACGGACACGTGCAAACCATGGGCAGGACGGATGTAGTGTTCAATGCCGACCTGTGGAGGATGTGGAAATGATTAAAAAAGACTTGTTAAGTTCCATTAAGATATTTTCGCACAAGGGCACAAAGCCTCAAAGCCATGATAAATTTAAAATTATCTCAGCGCCTCCGCGCCTCTGTGAGAGAAAAAGAGGTTTCACCCTTATCGAATTGCTAGTTGTCATTGCGATCATCGCAATTCTCGCGGCGCTGCTGCTGCCGGCGCTCGCGAAATCAAAGGATTACGCAAAACTGATCATCTGCATGGGTACATTGAAGCAGCTCCAGCTTGCAAACGACATCTATGCTTCAGAAAATACTGGCTGGTATGCGCCGATATGGGAGTTCCGTCCGGACAACACCGGGGAACGTCTTTCCTGGGACCGACATGAGGCTTTCAGGACTTGTTTTGGCAACACTACCGGACGCCTGAGCAGATGGGGTGAAGTGGGCAAGCCTTGGAACATGAATTATTATGATCACTGGCCGGTGGACTATGCCTGCCCTAAATCCACTAGGGCTCTTGCAGATGTGAAAGAGAACAACGTCTGCCAGATGGATCTCTCATACGGCTATAACCGTACTGATCCAAGCCCTACTGGAACAGGAGGGGCATGGATAAGCTGGAGCGCCATGTATGCCGGATTCCGCCAGGCGGAAATAAAAAAACCTGAAAGCAAGCTTTTCTTTGCCGACTGCGGATGGGACTTCAAACTTCAGGAGGATGCTTCAAACCTTTATGTCAGTGAAACACAGGGAGGCACAGCAGCCATCTCCTACCGCCACAACAGGACGGCAGCCATCGCCTTCGGGGACGGACATGTGGAAACCAAGAACAGGACGGATGTAGTGTTCAATGCCGACCTCTGGAGGATGTGGAAGTGATTAATAAAGACCTGTTTAGTTCTATTGGGATATTTTCGCACAAAGGCACAAAGCCTCAAAGCTATGATAAACTTAAAATTATCTCAGCGCCTCCATGCCTCTGTGAGAGAAAAAGAGGTTTCACTCTTATCGAGCTTTTAGTCGTGATTGCGATCATCGCAATACTGATCGCATTGCTGCTGCCAGCCCTTACAAAGGCCAAGGAATCCGCGAAAAGCATAGTATGCCTGAGCACCCTGCGGCAGTTCGGGATAGGCAGCCAGATGTATGCGACCACCTATGACGGCTGGGCTTTGCCGGTTTCCTATCACTGGGGAGGTTCCACTTATAACCGCTACTGGTTCAAGAATACGGCGGTTGTTCCGGACGGGCTCCACGCCGCATTCAAACGGCTCATGGGATATGAGAATATAGCCCTGAAGCTGGGATGGCCTGAAGGATTGATCTGCCCGAAGCTGCCGAACCAGACACCTTCAGAAACGGTTCCGATGAAACTATATTATGCCGGACATGCAATAAACATCGAGTCATTCCCTGCGAAAGGGCAGGATTTCAGGGGGATACTGCAGTACAGGATAATAAATCCGGCAAGGAAGATAAATCTCGCCGACTCGACCGACTGGCAGATCATGAAAGTGCATTCTTCCTATGGTAATTATTACGGTCTTGTCGGAGAATTCCATGACTTCACCACATACAATGTGATGATCGCGTACAGGCACTTGAAGGGCGCGAACATCGTGTTCCATGACGGACATGCCGCAAACGAGAAATACCAGCAGGTCCAGGGCAATGATGACTACTGGAACCTTCTCCAGTAACTCGAGGCAATTTCAAAATTGCCTCTATTGAGCTGATTGCTTTCGTTGGAGTACAAGCTTCAGCTTGCGGAACCTGCTGAATACTAAGACAAACTAAAGTTTGGACTCCAACGGGCATTTTTCCGCGACAACCGTTTTATTGTATTTTTGAAATCAGCTCAACTCACTTGAATTCTAAATCATGATGCTCTACGTTTCAAAATGCCAAAGCATCAGGAACATTCAAAGCCAGCACCATCCGCACATCGCCCAAACCTGATCCTGATCCTTGCCGACGACATGGGCTTTTCGGACATAGGCTGCTACGGTTCCGAGATCCGCACGCCACATCTGGACCGCATGGCCTCGGAAGGCCTGCGCTTCACACAGTTCTACAACTGCGCGCGCTGCTGTCCGACCCGCGCCTCCCTGCTGACGGGACAGTATCCTCACAAGGCAGGAATAGGTCACATGGTCTCGGACGATGGACTTCCCGGATACCGTGGCTTCCTCAACAACAGCTGCGTGACACTTGGCGAAGCACTTGTCGCCAATGGCTACCAGACTTTCTATTCAGGCAAATGGCACGTAGGCGGCCTGTGGCCGCGTCATGATACTTCGAAGTGGAAGCTGGGAAATCCAAACCAGCCACTCGCCCATGACCGCGGATTCGAACATTCCTACATCAATGCAGCGGGAGGTGGAAGCTACTTCAATCCGAAACCCCTTATACGCGATGGGAAATTCGTTGAGATCGAGACAGACAGATATTATACGACCGACGCCTACACCGACGAGGCTCTAAAATATATCAGCCAGGGAGCGGCTTCCGACAAACCTTTCTTCCTGCACCTCTGCTACCAGGCGCCTCATTGGCCGCTGCATGCGTGGCCCGAAGACATCGCCCGATACGAAAACGCCTATCTCAAAGGCTGGGATTTTCTGCGGACTTCGCGTCATGAGGAACTGAAGGGCCTTGGCATTGTCGACCGCTCCTGGACGATCTCGAAGCGCGATGAAAAATCTTCTTCATGGGAAGACACGACAGAACAGGAATGGCAGGCCCGGCGCATGGCTGTCTATGCCGCACAAGTCGACCGCATGGACCAGAACATCGGCCGTGTGCGCACTCATCTGGAAAAACTCGGGATTGCAGGCAACACTCTAGTAGTATTCCTTTCCGACAACGGAGGATGCGCGGAATTCCTGAGCGAGGATGGACAGAAGGGCCGTGAATTTCCATTCACGCGCGATGGCCGTCCGGTACGCTGCGGCAATATTCCGGATCTGATGCCGGGCGACGCCGACACCTTCATGAGCTATGATCTTCCATGGGCAAATGCCAGCAACTCTCCGTTCCGCCTCTTCAAGCACTGGGTACATGAAGGTGGAATTTCGACGCCATTGATCGCCTGGTGGCCGGACAGGATCGCTCCGAAGCAGATGACTCACGAGATCGGACACGTAATGGACATAATGCCGACCTTCCTGGAACTGGCGGGCGCGAAATATCCAAGCGAATTTGACGGACGAGAAGTTGCAAAAGTGGACGGCGAAAGTTTCGCATCTCTGCTAGAAGGCCGCAACTGGACGCGCCAGCGTCCGGTCTTCTTCGAACACGAAGGCAACTGCGCGGTCCGTGACGGCAAATGGAAACTTGTGCGTCGGTTCCCGGGTCCGTGGGAACTCTACGACATGGAAACCGACCGCACTGAGACAAATGATCTTTCCGGAAAGAATCCCGCAAAAGCTGCGGAACTCGCAGCCGCCTACGAAGCCTGGGCGCCAACAGCAAATGTTATTCCCTGGGTGCAGCTCCAGCAGCACCGTCGCAACAGATCCAGCTAAATCTTTCAGGCAAGCAAAAAATATCCATATTCATTTCCTCGCACTAAGCCACTGAGCCACAAAGTCGAAGATCCCGGCCCGAAGACATCGGGAACTATTCTCACCACGAAGGGCACGAAGTATACGAAGAATTATAATTGTTTTCGAAAATGCCTGTTCTTAACTTCGCGACCTTCGTGATCTTCGTGGTGTATCTCTCTTTTTGTTCTTCGAGTCCAGATCAATTTATTTTATAATTACTGCTTGACTAACACAGATACAGTATTATTATTATTATAATTTATAACTAATTAATTATTAATATATATATCTGTATTATACATCATATGAAAAACAATCTCAAAGATAAAACGATGCTTGTAAGGGATCATATCCTGTCCCTTCTCGAAAACGGTACAATAAAGTCTGGAGAAAGAATTCCCCCTGCCCGCGAACTGGCTTTACGCCTGAAACTGTCCCTGCTCAAGGTCCAGCAGGGGCTTGACAGCCTTTCGCGTGATGGACTTCTGGAAAGCGAACCACGCATCGGCACATATGTCCAGAATTCCTGGAACGAAAGGATCCTCCAGGAGAACTTTGTAACTTTCCGTACTCCGGAATTCCTTCCCTGGCTCGATGATTTTTCAAAAATATTCGAGGAGGAGCTTCCCCGTCTCAGGATAAGCCACGGATTCAAGAGAGGCGTGTTCGAACTCCGTACAACCCTGGATGTCCAGCAGCATCACGACGAGTACATAGATCTCCGCCAGATACTTGAGGAGACATATCCGGATTACCGTGATGTATTCTTCACAAAGCCGTTCGAAAGCTTCTGGTATGATGGAAGGCTTCCCGGCATACCTTTCATATTCTCGCCGCGCGTCGTGTTCTGCAACACTGAAGTGTTTAAAAAGGCTGGAATCTCCTTGCCAAGGCTGGGTTGGACCTTTGAGGAATTCCTCGATACGATCAGCGCGTTGAAGGGCATAGTGCCTCCAGAGCGTATCATAAACTGGCTCCCCCAGGCGCATATGTGGATGAATTTCGTCATGCGCTCCGGTGGTTGCCTAATTGAAAAATCAGAAGACGGGGACATCTGCAGGATCGACAGTCAGGAGACGATCCGCGGCATCAAGGCCTATGCCGAGATCGCAGAACGCAGGGGAAGCCGTGAAATCACCCAGAGGAAGGATTTCACCAGGGACTTCTGTTCCGGAAATGCTGCAATGTTCATTGGTGACAGGCAGATACTGATGGATCTACAGGGCTTTGACGACTGGATTGCAGTCCCTCTTCCAGTTTTCAAGGGAGGCTTCGATGTTTCCATGCAGGCGACTGACCTGATATGCATTCGCAGGGAGTGCAGCAGCACGCAGATGGCCAGAGACTTTGTGAAAGTGATGCTCTCCGAAAGAGTCCAGGATTTCATCGCCGGCAGGAAATATGGAATACCGATCAGGATAAGTTCGGCACATAAAAGCATAGATTTCGAGGATTCCCGCGATACTCTTTTCCTCTCGGAAATTCCGAAGATGCAGGGATTCTACAGGCTTGATTCGCCGGAACTTGCTGAAATAATCGAAGGATGCATCGGCAACCTTCTTCTTTCCGGTTCCCCTGTGGACCCTGGCCTCAAGGAACTGGCGATGACTGTCAGAATAATAAACAAATCACTGAAAATAGCAGTATGAGAAGGACAAGCACGAAATTCGAAACAATGGAGGATTTATGAAAAAATATTGTCTTATGGCGGTGTCACTCATCCTGGCATGTACCGTTTCCACGGCACAGCAGGATCAAAACCTGGTGAAGAACAACGATTTCTCGGCGAATGAAAACGGAGTTCCATCGTCCTGGAAGAACATGGACGCCCATGCGAAGATCGCAATAATAAACCAGGATCTTCCGGAAGGCTTCGCTTCCGGTCTTTCCGCGGAACTTGTGACAGCCGCCAACAACCACGGCCAGATCCTCCAGGGGATTTCCCAGTTCAAACCGAAATCCGATTTCCGCGTCGAGGGCTGGGTAAAAAGCTCCGACGTCATGAACGCCTACATACAGATAAAGCTGCTGAAGGAGAGAAAAGAGTTCATGCGCATCAACGTCGAAGGCTCCGTTGCCGGCAAGTGGATGCTTCTGAAGAAGGATTTCAATTCAGAAGACGCCGATACTGTCCAGATTATATTGAGGTTCTCAAAGAAACAGAGTTCCATAGGATCAAAATCAGCTTTTACTGGAATTAAGCTTGTTCCGATAGAAAAACCGGCCCAGCAATAGGGGAAACAGCCAAAAGGGAGTTTCTGGAATGAAAAGCCCATTTTCCATATTAATTGAACTACTCGCTGTGCCAGCCGTAGCTGTCGGACATTTATGGACGATGCGAAGGCAAGTTCGAAAAGCATTCACGCTTATCGAACTGTTGGTCGTAATTGCGATCATTGCAATCCTCGCAGCTCTTCTGCTCCCCGCCCTCGCCCAGGCGAAGGAATCGGCCAGGGAGATCTACTGCGCCGGAAACTGCAAGCAGATGGGACTGGCAAGATATTCATATGCCCAGGACTGGGACGACTGGATAATCAGCGGTAAACAGGATCTGGGCGCCTCGGACGCCCTCACAACATGGCATATCCAGCTGCAGCTCCAGGGCTACCTGCCTGCAAGCGGAACAACAAGCTGCATATTTGTCTGCCCGAAGGAAACGGCCAATCCTCTGTTGAGGACTTTCAATGGCATCAACTATTATCTGAACTATGGACAGAACACCTGTGTCGGACTGGGCGAAGTCAGCGGAATGAACGATGTCAAGCAGAGGCGCTACAGGGATTTCTTGAAGACCGTCAAGCCTGCCTACATGGTTCCGGAATTGGCCGACAACGGATACGGCGAATCGGGATACGTAAACATCCATCTGACATCCAGCAAGACCAATGACCCGTTTTCCAGCGCACCTCCGGGACGGATCGTATCAAGGCACCGTCTTGGCGCGAATTTCCTTTTCGTGGATGGACACGTGAACAAGATCAAGGCTCCGTTCGCGGTAACAGGCTCGAACATATTATGGCTGAGCCCCGACAGAGTTGCTGACGGATTTACGAGGTACTGACATATGAAAAATATTAACATTGCCAACTTGAAAATACGCGATCCTGGAGGCAGGATGCAGGATGCAGGATTAAAATTTCTGTCGTCTGTCGTCCGTCGTCTGTCATCGGCATTTACCCTCATCGAACTGCTCCTCGTGATCGCGGTGATCGCAGTCCTCATCGCCCTCCTCCTTCCTGCACTGAAGAATGCGAAGGACACCGCGAAATCCGTAGTCTGCAAGAACAACATGAGGCAGCTTGGAATCATGATCAATACATATTCCCAGGACTTCGACGGATCCGGGCCTGTGAGGATGTATTATATTCCAATTCCGGGATCAGGAAATGTCTGGGATCCGTCCTGGCCTTATACGACCTGGTATTATCTTTATCCGAACTCCAGGCCTCCCATGAAGAACAAATACTCCCTTTATTATGATACCGTCTACAATTGTCCGGCTGAAGCTGCAGGCATAAGGTTCCACAGCAATTATGGAAGGATATATTCATACAACGCATGGCTGAGGGATGAAGACGGCATACAGCTGCGCCAGCGGCTGAACGCTGCGCCTTTCCTGCGCGGCCTCGAACGTCCTTCGGAGACCCTCCTCGTGCTCGAAACAGCCCACAAGGGCGGTTCCGAAAACTGCTTCTACTGGAGCACATACACCGAGGACGGCCTTGCCCATCCGGACACCATGCTTATCAATCATCACCTCAGAGGGTCGAACATAGTCTTCACCGACGGGCATGCCGCTGGATTGAAGGATAACGAATGGCCGAGGGATCCCGCAACGGGGAACTATGTCAGCGAGAGATATAATGGCGGTGTATTCTGGAATGGGAAATAAATAATCTCCGCAGAGCCGGAGATTCTTTATAATATAAGAAGCCGGTCTGGAGACCGGCGCTCCATTAGAAGATAAAGATTTGTCGAAATAAGCGTAACAGAATAAAAGTAAAGAAATATACAGGAGATAAAATTAAAATGATAAAGACCTCATTGTTTGCCGCAGTATTATTCCTTGCGATTGGACAATTGGACGCCCAGGATGTGAAACCTGCGGATTCCGCAAAGCCTCCGATCGAAATCACTGCAATCCCGCTCTTCGAGAGCGCCAGCATCTACGTGAAATATTCCGAGGACAAATACTCCTCATGCAAGATAAAGTTCAGGCTGAAGGGCGAAAATGACTGGAGGGACGCCATCGCACCGGACAAGATCAAGGAGGAGAACAATTTCAGCTCGAGCATAGTGGATCTGAAGGAGAATTCCGAATACGAGGTCATGGCGGAGATGATCGATTCCAAAGGTGCATCCACCGGTTCGGCCAAGTCCGGTTTCAAGACCTGGACATCAAATCCACCAATTGCAAAAACCATAAATATCAAGAAGGATCTGGGAAAAGGCGGCGCCATTGAGATTATCGGCGAAAAGGGAACTCCTGATGGCTGGATAAAATATGTCAACGATTCCGGAGCTGAAATCGACGGAGGCTACGAAACAGATGCAGCAATCCTCGTCAAGGATTCCGCATACCTGATCTTCGAAGGACTGAAAGTAAAAGGGGGAAGACGGTTCGGAATGAATGTCAGCACCTCCGAAAACATCCGCATTATCAACTGCGAATTTTCCGGCTGGGCCAGGAAGGGCAAACAGGATCTGGCGAGGAAAGGCCAGTACTTCGACGAGAATGACCAGCGCATCAACATCGATGGAGCAGTGAACATCTACATGAGCCTGGGAACCGTCATCGAGAGATGCTACATGCATGATCCGCGTGGCACTGCGAACCCCTGGTATTACTCCCATCCCGCCGGACCCGAGGCTGTCGTGGTGAAATCCAAGGGAAGCACAGTTGTCCGATACAACGATTTCATTGGCAGCGATCTCCATAGGTGGAACGACGCAATAGAAGGCCTTGACAATGGGAAGAAGGACGGCGGTTTCAACCGCGACGCCGACATCTACGGCAACATGTTCGCATTCGGAAACGACGACGGTATCGAGCTTGACGGCGGACAGAGGCACATGCGTTTCTTCGGGAACAAGGTCGAAGGTTTCCTCTGCGGAATAAGCACCGCGCCCAACATGGCGGGTCCGACTTACATCTACAGGAACTTGGTCGTCAACCTCGGCGACGAGGACGGGGTTGTCGGCTCGGTCATCAAAAACGGCGGAGGAAAGATATACACAAGAGGCAGGACTTTCTTCTTCAATAACATTTTCTATACTGACGGGCACGGGATATCAGGCGTAGGATATGGGAAAGGGGAGAACAACACAAGCGACAGGGCGATGTTCAGGGGATTCAGCAGGAACAATATTCTGGCCTGCGGCGACATTCCGCTACGCGATGTGCAGAAGCTCCCAGAAAATGATTTCGACTACGACCTGCTTTGCAACCGCGACGCCATGGGAGACTGCATCGTCGCCGCGCTAGGCGCCGAAAAGAACGGAATACTTGCGCTCCCGCTGTTTGAGAACGCCGAGGAAGCCGATTTCAACCTGAAACCCGGAAGTCCCGGAATAGGAAAAGGATCTCCAGTTGCGAATTTCGCAGAACCGGACAAGGATGGAAAAATGGACATCGGAACATTTGAACAGGGAAAACCGGGAATGTTCCCGATCAGGCCGATCCCTGTTTCATACGACAAGGGACAGGTAAATCTCACCGCGGATTTGAAGGATAAAACTGCGGATTTCGCAACTGTCAAGGTTAATGTGAATCCAGGCAGCGGCTGGAAGTCTAATTTCAAGATACGGAAAAACGACTGCTTTGACTGGATCAAGGTCGAACCGGAGACAGGTATCCTGTCCGCAGACAGCCCGAAAGAATTCAAGGTTTCCATCGACATGGACAAGATAAAGAGCGCAGGCCTGCACAAAGGTCTTTTCCTTGTTAAGTTTGATGACGGTTTTTCAATACCTGTCACAGTTTATGGAAAGGCCTATTCAAAGAAATTCAGCGTCGCCGCCGGAACTGACAAGCTGGAAATGAAGGGCAATCTGAAGAAGATGAAGGTCGATGGTTCGCTGTCGGAGGAAGTCATCCTCATGCAAAGGCCTGAAAATGCTGCGGAATTTGCTGACTACCTGGAATATTCGGCTGAAATCCCGGAAGAAGGAAACTATTACTTCCACATCAGGATCAAGGCGACGGCCTCTCCGGTAGGATCGCATGATTCGCTGTATTTCTCCATTGACGGAGAAAAACCGAAGCGCATTGATCTCAGCAATTCCCTGAACTGGACCTGGACGAAACTAAAGGCCGGAATTCCCGAGAACAGAGACCGTTTCGCCACAAAGCTTTCCGCAGGCAAACATGTATTCAAGCTGATTCCGAGGGAAGCCCTTTATCTCGACCGTCTTGAGGTCTCAGCAGATCCCCTGCCCTCGGAAAAGTAATTCTATAGGGGAGGAGAACAGCCCTTGCGGGCTTGACTACTAACAAGTTCCGAATTGTATCTGTAATCCGTTTGTAGTTAATGTCGCAAGACATGTTCTTATATCTGAGATCTTGTCTTACTTTTTCTTCTGCTTCTCCAGCCAGTTAAGGGCGGCTTCCTTGTTGCTTTCATGGGTGCCCTCGAAGACGGTTATGCGGACTGGGCCGGCTTCGCGCCGGAAAAGGACGGCCTTCTTGCGGTCCGGATCCTTTTCCGCTTCCTTTTTCAGCGAATCGGGTATCTTCTCGTTCTTCACCATGAAATCAATATCTTCATCGGAGATCTGTTTCATTTTTTCACCATTCGCCTCTGCGAGCACATTGAAAGCCTTGAGAGCATGGCTGACCGGAACCGAGCCGGTATGCCCATCATGGATTCCGGTGTTGATGTCCATTGGAAGCCCTTTTGCGTTCGGAAGAAAGAATATCGGGGAGCGGTCATGGTATTCCCCGTCGACTTTCTTGTTTTTTCCGGGTTCTCCTCCACAGACTTTCTCAAGCTTGCTGTAATACTCGCGTTTGGCCGCCTTGCTTTCGGCGTGCCACACTGCAAGATCTGAAATTGGAACCCAGGCTGAAACGCCAGCCCAGAGTTCCGGTGCCTTTGCAGCCATCATCAGGGACATGTGTCCGCCGCCGGATTCTCCGACAAGATAAATCCTCTTTTCATCTATTTTCGCATTCTTCTTCGCGTATTCCACAGCGTCAAGGACATCCTGTACCGCAAGTCCAGAGGCACAGGCTTCAGGCTTGCTGTTGGATCCCCGGAAGTCCGGACCGACAAATGCCCATCCGCGTTTCTTCACATCTTCAATGTATTTTCCGGAATTCTGGTAGTCCGTGCTCCAGGTGTGGAGTCCGACAAGGAGAGGAACAGTTTTCACGCCGCTTTTCTTCGTTGACTCAGGAGGGGCGTAAAAGAGAATCTTCTGTTCGGCCTTGTCTTTGGAGCTTTTCACGGTCACAGCATACTGCTGCAGGCCGTCCATCGGCTTCATCTGTTCCTGGGCCGGAGAGGAAATAGAAACTATGCAAGATGATATCAAAAGGAGACAAATTTTTATTTTCATATCCTTCCTTAATTTAACTTACTAAATAATCTCGAAAATAATATTGCCATTATGCCAATTGAAAATTGGCAGGTAGGGACGGCTCGAGTTTATCCCGATCCTGAAAGGCACCGGGAAGCCGTCCGTCCATTCGGCAAGCTCAGGCCAAGCGGCGCTCTCGGAGAGAGCGTCCTACCTTTTCGCCAAGGCCATGGTGGACAAGACGCAATCAAAATATCGGGGTGCATGACCCATCATCTTGGAACAGTTTCCGCGTGCAAATCCCCATAAAGCATGTTTGCGCCGTGCGAAGGGGAATGTCCGGGAAGCTCAGGATTGTACCACATCCATGGAAGCGGATAGCTGGTGCTTGAGTGATGGAATTGTATGTCGAAATAATAACCACCGCCCTTGCCCCCGCCGGGACCATCAGAATACCATTTTGCACGGCCATCGGCAAACCATTCATTTTCCGGTTTCAAATAAGCTACTTTTGGCATAGGCATCTTGGCCTTGGCCGAAGAATTATAGCCTCCTCCACGCCACATGTGAAGAGAATAGCACGTTTTCAACTGATAGTGGTCATCCCCGGCCTGCCCTTTCAGGGAATCATTAACTGCGAGAGAAACGCTTGCCTGCGGACACCTGTACATGTAGCTGGACTGCTGGGACCATTTCTTCAGGGAATAGTAGCCGCTTATAGAAAATTTCTCGAACCATCTCTCATCCCCGCATTCCCAGTAGTAGCTGTCGGCCACTCCACTTGCAGCATCAACTCCATTTGTAGGAAGAAAATCGTTGTAGTCCATTGTATATGTCATTCCCCACTGTCCAACCTGCTTGAGCTGGGTCAAGCATTGCGTGGAACGTGCGACCATGAGCGCATTTTTCAGAGCTGGAAGGAGGAGCGCGGCAAGGATGGCTATTATGGCAACTACGACCAATAGTTCGATTAAAGTGAAATCACTGGAAGAATGTTTTTCCGGCAATTTTTTCATTATGAGAAATCCCCTTGCCCTATTATATACATTTATCCTCTGGCGGTCAATCTTTCTGCTTTTCTTTAGCAAATAATAAAAAGATTATAAATAATTAATTAAACCGCTTGATATATAATTTAAACCGCTTAAAATACATGTCAAGGGCTTTAAATATTAAATATTGAAATTTGTATGGAACCTCAAGAAACAAGGATATATTCCATGATGAACAGAAGAAACTTCATAAAGGCAGGCGCAGGAATAGCATTGGGAGCTTCAATCCTCCCTATGTCAGGACTGTTCGCCGATCCCAGGAAAAAACCGAATATCGTATTTGTCTTTTCAGATCAGCAGAGATGGGATACCCTCGGCTGCTACGGACAGGAGCTGCCAGTCACGCCAGTTCTCGACAGTCTTGCAAAAACCGGTGTCCGTTTCGAAAACGCATTCACCCCACAGCCCGTCTGCACCCCTGCCCGGGCCGTGATCCAGACCGGAAAATACGCCAGCCAGTGCGGTGTCTACTGGAACGGACTTCCCCTTCCCCGAAATGAAAAAACTCTCGCCCATTACCTTAAAGAGGCTGGATACAATCTCGGTTACGTCGGCAAATGGCATCTCGCCACCAGGAAAAATTCCGAGGGGAGGAATGAAGAGGCTGTTCCAGAGGACCTGCGTGGCGGCTATGACGGATTCTGGATCGGCGCCGATGCCCCCGAACTGACCTCCCATGGCTACGACGGACATATCTACAATGAGAAGATGGAGAAGGTGGAGCTAAAGGGATATCGCGTCGATGCCATGACCGACTTCGGCCTCGATTTCATCAAGATGCAGAATGACAGCAAACCTTTCTTCCTATTCCTGTCGCTTCTCGAACCACATCAGCAGAACGACGTTGACAAGGTACAGGGGCCCAAAGGCTCAAGTGAGCGTTTTGCGAAGTTCGCAGCTCCTGCGGATCTCGCAAAGTCCGAAGAGAAAGGCAACTGGCAGGAGAACTATCCCGACTACCTCGGCGCCTGCAACAGCCTCGACTCAAATGTCGGCAGGATAGTGGATGAGCTGAAGAAACGCGGCCTGTATGAAAATACGATCATCGTCTACACCAGCGATCACGGCTGCCATTTCAAGACACGCAACAAAAGATACAAGCAGACGGCGCACGAGTCGAGCATCAGGATACCGCTGATAATCAGCGGACCCGGATTCACCGGAGGCAGGACAGTTACAGAAATGGCGAGCCTGATAGATCTCGCGCCGACAATCCTGGCGGCTGCCGGAATCGGGAAGCCCTCCAGCATGCCGGGCTGCCGCCTGCAGGATTGCATCGCTCCGGGCGCAGGAATCCCGAGGGAGGAAGTGTTCATACAGTTCTCCGGCTCATTCCACGGCAGGGCGATCCGCACGAAACGCTGGAAATATTCCGTGAGCAATATGAACAAGGAAAAGCGCAAGGATCCGTTCTTCACGGAATACGAGGAACAGTTCCTCTACGACCTTGAAAATGATCCTTATGAGCTGAAAAACCTCGTGAAGGATCCGGTGTATGCTGACACACGCAAGGAGCTTTCGGCAAAGCTTCTGAAATATATCAAGGACGTGGAAAACATAGAAGCAAAAATAAGTGGTTAACTTTTCTGTGTAATCTGTATGATCTGTGGTTTAACAACTCTTGGAGGCTTTATGAAAAGATATCTGCTGTCCATGCCCGTAGTTTTCCTGCTTGCAACATCAATCTTCGCAACCGGCGAGGATCCGGCTGCGGAAGCAAAGATAAAGGCCCTGCCTGCAGGCGCCGACGCCATTGCGGGAAAGACTTTCAAAGATTTCAAAGCCAAGGGCGAAGCCAATTTCGGCAAGATCGCAGTTGTCCCGGTTGAAGGGATGCACTTCAAGGAGGCGATGCGCATCACGACTGAAAAGGGGCCTGAGGGTCCGCGCATGGCCACAAAGTTCAACACCTCTCTTCCAACGACAATCCCCTTCAACACAGATGATATTGTCACCGTCTCTTTCTATGCCCGGGCGACGAAGCTTCCGGAAGGTTCGGACAAGGCGATCATAAACCTCGCCACCAGGCGCGTATCCGGGGAGAAGCTTGAATCCGGCAGGTGCATATTCTATGTCGGCAAGGATTGGAAGAAGTGTTATACCTCCTTCAGGATGCTGATAAAGAACAAGGACCTCGAAAAGGCGCAGCGGTTCATAAGCGGTGCCGGCGACCAGTCACTCGTCTTCAACCAGTGCGTGGATCCGCAGGAGATCGAGATCGCCGACATAAAATGGGTCAGCTACGGAAAAAGTCCGCTGCCTCTCTCCTCGTTCCCGCAGACATACGTGACCTATGGAGGTCGTGAATCCGACGCCTCGTGGCGCAAGGCCGCCGACGAACGTATCGACAAGATCCGCAAGGCGGATCTCTCTGTCCAGGTCGTAGACAGTGCCGGAGCCCCTGTCACAGACGCGAATGTCCATGTTGCAATGAAAAGGCACGCCTTCCGTTTCGGTACGGCGGCAGGTGCGATGCGCATCCTCGATGACAAGACCGGCGATGGGGAGAAATACCTTGAAAACCTGCTGAAGCTCTTCAACCATGTGTCCTTCGAGAGCGGAACATTCCAGTTCAACTGGGACGATCCCCAGGACAAGAAGGACACTCTGGCCATGCTTTCCTGGCTTGATGAGCACGGTATGACCTCATCCGGCAATTTCCTCGTATGGCCTTCCTGGCGGAAAAACAAGAACATCAACCAGAAGGACTACAAGGATCCCGAGAAGCTCCGGAAATACCTCAGGGACAGCATTACGCAGCGCGTCACCGATCTCAAGGGCAGGCTGTTCGAATGGAATACGGTCAATGAAGCGCATTCCAGCTTCGACTTCATCAAGATCCTTGGCGAGGAAGAAATGAGCAAGTGGTTCGAGACTGCAAGGGCCGCAGATCCAAAGGTGATGCTGAACTACAATGAGAACACCATCATCGGATTCGGGGAGGATCCCGAAAGCGGGTCCAAGCTCGGAAACCTCCAGAAGCATGTCCAGGGTCTCATCGACCGCAAGGCTCCCATCACCGGCATCGGCCTGCAGAGCCACTGCGGCTGGGGAATGCTGTCGCCGGACGAGATACTCAAGACTCTTGCCGAACTGGACCGCTTCGGACTGAAGATCGTAGTCACGGAATTCGACTTCGGCATCTACGACGAGGACCTGCAGGGCGACTATACACGCGACTTCCTCACAACTCTGTTCAGCCATCCGTCAGTGATCGAGTTCACGATGTGGGGATTCTGGGACGGACAGCACATCAAGTTCAATGCCCCGATATTCCGCAAGGACTGGTCAATAAAGCCCAGCGGACAGCAGTACATGGACCTTGTCCTGAAGAAATGGTGGACCGATACAACTGGAAAAAGCGACGCCAAGGGTACATATTCCATACGAGGTTTCATGGGCGACTATGAGATAACTGTCGAGGCGAACGGGAAGAAGCAGACTGAAAAGGCCGTCCTCGCCAAGGATGGCGCTACCATAAAAGTGATTTTAAAATGATTTCACGCATATTTTATACTTTGCCGTTACTGGTTGGCTTGTCACTCACTCATCTTTCTGCCAGCGAACTCTTCGACGTGGAATCTCCTGATGAAGGGAAGAGGCTTGGCAAGGAATTCACCTACAAGAAGGTGGATGGACGGGAAATGAAGCTGTATGTCGTCACGCCACCCGACTGGAAACCGGAAGACAAGCGCCCCGCAATAGTCTGGTTCCATGGCGGAGCATGGGTCAAGGGCGGACCAACGGCATTCAATATCCAGAGCCGCTATCTGGCAAGCCGCGGAATGGTCTGCGTCCAGGTCGAATACCGCCTGCTTGACAAGAATGCGACATCGACACCCCTGATCTGCGTCCAGGATGCAAAGTCATCGATGCGCTGGGTGCGTTTACACGCCAAGGAGCTCGGGATCGATCCAGACCGCATCGTGGCCGGAGGCGGATCCGCGGGTGGACATCTGGCGGCGGTATGCGGCCTGATTGATGGCTCCGATGATCCGGCAGACGAATTCTCCGTCTCTCCAAAGCCGATCGCACTCATACTTTTCAATCCTGTTGTTGACACAGGTTCGAAAACTTCCTGGGGGAAAAACACCTTCAAGGAAAGCGCCGACGCCCTTTCACCCGCACAACATATTTCCAAAAAAGCCCCGCCTGCCCTAATAATGATCGGCGACCAGGACAATCTGATTCCACCGGCAGCAATCAACAGCTTCAAGGATGGAATGATCAAGGCCGGCATACGCTGCGAAGTGGTCTTCTATCCCGGACAGGGACACGGATTCTTCAATATCAACAAGGGAGGGCCGATGATCGTCTATGAAACTCTTCTTGAGACCGACAAGTTCCTCTCATCGCTGGAATTGCTGGGCGGACAGGCTACCTTGAAGAAACCTTCTGCTCAAAATATTCCAACTGCAAAAAAGATAAAAGAGGATGCTGAGTAATATGATTGACAGACCCAATCTGCTGATAATCAACTGCCACGATCTCGGGCAGCATATATCTCCGTATGGCGTAAAAACTGTAAATACTCCTGCACTTGAGGAGATGGCCGGAAACGGCGTGGTATTTTCAAAGAGCTTCTGCACTTCGCCCGGATGCAGTCCGTCAAGGGCCGCGATATTCACAGGACGCTATCCTCACGCAACCGGCGTCCACGGCCTTACGCACGGCCTTTTCAAATGGAAGATGAACAGGAACGAAGTGCATCTTGCACAGATGATGTCCCGCTCCGGATATGATACTTCCCTCGTCGGGGGATTCCATGAGCACAGCCGCGACGATATGAAGAGGCTAGGATACAAGGTCTATGGGAATGGTGGTTACATGCCGGGACTTGAGACCGCGAGCCTGGCTGCTGACTACCTAAAGGCTGCGAAATCCGCAAAAAAGCCTTTTTACCTCTGTGTCGGATTCTTCGAACCACACCGCCCGTACAACTGGCACGGGATAAAGCCTGACAGTTCCAAAGGTGTTTATATTCCAGGATACATTCCGAATAAGACGAAGGAAGAAAAAAACGTTGCCCGCAAGGAATTCGCCGATCTGCAGGGATCGATCCGGAGAATGGACGAGTCAGTTGGGAAAATCCTCTGCGAACTTCGCAAGTCAGGCCTATATGAGAATACCGCCGTGATGTTCATGACCGACCACGGAATCGCGATGCCAAGGGCAAAATGCACGATATATGATCCCGGAATAGAGACGGCGCTGATTGTCCAGGCTCCGTGCTGGGGCGTTGGAGAAGGAAAGAAACTTGAAGGACTTGTTTCGAACGTCGATTATGTGCCTACCATACTCGAAGCCTGCGGAATTCGCACGACGTCCGCTGTCCAGGGAAAATCCTTCCTCTCATACATGCGCGGAGGGAAAGAGCACCGTGACAGGATTTTCGCGGAGAAATCCTATCACAGGATATATGATCCTATGCGTTGCATCCGCACGAAGAAGTATAAGCTGATCGCGAACTTCGAATACAACACAACCTGCGAGATACCTTCCGATATCGCTGACAGCAGGTTCTATGCGCATCACGCGGCGTATTATGCTTCACACCGCAAGGAGTTCGAGCTCTACGATCTAGAAAATGACAGATGGGAGCAGAACAATCTCTTTGGCGACAAGAAATATGCGGGAATTGAAAAGAAACTCCGCGCCGAACTCTTCAGATGGATGAAGGAAACCGGCGATCCCCTCCTAAAAGGCCCGATAGAAAGTATTTACTTCAGGGACATGCTCACGAAGATGGGGGAATAGATTTTTTCAGGCATTCTCTTTCTTGTCACCACAATGTAGCACAGGCATCCTGCCTGTGGTCGGAGGATGACTACACCGCATTATTAAAGAAATGTCTGGAAGTTGCCGGCGCTCCGCGAGGAGCCTCGTCCTACGTCCTACCTCAACGTCAGGATTCCATTCTTTTCCGGCATCTTGTCGGGAGTTATACCTCCGAAGAGTCCAAGTGCGCACGGATCATGCTGGTCGGCCCTGCGGATCTCGTTGACTGCCGCGGCAACACCTATGGAATCTCCCGGCTTAAGGACTTTTCCGGCTTCCATGCCAAGACTTGTCCAGGGGATTTCCATTTCGTAGAAAAGATTTCCGGAACCTGCCTTCCTGACCGCAAGACGGAGCTGTTCAGGCGGCAACTGACCCAGGGGCAGCTTGTTGGGGGAGTATGACAATGTGCGGAAGGCCTCAGGTCCGTTTTTTGTCAGCGCGACATTAATCTCGCTCGTGCGGCGGATTCCGGCATTGGCCGACCCCTTCTGCACCGGATCGAGGTTGAACGCCAGCTGAATGCAATCCCCCTTCCAGGTGTCAATCCCGGTAAAAGGCTGGACAAACATGTCATCGTTCACCTCCGCAGAGACGTACAACGCCTTTTCATCCCATGCATAGCGCAGCTTTGCCGTCATTCCTTTCGGAAAGAACTGTGGTGAGCGGATTACATCCTTCGGCCCTTCCAGGACAACAGGCGCGACCGACTCCCATTCCGAGAGATCCCCTTCGATGGACATTTGCTTTTTCAAACAGGCGGCACCGAGGAAGTGTATGGGCATTGTCTGGGAAAATGTACTACCGCCATCAATCCTGACTGTCACGAGCGCCTGATATTTTTTTGCAGGAGGCAATTTTGCGTCAGGAAATGCGATGATCAGCCGTTGGCTGCCATTTGCGGGCAGATCAAACTTGGAGTTCAAATTTGTTTCCGGGACATCCTTCGTCTTGCCGGGATCCATTACACGGTCAATCTCAGTTTCATTCCCCCTCTGGGCTCCGAGAAGAAATTCCTTTAGGACGACATCTACCTTTCCGGTCGCCGGAATCCCCTTTTTGTCCTGTAATGCAACCGAAAGCGCCGGCTTTCCTTCTTCGGCAAATGCCGGTCCGATGCCCACATTGAGGGGCGGCATTATTTCCAGAGTGATCGCAGTTGCAGTTATGGTCTCTCCGTTTGCATCGCAGAGCTTGAGGCGCAGCCTCTGCATTTCCGGTTGTAATGATGTTGGAACGGCCAGGTCAAAGCGATATGTCGAAGGAACGTCCGTACCGAGAGAGACAGTTGTCGTCATTGGTTTGAATATCCCGTCTTTTTCAGGTTCAAGGACTGCCGTACCCTGGAAAGGCTTGTCCCCCGGAAGAAGAGCTTTTCCTGTCAGGGATGCCTTCCCTCCCGGGAATGCCTTCAAATGTTTTTCATCGGCAACGAGTATTTTTGCCGCTTCCCTTCCCCACATCTTCGGCGACACTCCTGCAACATAGGCAGGTTCAGCACTCAACGACAGTTTGATGCTGCCATCCTTCGTATCCTTGACCTGCTCATTTCCCATCCAATCGTATATTCGAACCTGTTTGACACCGGTGGGAATTGTTATTTCACTTGTTTCGCCACCGTAGTTCCAAAGGGCCAGTGTTGTTGAATCCTGCCGTTCGAATGCATATCCCAATATGTTGTTTCCGAGCCATTCTATTGCTCCCGCGCTTCTGCCGCCTTCAAGAAGCATGCTTTGAGCGGCGAAGGCCGCGGCGATAGGTTTTGGACAGGTCTTGTTCGGACCAAACGGCACGCTTGGAACAAGATTGTAGTAATAGCCATATCCTTTCTGTCCGGCCAGACGGTAGTCATAGAAAGTAAAACCAAGATTGAACTGGAATCCTTCACCAAGGGTAATCAGGTTCTGCCGCATCAGGCCCTGGGCATGGAGAAGCTCCTTCGAAATGTCCTCACCCGTAGTCCATCCCTGCTCGGAACCATACATGGGCATGTCTTTCCCAGTCGTGGTTTTGAGGATCTCTTTCATATTCCGTATTGCCTGCGGCATCCCGTCCTTTTCAGGCGTAATGGTGAAATATGGATGGGTGATGAAGGCGTCCATGTATTTTCCAAGACCGAGTTTCAAGAGGCGGGAGGTGTCCTGGGGATCTCCGTTGTTCCAGATGCCGCGGCAGGGACCTGCGACAACGGCGTTCGGATCAGCTTCGTGCAGGATCGGATATGCGATCTCATATATCCTTATCAGGTCCGCATCTGTTCCCTTGAAGCCCCATTGAGGTATCGGTTCCCATGTAATCTGGTAGATATGCTTCTTGCGATCAGGATATTTTTCCATGAAGGCCCGTGCTGCAACCTTGCAGTATTCTGCCCAGGCCTTTTCGCCTTCCGGAGAAAGCCTCCCTGTTTCATAGGCGTACGTCTCTGGAACCACAGCCCATTTTGGAGCCATGAAAAGAGTGGGAAGCGCATAGACGCGGAACGAGCTGGTTCCCGGAAGCTTTCCTGAAACATATTTTCTAGATTGCTCGGGACCGTATTGTCCGGCCTTCTCAGGTTCCGTCCTGCGCCAGAACAGGCTGTCATCAAGCGTCCAGCGGATTCCCAGCAACGGCCCTGCATCGCTTCCCCAACCCAGCCCCTGCATTCCAAACATGCAGTTTTCCTCACCGTAGTCTATGCGCTTCGCCGGATCAGGAACAACTATGTACGTGATAAAACCTGCGGGACGGCTGCCAAGCGCCGCCAGTTCGGTGCCATCGGAAAGTTTCGCCTTCACACGATAAAAACCGAGTTTTTTGGCAGGGGCTTCAACCGTAGTCTTCCAACTGCCGGATTTGTCGGGCTGGAAGGATATTTCCTTGGTCTCAACCAGTTTGTCATGCTCGTCTACAATTTCAATCAGCAGCTTTTCTGGCGGAGCATCTCCTGTAAATCCGCTGGCATTGAAGGAAAGCTCCACTTTCTGGCCAATTGCAAAGGTACTGTTGTCCGGACGGTTCGTATCACCTCTCAGATTCGGCTTTGAACTGTCAACGTCCGGAAACGGGCTTAACTTGCTGAGTTCCTCCTCCGAAGCAGTGCGGAGGGACACTCCGTCGATCCAAAGGAAACCCTGCGCTATTTTGTCATGGTAGAAAAATATTGTGAGCTTCCTGGAATCGCCCATCTCCTTGGCGCTTACTGGAACTTTGAACTCCTTCCAGGCCTGCGTCCCTCCGATACTCAGCACATTGGTCTTGCCTGTCTCGGATCCGAGCCAGCCGCGGCCCTCGCGTCCGACACGAACATATGCCGCGCCGGAAGGAAGGGATTTTGATTTCAAGGAAAAGCTCAGGAGATAACCATGTCCTTCCTCCGGGATCTTGACATCCTGAGAGATCCACCTTCCCCCTTCAACTACCGGCATTCCCATTTTGAACGATGAGGCCCCATCAGCATGCTCCTCCTTGTCTATTGCACCTGGAACAGGCTTGTTGTTCCACTGTTCGTATCCCCATCCTTTCATGCCGTCTTCGAATCCTCCGTTGACTATCATGTTCTTTGATCCCGGAGATGGATCAGCTCCCAGGACAGACAATGCCGCCAGAATGAACACAGCAAAGACGCCAAACGGAATCCATGCAGTATTCGGGATTCCTGTAAGTTTTCCAATGAGAACAGACATAAGTTTCCTCCTTGTTTAAGATATGTTTGGATAAGTGGTTTCAGGAATCTCGACTAATGATATGCATTGGTCTTGCCCATTTGGAGATTTATGTTCGTATAATCCTGACAACCGACCTCTGCCCCATCAACATGTCCATCGACAAATGCAACATTTGCCGTGTTCACATGCCGTGCACGCGCTGTCTGGTAAAGGGCGCTAGTGTTTACCGCCCCCATTGGGTAATTCTTGTTCTTGATCGCCACTGACTGGTCAAGTACCGGAGAATCGGCATCCATGAAGACCGGCCAGACTTCAGGGCGGGTCAGACGCCTGGAATAAAAGAATGGAACAGATGTACAGTTGGTGGTGCTTATCCCCTGCCACAAGGAAGGGCCGTAGTAGGCATAGCTGTTTACAACTTCCCTGCCCTTCTTATCATAGAGCAGCGGAGGTGTCCAGCCCCACCAGGTGATGTTAGAGGGATTGCTGCCCGACGGATCGGTAAAAATATCTCCGCTCCCAACGTAGGAGGCGTTCCCTACCGTTGCCGTAGTCGCATCGCCGCTTGCGTCAAGAAGCCTGTAAAGCCAGTACCCGGAGATCCATGCCGGTGTTATCGCATTCTTTATTCTGACTTGATCGCTCTGGTTGTCCTCCATATGATTTGACCAGCCAAGCCAGATCTGGCGCATATTCGACGCACAGACTGACTTATTCGCGGTTTCCTTGGCGTTCTTGAGGGCCGGAAGAAGAAGAGATGCGAGGATTGCGATGATCGCAATGACCACGAGTAGTTCGATTAGTGTGAATCCATTTTTGATTTTTAATTTTGTATTTTGTATTTTAAAATCAGCAATCGGAAATTGGAAATCATAAATGTTTTTCGCTGTATTCATCTTCCCCTCCACATGTAAATGAATTATATCCCGTTAACTATGCTTATGAAGAAGGTCTTCCGATGCTTCCTCTTGGCATCCACTCGACGTCTGCCTTCAGATGCATTGGCGGAGCGTCATTCCCATCTATTCTCTCGTAGAGCAGGCGCATCGCTATCCGTCCCATCTCCTCCATCGGCTGTGCAACCGTGCTGATTGAAGGAGAGACGCCATAGCTGTCAGGCATATCGTCGAAGCCGGTTATGCTTATGTCATCCGGTATTTTGAAGCCGAAAACAGGAGCGAGCCTTATGAAAGCAGAAGCATACAGGTCTGAAGAACAGATGATTGCAGTTGGCCGGTTTTTCATTTTCTTAATGGCCGTAAGCGTCTCACTGGCCTTCTGCTCCACATCCTCCAAAGTCCTTTCCTTCCTGAAAGGAATTGATACCCATGACGGATCAGGAGCCGGCAGGTTGAGCTCGGATATGATCTGGTGATACGCCCCATACCGTTCGGCATCATGGATGATGAATTCCCGGATCCCGAAGAAGGCGAATTTCCTGTGCCCCAGGGAATAGAGATGTCTCACCGCCTTGCGTATGCCGTTGTTGTTGTCAGGCATGACAGTGTCATATCTGCCCGTCTGTTCGTCCGTATTCAGAAATATAATTGGGATATCGTTGGCAATTTTTGGAAGACCGAGATCTAAAAATGCATCAGTCGCGATTATTCCGTCGATGGATGAAATAAGATGTTCAGGCAGTTCGTTGTTTTTCACTATATGGGGAGTGACGATGCAGGAAGATTCATGAGCAATATCCTGTACGCCCATCAGGAGTCTTGAAAAATATGTCTCCTCCTTGTCACGCATAACGCTCAGAAGCGCGATGATCCTGCTTTTTTTCCTCTTTGATGTATCCCTGATCTCGTATCCCAGGAGAGACGCCTCTCTGATGATGCTCTTCTTGATCTCCTGCGAGATCCTCCCCCCTTTATATCCTGTGAGCGCTATGGAAACCGCAGCCTGCGACACTCCCAGCTTATCAGCTATTGTCTTTTGGGTTACCATATTGAAACCTCTCAATTATTATCTCTCTTTTGTACCTAATTATACCATGATATAACCATATGTCAAGCTAATATTATCATTATATTAGCATTTATTAGCATGGCTTTGGGTTAGAATGGGATTGTGGCGGAGGAACTGGAATTTTTCCCTTAAAGTCTCGATAGAAAACGTCCACTTCAGGGACATGCTCGCGAAGATGGGGAAATGAACCGGATGGAACGTCACGGTTTAATCCATTGGCTAGCTTTTTTCTTTTAATTTCTTTTCCAAGTATTCAATAAGAAAGTCCATATGATAATAAATTAGCCCTCTATTTCCTGTACGCATGAAATAAGCTCCGCAAGCCCACATCAGAAATCCTCCAATCAGCAACTGAATTGGACTTGTGTCTTTAAAATCACTCAAAACAAATTTAAGACTCCAAATGAAACAAAGTATTTGTCCGGATATTGATGATAATATTCCCAATATAATCAACATTTTATCAAACCAGACGATTGGTTTTCGGTAACCTTCCAAGCCGAGCTTCTTCTCAGTGATATAGATATGGTTTTCAAACCATTTCTTCATGTTTAGACCTTTACAAAAGATATCGCTATGTGAAATAGAACGGGAATAAACAACACCACGCCAATCAGGAACATATACATAATTGTGGTGTCATTGTTAAAAGCCACCCCATTGATTTACACTCAAACTTGACCGAGAGGTAAATCACCTCTGGTAAGATCAACGTACCGTCCGTGCTGTAAAATGCAAGGGGGGAGTTTCATGTCGCCGTCCTGCGGAGGCTTTTATAGATCTTTGCTTTTCTTTCCCAAGGCTGACGCCTTGGGCTACAATATTTCGCCCTCTGCGAGGACTTCATAATATGCAACACAGGAGAGACGCCTATGCCACAAGAATTCTTGCTCTATTCATTCGAGGTTGGATGTTCGACCTGTCAGCCATAGCTTCTCAGCGACGGTGGATGTAGGATGTTCATCTCTGGCGTCTACCCTCTGTCATCTGCCTGCTGTCCTCTGTCGTCTTCTCATCTTGCAATCAGCGGTCCGTAGTCGGCCATGGAAACGGTATGGTAGGCATTGCAGATCGTGTCGTCATCTGTCTCAAATGCGAACTCCCACATCCGTTTGAACAGCTTCTTCTTAAGGTTCCGGTATTTCTTATCCTCAGAAAGATTCTTCAGCTCATAAGGATCTTTTTCAAGGTCGTAAAGTTCATCGATTGACACCGGATTATAGACGAACTTATATCTCTCGGTCCTGACAATCCTCTGCGAGAAATAGATCTCGACTCCGTTGTCCTGCATGTATAGTGCGTCGCGCCATTTGAAGTTTTTCTTGTCATCGATAAAAGGTCTCAGCGAGAGTCCGGCGCATTTCTTGAGCTTTGGGGATCCGCTCAGTTCAAGGACAGTTGGTGCGAGATCAATCAGGGAAATGAGTTTGTCGGAGGATCTTCCCGGATTCTTCACATGCTTCACGGATGATATCACCAGCGGAACCTTGTATCCTTCATCATAAGGGGCGATACCCTTGCAATAAAGCCCATGCGAACCCAGGAATTCACCATGGTCGGATGTAAAAATCACTATGGTGTTTTCCGAAAGCCCATTTCTCTCCAGCCTGTCCAGGACAAGCCCGAGATAATCATCGAGCATCGTGACATATCCGTAGTAGTGGGCGATTGATTCCTTGACCTCCTGTTCCGAAAGCTGGCTCCATCGTTTCTGCATCCTCTTGTAATAATAAGGTTTGTTCTTCATGCTGTCGCGGTAGTTCGGAGGAAGCTTGACGTCCCTCGGATCATACATCTTCGCATATTTTTCCGGAACTATGAAAGGATCATGCGGTCCTGTAGGCCCGACATAGAGGCACCAGGGAGATTTTTCCTTTTTCACTTTGTCGAGAGTGCAAAGGGCGTCCTTTATGAACCTGTAGTCGTGGTGGCCTTCATATCCGTCCACGATTTTTTCTCCGGTGGAATTTCTATCGTAAGTGCCATAGAGCTTCATCGTGCCCCACCCGGGTTTCAGGACTTCTCCACGTCCGCGTTTTTTCTTGTCGGTCATATCAGCAGTCTTCCAGTCCTTCATGAAAAAACCGGTCTGGCCGGTTGATGGGCAGCTGATCTGGAACTCCTTCCATCCTCTGTCGGCGGGATCTTCTGCGGCGCTGACATGCCATTTGCCGGTGTAATAGAGCTTGTACTTGTTCTCCTTGAGCTTTTCGGAGAATGTCTCGACTCCTTTCTTCAGCGACTTGCACAGGGCGGATCCGTTGAGGACATTGTTGAATATCCCGTTCTGGCTTGGATAGAGTCCTGTCATAAGCGAAGCCCTGGACGGACAGCAATGCGCCATGGTCGGATAGACATTGTTGAAGCTGACGCCGGAGTTCACGAGCCTGTCCAGGTTCGGCGTCCTGCATTTTTCATCTGTGATCGCCGTATCCCATCGGAGCTGGTCCGGCATGAAGAAAAGTATGTTCGGCTTGTTTTTGCCTGAAGATTTATTGTTTTCCATTTTCCCGAATCCTTTCTGATTCCTATTGAAATTAGTTTTAACATCTTTAAATTCAATATCCATCAATAAAATAGTTTATAAGCTTTTCTACCGGGGAGAACATGAATAAACTTAAGCTTGGAATTTCACTGCATACGGTCACGAGCGACATCAGCGAAAAAGGGCTCGCGATGTTCAAGGGATCCGATGTTAAGACCTTCGAGATAATGCAGTCACTTTTCGACAATGACAAAGGAAGTAAACAGAAAAAACGCCTCAGGAATTTCCTGAAGAAGTCGCGGATAAAGGCGGAGACGATTCATTCGAGGTTCGGAGGCTGGTACGATCTTTCCAGCACTGATCCGGAAGTCCGCAAGAGGGCTGTGCAGAGCACCTGCGACGCCGTTGAAATGGCGGTCTTCTTCGATGCACCGATGATCGTCATCCATGCTAGCGCCGAACCAATAGGAAATTCCGAACGCAAGACCCGCAAGATTCTGGCCATCGAAAGCCTCCGTCAAGTCCATGCGAAAAGCTGCGAACTTCGCAAAAAACTTGCAGTTGAACTGCTTCCTAGGACCTGTCTCGGCAATACAGTCGACGAACTCCTGGAAATCATTGCGCCATTCAATGACGGATCGGTTGGAGCATGTCTTGATGTAAACCATCTGATGTCAGACTACAGGAGCATTCCAAAAGTGGTTAAAAAAATCGGTAAAAAACTGATCACGCTGCATCTTTCCGACTATGACGGAATAGATGAGCAGCACTGGCTTCCGGGGAACGGCGTGATCGAATGGAAAAAATTCATGAAGGCGCTTGATGAGATTGATTATAAAGGTCCTTTCAACTATGAATGTTCTTTCCGGCCGAATGAACGCCTCCGGATGATAAGTAAAAATTATTCATGGCTGATTAACAAGTAGCACAGGCATTCCTGCCTGTGTCTTTACGGAGCGCCGGCATCTTGCCGGCAATTAGATAAACTCGTCAAGCAGCCACAGACAAGAATGTCTGTGCTACTACCTCAGCCTTGAATCAGAAATGCCCACCGCCTCCACATGTCCGTCGGCGAAACAGGTGTTCGCTTTGCGCCCCAGATGGGTTTTCCCTGCAAATTCCGGACGGAAAGGCCAAGGTGTATACTGCTCGATACCGCTTCCCGGTCTATATTTAAAGTCGAAGAAAGGATTGTAATACATTGCCACTCCGCTTGCGAAGAACGGAAGGGGCTCATTGTAGTATTTGCCGGATGCATCAGCGAACCAGGCGGCATCGGGAGTCACCAGCTTCCCGCCAAGCCGTGGAACTGGAAAATGCTTTTCGTCGGTCGTGTCAGTTCCCTCTCCGCCTCCTCCCAACAGCTGTTCCAGCGAATAGCTGAAGTTGCGGTTGCTGGGCTCGTTGACCCTTTCGGAACTGAATATGCTCGCTTCGGGACAATGCAGGAGGCTGTCCAGCCTCTTCCATGAATCCGACTTGTAGTAAGGACAGTTGTAATACCATTTGACGTTGGAAATGTCCCAGTGCCAGTAGTCGCGCTGGGGAAGAGGTGCGTTTGGATCCCCTCCGTTGACTGGCATTACTCCATCATTGTCTGAAGCATGGATCACTCCCCAGGTGCCGATCTGTTTCAGGTTCGACATGCAGTGCACCGATCTTGAAATCTTCTTTGCGTTCCTGAGCGCAGGAAGCATCAGGGCAATCAAAATTGCGATGATCGCAATCACCACGAGTAGCTCAATTATGGTAAATCGAGCTACTCTCGCCTTCGTCCCGAGCACGCCGCCTTTGGCGGGTCTCGGGACTACGGCGGGCACGGCCACAAGTAGTCCGATGATTGTAAATCTTCTGCATTTTTTCATGTGTTCTTCCTATATAAAAATATCCGTCCTGATATTTTTATTCATGGAACTGCACGGCCTTGCCATGCTTTCCAGCGATGGTCTTATATGGCCCGATGAACAAACCCTTGTCGGTCACCTGGGTGTTCTTCCCGAGATCCGCCTGCCTGGCTTTTTTCATGGCTGAAATCAGTGAAGAATCAAAAAGGAAAAGAGTGGAATCATCCTTGGCCAGTCCGGCCTTCATATCGGCTTCAAGTTCCACATCCGTCTTGAATTTGCCCGATATCCTCAGGGCCTCCACGGAACCCTTGGCATTCCTGAAACTGCCGATCGATATCAGATGCTCCTTCATGGTCTTCGGAAACTTGACGGTTTCCTCCTTGTCGAAGGACTGTTCCTTCTTTTTCCCATTGATATACATGTATGCGTCGTATCCGGTTTCGGTTTTCTTCCATGCGATCGCGATGAAATACCATTCCTTCTCCTTCCATTCGACCTCGTCAAGTCCCATCGTGACACCCTTCACAACGGTCTTGCCTCTTTCCAGCCTGAAAAGATTGCAGTGGTATTTGATTGAATTTGAAAGCGCTCTTCCCTGCTGTGTCTTCAGGTTCATCTCGGCTTCATTTCCGGAGTAATCATCCTTGCCGCCCCCATCCTTCTTGTCCTTTTCCTCCGCCCTGATAAGCCTTTCCTTTTCAATGAGCGAAAAAAATGTCATGGGAGTTATAATCGACTCGTCCTGGAGCATCATGTCCTTGGCAGAATAATCGAGTGCTAACCAGGCTTCGACAGTCCCTTCGTCCATTTTGATCCGCCCTTCTGCCGGAAAGACTGCCTGTCCATACTCTTTGGCCTGCTCCTTCTTCCCATCGTTCTTTTTTTCCTTATCTGCCGCAGAAGTTGAGAGACAGATGAAGGCGACCGTAAGAATTCCAAGCGTCAAGGAAGCACCGCATATGATCCTGATAAAATTTTTCATAAGACCACCCATTGTTTTATGACAAACCACCTTATCGTATGGTCATTAATTTAAAGCGGTTTAATTATATTTCAAGCGGTTTAAATATTATTTTTCTGTTATCTTTAGAAGACGCTGAATATTAAGATGTTAGAAGGTAACAACTTCATTGATTTCCAAGTTTCAGGCACAAATGTTCAAAAGTCTGTAAATTTCTTTGTTTGAATACTGGACCTTGTCTGGAATTTGGAGGCATGAAACTTGGGGTTTATCTACTATCATCTCAAGCAAATTCTGTTCTGGGTATATCGAAATACGACAGTGCTGCATCAAAAGAAACTACAGGCGAAACGCCTGTACAACATTGTTAATCAATTGCCGGCAAGATGCCGACGCTCCGTCTACTTGTTGAACACAAAGAGGGACATTGCCACTCCGAGGATACCGTAGATGACAAGGACTGCCGAAGTGCAGCCCAGTGCAAAGGACATGGTCAGGAAGCACTCTTTCCATGTCTTCGTCTTGGAAGCAATCCACGCTCCGACCATCAGAGGGATCAGGTTAACAAAAATGAAGACTGGCCAGTCTGAGAAGAAGATCGGAAGTTCTTCCTTGAAAGAAAGGATCAACAGGACAATTATCGCCTGCGCACAGCAGGCGAAAATAATCGGCGACATCTTGTATACGAAAGTTCTGATCATCAATAAATATAATTCCGCAGGGGGATTTTTCCCCCTGCGGGATTTATTTTTTCACTTGAATTTCGGGAGCATGCTGCCGTGGGCCTTGATCAGGTCGTCGCAGAGGGAGCGGATCTGGTCGAGGGTCAGCTCGGAACGCGTATGCGGATCCATCATCGCGGCATGGTAGATCTTCTCCTTCTTCAGCGTAGCGGCGGCTTCGATGGCGAGGAGATGTACATTGATGTGCGTCCTGTTGAGGGCCGCGAGCTGTTCCGGGATCTCTCCGACGTAGCAGCCGTTGATGCCGTTCCTGTTTATCATGCATGGAACTTCGACGCATGCGTTCGCAGGAAGATTCGGGATCAGCCCGTTGTTGATGATGTTGCCTCCGATCTCCGTAGGAATGTTGGTAATCACAGCCTCCATGATGTGGGAGGCATACTCATGGGATCTCACGTGGGAGAGGTTTGCGTTGTTTATGATATCGTCCCTCTGCTTCTTCCAGCCTTTTATCTGGCCGATGCAGCGCCTCGGGTATTCATCAAGCGGTATGTTCAGCTCCTCTATCAGCTCGGGATGGGTGCTCTTTATGAAATAAGGATGGTACTCGGCTGTGTGCTCGGAGGACTCGCTGTTGTAGTATCCGAAATTCCTCATCATCTCGAAGCGGACCATGTCATGATGCTTCTTTGCGCCCTTCTTCCTGGCGGCGTCGTTCATGGCGAAGGCCTTCTTCTTGATCTCCGGATAAAGGTCCTTGCCATTCTCGTCCTTGATCTCTAGAAGCCATGACATGTGGTTGATTCCGGCGACCACCCATTTGGTCCTGCCTTCCTTGTATTCCATGCCAACATGCCTGAGCAGTCCTCTGGCGCAGCCCTGCACCGAATGACAGAGTCCGACTGTCTTGATGTCGGTATGTCTCTGCATGTATCCGGAAAGCATCGACATCGGATTCGTGTAGTTGAGGAAAAGGGCTTCAGGACATACTTCCTCCATGTCGTCTGCAAAGGATTTCATCACGGGGATGGTCCTGAGGGCCCTGAAGATTCCGCCAATGCCGAGAGTATCACCGATTGTCTGGAGAAGGCCGTATTTCTTCGGAATCTCAAAGTCTATGACGGTTGACGGCTTGTATCCGCCGACCTGGATGGCGTTGACAACGAAGTCAGCATCCTTGAGCGCCTCCTTGCGGTTCTTCACGCCGAGGTGGGCGGAGATTCTCGCCCTGCCGTTGTTCGCGTTTCTGTTCAGCATGTCCAGCATCAGCTTCGATTCCTTCAGCCTGTCCGCGTCGATGTCGTAGAGGGCGATGTGTGAATCGCTCAGCGCCGGGGTGAGCATGCTGTCACCAAGCACGTTTTTCGCGAACACCGTGCTTCCAGCGCCCATGAACGTAATCTTTGCCATTTTATCTTCTCCTTTAATATATCTTGCTTCGCAATCTATATATGCAGCTTTGCTGCTTTTACAGATTTGACGAAGTCAAAGATGCAATTTGAGACATTGCTTGTTTTTGTGATATTCAGAAATTATAGTATGAACAGGCTAACGCAATTGTCAAAATATGATAAGATTTACCAATTTGTGACCTAGGGTACCTTTAAAAATTGACAAATGGCGCGCAAAAGTAAATTTAGAGGTGCCCTGTGAAGTTCGCCCATATACATTTTAATACCGTTGACTTGCTCAAGTCCTTCCCGTATCCGACGACGATCGGTGTGGAGACCAGGGGCAATACGGAGCTCTATCATATCAAGGGCAGGGGCAGGACAGACACGCCCCACTGCATCTTCCAGTACACCCTTTCAGGATACGGATGCTTCCGGGACGCCAACGGCGAGCATGTCCTCACTCCGGGCAATGGCTTCCTCTGCGAGTCCAGGGACAAGGAGATCTCATACTACTATCCTGAAGCTTCAAGGACCCCCTGGCGCTTCATCTATATTGCGTTCTGCGGAGATACTTCCTTCCCAATGGCCAGGAACATGGTAAAACGTTTCGGTCCGGTGTATTCGCTTCCCCTCAACCACCAGATCATAACGAGAATACAGTCATACTTCGAACACATGGAAAACCAGCAGGTAATATCCGTGTCTGAGGGATCGCGCCTTGTCATGAGCCTGCTCAATACGCTGGTGGAGAGCCGCGAGGACAGGAAGACCGACAAGCCCGAAAATCTTCTCCTCAACAGGGCCATAGTCATGCTGGGCAGGAACACCGAAGGCATGATGAAGGTAGATCAGCTTGCGAAACTCGCAGGAGTTTCCAGGGAGCATCTGACTAGGGTATTCAGGCAGATGACAGGACTCCCGCCGCACCAGTTCATCAACAGGAGGAAGATCATGGAGGCATGTTCCATCCTTGACAGCGGCAAGACCAGCATCAAGGAGGTGTCCGACAGCCTCGGTTACAAGTCCTCCGCACATTTCACCCGCACCTTCAAACGTGTCATGAAGAAGACGCCCAGCGAATACATGCGGGACAAGCTCATGCCGGCGCTCTAGCCTGATTAATTCATGCGCTTTGAGGGAGAGCCTCTGGATTTTATGTTCAAGTTATATTGGTCGTCTGAAGATTTATTTTCCCAATTCAAAATATCCAAACGCCAGTCTTGGAGGGGAAACATAGATTCCTCAATCCCTTCGAGCTCAGTGCGCTTGCCGGTTCCTGTCAATATCATCCGGCTGTGCGATGGAGCGCCGCCAGCTGGCTGGGTGCATCTGCACTCAGGCGCAACCTGCATTTGCCGGTGGCATCCACAATCTTAATCGCATCAAGCAGGCGCGGGAACTTCGAAAGAATTTCTGGAACTCCAGCCTGTTTTTCAAAAAATTCCGTATCTATAATATTCCCTTTGCGTTTGGGATACAAGGCGAAATAGAGCATCCGCATCTCGACAAGCTCGTTGAAGAAATGGCTTCCCAGGCTCAAGTCCGGGATCAGTCCTTCGTGCATAATGGCGATCTCGCACAATATGGAAGCTCCATTCAGATCTGAATACGAAGTAGGGACTCCGAGCGAAGGATCCTTGGTGCCCCAGCGTCCCGGACCTATCAGCATCACCCTGCGCTTGAGCAGGCGTTCGTTCCGTATCAGCTCTCCGACAAGGCTTGCCATGGCATAGCGGTCCTGCACAGGCAGGTTCGCATATTCCGATGGTGAAACATAGATGATCCTGTCAATGTCCAATGATCTGCTGCAGCCGAGCACAGGTCCGGTCGAACGGACCACGCATTCGGAAATATCAATGTCTTCCACTTTGACGTTCGACGCCCCCACCCCTTCCGCGAGGAAAGGACGGCATTGGAGAAGATTGATCCTGAAATGCCCGTCATCGGAGAAGGTCGCGGTGAATTCCACGTCCACCGACGTACCATATGCGGAAGCCAGCGCCTGTAGAAGTTCCCTCATCTCCGGCACAAAGGAGGTGCTGGAAAACAGACGCGTGAAACTGAGAGTCCAGTATTTCCTGTTCCGCAGGGCATGTTCCCGGGCTTTTTCCTCCATGGCCAGGTCCCTCTCCGCCAGCAGGGACAGAGGCAGCGACGGCTCCTCTGCAAGATCGCAGAATGGAACAGGTACAACCCGTCCTGAATCCAGATCCAGGACGTCGACTTCCTGCTGCGAGGTGAAGGCATTCTGATTGTCGGGATCAACAAGCTGGAGCTCGGGGATGTTCAGGGCGACAATGCGCGTGTGGTCTTCAGGATGCGGAATCACAGCCCTGGTTCCCATTCCCATGACAACACGCATGACTCCTGCATTGGGATCAATCCGTTTGTCCCAGACATACGGATTGAATGGAAGTCCCACTCCGGCCAGATGTGGAAAAACTCTGCGTCCGCAGGTTGTTCCGGAAATCCTCTGGATCAGTATTGCCATCTGCTCATCCTTGTCAAGCAGGCCTCGCGAGGCGCGGTACCGCAGGGCGGATTCGCTCATATTGCTGGCATATACACGCCTGATCGCCATTACAAAATCTTCTACGCGCTGTTTCAACGATCCTTGGTTGACGCATAGTATGCTTTCGGCCTTTCCGGCGAAAGAGCTGTCAAAATCATCCTCGAGCAGGCTGCTGGATCTCACAATTATCGGCACTTGTCCGAAGTATTCAAGGAGATCCCTGAACTGGCGCATCAGGTATTCAGGAAACTTGCCGTTGAGGATCTGATTCCTGGCAAGCGTCACGCCGTCGAGATATGCCCTGGAATCCTTCTGCCTCTGCTTCAGCCACCATAGCCCGTTCTGTACAAGATATGTGTAGAAGACATCCGCACCGATGAAGAAAGAATCTGGAGGTTCAAGAATCGAAGACCATTTGCGGTCATGCCGGCGCAAGATCGCCTGTGCAAGCACCAGGCCGACGGACTTCCCTCCTATCATACCCGTACCTATCATGCGGCGGCGTATCGCCAGGAGATCAGCAAGGGACAAATATCGCTCCGCCAGATCCAGCACCGGCCCTTTCCTGGAAATCAACATGCGTCTCAACAGCTGGGTCAGCTCCATGGTGCCGGCGCTTTTGAGTTTCTCCTCTGAATTCTCCCTGGCGATTTCCTCCGCCTTTGCAAAATTCATGCTCCAGAATCCAAGACGCCAGTTGCTGCCGTCAAGATGGTTCCAGGTGACGTCCGAGAAAACCTCCGCTGCTTCCGAGCTCTGGGTAACAGGTTCAAAATCATCACCATTGCGCCTATGGAGCATATACATCGTCTTTGAATGCCGGTGCTGGACCTTGAGCGGATGCACATAAGTCTTGTCACCTCTCTGATGGACATCTATCAGGATCTGGGTCGTCTGCCTTACCGGATCGGTCGCATGGAACGAATGCCTGTTCCGTATCAGGGTGAAATACGCCCCTCCCCCGTAATCAAATACATACGGGCATATGAGCATGAAGAAGTTGCCAAGCATCCGGTCGCTGCACCAGTCTGCGGCCAGTTCCGACAGGCAGTCGAATATATATATGCAGTCGCGGTTCCCTTCGACGATCGTACGGTGGATTTCGGACACGAACGGCTCAAAGCCGACGGAAGGACTGAGATCTCGGATATCAAGTCCGGCCTGCGGTGGTAAAAAAGGAGCATGTGTTGCGAAACGGAAATAGACAACCCGGCGCCCCCTGTCCAGCGCATCGGCGGCAAAAGCCTTGACAAAAGGCTTGTATTCTTCAAGAGAATCAACCTGCCAGACCAGGTTGTCGCCTTCAACCAGGCCTTGGAAAAGATTGTCAAGCCCTTTCATTCCAGTGCTTATATTCCTGCGGACATACATTGCGTGCCGGCCTCCTAATTGGACATATTGACAAGCATATGTGAAAGTTATTCGGGAAACATTGATTTATCAAGGTTTCCAGGACATAAACAACCCCCTTTTCAATCTCCAGGGAAACTCCACGCAAGCTACGCCCCCTCTCCGGAACAAAATTTCTTGAAATTTCCTCCTCCATCGCTTGACTTATTATATACTTATTATATTATATCATATGTTTAATATGACTTTCCGATTTTAAAACAAGGTGTCATATGATCAGCAACGACAACATAAAAGTCCTGACCAAGACTGCGCAGACACGCCAGCGCATAGAAAATCTCATCAGCAATCTCCATCCCGGCGATCAGCTGCTCCCTGAAGGAAAACTCGCCGAAAGGTTCGGCGTCAGCGTAATAACCATCAAAAGAAGCCTGGATGAGCTTGTCAGGGAAGGTTCCGTATACAAGAGGCAGGGAAAGGGAACTTTCGTTGCAGAAAAACGTTCGGACAAGATCACCGATCCGTCCACCGTGAATCTCGTATATCCTTTCGTCCCAAAAGACACCTTCAAGGATCCCTTCCTCGGACAGGTGATCAACGGCATAGGCGACTGTTTCGCCGTCAACTCCTGCCATTTGAGGCTTTTCCCTCTGCATGGGAAAAGCACAATTGAAAGCTGTCTTAAGAATCCGGCCACAAGGAAAATGATCAATTCCGGAATCATTGCGGTGAACTATATTCTTACGGAAAAGGACCAGGAAGCTATCAGCAACTTCAAATGCCCGGCCGTATTCATCGGAAAACCTGAACTTCATATAAAAATACCTTCAGTCAATACAGATCATTTCTCCTCCGGATATGATGCGACCATCCATCTCCTGAGGAAGCACTCCCGCAAAAGGATCGCCGTCCTCACTCATCTTGACAGGCGTCCATATTGCACCGACATGCTCGAAGGTCACAGGAAGGCCTTGAAGGATTCTGGAATGCCCGAGGACGAAAAGCTCTTTCTTTCCTTGAAGCCAGGCCACAGCATGTCCGCGCTTGTCGATGAGCTTGTGATTAAGAAAATATCTTTTGACTCCGTGATAGTATGGGGATGCGAGGCGACCATAGAGGCGCTGACCAGGCTGAAACACTACGGGATTGACGTGCCCGGGAAAGTCTCCCTCATATCCTACGACGATTTCCCGGCAGTTTCCGAATATTCCAGTCCGACGATCACCGCCGTGCGCCAGCAGGTCTATGATCTCGGATATGAGGCTGCAAGGCTCATGATGAAACAGAAGAATTCAGGATTCAATGGAAAAGAGAACATCGAAAGCGTGCTGAAAAGCTCACTTGTCATAAGGGAAAGCTGCGGGTGCGGAAAATGACTATGAATATTTCCAATTTAAGATTGCCGATTGCCGATTTAAAAACAAGAAATAAAATCGGAAATTGGAAATTGGAAATTGGAAATACATTTACTCTTATTGAATTATTGGTCGCCGTGCCCGCCATAGCTACGAGGACGTCTTTGAGTCCGAGAGCGACGGCGAGAGTAACTCGGACAGTGTTTACACTGATCGAGTTACTCGTGGTCATTGCGATCATCGCAATCCTGGCGGCCATGCTCCTGCCGGCATTGAAGGAGGCGAAGGAGAAGGCGAGGCAGTCCTTATGCCTTAGCAACATGAAGCAGATTGGGATCTCCCAGCTCTCATATCTCACCGATTTCAACGACTATACCTGGTACGAGAATGCTACCGCCGACCGTTCCTTGATTTTCAGGAGCGTGGCAGACAAGCCCCTCTGGGAAGGATGGAACAGCAATGGAATTCTCATCAGGAACGGATACCTGCCAAACAGCAAAAACTTCGAGTGCCCGTCCGCCCCGCATGTCCCCAATCCCTATACTTATTCCCAATATAACAAGGATATCACTCCGGACTCTCCATCAGGCTACTCCGGTTCCGACTATTTCTTCAGAATAAACAATTACGTGGGCAGCTATCTACGCGGCACAAAGCAATACAATAAGGGGATGCTGATGGACAATCCGTATACTACAGCCAGCGGGGATCTCTCCCTGGCCAGACGATACCATGGGCGGGGCAGCTACCAGGCGCTCTTCCTGGATGGTACCGCAAAAATGGTAAAGAACCTTCCCGGAATGGACGGCTGGGGCGGCAACTATTTCAGCAGTTATGTCGATTCACACTACGGGGACTGAGCGATGAAAATAAACTTTTCCAATTTTAGATTTCCGACTGTGTCCGACATAGCTTCTTTGCGACGGCGGATTTCCGATTTAAAATTCAGTAATAAAATTGGCAATCCTCCTTCGCCAAGCCTACGGCGGACATGTCGGCAATTGGCAATCGGCAATGCATTTACTCTTATCGAGCTTCTGGTCGTCATCTCCATCATTGCGATCTTAATGTCCCTCCTCCTTCCAGCCCTGCAGTCCGCCAAGGAGTCAGCCCGCAAGATAGTCTGCCTCAGCAACCTGAAGCAGAACGGATATGCAACGACACTTTACATGTCTGATTTTGAAGGTTATTCATGGTACGAGGACGAGAACAGTGGAGTTTCCATAATCAGAAGAAGCGTTGGGGACCATCCGTTATGGAATGGATGGAACAGCTTCGGAATACTTATCAAGGAAGAATACCTGCCGGGCAGCAAGACATTCGAATGCCCGTCAGCGCCTCATTACCCACATCCAAAAGTTCCTTATCCCCATTACCAGTATAACAAGGATGTATCAGCGTCCAAATATTCCGACTATGCCGGCACCGACTATTACTTCAGGATCAGCAACATGTTCTATGGACCGCTGAGGATGACAGAAACTGGCAATAAGGCGCTCATGTGCGACAATCCGACCGAAGTCACATGGCTGGACTCCACCACCATCAGGAGATACCACAGGATTGGATATCAGGCCCTCTACATGGACGGATCCGCGAGGATGATAACCGAAGTTCCGGGTTCTACTGGATGGTCCGGCAACTGGATGAAGAATAATCTTGACGGGAAATAAAATTTCCTTGCATCCCTGGAAGGCATGCAAGGAAATTTTTATAACATAAGGATATAATCGTGAAAATACCAATATTGATTTCAGCAGGCATCTCTGGTCTTGTCTTAATTTCCGGCTGCATGGAAAAAGAAAGCCAAAAGAGCACTGAATCTTCCAAGCCTGCGCAGACACAGGCGGTTCAGACCGTTCAGAAGCAGCACGTCCCCCTGCTCCAGACCAAGGCTCTTGCTCCGGTTGCAATCAAGCCCTTGAAGATCAAGGATGAGAAGTTCGTAGATTCAGAAGGCAAAGTCGTGAACTTCTGGGGCGTAAACATAATTTCCTTCTTTCCTGACAAGGATCTTGCCGACAAGACGGCTGCGAATCTCGCAAGTCTGGGCGTCAACATGGTAAGACCGCACCACTGCATGCGTCCGAGCAGGGACTGGAATTCCCAGGGTTCTTTTGCGCTGTCAAAGTACAATGGCAGTTCTCGCGAAATGGATCTGGATGCCTGGGTCCGATTCGACTATCTCAATGCGAAATTACGCGAAAAGGGGATCTATCTCTCCCTCGCTGTCTGGTGGACTCGCAACTACGAACCAGGTGATGTCGGCATAAAGAAAGTTTCAGATGCGGACGACAAGTCATGGTCCGACGCCGTCAAGGAATTAAATTCCTGGCACTGGCAGAAAGCCTTTGATCCCAGGAAACTGCTGGCTATGTTCGACGAGCGCACTTTCCTCCTGAATGCGGAATTCGCAAAGTTCATGCTGACGCGAGTCAACAAATACAGCGGACTTGCCTACGGAAAGGATCCACAGGTAATGAGCCTTGAGTTCCTGAACGAGTGTGATCCGGAATACATCCTCGTCTGCAAGAATGTCTTTCCTGAATATTTCAAGAAGGAACTTGTTGCGAAGCTCGATGAATTTGTCAAGGGCAAAGGAGCAAAGCCTTTTGACTTCTACAACATGGGCAATAGCGAACAGAAAAAACTGTTCTCCGAATTCTGCAGTTTCCTGATCCATGATTTCAGCAAAAGAATGACACAGGCTGTCCGTGAATACGGATACGATGGACCGGTGATCTTCTCGAACCTCTGGGAGAGCGAGACGAACCTCAACGCCCGTTCGATCACGGATTCATATATAGAGGATCACTGCTACGGAAACCCATTCCCTGTGGAGAAGAAAGATGACCTGTTTTTCTCAAAGACAAAGGGCATCTTGAAAGGCAAACCTTTCATTGTCGGCGAAATGAACATGTCCGAGGACCAGAAAGTAATCAAAGAAAAGGCGCCTGTCCGCTCGATGCTGCCTCTTGCGATTTCCGCATACGGTTCCCTGCAGGACTGGGCGGGAGTGACATGGTTCGCCTGGAACCATGGCTCGCGCGATGTCGGCGCTGACGGCTGGGGAAAGACCAAGAGCCGTGAACCAAGCATTGGAACTCTCTGCGGAGATGGAGTTTTCCTCGATCATTTCAGGACCACTGGGATAATCTTCAAGAACGGATACGTGAAAGGAAGCACTGCTCCAATAACTCTTGTTGTCGACGAACCATATTTCCCAGCCGGATACCATGAGATGATCCGCGGCAAGTACAACATCAAGCCCGGTTGGCAGAACATCCACAAGGTCCGTAAGTCATACGGTCCAGTGCCTGCGGAACAGAAGACAGCTGAATGGATGACGGCCGAACCGGCCGGTGACATCATAAAATCAGACACTGGCGAGATTATCAAGGATTTGAAACGGAAACAGCTGACAGTTTCCGCTCCGAAGGCGGAAGGATTCAGCGGTTATCTTGACGGCAAGTCTCCTGAAAGGCTGAAAATCATTGAGATCAGGAAAGACAACGGCTTTGCCACCGTGGTGCTCGTGCCGCTCGATGACAAGCCGATCGCGCAGTCGTCACATCTGCTGCTCAGCCGCACATACACGTTGACAGATGGCAGTGAGAGCGATGACCTCTCAGTAGTGCTCAAGGGTCTTACAGCAAATTCGAAGTGGAGCTTCAGTCCGACAAGATCACGCTCTACGTCGATTGATCCTGAGGTTCCATCAGTCGCTGCTGGCTCCGAAGGTTCTCTTGTCATACCATCAGGCAGCTGGACAGAATGCGAGCTGGAACAGAAATAAAGAACAGCTCTTGCGAGCTTAACTACAAACATATTACATAAGGAGATTTAAGATGAAGATGAGAAGTCTTGCGATAATCGCAGCCGTATTTTCCTTCACAATGGCCGCCTATTCCGAAAGCGTACATCAGACGCTGCCGGGAGAAGCGGCATTGCTAAATGCCGGCAAGAGCGCCGTGGAAGGCAAAGTGGTTGAAGTCAAAACAGTGGCCGGAGCCAAGAACGAGAAACTCGCCCGTATAACTGGCACTTTGTCCCAGTGGGGCTTTGTTTCATACTGGTTCGGAATTCCGACTCCTGCCGGGAAATCAGTCATCCGGTTTAGGATCTACGTAGAAGGTGAAACCGCCGCGTTCACCGTGTATCTTCATACCAGCAGTGAACAGGTCGCCCTGGATCCAATTAAAATTCCATCTGCCGCCAAGCAGAATACTTTTGTCACCGTAGACATCCCTGTCGATTCAAAGAATGAATGGAGCGGAATTGCTGTGAAAAAGACGGAAAAATCCGATAAGCCCGGTCCCTGGATCGAATCTGTAAGCGTTGTTCTTCCCTGAAATGGATTTCAACTGGAAATAAAATTTCCTGGGAATCTATTATATGGACAGATACCGGAGCCAAGTATATGAAGAATTGTTTTCCAAAAACTTTCACTCTTATCGAACTGTTGGCGGCCCGTTCGACAAGCTCAGGGAGACGAGTACTTTTTTCTACTGTCCGTCGGTAGAAGTGAATACTCCAGGGAAAATGGCCAGCTCGGAGGCTACTGGGAATTCACTCAGACAAATCCTCGAAATTATTATGCCTTCGACCGTCTCCGCCATTCAAAGAGCGCAAATGTACTGTATTGCGATATGCACGTCAGCCCGATGACTAACGAAGAAGTGATGTCAAAGGCTGGGACTCAAACTTTATATTGAAAGGAAATCCTGAATGATCCATTTCTGCAAGTACGTCATCCTCTCCCTGTTTATCTTTACTGCAATAAATTTACCAGGACAGGCCGCCGATCCCTCTCCACAAGACATCTGGAACCATGTCACCTTCGACAAGAATACCAAGTTCCAAGGTGGCAAACTCCTCATTTCGCCTGATGACAATGCCTGGAAAAGCTCTGCAGTCGCAGGAAGGGATCCTCTTTTCTTCTGGAATGAAAAAGGCGTCAGCTTGAGCATGACGATTGCTTTTAATTCATCCGCTCCACTGGCAAACGACAAACATGACACGACCGTATTTGTCGGCCTGACCACCGACGGCAATGCAAGGAGCATCCACATCCAATCCGCCGACAACGTGCTTGGAATTTATCTCAGATGGGACAGGAAGAAGAACACCATCGAATCTGCGCTGGGAAGGAAGGAAAGAGCTGGAGAAAGAGAGGAGGCCCGCGGCGACCAGTGGGGCAACGTTCCTTCAGTGACTCCTCCTTCAGAACTGCCGGTCGCTTCCGGCAAGGTTTCCATCTCGCTCAAGATAGATGAAAAGGCATTTGGAGCGATGATCAAGGGCACGGACTCCAGCCAGTCGATACCAATTTCTGAACTAACACGGAAGATCTGGGACCGACCAGTATTTCTTATCGTACAGTGCCAAAATACCGCTACCGGCCGTGCGAATATCGCAGTTGATGACGTCAGTCTTGAATATCCCCGGCTCAATCCCGGCAAGATGCAATGTCTGGACCTCCGTCCGTTCGCGAACATGGGATTCAAGGACGAGACCGACGGTGACAAGCAGGGAGGATGGACAGACCAGGGAACCAACGACATGAGGAATATTCCAACAGGCATGCAGATGTTGAAAACCATACCGTTCGACATCATAAATCCCGATACCAACAATGGGAAGAGTTGTGTCATGCTCTATTCCACAAAGAAAGATTTTTTTTCGAAGGAAGTCGGTCCGATTCCAGTTGGGAAGAAAGCTGATTCGATCATTTTCCTCCATGCCGCGGCCTGGGCTGGCAAGGAAGGAATCGAAGCTATGCGATACCGGATCACATACGATGACGGGAAGGAACTTGAAATTCCTGTCATTACAGGCAAACATCTCAATGACTGGTGGTCACTGCAGGAGCCTGCTGACCCAAATGCCTGCCTGATCATGGATGTCAAAAGCGAAAACAGCGCCAGGGGGATTGTCGGAGTCTACGCCCTGCGCTGGATAAATCCCAGTCCCGAAAAATCTGTCCGTTCAGTCAGCTTCATCTCCGGAGGAAATGATCCAGTTCCTGGAATTGTGGCTGTCACACTGGTCTCCGACGATATCGGGGATATCGGGAAGAAGATGATCGCGAGCGCATTTGAAAAAGATACCGCTGGCGATATCCGCAAAAATCCTCCTGACAAGGACCAGATACCTGCCCATATCGTGGTGAAACATGAGAAAACCATAGGCAAGAATGGATTTTCAGCGGCTGGCAGCTACTCCGGTGGGCGGGGTGGAGTTGAATCCATGGATTTGCCGGGTTTTGCTCCCGAAGTGAATTCCATAGGAGGCATCCTGCGGTATCCGCACGGTTTCGAAGGATCCTTCTCATTCTGGCCCTATGGGATCAATGACTGGCATCCGACGCTTTGTGCCAAAGGCGGAACTTACGGGGCCATCATCAAATGGATCTACAAGGGCAAGGACAAACCTGCCCCCTATGTGATCAAAATGCAGGAAATGCTTGAGGCGTGCAGGAAGAACGGACTCAAGCTGATAATACAGCTGAACTGCGTTTCCATGTTCGACGGAAAAGACTTCCTCTACATGAAGACCTTGCCCGAGGATCGCATGAAAAGGGAGAATCCACTTGAAGCCGGAACATTCAGCCAGGAAAACCTCGACAAGATAGTGGCTAACAACGCCACGATGGTAGATTATGTGATTTCAAAGGGATACAAGGACACGGTTGCATTCTGGGAAATGGACAATGAACGCTGGGACATGCCAGGATCCGATTACGCCGCAACTGTCGCAGCACATGTGAAAATGATCCGTTCAAAAATTCCTGAGGCAAAAATGATCGTATGCCTTGCCGGTATTGACGCATATTGCGCAAATCTTGACGGTTCACGCTACATCATATGGAACAAGGAACTGCTGTCCGCACTGTCGAAAATGGGGATGCAGTCCGAGATAGATTATTTCGCTCCGCACGAATATCCGTTCCTACATGACAACGCTGAGGAGATCACTCAGAATTATCTTGAAGACTGGTGTATCCGGAACCTATACAGGGATCTCGACATCGCAAGTTCAATGCTCGACAAATACGGTTTCAACAAATCGAAACTTTATATTTCCGAATGGGGAGTCCAGTCTGACAGGCTCGGAGACGAAAGCCGAAATGATCTCATAACTTCCATGGCATCAGGACTGGCGGCGGCAAAGACGATAATGGCACTCTATTCGCATCCTCGCGTCGAAGGCGGCACTCTCCATCCATATATGCATGCGTCGTACATAAGCAAGGAGAAGGGAATCCGCGCCTCCAAATGGGGATGCCAGTCCCTCTTCTTCACATCTGACGGAAAATTCATAAGCACTCCGCATCTGGAGGCTGTGAAGATGTTCAAGGGATTTGCAGATGGGAGTACGCTTGTTCCAGCAGATCTTGCCCTGCCCGAAGGTATCCAGTGCCTCAGCGCCACCGACAAGGAAGGGAAAAAGTATTTTGCCGTCAATTCCACAGGAAAGCCGTTTGTGTTTCCGGCAAAGGATATTTCAAAACGGACGTCTCTCTTCTCCAAGTCTGTGATTGATACGGCTGTAAAATATGGCAGCTACTGCGATAAGCCGGAAGAGGTCAAGGAGATCCATCCCACCGCCTTCACGGACAATGTCCTTCCGCCTTTTTCAATAAGCATACTGAAATAAATTTTACGTCCGTAAAATTTATCACTGGATATCCATGATCTTGTCGAGTCCGGTGATTTTAAAACCGTCTTTGACGAAAGGAGCAGCATTTATTATTGTCAATTTCATTTCCTTCGTCGCCCGTGCGGCCTTTATGCAGATACGGAAGAACGCGGAGGAGACAAAATTGACTTCCTTCAGATCAAATACCGTGGGAATGCGCTTGCGGAGCACATGATCAAACACCTCGTCTTCGAGCTTCGTCGAGTTCGCGGTGTCCATGCGGCCTTCAAAATAGCAGATCAAACGCCCTTCAACTTCTTCATATTTAACCATAAAAAACACCCTTGGCATTCTTTGAAATTATATTATAGCTCATAAAACAGCGTTTTCATGAGTTATATCGATTTCAAATATGCCTCATAGGCAGATATTTTTCCAGCATGCTGGAAAAATATGATTACTACCACGTTACGGGTTTTCGCCTCATAAGTAGGGCGGTTTTTAAACCACCAACAAAGCGTCGGGTTAAAACCCGACATACTTTTAATAAAATCTGCTATCTCACCACCGGGCTCTTGCAGAGTGCAATGAGATCGTTGACGTCGGCTGTTGCAAGGCACTCGACAGTGTCTGCGGCGCCATAGTAGATCTTGACTTCGCCAGAATCCTCGAGGATCATTCCTCCGGGGAAGATGACATTGTTGCGGTATCCGCCGTCAACCTCATATGGCGCTTCGGGGGCTATGAGAGGTTCCCTGCAGATGCCTTTCACGATCCATGGCTTCTCAAGATCGAGAAGCATGATACCGCCAGTATAACGCTTCTGCCATTTCTCCTCCCAGCCGTTCTTTCCACGGGTGGTGTCCTTGTCAACGGCATGGAAAGTCGTAAGCCATCCCTGCTTGGTCTCGACAGGCGGTGCTGCGGGACCGATCTTGTCGTTTGCGAATGGAACATCCTCGACGCCGAGGACGAGATTCGAGTTGCCCCAGTATTTCATGTCGGGGGAATCCGACATCCAGATGTCGAAACGGTCGCGTCCGCCACGGCTGTATACCGGGAACGGACGTTCAAGCCTTACATATTTTCCATTCACCTTCTTCGGGAACAGCACCATGTTGCGGTTGTCCGGAACGGTCAATGAAAGTATTTCAAATTTTTCAAAGTCGTCCGTGACCGCAATTCCGCCGCGGAGTCCGTGCTTCGTATCGACGGCAAAGCACATGTAGCATCTTCCATCGATCACGGTAAGCCGCGGATCATATGCGCGTGTGACCTCCTTGTCCTCCATCTTGAAGCATGGCTTCGATGTGACATTCCACTTTATCCCGTCCTTGCTGTAGGCGAGGCCTATGTTGGTGCCTTCCAGTTTCTGATTCTCTAGGGAGCCGTAGTCGTTTCGGAATACCATGACGTACTGGCCGTTGAACTTCGTGATGCCGGCATTGAAGACAAGAGCCGCCTTGTACGGGACATCCTTGTCGCTGAGTACCGGATTACCGCTGTATCTCTTGATGACTTTCGAAGAAACAAGTTTATCGCTCATGTACTATTCTCCTTTTTGATTTATGCATTATATTAACATTAATGACATACCATAGCTACAACATATTTGACAATATATGATACTATATTGATATTTTTCTGCGGACGCAGAAAAATATAACATGAAGAGCATAAATGAAGACAAGACTTACAAAAGTCTCCGGCGTTCCGGAAAAGTATCTCTATTTCGCCAGATTTGAAAAAAGCGGACCGCGATATTATTTCGGCCCGCACAGGCACCACGACTTCTATGAAATCACCTATGTGGAATCCGGCAGTCTTACAAACAAGATCAACGACAATACCATCATACTTTCAGCCGGCGAGCTTCTTCTAGTTAAAAAAAATGACATCCACGAGGTTCTCGGAGAGAATGTCGATTTCATAAACCTTGTATTCCCAGCCAGGGAAATTGACAATATTCTGGACGATGAGGGATCTGGCAATCTTTTTGATTTCGACAGGATACCTGTCGCAAAAATTCCGGAGAACGAACGCATGCATTTCGAATCGTCAATGAAGAACTTGATGGACGTGCATGGAAAGCCACAGGCTCTTCTGGCATTCAGGATATTCCTCTACCGGACACTGATGGAATATTTCTTTCCCGCTTCAAGCCACCATGTGAAAGGAACTGACATGCCTGACTGGATGGTCAAATGCCTTAACACGATCCATGGGGACGGTAAAAGAAACTGGACCTTGGAGGAAATCCGCAAAACCTGCGGCAGGAGCAAGGAGCATGTCTGCAGGGCGTTCAGAAAGCATCTTGGCATGACACCGTCGCAGGTGATCAATGGATACCGGCTCGAACGCGCCGACAGGATGCTGCGGTTCACGAACCAGACGGTCTCGGAAATCTGTTCCGGCACCGGCTTCAACAACCTCAGTTATTTCAACCGGCTATTCCTGAAAAAATACGGGACGTCGCCGGTCAAATACAGGAAGATCAACAAATATTAGGCCTCCCACGAATTACACGAATTTCCACGAAAACCTTAGAGCCTTTGTGGCTTGAGCGAAGCGGGTGCGAGAATCGCAGTTCCCGTCTTAGTCAGATGCAATTTATTTCGTTTTTTTCTGGGCGAAAAGCCAGTCCCTGAGTTCAGCACTGGAATAAGCGGGTTCCCATGAACCATGTCCTGCTTTAATTTCGGAATATTTTGGTTTGCCCCCTGCTTTCTCCAATGCTGCTATCATGGCGCGGGTATTTTCAACCGGTACTGCTTTGTCATTCACGCCATGCCAGGCCCAGATCGGCACATCCTTGAACAGGTTTGCTTTTGAAGGATCGCCGCCGCCGCAAATCGGTACGGCGGCCGCGAAAAGGGCGGGCCTGCGGTACAAGGCATCCCAGGAGCCGAAACCGCCCATAGACTGGCCGGTGAGATAGATCCTGCTTTTATCGATAGGGAATTCCGCAAGAACTTGATCCAGGATGCTGAGAGCTGCTTTCATCTCCGGAGAAGGCTCGGGTGGAGCTTCCATGTTGGTGTGTGCGGGGTTCATTGCAGTCCACATGATGCCTTGACGGCACTGCGGCGTCAGAATAAAACAAGGGTTCTTTTTCTGGGCTTCAGGCCGGAGAAATTCGATTGCCAGATCCATGGGGCCCACATTGTCATCTCCCCTGCGGCCTGCTCCGTGCAGGAAAAACAACAAGGGTAATTTATTATTTTCTGAAGCTTCGGGGGGAATATGCAGGCGCCATGGTACCTTGATGCCGTCTGCAGCTTCATACAAACCTGCTTTCATGGCCAGGATTTGGGGCAGGAGTATTTTATCGATTTTTTTATAGTCGGCATCCGGATTATTCTTTCCCGGTTTATCAGCTGCGCAGAGAACCGTCAGTAGAAGTAAAGCTGCTCCAAGTATTATGATGGCTGACAGGAATTTTGTTTTCATTATGGCACCTCCATATGGCTGATAGGATAGGACTCTTGATTTCATTATGCTTGTAACATAGTTTTGGAACGGCAAGGAATCAAGGCATCCGGACGACTTCAGCCCTTTTCCCGGTTCCTGAGGAAGCTGACCGAAGATGATATGCTGGAGCTGCTCGAATGCATATGATTTTCATCCGATAACCGAGCAATCCACGTGAGTCCAGGTCTTCCAGAGCCGTCAATCCTCCAGGGGATGTGTTCTGTCCGCGAGAGGAAATTTCACGACGCTCTTCGACAGGCTCGATGCGTAGATGCCTTGGATCATCTCCTGCGCAAGACGGGCATTGTACATGTTGGAGACAGGCTGCCGGTCCTCTCTGATGGAGCATATGAGGTCCCAGGCAGCGAAACGGTTTGCCTCAAGAAAGAACCTGGCGTCTGGAACGTCCATCCGTCCGCAACGGGAGTAGTCCAATGGCTCCGCTCCAGGAATTGAACGTTCCTCCATGACTGGAACCTCCTCGTAGAATGATGCGTCCTCCATCGGACCCGACCTCCGGCTGATACGCAATTTCTCTACCGGCTGACATGGAAAATCCTTGAAGCGCATGGAGAGAGAGCCTTTTGTGCCGACGACGCAAAGTCCCATGTTGACGATTCCGGTCCTTTTGACGCTCTCGCTGCTTGAGAGTCCGCGTCTGCTCTCGAAAATGCCGCGCACTCCGTTCGGGAATTGGAAGCTGGCGAAGACGCTGTCGCCGGCCGAAGGGCCTATCGGTTCGACGGTCTTCTCCTCCCTGTCCTTCCTGACTATCGGACGGTTCTGCAGCGTGACATCTGCCATCACGTATTCGGGGGTTCCGAAGATGAAGGTCTGGAAGTCGAGGATGTGGGTGCCGAGTACTATCATGTCCTCGCCGCCGCCGCGATGGTCGGATTTTCCGCGTCCGTAGGCGGTCAAAGGAGTTCCTATCTCTCCGGCCTCGATCATCTTCTTCATGGTCAGGAAGGAGAGGTCGTATCTGGCGGGATGAGCCATGCATATCTTGATCTGCGCATGTTCGGAGATCCTCACGATTTCGTCCGCTTCCGGCAGATTGGCGACCAGGGGTTTTTCGCAGTATATGTGGCAGCCTCGCTCGGCGGCGATCCTGATCTGCTGCAGATGTTCGTAGGGATGCCTTGAACACAATACGACGATGTCCGGTTTTTCCTTTTCCAGCATTTCGATATAGTCGGAATAGTGACGCCTGGCGCCGGAGGAGTCGAGTTTCGCCGCCAGATTGTCCGTGTTCGAATCCACGTGCGCGACCACGTCCACGCCTGGCAGGCCTCGGAATGCGTTGTGCAATCCGTGGAGACCGAGCATTGTCATGGAACTGTCCTTGAGTATCCCGACTTTCCAGACCTTTGACATGAAATCCCTCCCCTTTAAAAACCTTTGGGTCCTAATACGCGCCCGCCATCGACAAGATAGTCGGCACCAGTGATGAACGACGCCTCTTCGGAGACGAGGAACGACACCAGGGAAGCTATTTCCTCAGGTGTCCCGCAACGTCCGAGCCAGGTGCCGTTGGTCGCAGGCGGTTCCGCATCGTACGAAATCATTCCAGGGGAGACGCTGTTCACGTTTATATTGTATGGCCCCAGCTCCATCGCCAGGGTTTTCGTAAAACCGTCGATCGCTCCTTTGCTCGCTGAGTAGATCGATCGTTTCGGGAGTCCAGTCTTCGAAGCGATTGAGGAGAAGTTCATGATCTTTCCATATTTCCTTTCGATCATATGCGGAATAACGGAGTGCGTGAAGTTCAAGGTGCCGTTGATGTTCAGGTCGAAGACCCATTGCCATGAGCCTGCGGGAATGTCCTTGAAATCAATCCCCTGCTGGAAGCCGCCGCCGGCGCAGTTGATCAGTATGTCGATTTTGCCGAAGTCCGCGAGAATCTTGGCGACGCCTGCCTTGACTTCGTCGATCTTCGTGATGTCGACAGCAAGCTCCAGCACGGCTCCGCCAGCCTTGCGGATCGTTTCAGCCGTTTCCTCCATATTCGCCTTGTCTATGTCGACTGCTGCGATTTGAGCTCCCTCCCTGGCAAGTCTTAACGCGATGGCCTTGCCAATTCCGTGTCCGGCTCCAGTCACGATTGCCGTCCTGCATTCGAATCTCATGAATTTCCTCCTCGTATTTTTTAATCCATGCCGCCGCAGGTGCGGCCGCCGTCGATCATATGGTTGGAACCGGTGATGAACGCGGCCTTGTCTGAGCAGAGATACAATATCAGATCAACGACCTCCTTCGGCTCCGCGGCCCTGCCGAGACGTGTCTTCATGTTCGCCATGCCGGGCCGGGTCATAACGGGCCCGGGCGATACGCAGCAAGCCCTGACTCCGTGAGGTGCTCCGCAGAGCGCCAACGCCTTGGTGAGCCCGATGATCCCGCTCTTGGCTGCGCTGTAGTTCACCGCGCCCGCGGAACCTTCCGTGCCGGAGACCGAACCCAGATTGATCATGACACCGCTTTTCTGACTTATCATTGCGCCCATCACGGCGTGGCAGAAGTATACTGCGCCCTTGAGGTTCACGTCAAGACCCCAGTCGATGACTTCTACGGGAAGCTCATGGAACGGCTTATGGCAGTTGCAGACCCTTGTCTCCGCACCGCCCGCGAAATTCAGCAGGATGTCGATGCGGCCGAACTTCTCCAACGCCATGTCGGCGG
>Ga0154564_171_pt2 | contig 110587 bp, 91 predicted proteins | sample RifGroF2_FD_105707 | JGI IMG/M metagenome (GOLD analysis project Ga0154564, IMG submission 105707) | Lentisphaerae bacterium GWF2_49_21
AACTGGATGCGGACACCACCGTGAAAAAACAGAAGGCTATTGCCGCCGTACCTATCGCCAGGCCGTCCATGTTGTCGAAAAAGTTAATGGCGTTCATGACCAGGACGATCCAGAATACGGTGGCAGCCCACGCAAGCTCCGGTGAAAACATCAGGAAATTTATCTTGACGCCGCCCCAGGTCACGGCGATGGCTGCGATGGCTATCTGGCCGGCGAGCTTTGTCTTGGCGCTCATGTTGAATTTGTCGTCATAGAGGCCGAGGAGGGTTGCAAGAACCGCTCCGGCACATATGAATATGAGTTCAGTGGATACTTTTGATATGCCCGGCAGGTTTGTGAGCACGGATGTGTCAAGGAAGTTGTCGCGCACCGATCTCGAAGCTATCATTCCTATTGCAATGGTGATTATCCATGTCGAACAGATTGCCAGCCCCCCCAGCAGAGGAGTAGGGGTGGAATGGCTTTTATGCTCCTGTTCCTTGGGCTTGTCATAGAATCCCGTGATGAGTGCGAGTTTCCTGAAGGCAGGTGTCAGCACCAGCCCCAGCGTCAGGGCCACTATGAAAACAACCAGATATAAGTTCCACCAGATCATCAGAGCATTTCCGATTTTCGATTGCCGATTTTAGATTTTAGATTTTAGATTTCAGGGAAACGCGTATATTATAGCAGTATAAGACTTATTTGGAAATTATGGTCTTAAGAAATTGGCAATTGGCAATCACAAATCGGAAATGCTTTATGTATAAATATCTTTTCGGGCCTGTTTCATCAAGACGCCTCGGAATTTCACTGGGGGTCGATCTTGTCCCGCCAAAGACATGCTCTATGGACTGTGTCTACTGCGAGGCCGGGCGTACGACCTGCCTGACCTTGGAAAGGCGCGAATACTACCCCACAAACGAAATCATAGGGGAACTGGGAAACTTCCTTTCAGGCGGACCTGAACTCGACTATATAACCTTTTCCGGGGCCGGCGAGCCGACCCTGCATTCGGGTATCGGCAGGATTGCTGAGTTCATAAAGGGGAAATATCCGGATTACAAAATCTGCCTCATCACAAATGGAACCCTCCTCGGAGATGCGAAACTCGCAAAGGAGCTTGCGGCAGTCGACCTCGTCATCCCGTCTCTTGACGCCGCGGATGAAGCCACTTTCCGGAAAATCAACCGTCCCGGTCCCTTGCTCTCTTGCTCCACCCTTATAAATTCGCTGGCAAGTTTCCGGAAAACTTGCAAGACGAGTTTATGGCTTGAGATATTCGTGGTCGCCGGATTGAACGACAGCCCCGAATCGATCGAGGCGATCAGGAAGGCTGTCGTCAGGATCAAGCCTGACAAGGTCCAGCTCAACTCCCTTGACAGGCCGGGAGCTGAAAAATGGGTCGGGAAAGCTTCTGAGAAGGAGCTGCTTCCTTTTGTCAAAGCGCTTGAGCCGCATGTGAAGGTCGAGATAATCGGAAAGCCTTCTGTTCCGGAGCAGGAGGGGAAATCAAAGACAATTTCAGCTTCGGACGTCGAACGCGGAATCCTCGATCTCGTCAGGCGCCGTCCCTGCACTTTGGCCGAGATATCTTCGGCGCTGGCGTTAGGGAAGGGCAGGATTCTTCCAGTTATCGATGCAATGGCTGGCGCAGGAAGGATAAAAGTTGAAAAGATGGACAGGGGCCTCTTCTACAAGTTAATTTAACAAAATGCCGACCAGGCGGTCGGCGATCCCGGGAGCGCCAAGTGCCTGCTTGGCACTTTAATTCAGAGATAATGATTTGGGGCGACTGAAATTGCAGAATAACCTGACGAATTGCTAGTGCCCTCAAATTGTTTGAGAAATTACTTGTTTCCCTTGATTTATCGGGACTTTCGGGTATCATTATAATCCTTTTTGAAAAAAGGATTATATGGGATGGTAGCTCAGCGGTAGTAGCACTTGCCTTTTAAGCAAGGGGTCCCGGGTTCAAATCCCGGCCATCCTACCACTTTATCATCGGGCGATCTGGTGATTTTGCGATTGGGCGATTTGAACAAAAAAGAACAAAAATAATATAAGCGGAGGATTTTCATCATGAGCAGAGTTTGCGACATATGCGGCAAGCACAGAGTTGTCGGCGGCACGATCGTACGCAGGGGGCTTGCAAAGAAAAAAGGCGGAATTGGAACACACGTCGTGAAGAACAACAAGCGTGTCTTCAATCCCAATCTGCAGAATATCCGCGTCAAGATGAACGGAACTGTCAAGACGATGAAGGTTTGTACAGCCTGCATCAGGTCTGAAAGAATCCAAAAAGCCTGATTAAAATCCAGAGGTCAGCAACGTGCCCTACATAAGCTACACTGACAAGGGCATCATAAAGTATTTCAAGCTCGCCGAAGACAAGATGTCTGTTTTCGGAAGAGAAGAGCATGTCGACTTCCAGATCCGCAACGACTCGCTCGTGAGCCGTGAGCATTTCAGCATCGAAAAGGACCGCTATGGCTTTTCGATCATCGAACTCGGCGCCTCCAACGGGACTTTCCTCAACGACAAAAGACTCGAGGCCAATTCAATCGTGCTGCTCAAGGACGGCGACAAGATCAGGGCCGGCAAACAGGAGTTTATCTTCCGCCTGAACGTCGCCACAAAGATGGAAAATACGAAAAGCGCGATGTCGGACGTCCTCAAGCAGATGAGCCAGGGCAAGGGATATGACACCATAATGTCGGAAATCCTCGGGAAGCCGAAAGCGTCTTCAAACAAGCATCAGGCTCCACCCACCGTCAGACCTAAGTCCTGAACGCATGTGATTTATTATCTGCGGATAATGAGTCAGGATGCTTTCTTTTTCTCCCGCGCAATCTCGACCTCTTTCCTGATCGTCTTCAAACGCTCCCTTATCGGCAGCTTCTGCGTGCATTTCTTCTCGCACAGGCCGCACTGCGTGCACTTCGTAAAATATTCGTTTTCAATATCTATGCCCCAGTGCCACTTGAACCTGTTGATCATGCTGTCGGGATTCTTCTTGTTCAGCAGATAATGGTTGTATGCGTCCATCATTCTTGGGACAGGGATCTTTTCCGGACAGCTGTCGCAGTATCCGCAGTTCGTGCAGAGCTCGTTGAAGCTCTTCTTCAGCTTCTCCCTGATGGATGAGATGTCTTTTTTGCTTATCGGACGGAATCCGTCTGCTGCACTTATCGCCTCTTCCAGCTGTTTCTTGTTTGAAAGTCCGACCAGAGAGACCGTGAGCCTCTTGTCGTTGAGTAGGAACCTGAGCGCACCCTCGACAACCGTCTCATCGTCGCGTGTCTTTACGAAATTGAACTGCTCCGGGTTCTGGGGGATGAGCCCGCCACCGAGCGGGTTCATTGCGACGACTCCCATCTTTGCGTCGGCAGCGGCCTGTACGCCTTCGGTGCGGTAGGCGAAGTTCATTATGGAATATCCTAAAAGGAGACCGTCGAAAGGATAATCCGAAAGCAATGTCTTTATATCGGCACCGGCCATATGCGTAGACACGCAGATGTGCTTTACCAGCCCTTCCGCCTTCATCTTTTCAAGTTCCCTTATAACGCCGTTCTTGACCCGCTCGCGGTATTTGTCGAGCGACATTATGCACCAGACATGGTAGAAGTCGATGTAGTCGAGGTTCATCCGCTTCAATGAAACTTCAAGATCCTTCCTTACGGCCTCAGCCGTTCCTCCGCCTGTCTTGGTCGCGATGTAGAATGGTTTTTTGCTGCGGGTCTTGAGCATTTCCTTGATGGCGATCCCGAAAAGCTCCTCAGACTTCCCGTAGCCGATCGCCGTATCGAAATAGTTTATTCCTGAATCGTACGCGGCTTTCATGAGCGACGCGCACGCCTCAGGATCCTCCTGGTTCTCAAAGCGCATTCCACCCATTCCGATCGCCGAAACCTTTATCCCCGTCTTCCCGTATTCATTGTAGATCATGATATATCCTCTTTAAGTAGGGCGGTTTTTCCTGCCCCGTAGTATGACCGGGGAAACCGCCAACCTGATTTTTGACTGATTTCTAACTTATGTACAATTCCTAAAACATCAAATGCAGGAAATTAATATTTGGACTTTGAGAAAGCATTACATAGAAGTATTATATAATCATAATGGGGATTAAATAATGTCAGCAAACGTCAAAGAAATAACAGAAAATGTCTTGGCCTTGCCAAAGAGGTCCAGGGCTATTCTCGCCGAACTGATTCTTGATACAATTGATGAAACTTCCGAACCGCTTGACAATGAGCAGGCGTGGATTGAAGAGGCTAGGAAAAGAGACAAGGAACTTTCTACTGGAAAAGTAAAGTGCAGAACGCACAAGGAAATCGTTTCCGCCGCTTATGAGGCAATCGGATGAATAAGAAATTCATTTTGTTCCTGCTTGTAATTGCCTTCTTCTGCCACGGATGCTCAAAGCAAGGAATCCTCTCTCCTTCTCAATTTACCGGTGAATTTGTCAAGGCATTAAAGGAAACGTCTCCCGGGATCAAGGTTGAAGTCGTTAATGATCTTGAATTAAAAGTAACGACAAAAGATGGCAAGGAGTTCACATCATTCCTTGATAACGCATATAATAGCTATAAACAGGATCCGGAATCAAAAGCTCAAGTGATAACAAAATATGTCGCTGCCGGAATTGAAACAGCCAATAATTCAGGCGATGAGCTTGACCGTGACAAAATAGTTCCTGTTGTCAAGGACAGGCCATGGCTGAATGAAATGAGGCAGACGCTTTTAAGCCGTGGCGCCAAAAGCGTTCCTGATAATGTTTATGATGATTTTGGCGCCGATATGATTATCATGTATGCTCATGATTCTACGAATAACATCCGCTATCTTACAGCAGAGGACCTGGCGACATTGAAGATTGAGAAGACCAGTCTCAGGGCTCTTTCCTGTGAAAATCTTAAAAAGCTGCTTCCCGAGATTGAACGGCATGGTGATAATGGCTTTTATATGCTGACCGCAGGCGGTGATTATGATGCAAGCATATTGTTGCTGGATTCGGTCTGGGACAAGGCCCAGATTAAGGTCAAGGGGGATTTTGTAGTCGCTATCCCGAGTCGGGATCTGCTATTAGTCACTGGAAGCCAGGATTCGGAAGGGCTTGAGAAGATGAGAAAATTAGTCCAGAAAGCCTATCCCGAAGGAACATATCGTTTGACAAATAAACTGTTTGTCAGGAAAAACAAAACCTTAGAGGAGTTTTTGCCTGGTGGGGAACGGGACGCCGGGAAATAAGATAATGACAGTAACACGACAGGAGAGGATGAAATCATGTTAAAAAAACTTTTACCGGCTATCTTGGTTCTTTTTGTTGCAGGCTGTGTGTCTCTTCAGGAGCAGGAGAACAAGGTTTATAGCGCCTCATATGTTGGAGACGCTGAAACTTATGAGCTTAAAGAGGTCGTAGCTTCGGTGAGGCTGAACGACAAGAATGAATTCATGAACATGCATATTGTTTTTTCAGCTATCATCAATCCGAAGGAAGACTTCATAGCTCCGTCAACATATTCCGATCTCAGGAATATTGTTAACAGGTTGCAGTCCAGGATTCAATCGCAGGTGCTGGCGGAACTGCTTTCAATGGAGCCGGCAGTGAGTCTTAATCTTCAGAAGTCCAAAGAGATTTTCACGACAAAAGCACAGGCTGTTTTTGACAATGAATTCAAGAAGTGGAGCAAATCATCTTATTTCGAAGTGAAAATAGTTGTCAGTTCCTTGTATCTTACAGATCTCTCCGTAGGAAAAGAGTCCAGTCCAAGACGCTGGGGATGGTGAAGGATAAAATCACAGCCCTTACGGGCTTAACTACGGACGAATCTGCTGTTTAATCTTTTTTCGCCGTTACTCCGCTACGCCGACACTCCGGTATGGTTTTATCTCCCCGTTTGCTGTCCCTGCGCCGCCCGATCCTTCTTGATCTGTTCGGCGAGTTTCTTGAACTTCTTCATGGAGTGCGTGTAGAACATCTTCCAGCCTTCGCAGAGACAGCTGATCGTCCTGGGATTGTTCTGGCTCTGGGGAAGCCTGTGCTTCAGGCAGTCGGCTGAACATAATTCAAAGCACGGACACTTCTCGCATTCGCTGTTCCACTTCGACTTCAGAGCCCCGAACTCCTTGTACTTCACTGAATCCTGCAGTTCCTCCCAGGAATTCTCCATTATGTTTCCGAGTTTCAATTTCGGATCGACGAAAAAGTCGCATGGATAGACGTCGCCGTTGTATTCGACTACGAAATACTGGCAGCAGTTCCTCCCGAGATGGCAGATATTCCTCTGCCCTTCCACAAGATACCAGAGGATCGAATCGAAGAGGCGGATTGAAACCTTTCGCGTGTCGGACGCATGCCAGCTGTCGAAAATATCGCACATGAACTCGCCCCATTCCCTGCCGGTGATCGACCACTCAAGAGGCTTGCCGCTGGAGTCAAATTCCACACAGGGGATGTACTGGTGGAAAAGAAATTCATTCTCCAGAAGATATTTGTAGACTTCCTTTGCCTTTCCGACGTTTGACCTGCTGACAAGGACCAATATATTGAATTCCACCTTGTGCTTTTTCAGTACCTCGATTGCCTTCATCACTTCTGCATGACTTCCTGCTCCGGCATGATTTTTCCTGTAGAGATCATGGATTTCAGGCGGGCCGTCAAGGCTGACCCCGAGAAGATAATTGTATTTTGCGAAATGCGCAGCCATATCGTCGTCGATCAGGACGGCATTGGTCTGGAGTCCGTTCCCGACAACCGTGCCCGGATGTCCATATTTCTGCTGGAGTTCGACTGCTTTCTTGAAAAACTCAATGCCCATCAAAGTAGGTTCGCCGCCCTGCCATCCGAAGGAGTACTGCGGTTGCTTCGTCTGCAGGTAAGATGAGATCATCTTTTCCAGGACGGCGTCCGACATCCTGTGGATCCTGGATTCCGGATAAACGGATTTCTTCTCCAGATAGAAGCAGTAACTGCAGTTGAGATTGCAGTCCGCTGAAGCAGGTTTTATAAGCAGTGTAAATGGCTTCATAAAATCATTTAAGATTTCCTATTGCCGATTTCCGATTTAATAATTAGAATTTTGAATCCGTTTGTAGTCAAGCTCGCGAGAGCTGTTCTTTGCTTGGATTTCAAATCTGCAAACGGAAATCGCCAATGTTCACGGTACCTTCAATACCGCCCCTGTGTCGGCGCTTGTCGCCATGGCCGCGTATCTTGACAGCCAACCGGTCTTGTATCTCGGTTCCGGCGCTTTCCATTCGGATTTCCTTTTCGCCAGTTCTTCCGCCGGAACGTCAAGTGAAATGCTGCGGGTAGGGATGTCGATCGAGATCATGTCTCCGTTCTTGACGAGGGCTATTGTTCCGCCGGAAGCAGCTTCAGGGCTGATATGGCCGATGCATGCGCCGCGTGTACCGCCGCTGAATCTTCCATCTGTGATGAGCGCGACTTTTTCACCGAGACCCTGTCCCATGATATAGCTTGTCGGAGCAAGCATCTCCTGCATTCCGGGTCCGCCTTTTGGTCCTTCATATCTGATCACGACTACATCTCCGGCCTTCACTTTGCCTGCAAGAATTCCAGCGCATGCGTCCTCCTGGCTTTCAAAGATGACGGCAGGACCGCGGTGCTTGTGCATTTCAGGTGCGACTCCGGCGGTCTTCACGACACAGCCTTTTTCAGCAAGATTTCCATAGAGGATTGCGAGTCCTCCGTCCTTGCTGTACGGATTTTCAATTGTCTTGACGACGGTTCCGTCCGGGGCAGGGGCTCTTGCGACCGTCTTACCGAGTGTCTTGCCGGTGACGGTAATGGAATCCTTGTTGACAAGCCCCGGCATCTTTGAGATTTCCTTGATGATTGCGCTGATTCCACCTGCGGCATCTACGTCTTCCATGTGGAACTTGCTTGACGGTGAAACCTTGCAGATGTTCGGAGTCTTCCTGCTGATCTCGTCGATCTTCTTCAGGTCAACCTTGATGCCGGCCTCGTTTGCGATCGCAAGCGTATGCAGGACGGTGTTTGTGCTCCCCCCCATCGCCATGTCAAGGACAAGTGCGTTGAGGAAAGCCTGTTCGGTTGCAATGTTTTTCGGAAGCGGTCCGTTGTCAAGGGCCATCTTGACAATCAGTTTTGCGGCCTGCTTCCAGAGTTTTCTGCGTTTGGGATCTATTGCCAGTATCGTGCCGTTTCCGGGAAGCCCCATGCCAAGCGCCTCCGTGAGGCAGTTCATGCTGTTGGCGGTGAACATCCCTGAGCAGGAACCGCAGCCGGGGCATCCTTTTTCCTCGAGGACTGCAAGCCCTTTTTCGTCGAGTTTTCCGACCTTGAGTTTTCCAACGCCTTCGAAAATAGAGATGAGATCACAGGCTGCGCCGTCATCCATCTTTCCGGCCGCCATCGGGCCGCCGGAGGCGAAGACCGTCGGGATATTGAGGCGCATTGTCGCCATGAGCATTCCCGGGATTATCTTGTCGCAGTTCGGGATGCAGATCATCGCGTCGAACGGATGGGCCTTGAGCATTGACTCGACGCAGTCGGCGATGAGTTCGCGGCTCGCGAGGGAGTATTTCATTCCTTCATGCCCCATGGCGATGCCGTCGCAGATCGCGATCGTATTGAATTCGAACGGCACTCCGCCGGCCTTCAGGATCTCCTTGCATATCAATTTGCCGACCTTGTCGAGATGGCAGTGGCCGGGGACGATGTTCGTATATGAGTTGCAGACGGCGATCAATGGTTTGCCGATGTCCGAGGTTTTTACTCCAGTGGCGTACATGAGCGAGCGGTGTGGTGCGCGTTCAAATCCTTTTGTGATGATATCACTTCTCATTTTTTCTCCTTGAAAGGTTGATTTTATACTCAAACCATATTATTCTGTTCAGCTTTTTACGGGCTTTCATATTAGCACATTTATGCTTAATCGCAAATAGCAAATTCAGGAGCATTATTTTTTATGTTTGAAAATCTTACAGACAAACTCCAGCTGGTGTTCAGGAAATTGAGCGGGCAGGGGATACTGACCGAATCCAATATCTCAGAAGCGATGGACCAGATCCGCGACGCCCTTCTCGACGCCGACGTGAACTACACTATCGTCAAGGAGTTCATCGACGAGGTCAGGAAGGACTGCCTAGGCATAGAAGTGCTCAAGACCGTCACTCCCGGACAGCAGATCGTCAAGATCGTCAACGACAGGCTCGTTGAGCTGATGGGCAAGGAAGCTTCCCCGCTGGATACGACAGGTGCATATCCTGCAGTCATCATGGTTGTAGGCCTGCACGGCGGCGGTAAGACGACGACTTGTGCGAAACTCGCAGCCAACCTCAGGAAGGACAACAAGAAGACGCTCCTGGTCGCAGGTGACATCAACAGGCCCGCGGCCATAGACCAGCTCGAGATCCTCGGCAGGGAGAATTCAATACAGGTCTACTCGGACAGGAACAATCCCAACGTCCCGGCGATTGCGAAAAGCGCAGTTGAAAAGGCGAAGAGCGAAGGGATCGATGTCGTCATAATTGATACCGCCGGCCGGCTCCAGATCGATCAGGAGATGGTCGCCGAACTCGTAAGGATAAGACAGGCCGTCAATCCGAAGGAGATCCTCCTGGTTGCTGATGCGGCACTCGGCCAGCAGGCTGTTTCCGTGGCAGATCATTTCCATAAGGCCCTCACGCTTACCGGCGTCATCCTCACTAAACTAGACGGTGATGCCCGTGGCGGTGCCGCGCTTTCAATAAGGAAGGTCACTGGCTGTCCGATAAAGTATGCCGGTGTCGGCGAGAAGATTGGAGACCTTGACGCCTTCTATCCCGAACGTATGGCTTCAAGGATCCTTGGCATGGGCGATATCGTTTCACTTGTTGAAAAGGCCGCAGAGGAAATCGACCGTGAGGAAGCGGAGAAGCTCCAGGAGAAGCTCAAAACGAAGTCATTTGACTTCAATGATTTCCTGCAGCAGCTGAAGCAGATGAAGAAAATGGGGGGGCTTGAGTCCGTGCTGAAGTTCCTCCCTGGCGGCAGCCAGCTTGCGAACCTTCCGGATTTCGATGAAAAATCCTTCGTCCACATGGAGGCGATCATTTCCTCGATGAACAAGAAGGAGAGGGAAAATCCCGACATCATAGATTTTTCGCGCAGGAAAAGGATCGCCAAGGGCAGCGGGACATCCCTTGAGGAGGTCGGCCAGCTGATAAAACAGTTCACGATGATGCAGAAATTCCTGAAGCAGACGAGTCTGGTGAACAGGCTGATGTCCGGTGCCCCTCTGGCTGGCGGACCGGCAGCACTTGCCAGCAGGATGAGACGCGGTTCGAATTTCACTCCGCCCAAGAAAAAGAGAAGGAAATAAAAATTTCAAAATTTCCAGGAAATTTGAAAAATTTATAATATTGGTGTAGTCTACCGTTTGATTTGGGATGATAGGATTGCTGTGATTTGAAAAACTATTTTCATCATTAAATATAAGGGTTCCTCATATGGCAGCACCAGCACCAGGAAAAACATTCAAGATCAAGACCAAGATGAATATGCAGTTGTCCCAGACTAAGGCGGGTACAATGCCACCTCCGCCGCCTCCTTCCGCTCCACCTGCCCCGAATCAAGCTAAAATAACGAGCAAGCCGGTCTTTGTACCTTATCAGCATATTCCACCGGCACAGCAGGCGAAAGCCCAGGGACTTCCCCAGCAGCAGCAGAGGCAGACCCAGCGCCCACCTCTGCAGGGCAAGCTGATCTCTAAGAAAGGCATGCCTCCTCAGGGCCTCCAAACCCAGCGTCCACCCCAGCAGCAGCAATATGCTCCGCCACCACCACCGCCCCAGTACCAGCAGGAGTCATATATGCCGCAACCTGATCAGCAGCAATATATTCCTCCGCCCCAGCCCCGCTATGCTCCACCGCCGCCTGTACAGCCGATTATCAATCCTGAGGCTTCAATAAAGGAAATATCCTTGAATCCGGCGTCATCAGCCCCATTCACGAACAAGCCAGCATTGTCACAGAAAACCGGAATCTACAATATTACTGATTCCGGGAAAGTTTCCGAAGACCTCCAGAAGATCCTTGAAAACGAAGCTGAAAACTACAAGGACCAGGTCCAGAGCTATGTCGATGTGTGCGAAGTGCTATCCAAACCCGGCTGGCAGGTTGTCGGAGTCATCGATTATATCCATATGCTCGTCAGATCAGTGAACCTCGACAACTTGAGCATCGTCATCACTGATCCAGCTGACAAAGGCAAACTGCTTCCAGTACTCAACAGGGGCTATAAGGTTTCTCCAAGTCTCCAGATTGTCTCTTCCTGGCTTCCGGCTGTCACCCCTGAATCAACGATCACCTGGAACAAGCTCATGGAAATCGCGGCAGACAAGAAGATCAAGCTGGCAAAATGGATTACTAAGGAAGGTCTAAATTACGTAGGCTATGTCCCGCTCCATGACAATAACAGGATCTATGGATTCCTGCTGGTTTCAGCCTATGGTGACAAGACCCCGTCCGCCCTCGCTTCTCCGCTCCTCGAGCTCTGCGGCGGCAGGATAGGCCTCGTCCTTGAATCAAGAAGAAGCGCAGGCTCCATACCCGAAAAGGCCGTCCAGACCGTCAAGCTCGTCAGGGAGCACCTTACAATGCTTACAAGCTACCTGGAAGTCCTGAAGATATCTGCAAAGATAAATCCTGAGGAAGTTATCACGACCACGGAAAAATGCCTGAAGATAATCGCCGAAAGCAAAAAACTTGTCGACCTCTTCGCTGATCAGATCATCTCTTCTGCAGAGGAAGAGAAGAAGACCTGAGGACAGTTTCCGTTTGACATTTTTAATGCTGGCATAAGATGAAATGTACGTATTCAGTAAACTATGTCGTTTACTTAATCCGTACTAAAAAAATAAAATGCCAACGAAGTCTGTACTACTATCCTTCATCTTCTTGTTTTTATCTGTGTTATCTGTGGGCACATGTTTTGGTTGCGGTGTAGCTGCTCCAGGAGAGTCTGTGGCAGAAACTCTTGTATTAATATTCTCTTCCCGTCAGGAAATCAGCAAGCTCCAGAAGAAGCCTTCTGTATTTATTGTCGGGGAAGTCCAAGAGTATTCTCTTTGCGGAATTCGCAAGATTTCCAGCTTTCTGCAGGACTTCAGCTTCAGCACCGCTCTCACGGACCATCTTCCTGACAAGCTCAAGTTCCTTTGCAGAATAACTTGGACGGCCAAGAAGATTTGAAAGTCTTTTCCTGCCATTACGATCGGAATATTTCCATGTGAGATAGATAAGAAGGGTAGGTTTCCTGTCGGTCAGATCTGAACCTATTGGTTTGCCGAACTTCTTTTCATTTCCGAAGATGCCCAGCCAGTCGTCCTTGAGCTGGAATGCTTTTCCGGCTATGGATGCGAACTCACCAAGTTTCCTGATCCGACTGTCGTTTGCGAACTTCGCAGAACCGAGTCCGATGATTGCTCCGGTTTCAGCGCAGTAGCGGAGCAGGACGCCTGTCTTCATCTCGAGCATGGTCTCTATTTTTGAGGGAGTTAGATTTTCGAATTTATGAAGCGGCATCTCGATGTCGAGGGCCTCACCGCTAATCAGCTGGCGGTTGACAAGTTCATGTAGCTGGCGGCTGAGATGTATCGTGAGTTCAGGAGAAACTCCGGCTCTGACGGATTTTAGCAGCATGTCTGCGGCCCAGCCCTGCTGAATGTCGCCTGCGAGAATCGCAAAGTTCTTTCCGTATGCCAGGGCATCCTCAGGCTTCATTTTGAATTTCCTCATTGCGATCTTCTGGATCATAAAATGCGCAGAGGGTCTCCCCCTGCGCATTTTATCATTGTCGATGATGTCGTCGTGGACAAGTGTCCAGTTGTGGTAGATCTCAACGGCCGCGGCTGCGAACTTCGCAGATGCGGGCTTCCCCCCGAGAAGCCCGCATGACCAAAGAAGGATTGCAGGACGTAGCCTCTTTCCTCCTCTGGAAGGATAATCAATCACGGCATCCCTGAGATAGGCAGGCAATATCCTGTCCGGGAAATCATCATTCCGGATGATCCTGTCGATTCTCGCAGCAGTTTTATGGAGTTCCTGCGTGAACATATGTTTCATGTTTGTCATAAATTTTGTTTAATATGCTTTGTGAAGCATGATAATTCCAGTATTTAATTCCTCTTTAAGATTGCTGTGCAATAAAATTCGAAGACAAAATAATCACAAAGGAAACTTGTGTCGCCCCCTGCGGGGACTCGAATGGTTTTTTATATTAGATCCACAGGCTTACGCCTGTGGCTACAGGATGTCACCCTCTGCGAGGGCTCAATTCCGATGAATTTATTTTAAGTCAGCGCAGCTGGCGGAATATTGTAGCCCCATGCGGGAGCGTGGGGACAGGAGTTGTAATAGAAAATTGATCAGAGCCTCCGCAGGACGGCGACATAAGTAGGGTGATGTTTACTTGTCATGAGCTTGTCGAATGAAACCGCCAACCAAGACGTCGGCTTAAAAACCGGCCTTCACTGAAATATTCTTTATCTCTGTTGCGCGTCCGGTGTTCATGTCATATGAGAGCACAACGGCATCGAGCCTGATGTCTTTTTCAACCACCGGCAGCTTCTGGGGCATTCCGCTGGTGAACTTCCTGAGCACTGATTCAATATCACGTCCGAGTATGGAGTTGATCGAGCCGGTCATGCCGACATCTGAAATGAAGGCCGTGCCTTTGGGAAGAACTGTTGCGTCCGCGGTCTGGACATGGGTATGGGTTCCGAGCACCGCGGTCACTCGTCCGTCCAGGAAATGCGCCATTGCGGCCTTCTCGCTTGTGGCCTCCGCATGGATGTCGACGATGATGGTCTTGACAGTGAGAGGAAGTGCGGCGAGGATCGTCTCGACCGTCTCAAACGGACAGCTTGAACTTTCCTTCATGAAAACCTTGCCGAGAAGGTTTATCACGGCTATTTCACCGCCGCCGGCATTCCTGAAGACTTCATATCCCTTGCCCGGCTGTTTCTTATGATAGTTGGCCGGACGGAGGAAATTGTCGAAGCGCTTTATCTCCTCCTCGAACCCCCTCTGATCCCAGACATGGTCGCCGGAAGTGTAGACATCGACGACGTCGGCGAAGTCAGCAAGGCAGCTTGAGCTGATTCCTGCACCGCCTGCGACGTTCTCGACATTCGCGATTATGAAACTGCAGTTGTACTGTTTGCGCAGTTCGGGCACAAGCTGCTTGACCGCGAGCCTCCCGCCTTTTCCAACGACGTCTCCAATGAACAATAAATTCATTTTACACTTCCAATCATTATAAATCTTGCGTCTGCAAAATTTATTTTGCGTAGTCGACGCATCTGGTCTCCCTGATGACCGTCACCTTGATCTGTCCCGGATAATTCATTTCCTTTTCTATGCGCTGGCAGACATCCCTTGCAAGGACCTGGGCTTCGGCATCGCTTACTTTGCCAGGCTGTACGATCACGCGGACTTCGCGTCCGGCCTGCAGGGCATAGCAGGATTCGACGCCTGTGAATTCACAGGCGATCTTTTCCAGCTGGTCAAGGCGTTTGAGATAGAGATCCGCAGTTTCGCTTCTTGCTCCGGGCCTTGATGCACTGAGGGCGTCGCATACGCTTACAAGGACGGCGTAGAGCGTCTCCTTCTCGACCTCTTCATGGTGGGCGGCGACGGCGTTGATGACGTCCTTGGCCTCGTTGTTCTTCCTCAGTATGTCGGCGCCTATCGAAGCGTGCGAACCTTCGATCTCATGGTCCATCGCCTTGCCGATATCATGGAGAAGGCCTATCCTCTTGGCTTTCTGGACGTCGAGTCCCAGTTCTGCCGCTATGATTCCCATGAAGTATGCGGCCTCCACCGAATGCCTGAGCACGTTCTGCGAGTAGCTGAACCTGAATTTCAGTCTTCCGAGGAGCTTTACAAGCGCCGTGTTGATTCCTTGCATTCCGGTTTCAAGGACAGCGGCCTCTCCTGCCGAGAAGACCTGGTCTTCAACTTCCTTTTGAGCCTTGGCGTAAAGTTCTTCGATCCTGGTCGGATGTATCCTGCCATCCGAAATAAGCTTTTCAAGGAGCAGTCTTGCAGTCTCCTTCTTTACCGGGTCGAAACAGGAAATGACCACGGCTTCCGGAGTGTCATCGATCATGAGCGTGACACCTGAGGCCGCCTCGATTGCGCGGATGTTGCGGCCGTCGCGTCCGATTATCCTGCCCTTCATCTCGTCATTCGGGAGCGGGATTGTAGCAGTAGTGTGTTCATATGCGCATTCGGAGGCATATTTCTGCATCGCATAGATCATTATCTTCTGCGATTCCTTCTCCGCCTTCTCCTTCGCCTCGTCTACGAGGTTGCGGATGAGATGCCCGGTTTCATTCTGTACTTCGCCCTTTATCTTCTCCAGGAGCATTTCCTTGGCGGAATCCCTGGTGAGTTCGGCAATGCGTTCGAGCTCGGTGATCTGCTTGGAGATCTCCTTCTTCAGATCCACCTCCTTGTTTGTCACACGTTCTCTTGCAAGCTCGATCTCCTTCTCGGATTTTTCCACAGTAGCCATCTTGCCATCGAGCACGTCGGCCTTTTTCTCAAGGATATCCTCCCTCTGGATGAGGCGTTTCTCAAAGCTTATCAGCTCCTGCTTCCTGTCCTTGGCCTCGACCTCGAACTCATCCTTGATCTTCAGGAGTTCCGACTTGGCCGCGACTTTCGCCTCGCGGAGTATGTGTTCGGCCTCCTTCTTTGCGTCTTCACGCACCTTTTCAGCCGCCGAAACAGCGGACTGGCCCCAGAATTTCGCTATCAGCCAGTGGATCAGGAATCCAAGAGCCATGCCTGAAACAAGCCCTATCACCGACTTGCTCAACAGTACTTTCAACAGATCATTCAAAAACGTGTTAAATTCATTCATCTTCTGTCCTCTCCTTTCAGTTTTTCAGGAACAGCGGTACACTGCGGATTCGGTGACGATCATGTCCATCATGACGTCCCTGCCGTCCGAAGGCACCGACTCAATCATCTGCCATTCATAACATATACCTATCTTAAACCCGGATGCATCCGATAGAAGCCGGTCGAAAATTCCTTTTCCGTGTCCGAGTCTTCCTCCATTACGGTCGAATGCGATTCCAGGCACCAGCCATGTAATCTTCTTCAGGATGTTTTCCTGAACCGCGGGCTTTTCCGCCTTCGGCTCCAATATCCCGAATCTGCCCTTCACAAAACCTTCCGCGAAATCCGCGACAACGGCCATTTCATATTTCCTTCCGGCCATGTTGAATCTCGGGAAGCAGATTTCCTTTCCTTTTGTTATCTGCTTTTCAAGGAACCCGCCGATGTCCGGCTCTCCTCCCGATGGATGGAAAGCCGCCAGCATCCCGGATTCCGTAATCTCTTTTATTTTTTCAAGACGGGCGGAAATTTCCTCTCCCGCACGCCTGACGAACTTTCCTTCAAGCGACATCCTGCGCGGAACGAACAGCTGCCTGAGCTCATCCTTTGCCTTCATTTTCCTTCCTTAATCCGTCCCAGTATTCAATACGCTCCTTGATCTTCGATTCATATCCGTTCTCGGAAGGAGCGTAATATTTCTTTGAAACTCCAAGATATTCCTGGACGGCGAAATGCCCTTCCTTGCCATGGGGATAGACATATCCTTCACCGTGCCCCATCGTCTTCGAGCCCTTGTAATGCGAGTCGCGCAGATGTTTCGGAACCGCCTGGACACGTTCATTTTTTACATCATCGAGTGCGGCGTCCACGGCCATGTAGCTCGCATTGCTCTTGGGTGCGGTGGCGCAGTATGTGACCGCCTGCGCAAGAATTATCCTTGCCTCCGGCATTCCGATCATCTCAACCGCCTGCATCGCGTTCAGCGCTACGGTTATTGCCCTCGGATCGGCGTTGCCGACGTCTTCGGATGCGAATATCACTATGCGTCTCGCGATAAAACGTATGTCCTCGCCGGCGTGAAGCATTTTGGCCAGCCAGTAGACTGCGGCATCAGGATCGCTTCCCCTCATGCTCTTTATGAAGGCGCTCGCAGTGTCATAATGGCCGTCATCACCGTATTCGACAGGTTTCTCCTGGATGGATTCGTGGGCGATTTCGGGTGAAATATTGATGATGCCCTTCTTATCGGGCTTGGTGGTCATGACAGCGATCTCGATTGCGTTCAATGCCCGTCTGGCGTCGCCTTCACAGGATTTTGAAAGGAAGGTCAGCGACTCAGGCTGGAACTTGATTTTCTTGTCGGGGAACCCGCGCTTGTCAGTGATGGTCCTTGTAATAAGGCTGTGTATGTCCTCTTCAGAAAGCGCTTCGAGCTTGAAGACCAGGGAGCGCGAGAGCAGGGGCCCGTTTACGTAGAAGAAGGGATTCTGGGTGGTTGCCCCGATGAACCTGATGTTGCCGTTTTCGATATCGGGAAGAAGTACATCCTGCTGGGCCCTGTTGAACCTGTGGATCTCGTCGATGAACAGGATGGTCTTGCGTCCGGAGCTTTTCCTCCTGACGATTGCAGTGGCTATTTCGTTCCTGATGTCGCCGACGCTTGAGGCTACGCCGGAAAGCCTGATGAAAGCGGCGTTTGTCATCTTGGCTATGAGTTCGGCGATGCTGGTCTTGCCGACGCCCGGAGGTCCGGAAAGGATGAGCGAGGTGAAGGAATCGGAATCTATGGCGCGGCGCAGGAGCTTGCCTTCCGCGAGGATGTGCTTCTGTCCGACATATTCATCGAAATTCATCGGACGCATGCGGGCGGCAAGAGGCTGTTCCCCAGGACTTTTCGTCTGGGCGGGCTCTTCAGATGTGAAGATGTCCTGCTGTTCTACAAATAGGGAATCCATGACCGGTTTTCTTTCATAGAAAGAAAATCGGGTCCCGGCATGGGAGGAGCGTCAAGACAGAATTGGCTGGGTACAAAAAAACTGTAACATTTCCGGGTGAAACCGACGGCTGACCGGACAGTATCCGCGCCGTATATTTCAGTGGAAATGGAACAAAATCCTGTTAAAAGAACACAGTTGAAGAGTTCTTTGAAAGAACGGGATAAAAACGCTGTGAAAAATAAAATAAACATGCCGTAGAACCGATTTCCTTTAAATTTATTAAAAAAACAACTAATTATCCAAATCAATGGACAATAATATATACCGGCATGTCAAGGATTAAAGCGCTTCGACAAGGAAAATCTGCGAAATAGTCACAGGCATCAGCCTGTGACTTCCACCAGCATTTCGTTGGAATAGAGGAGCTTCATCATTTCGACGTCCATGAAGTGGCTTCCCCTGTAGTCGGTGATCTTTCCGATGAATCGGCCTTCTTCAATAAGTGCGATTGCGGCGAGCAGGTCGAGGTTGGCCCGGTGCCAGGCGGCCTCAAGTGATTTGCCGTTGTGGATAAGATGCGGCTCGTTCAGATACCTCCGCTTTGCGGCGATAAGTACATTGTGCCTGTTATAGCCGATATGGCGGGTATCCGCGAAGATTTTTCCGATCGTGAGACAGAAGAACATCTGTTTGGTCGTTGTGTTGGTCCTTGCCGCGGCTCCATAGCGGAACGTCTTCTCGTTGAGCGTGAACCTTATCCTCTGGGCCCCGATCGCGTTTGTGAAGTTCCGCGCGCAGTCTATTTCAAGGCTGTACTTTCCCTTTTCAGGAGGCTCGAAGATCATGAATCTTCCATGGCGGTTGACGATTGAAACCGGCTCCTTCACGGTGAAGTAGCGCAGAGGCCTGTCCTGCTCTTTGCGTCCGGCAGAAATTAGCGCATCCACGAGATCCAGGCTTCCGTGTTCGAAGAGCGGCGGATCGCCTGAGTCCAGCGATATCATGAGGTTGTCGACGTCAAGCCCGGCCTTCAAGGCGATTATATGTTCGACAAGACGGACGTAGTTATGGGTATTTCCGCTCCTAAGGACGATGCTGCTTACAAGGTCGCCGGTTGTCCATACGTTCCGCGTCGAGACTTTTATCGGGAGCGAATCCGGCAGATCGGTCCTTTTGAGGTACCAGCCTTCACGGTCGGTCGGTTCAAGGCGCAAATTGCTGATCTTGTGCTTTGAGAAAGTCCCGGGCGCGCTGGCTTCGACAGCCTTTGCGATGGTCTTCTGCTTCCCCTTGATGTTCACTTCTCCATCGCCGGTCATTTCCTGGTCGACAGGCAACGCTGCGAATTCCTCATAGCTCCGTTTGAGGTCTTCCAGTTTTCCATCAAGTGTTTTGCCAAAGTTTCCCATAATTATTTTCTAAATATATTAGACAGGATAACAGGATTTTCAGGATGATTAAGAATAATTAATATAATTCAGGAAAAATTAAAACATAATTGAGTTCAGTTTTCCCATGTGTATTTATGTTCAAATTTCTGTTCTGCCGTGTTGATAATCTTCAATTCCGGGGCATCTGGTTTTTGTCTTCCGGAGAGAGAAATCTGAGCCTTTGTTTCCATGCTTTCCTCAATACGGGGGATGGCCATGTTGGTAGGGAATAGTCCAGTGTATGCGACCATCATAGCCGACTGTTCGACTTTTAATCCGGAATTAGGGGGAACTGGAAAAGAGAAATCCTTAATGGTCATCTCACCTGAAAGGGAAAGACATTCGATGTCTCCAGATTTTTCGACCTTTTCAAATTTTGTCGAACCGCTTATGTTCTTCTGGTCTGCGATCATGCCATGTCTTTTTATGTCTTCGGGAATCTTATCGGTATTGATAGACCAGGTGTCCCCGGCTTTTTTCTTTTCCTTTGTACCAAAAACCTCATCATCTGAAAGGGCGCCGGTATAGACTTTTTCAACAAGACTGAGCGCTTCGCCTAGAGTCTTATCTATAGGCTGTCCATTGATCTCATAGATGGTTTTTGTGCCTTTCGGAGACGCTGTGATAACAGTTCCCTTCTCCAAGGGGGAACTTTCCTGACCATTCAATCTCAGCAGGCATTTCTCAACAGTTATGGATTCCTTTGTCGTGCGACCGTTTTCGTTCACTTCAAGAATAGTTATTTCGCCTTCGAAATTGATAGCAATTAACTGATTGGCGGATTTGACCATTTCTCCATTGGAGAATACACTTGATTCCTTTGAGTCAGTGCCGCTGGCAATCAACTTATACTTATCTCCGGCCTTGTGAGGCCTATCGAACTTTATCCCATATTCCTGGGCGGCGGCCATTGCCGAAATGAAGACGGAAAGGATTAAAACTGTCAAAATACGCATTTGTGGAGCTCCTGTTGTTTTTGTCATTTTGCCTTGTCGTCGGGCTTGCTCTTGTCATAGGTGTACTTCTGCGTCGAAGATCTTTCCGTCGTCGTAATTATCTTTACGTCCGGAGCGCCTGGTATTATACGCCCGGAAATCGTCATCTGCAGTTTCATCTCGGTCGTCTCTTCGAGGATCCCCATGGATGTGTCGACGGGATAAATACTGCTCCCGGTACCCATCATCACGGAATTCTTTACTGTGAATCCTGCTGGAAGGTCGGATATGTTCACGTCCTTCATTGTTATTTCGGCGGATATCTGGAGGCAGTCCTTGCCGTTGGATTTGACAAGCTTTTCAAGGGTGGCCGAACCTTTTATGTTCTTCTTGTCGACCTTGATTCCTGATTTTGCGAAGTCCGCAGGCATCGGGTCGGGATTCATGTTCCAGGTATCGCCGATCTTCCTCCTCTCCTTTGTCCCGAAGACATCGTCGTCGGTCGTGTCGGAGGGATCAAGTATTTCAATAAGGCCGAGAGTGTTGGAGAGCTCCTCGGATACGGGCTTGCCTTCCACTTCAAAGAAAGTGTCGTCCCCCTTGACGAAGGCGGTTATGACAGCCCCCTTCTTGAAAGGCTCGGATTTCTGCCCATCGCTTTCCACGACGCATTTTCCGATGGTGATCATTTCCTTGGACGGGGCCCCCTTCTTGTCGACCTCGATGACATTGACCAGGCCTTCGAGCTCTATTGATGTCTTCTCTGTCTCCTGGTCCGGCTCCTCGCCTTCGGCGGCAGTTGTGCTGATCTCAACTGAACTGGCAGTCGCGGAGATTCCGTATTTATCGCCGGCCTTCATGGGCCTTGTGAGTCTTATCTCATAATCCTGGCAGAAAACCGAAAAGGTGAAAGCGATGAACAGAGCAAATGCACCGAGTGATTTCATAATCATTTCCCTTGATTAATAAAGCATAGCCCATTAACTTAACTCAATTATTGTATTTAACAAAATTTATTTGACATGAAAATTATCAGAGGAAAACTCGAGGGCACGCTTATAATCGAACACGACGTCTTTGTCGATGGCAGGGGCTTTTTCCTGGAGACCTACAGCAGGCGTAAATTCGATGAGGCGGGCATAAAGATTGAATTCGTCCAGGACAACTGGTCGCGCTCCTCAAGGGATACCGTCAGGGGCCTGCACTACCAGCTCAATCCCGGACAGGACAAGCTTGTCGGTGTCGTTTCCGGCGAGATCTTCGATGTGGCAGTCGACATCCGCCATGGTTCTCCGACCTTCGGGCAGTGGGAGGGATGTTATCTTTCCGCCGAGAACAAGAAGCAGTTCTTCATCCCAATCGGTTTTGCGCATGGATTCTGCGTCGTCAGCGAATCCGCCGACGTCCTGTACAAATGCAGCGATTTTTACTCCCCAAAGGATGAAAGAGGCATTATCTGGAATGATCCGGATATCAATATCAAATGGCCTTTGAAAGGCCAGGCAGTCCTCTCAAAACGCGACCTTGCCAGCCCGACCCTCGCCAAAAGCGAAAAATACTTCTAAGATTCCGGCCACAGACTTTCACAGACTAAAATTGAAGACTCATATATGCTCGTACAAAGGTACGGAATCACAAAGATAAGATTTAGCTTCGTGTCCTTCGGTATTCTTCGTGGTGTAATCCTGACTTGGCGACTTCGTGGTTCTGTATGAGAAAATTAGAGTCTACCTCATTAGTCTGTGAAAGTCTGTGGCAAAAAAAGATATTTATTCTAATAATCGGCCTTTGATATCGTCATAAGCTATAAAGACAGGAGGTTTTGCCATGAGAACAATATCTATTTCCATCCTTTTGATTTCATTGTCCTTTTCGTCGTTTGCACAGATAATAGAACCGCCGATATGGCCGCGTCCGCCTCATCCGCGTCCGCCTATAATCATAATTCCTCCCGGGCGTCCCGTGTTCCATGGCAGCGTCGAGATCACGGCCATAAGGGCGGACGTGAAGATCAAGGAGCAGGTCGCCACGACGACCATCGACATCGATCTTAAGAATCCGACACCGGCCAGGCTTGAAGCTGAGATCGTCATGCCTGTCCCGGATGCAGCCGCCATAAAGCTTTTCGATTTCAAGGGCGCCGGCAAGGAGCCATCGGCAAGGCTGATGAAGAAGGAGGAGGCGAGACGGATCTACAATGAGATCGTTTCAAAGATGAGGGATCCGGCAATCCTCGAGTTCGCCGGGCTCAACCTGATACGGTCATGCGTGTTCCCGGTGGAACCGAACGGAACACAGAATGTCCGGCTGACGTACGAGCAGATCCTCGAAGCTGACGGAAACAGGATCGACTATTTCATCCCGAGAAGCGAGTCTCTCTCCTATAAGACTCCTTGGAAGTTCACCGTCTCGATAGAAAGCTCCAAGCCGGTGTCCACCGTATATTCCCCAACACACGAGGTCAATGTAAAGAAGAAGTCTGCAACTCTGCTCGAAGTCGTCGTCCCTGAAAAGATCACTGCGGATCCCGGGCCATTCCGCCTTTCCTATCTGATAGAGAGCAACGAAGTCTCCGCTTCGCTCATGGCATATCCGGATCCCAAGACCGGAGGCGGATATTTCCTTTTCCTTGCCGGGTTTCCCTCCGATGAAGTTAAAAAAATCCATAAGATAAAGAGGGAGCTGACAATTGTGATAGACCGTTCGGGAAGCATGCGCGGCGACAAGATCAAGCAGGCCAGGGAGGCGGCAAGCCAGGTGATCGCCGGACTTGAAGAAGGAGAGGCGTTCAACCTGATAAGCTACAACGAGGCGGTCGACATGTTCTCGAAATCACCGGTCATTAAAAGCGCACAGTCCGAAAAATCAGCGAGGGAATATCTTGAACAGCTCAATGCCTCAGGTGGAACCAACATCAACGACGCCCTTGTCGAGGCGCTTCGCCAGAAACCTGCGAACGAGAACATGCTGCCGATCGTGCTGTTCCTGTCCGATGGTCTGCCTACTATCGGCCAGACAAGCGAAAAGCTGATCAAGGAATCCGTCCTGAAGGGAAATCCGTTTTCACGCAGGACCTTCACCTTCGGCGTAGGTGTGGATGTGAATACTCCTCTTCTCGACAAGATCGCCACCGGAACCAGGGCCGTTTCAACCTATGTCCTTCCAAAGGAGGATGTCGAACTCAAGGTGGCGTCGGTCTTCAAACGGCTCTACGGACCTCTCATGGTTTCACCCGAACTGCATGTCGGCGATGCGAATGCCGCAGAAGCGCCAGGACTTGTGGCTGACACTATACCCGCGTTGCTGCCGGACGTTTTCACAGGAGACCAGGTCATCGTTCTCGGTAGATATACAAAGGAGAAACCGGTGACATTCAAGCTTTCCGGAAATTACGCGGGAAGCAGGAAGGAATTCAAGTTCCCATTCAACTTCGACAAGGCTTCGACATCGAACTCTTTTGTCCCAAGACTCTGGGCGAGCCGGAAAATTGCATTGCTCATCGACGGGATCCGCGAGTCCGGCGCAGATCCGCAGACGAATCCGTCGGATCCGAAGATCAAGGAGCTCGTGGATGAAATAGTCAGGCTGTCGATCGAATTCGGGATATTGACCGAATACACGGCTTTCCTTGCGGAAGAAGGAACTGCTCTTGCTGATACGGCTGAGATCAGGAAAGAGGCTGGTGCGAACTTCGCAGGCAGGGCGATGGCTGCGAGATCAGGCATGGGTGCCGTGAACCAGAGCGATAACCTGTCGAAGATGTCGACGCAGTCCAGGAGGGACTACAGCAACAGCTATCTCAACGAAAAGATGGAGAGGGTCAGCGTTTCAAACATCCAGCAGATGAACGACCTCTCGTTCTACAACAGGAACGGGAAATGGGTCGACAGCCGTGTGGCTTCGAAGAAAGAGGCGGTTACGCCAGACGTCACGGTCGAATTCGGGACGAAGGAATTCGACGAGCTTCTGACCCGGCTGATAAAGGAGAACCGGCAGGGCGCCGTTTCGCTGAAGGAGGACATCATGCTCGAAGTCGACGGGAAGACAGTGCTTGTGAAGTCCGTAAAATAACATTCAATATAAATTTTCTTCTTCGGAAGAAAATCTGAAAAGGGAGGGATACCATGAAGAAGATCTATGTAGCAGTTGCAGGGCTTTTCATTTTTGCGAATTTCGCAATTTGCGAGGGGAAGGATCTGGTACAGGAGAAGCAGCCGGAGGTGCAGATAGCAATCCTTCTCGACACGAGCAACAGCATGGACGGACTTATCAGCCAGGCGAAGAGCCAGCTTTGGAAGATAGTCAATGAATTCGCTCTTGCCAAGCAGAACGGCAAAAGGCCGCAATTGCACGTTGCCCTATATGAATATGGAAACGACGGTTTGAAATCGGAGGCCACATGGATACGGAAGATATGCCCGCTGACCGATGATCTCGACAAGATATCCGAGGAGCTTTTCGCCCTCAGGACAAATGGCGGGACAGAATGCTGCGGAACTGTCATTAAGAAGGCCGTCGATGATCTCGAATGGTCTAAGAATTCCAATGATCTCAAAATGATCTTCATTGCCGGAAACGAGCCTTTCACGCAGGGCAAGGTCAGCTATGTCGATTCCTGCAAGGAGGCGATCGCCAAGGGGATAACCGTCAATACGATCTTCTGTGGCAGGATGGCGGAAGGCATTGATACGAAATGGAAGGACGGTGCCGTGCTTGCTGATGGAAGCTACATTAACATTGACCAGAATGCGGCCGTCGCGGACATTCCCACTCCGCAGGACAAGGAGATAGCGGAACTCGGTGCGAAGCTGAACGTGACCTATGTCGGTTATGGAAATATTGGAATGGCGAGGAAGGGCGTCCAGATGGAGCAGGATGCAAACGCTATGACGGTAAGTGCTTCTTCGATGGTTCAGCGTGCCGTTTCGAAATCATCCGGGAACTACGTGAACGCTTCGTGGGATCTTGTCGATGCCGTTGAAAACGGTAAAGTGAAACTGGAGGATGTAAAGGATACGGATCTTCCTGACAATATGAAGAAAATGAGTCCTGATGGAAGGAAGAAATACATTGCTGAACAGGTTACCGAGAGGAAGAAGCTGCAGGAGAAGATCCAGCAGCTGAACAAGGAACGCTCGAAGTTCATCGCTGAAAAGCAGAAGGAGAAGCCTGGTGAGAATACGCTTGACAATGCAGTGATAAAGACCGTGCATGACCAGGCAGCGAAGAAGAATTATACTTTCAGGGAAGAATGAAATACAAGAGCAAGCTGAAGCTTGTACTCCAACATTTGCTTGACATGTAACGGTTAAATTCGGGATACTCGTTGGAGTACAAACTTTAGTTTGGGTGTCAGTCCAATGGGCCCGGGGCCATTTCGCAGATATGCATCGGGATTCTGCTCCTGCTGGCCTTGCCAAGCTCGATGCTTGTAAATTTGAGTATGACAGTCCTGCGGGAGTAGAACATGTAAAGATTCTCCTCGCATTCGGCGCCGATCAGGATTATCTGAGTTTTTATCATATTTTTTATTGCTCCAATAAAAAATATCAGTCATTCTTCCGCATGCTGAACAAAATAGCTCCCAGAGGGGGGAGCGTCAGTGAAAGACTGCACGGCCTGCCGTGGCATTCCCTTGGTTCAGTGTCGACTCTTCCCTTGTTCCCGACTCCGGAACCGCCATAGGCTTCCGCGTCGGAATTGAAGATTTCATGCCAGGTGCCGGCGAAAGGAACACCGACCCTGTAGTTGTTCCTGACCACAGGCGTGTTGTTCAGGACGACAAGTATTGGCTCGGTATGATTCTTGTCCCATCGGATATATGAAAGCACGGACTGGAGGATGTCATTTATATCGACCCATTCGAATCCCTTGGGCTGGAAATCCAACTCCCACAGCGCAGGTCTCTGCCTGTACAATTTGTTTAGATCCTTCATGGAGTTCCTCAGTCCGCTGTGGATAGGATATTTCAGGAGCTGCCAGTCGAGCGTGTTCTTGCAGTCCCACTCGTTCCACTGTCCGAATTCACAGCCCATGAAGAGCAGTTTTTTGCCGGGATGTGTGACCATGTAGGACATGAGGAGCCTGAGGTTCGCGAACTTCTGCCAGTAGTCGCCTGACATCTTGTCGAGAAGGGAGCGCTTGCCATGGACGACCTCGTCATGGCTGAACGGCAGGATGAAGTTTTCGCTGAACGCGTACCAGATCGAGAAAGTAAGCTTGTCATGGTGGTAGCTCCTGAAGACAGGATCCTTGCTGAAATATTCGAGGGTGTCGTGCATCCAGCCCATGTTCCATTTGCAGGTGAATCCGAGTCCGCCAAGATATGCCGGACGTGACACGCCTGTCCATGAAGTGGATTCCTCGGCGATCATCAGGGTGCCGGGGTAGAGTTCATGTGTGAGTTCGTTCAGTCTGCGCATGAAAGAGATGGCGTCGATGTTCTCCTTGCCGCCGTATTTGTTGGGAACCCAGTTGCCGTCCTGCTTGGAGTAGTCGAGATACAGCATGGAGGCGACGGCGTCGACGCGTAGGCCGTCGATGTGGTATCGCTCGAACCAGTAAAGCGCGTTTCCGATCAGGAAATTGCGGACTTCGCAGCGGCCGTAGTTGAATATGAAGGTTCCCCAGTCGCGGTGTTCCCCCTGGCGGGGATCGAGGTGTTCATAGAGGGCCGTACCGTCAAAGCGCCCGAGAGAGAAGTCGTCCTTCGGGAAATGCGCGGGCACCCAGTCCACCAGGACGCCAATGCCTTTGGAGTGCATGTAGTTCACGAAATACGCGAATTCGTCGGGAGTTCCGAACCGGGCCGTAGGCGCATAGTAGCCGGTTATCTGGTAGCCCCATGACTGGTCGAAAGGATGTTCCGCCACAGGCAGGAGCTGGAGGTGCGTGTAGTTCATTTCAAGTGCATATTCGGCGAGGGCATGGGCGATATCCTTGTAGTTGTGGAAGTCGTTTTCATCGGCGGGATTGAGGTCCCGGAGTCCGGGCCCGCGCCATGAACCGAGATGGACTTCATAGATGTTCATGGGGCCTTCAAGCCAGTTCTTTGTTTTTCTCATGGTCATCCAGGCGTCGTCAGTCCACTGGTATTTGCTCATGGAGTAGACTTTTGCCGCAGTGTTGGGGCGCATCTCAGTCCAGTAGGCATAAGGATCGAGCTTGAGGAATATGTCGCCGTTCTTGGCCCTGATCTCGAACTTGTAGATTTCCCCTTCCTTCAGGCCCGGTATGAAAAGCTCCCAGATTCCGGACGAGCCTATCATCCTCATCTGGTGCCTTCTGCCGTCCCACTGGTTGAAGTTTCCGACTACGGATACACGCTCTGCGCTTGGTGCCCAGACGGTGAACAGCACGCCCTTCACCCCGCCGAAGTCGCGCAGATGGGCCCCCATGAACTCATAGACCTTCTGGTGTTCGCCCTTGTTGAAGAGATACTGGTCCATCTCGCCGATTCCGGGGAGGAAGCAGTAGGGATCCGCCGAGGTGAAGACCGAACCGTTGTCGAAATGCTTTTCGAGATCGTATTTGAAATGCTTCTGTGCTTTCGGGAATGCAACAGCGAAGAATCCGGGTTCCTGGATCTTTTCAAGCCTGACCTTTTCGCCGGTCTCGGTGATCGCAAACACTTCGACGGCCTTCGGGTCGAAGCATCTGATAATTATGCAATTCAGATTGGGGTCGATGTGCATGCCAAGTAGGGAATGAGGGCTGTTATGCCTGCCCTCAATGAGCATCTTCAGATCATTTTCGCCGGGGAGAAGTTCTGAACTCATAGTAAAAGCCCTTATTTTATAGGAATAGAATAACCTTGAAATATAGCTCCTGTTTTTGGTTTTGCCAAAGCGGTAACGCACCTTAAATGATTTAAAAGCTGGAATAGATCCTAGATCATGTTTTTCTTGTGTTTTTGAATTTGCATTGGCTCAGAGATTCGGCGCTAAGGCGCCTTTGGAGTGCGGCACCCCTGTGCCGCTTTGCATTTATATCCTGTGCGACGGAATTGAAAGCGGCACAGGGGTGCCGCACTCCAAAGATGCTTCGCATCAGAATCAAAATATAATAAGTACTTTCATTTCTCTGGATTCTGGGTATTTTATGTTAATAAAACTTTGTAGGGGGGATATAATGAATTTGCTTGTCGCACTGACACTTTCCGCGCTTATTTCAATTTCCGGCTGGCTGAACGAAGGCCTTAAGGCCCTTGAAAGAAAGGACTATGACGCCGCAATCGCAAGCCTTTCCAAGATAACGAAGGAGAATTCCGCCGGTACAAAATTCTATGAGATGGCGCTTTTCTACAAGGCGCAGGCATACCAGGGGAAGGGCGATAAGGACAAGGCGCTTGCCGAACTTACAGCTCTCCTTAAAGGCGAATGCGGAAAGGATCTCCGCGTCGACGCCAAGAAGCTTTTTGTCGAACTCGGTGGCAAGCCTGAAAAGCTTTTTCCGGAAGAATCCCCGAAAAAAGTATGGGAGAAATACAAGGAGTTTGTTGCGCAAGGAGAGGGTAAGAAAGCTCTCGAGATCACTACCGGCGAATTGAAAAGCTCGATCTTGAAGTTTGCTGGCAATGAAGGTTCTTTTGAGCCTTTTGCCAAGGAGCTTGTCAAGGGGGATGTCGGAATTGAGAAAATTCCTGATGATCCGGAAGAAGGGGAAGCGACACTTGAGATTAATAATGTGGCAGGGAGATTTGTTTTTAAGATGCGATTTGTGCTGGATAAGGAATTCAACCGCTGGTTGATCAGCAGTTACAAGCCTGATTTTGAGAAGATGCATGCTGTTGAAGACAATGGTCCCCTCATCCGTCTGTTTGGTGTTCAACCTGTCAATGCTCAAAGTGCACGTGTTGAGAAAAAACGTGACACAACAAGTAACATATCCAAACTCAAGCAGATTGGTCTCGGATGCCGGATGTATTCACAGGAGCACAAGGAGAATTTCCCCGCCAATTTTGATGAGCTGATAACAGGTGGATATCTTGAGAACAAGGATATGTATGTCTGGATAAGCCCTGAGGACGGCAGCAAGGACAAGTTCATCTACTGTCCGGGGCTCACTGAAAACTCATCTGTTGACTTCATGGCTGCCGCAGCACCTCGTCCGGCGAATGGAAAGAGGGACGTCCTTTATACCGATGGCCATGCTGCCACAATCACCGAAGAGGAGTTCCAGAAGACTGCAAAGGAACAGGGGTGGAAGGCGCCTGCTGTTGCGAGATTCGCAAAGAAGGACATTCCAGAGGAGAAGCAGAAGCTCATCCGCGAGCTTGTTGCGAAGATCGCAGATCCGAAGGCGGAGGTCAGGCAGGATGCCAAGAAGAAGCTGCGCGAAATGGGTGCGGAAGCATATCCGATCCTCGAGGAGTTCACAAACCATGCCGATCCGGAGATCAAGCTCGAAGTCAGGAATATCCTGAAGGGGAAGTGAAGGGGGAAGTTCGGAAGTTCGGAAATGCGCAAGATCAAGAGTTTTAGAGTTCAGGCTTGAAGCTGATACCAGGAATTAGGAAATTTATAGGAACGCTGCCGTCCTACCGGATGCTGGGTTACGGCGAGAAATATTTTTTTCTTGTCCGGGACGGACAACGCTACATCTTTAGAATGCCTTTTATTCTATCACATGCACTTGAGCCTTGGGAGAAGGCCATTGAAGAATGCGCTGTTCCAAAGTTCAAGTTCCGCCGGATCTGTTATGAATGGTTCGACATCAGCTTTTGCCTGTCTGAAATCCACCGAGGAAAATCTTTTCCGCAGATGCTCCAGAAGCTCTTTTTCCCCGAATATATCCTTTTCGTCCAAATGGCCGGAATCGATCATCCTAAGGCGGAGATGACTAATGTCGCATGGGGCTGCATTCCCGATGAACCAGACGAAATCATAGAAGTCGCGTCCCTTCACCCTCGACTTCCAGTTGCGGCACAATATAGCATGAAGTTTTCCCGCAAAGAGGCAGGGAAGGCTGAACAGCTGGACCTGGAAAGGAATCGGCATGAGCAGTGTCCTGGCCTCATAGGATGCTCTACCGGGAGGAGTCGTATCGACCTCAAACTTGATCTTCAGTACCTTGTTTTTCTGGATAAGGCTGGATACGGCTTCGGGAACCTGCATGTTGAACATGTTTTCAGCGGTATTGGCCTTTATGAATGCGGAATCGATGTCGGATTGCTGTTTGGTCCGCCTTTTGACTTCGACATTGAAACCGAATGACATCAGTTCAGTTTCGACCATTTTCACGTAAGGGGAAAGATCAAATGATTTGTCGGCCCTCACGAGCGAGAAATCCAAGTCCTCCGAGAACCGGCGTGAACCGTGGAATATTCTCAGTGCGCTTCCGCCGTAAAATGCAGCGTGTTCGAAAAACTTTGCCCTCCAAAGGCCAAGCAGTGCCAGATGCTGGATTATCTCCTTCATGGCGTTTTCATAATCCAGGCCAGTTCTGCAGTTGTACTTACCGAGCATGTTCAACAATGCGGTATCCATATTCAAGCCTCTTTCCTGTTTGCCAGGTACCATCCAATGAATGACTGGACGGATCTGTCCTTGTAATGGTTCCCTATATTTCTCAGTCTTCCAGTATCAAGTTTCAAGCTCTCGAGATCGATCCTGAGATCCTTTTCCAGAAATTGCTCGACGTCGCGTTGGCGTAGCTTTTTGACGAGGAAGGTTCTGTCGCATATGGCTTTTTCCGGAGTTGCAATGAAGAAGCTGCCTGATTTTCCCGAAGCAATGTCGACGCCTGTGGAAAATGCGGTATTATTCAGATAACAGTAGCTGAACCTGCCTGCGGGAGTGGTAAATGACTTGTTCCTCTTGCTTGTCATGCACGTGAAAGCTTCCACCCGTTCGGGAATAAGCCCCAGGTAGGAAAGGGCCGACTCCATGGAAACATAGGATGGGCCGTAGATGAGACAGGCCAGGACAAAGGGATCTGCCCTTTCAAGTGACTTGACATAAAGTCCCTTCTTGATCCTTATCATCTCCTTGTTCCTGAGCATCAGATTTATCTTATTCCTCGGGGATGAATAGTCCCGGAGCACCTGCATCAGGTACTGATAGTCGAAAGGAACCGCTTCAGGCAAAACTATCTTGGGCATTGAGTGTGACCTCGCATTTCAACCAATATGTTTAATAATTCTAAACATACTGGTTAAAATACGCGATTCAAGTGGAGGTTGAAAATTTTTAGAATTCCATCTTTATGTCTTTGAAGTCGGGCTTCTCTTCTTCTGGAGGCTGGTATTTCAAAAGATATTTGTCCAAATATGGGACATCGAGACCGTAGGTGTCGGCGAGCTTGTGGATTTCGTTCTTGACATCCTCATTGTATTCGACTGTCAGCCTGCTGTATAGGTTGTAGATGTACTGCAAAGCCCATTTCTTAGGCAGTGACTCGTCGTCGATCAATGCGTCTTCGAGATTTCCCGCATAGACAAGCTCCTGTCTTTTCCCAAGGCTGTCAACACCTGTTATCCTCAGGCCTATCTCCTTTGTCTCAGCCGGAAATTTTCCGTAGACCGACAAGGTGTGCTGTGAATAAAGGTGTGGAAGCTTCTTGGGGAACGCGTCATCGGCCAGGCTGCTGGACACCTGGTAGTCGAGGTTCATGACGATTATGCTTGAGACTTCCTCGATGAAGTTTTCGAGGGCGAGTCCGCTCTTCTTGATCGAATCGGAAGAGAAATTTTCACCGCGGTTCCTGTATGCAAGGAGTTCGAGGAGGAACGGATTCCTGTTGAGCCCGGAACTGAATGTGAATATGCTCAGGTTGTCCTGGTTGCGGTTGGAAATCTCGTTGATGAGCGTGCGGCTGTCATATACCTCTCCGGTGTTCGTGTTTCCGTCTGAAGCGAGGAACAGTATGAAAGGCCGTCCCTCGGTCTTCATCTTCGGATCGGTGAAGGGTGCGATGGCGGCATAAATGTCGGTGGAGCCGGAACGTTCAAGACGTTTGAGGAATTTATCGGTCTTTTCCAGAAGTGCAGGATCCGGGTTTTTCAGTTCTCCGAAAAGAGGGAACGCCTTGTGCTTGAATGAGACAATCTCGAACCTGTCTCCGGAGTTCATTTTCTGCAGGGCCTTGCGGACGCCGTCCTTGAACTCCACCAGCTTGTCCTTTGAAATACTTCCGGAGGTGTCGATGCAGAATACGATGTCCTTTTCAAAGGGTTTCAGGGAGGAGAATTTCTTCCTCGGGGAGATGTCGATCCTGAAGAAGCCGTTACCGTCGTGGTCGATATGCTTGAAGAGGCGAACGTCCATGAGGCTGTCGATGTTCGAAAGGTTCTCATCAGGCAGCAGGCGTGAACCGGGAGTGGGCATATTGGGATTCCTGAGCGGCATGGGGACTCTCAGCTTGAGTTCAATCGGGCCTGCGGATCCTTCTCCAATACCACTGCCGCCGCCAGCGGAATCAGGCGAGCCAGTCCTTGGAATTTTCGGAACTATTAGGCGGTTCTGGGCGAGGCGGTCCTTTTCCAGCTTGCCGCCGTCGATTTCCAGGATCTTCTGGAATGCACCGTCGGAAGGGGACTTGGGGAGCTTGAAGACATCTGGTGCGGGAGTGTTCTTGATACCGGCTTTTCCGGATGGATCCGCAAGTTTGTTGCCGGGGAAGTTCTGTGAGGCGTACCTGTCCGGAACTTTGACAGGTTCATGCGTCTGTTTCAGCTGGGGCTTGAAGTCCTCCTTTGTCTCGCTTGGAAGAGTTATGGTGCCGAGTTTGAGGAATTTGCTGGGCTTCTGGATCATTTCCGAGGCGATTCCGGGCCTGATGGTGAGGTTCCAGGAAATCATGAAGATGAGAATATGCACCAGCAGCGAAAGCGCGACCGACAAGAAAATGTAAAATGTCTTATTTGAACTGTACATGGGTATATTTTTGGTTAACTCGAAATATACATCGTCAATTCATAAAATAAAATGGATGATTGGATGGGCACGGTTCGATGGAATTACCAAGACACGCTTCCGTCGTCGCTAAGAAGCTATGCCGGACACAGAAAGCTGTGAACTCCAACAAATTTCAAGTTGCCAGTTACGAGTTTCAAGCGTCAAGTATCGAGTATCAAGTATCCAGTATCAAGCAACGTATTCCTATTTCCCGGACTCCTTCGAAAGCTGTTCGTATGCATATTTATATTCTTCATTGCTTGGAAAGAGCTCATAGGCCTTGCGGATATTCTCCGCCGCCTCCTTCTTCTTCCCGAGCATCATCTGTGACACGAAAAGACGGTGGTAGAAGCTTGAGCGTTCAGGGGAGAGTCCAACTGCATTCTGGAAGAACAATTCCGCGCTGGCCCAGCGTTTGTGCGACTGTGCATAGTTTCCGGCGCTCGCCCAGGGGAACGGCGAATATGGCATTTTGGCAATGGCAACCTGCAGCGCCGCCTCAATCTGTTCCGGTGTGGCCGACCTGGTGGAGGGCTGGGAGACCGGTGTTGGTTCACAGCGCGTAGTCAGTTCCCACTGGTAATATTCGGCGTTCAACCTGCTACCGCTTATCCAGAGGGTGAAGATGGCGATAAGGCATGCTGCCGCCCTGGTTATCCTGTCAACAGCTGCGGAGGCAGGTGGCGGGCTTTTCTTTTCACCGTTGAACTTCAAGAGCGCTATCATGAGGATCGCGGTTGCGACAGTGCCTGGAACCTGGCAGTTTATGTCGGCGAGACTGTGCAATGCCCAGGCGGTCCATCCGAGGATTATTGCGATGTTCATCAAGTAGAAGGGCATCTTGTCTTTCCTGCGGGCCGCCATCAGGATCAGTATCAATGGAAAGATAATGCAGGCAGCTGAGACGATCATGCCTGCCGCGCCTGTCTGGCTTGCAAAGTCCAGGATGAAGTTATGCGTTGAATGTGGAGCCTCGGGCCCCGGTCTCATCTTCAATGCGGGATACTGGTGGAAGAAATCCCCCCAGCCGGTGCCGAAGAATACGTTCCATGAGAAGAGCTTTGCGGCAACTTCAAAATAATCGAACCTTACGGCCATGGAGCCGAGATGCCGTCCGGCATTGATGAAATAAAATCCGACTGCGGTTGCGGCAAGGACAGAGACGACGCTTATGATCCTGATTTTCATGTTGAACGGGAAGATTGCGGCAGTCACTGCGATCGCAAGGCCGAATGAAAGCACCGCGGCCCTGCTGCCGGTGAAGTAGAGGATTGAAAACATCAGGAGGGCGCAGAGGATGCAGACGGCCATGGAAATCGATTTTATATGTTCCAAGGGGAACCTGAAGAGAGTGAACATGATCACGGCAGCCCAGAGGATCGACAAGATTATGTATGCTGCGGGAGTGCAATATCCATATAGGAGGAGGAATAAGAATGTGGCGGAAATGATTATGACTGACTTGAGCGTCAGACGGCTCTGCCATATCAGTGCGATGCAGAGCGGAATGGTCAAAACCAGATGCGCGGCAAGGCTGTTGCAGAGCGTGAAAGGCGTATATACCCTTGTCTGCACCAGTCTCAGCTGAAGCTGTTGAGGTGTTTTCAGGCCGGACTCCAGTTCCTGCCTGTATACGTAATCCATGGTTTCCTTGAATCCCCACAGGAGCTGCTGGAGTCCCATGAAGGCTGCGACTACCACCGACAATACGACCGCGTTCAGCAGGAGGTTCCTCATGTCCGGCCTGCATTCGAGGAGGAAATAAATTGACATGCAGAAGCACGCGATTCCGAAGAAATGCGAGACTTCCTGGATGGGGAAATCCTTTGTGCTGGCATTGATGAAGCCGATGAGCGAAGTTATCGCAAGCAGGACCCATATCAGCGCAAGGACGAATTTGAAGTTGAAGCGGGTTCCGGAGGTGGCGAATATGGAAAGCATCAGAAGGATGGCGGCCATCACTGGAAACATCACCGGCGGCCAGGCGAATATCGCCCATTGGTAGATGTCCTCCGGGAAGTAAAGCACTTCCGGGATTCCCACTATGCCGCCGAACTTGAACGGCAGAATGAATACGAGGATCGCCGAAATTACGCACAGAAAGCCGGCAAGCTTGTGCTTCAAACCATTTTGGATGTTGTTGTTTTCATCGCTACTCATCATTAAGCTGCTTCAATAAGCGCTTTTGTTCATCGTTAAGGCCGTCGAACATGTCGGACTGCTGCTGTTCGTGCGGAAGCTTGTATTTGTCGAGGTAGACAATTCTGACATCCTCCTTCGGATAGGTGGCGGTCTTGCCTGTCTCGTCGATGTGCAGCGTGACTTTCTGTGTGAGGAGATTACGGTCGATCACCCTTCCTCTTCCTTCAGCGCATTCGCAGCATGCACCCCTGCGCGGCATGTCCTTGTCGAGTTCCTGATAGCCTGCGTGTTCATACTTGAGGCAGCATTTCAGCCTGCCGCATACCCCCGAGATGTTGTTGGGGTTGAGCGAAAGATCCTGTTCCTTCGCCATCCTTACATTTATCGATGCGAACGTCCTGAGGAACTTGCAGCAGCAGAGCTCGAGGCCGCAGGAGGCGAATCCTCCGATGAGAGCGGTTTCGTCCCTGACGCCGATCTGCCTGAGCTCGATCCTTGTATTCAATCCCTGGGAAAGCTGTTTCACGAGCTCCCTGAAATCCACACGGCCGTCGGCCGTGAACTGGAATGTCACAAGCTTCATGTCAAAAGAATAATGCGCGTTGAGGAGCTTCATCGGAAGCTTCAGGTTCTGTATATACTGGACGGCCGTCCTGAATGCGGACTTGCTACGCATGAGGTTCTCATTCGCCTTTCCCTGGTCGATCACTGTCGCCTTGCGGTCGATATGTGGAAGCTCCTCCTTCTCCTTGTCGGCGAGTTTCACCTTCTCCCCGAGGCAGGTGACTATCTGGCCGTAGTCAAGGATCTTGTCCTTGCGGACGACGACAAAGTCCTTTACTTTGAGATTCATGGTTGCAGGAGCGGCGGCCACATAGGTCGCGCCAGTCTCAACTTTTATGTCATATAATGGATCCATATATAGCTTTTCCAGAAAAAGGATTACAGAATTAAATCAAACGGTAACAATATCATCCAACACCCAAGTTTCAAATACAGAGTCATCCATGGGACGGCAGTATTTCAAATACTATCTACTATGCGTATATTTGATATAAGAAACATCTCTGCAGGCTTGAGTCCCAGGGGGACGAAATGGAAATAGGCAGGGGCTTCAGCCCCTGTTTATTTCCGTGGTCGTGGTTGCGTGCCATAGGTACGCGATGTCAATGCCCCGGTTTTATGGTTTTCATGGCGTACCTACGGCACGCCTAAATACATATAATCCATTCAACAGGGGCTGAAGCCCCTGTCTATTTTCATCCTGTCCCAGGCGGGACAGCTAATACAAATCAATTTCTTGTATTCCAATATGCATATATTGTGAAGATATATTTATGGATGCCGGAGCCCTTGGGCGGCTGCGGCCCTCCATCTAGAAAAAATGTGGATGACAACTTATATATGTTTGATAACCTTAATGGATCAGTATAGGTGTTTTTCCTGGAAAAAAATATCTGCAACAGGAAAACTCAACGGCTTGCAAAGGGGTGCATGCATCTTATAGTACGAACTTTTTACGTCCGTCGGAAATGCAATAAATCATTATTTTCAAGGGGTTGAAAATGAAAAGATGCTTTCTGTCCGTGTTGCTATCTGCAACAGCTCTTATCCTAATGTGTCCCGGTTCCTGGGCTTCTGAAGCCGTAACAGTTTCAGCGGTCAGCGATGTACAGCAGGTGGAGCAATACAACTTTGCGATCCATATCCTGGCGATGCTGTTGGTGGGATTCGGTTTCCTCATGGTGTTCGTCAGGAAATACGGATACAGCGCGACGACCAGCACCTATCTTGTCGTGGCAGTAGGGCTTCCCCTGTACCTTATGCTCCGCGCTTCAGGAATCCTCTGCAGCGAACCCATTGCCCCAAGCACTATAAAAGCCCTCCTTTTTGCGGAATTCGCAACTGCTTCAGCGTTGATCGCAATGGGTGCCGTGCTCGGACGTATCCGCGTCTATCAGTATGCCCTTCTTGCGGCGCTGCTTGTCCCAGCATATCTCCTGAATGAATGGCTGGTGCTTGATGGCGGACTTGGCATTACCAAGGGCTTTGTCGATACTGCAGGTTCGATAATCATTCATGCGTTCGGCGCATATTTCGGACTTGGACTCGCTTTGATGCTGACAACGCGGCAGCAGAAGGAGAAGACCATTGAGTCGGATGCCACTTCCGACCGCTTCGCCATGCTCGGGTCAATGGTCCTGTGGATATTCTGGCCGAGCTTCTGCAGCGCTATCGTCCCGCTCAGCCAGATGCCTCAGACAGCGATCAATACAATTCTCTCCCTCTGCGGTGCCACTCTCAGCACATATCTGTTGAGTACATTGCTCCGCAAGGGCAAGACCTCGATAGCCGACATGGCAAATGCCGCCCTTGCCGGCGGTGTTGCCATCGGCGCCACCTGCAATGTAGTTGCGCCGGCAATAGCTTTCGGGATAGGCGTTTTAGCCGGAATACTTTGTGTTGTCGGATATGTCTTTATCCAGCCTTTTATGGAATCCAAGCTTAAGATAGTCGATACATGCGGCGTACATAATTTGCACGGTATGCCCGGCCTCATGGGAGGACTGATCGCCATCGCGGTGCTTCCAGGTGTTGCAGTCGCCCAGGCAGTCGGTATTCTTTTTACTGTTGTCCTTGCGCTCATCTGCGGCCTCTGTGCAGGTGCCATTATCAAAGCCACCGGCGCGAAGAGCCTGGCATATGAGGATTCCGATGAATTTGGAACAAGCGAACCTGCCCCGGTGCTTGAAACCATTGGGATTGATGATAAAGATTAATTGTGATTTCCTTTAGGAGTGCAGTACATGATTGCAAACAAACATAGGGCACTTATAAAATCCCTCTACACGAGGCACGGCAGGAAAAAGCACGACCTCTGCGTCTGCGAGGGCTTGAGATGCTGCCGTGAACTTGTCTCGCTGCGTCCGGAACTTGTCAGTCTGGCTGTTTGCTCCGAAGACTTCGATGCCGCTTCGATAGGGAATGTCAGCTTCGAAAAAATCCCGAAAGGCGAATTCGAATCCCTTTCCGCGACAGTGATCCCACAGGGATGCCTCATCGTCGCGAAAAAGCCGGAAATGACAGACAAGGGAAATTCCGTACCGGCGGATCCCTTCATCGTCGTTCTCGACCAGGTCTCGGATCCGGGAAATCTCGGAACGATAATCCGGACAGTCCGTGCAGTCGGACTCAAGGAGCTTTGGATCACGGAAGGTACGGCAGATCCTTTCAACGAGAAAGTGATACGCTCGGCGCTGGCTTCCCAGTTCGCCCTGAATATCAGGGAGTTCCCGGATCTCGCAGCGCTCTCCCGCGAACTCCACAAATTCGGATACGATAGGATCTACAGGACTGAGCCCGAGGGGAAAGCCAGCTGTTTCGAGGAAAAGAACCTTTTTGCGAAATCCGCAATCGTCTTCGGAAGCGAAGCGCATGGTGTCAGGGAAATGAAAGACAGCATTCCTGTGCTCATTCCCATGCCCGGCAGGATCGAGTCGATAAATGTCGCCCAGGCCGCGACCGTCATACTGTTTGAAGCAGTGAGAAGGGGCGTCTTCAAGTAGGTACGGGCTTCAGCCTGTACCATTGTGTTTTATTATACTACATGGCGAATAAAGAATGATACAGGCTGAAGCCCGTATCTACTTTTAAGAAAAATAAGAACCATATGAAGATATATCCCGATAACAGCGTAATCCTTGCTCCTCTCGCAGGCTACACCGATCATCCCTACAGGAGTTCCGCGATACGGCACGGCTGCAGGTATGCGTTCACGGAAATGATCGATGCCGGTTCGCTCGTGTATGGACATCGGAAGACATTGTCAATGCTCAAGCGTGGTTCCGATGAGAAATGGCTGGGCGTGCAGATAGTAGGTTCCGACCATGATCTGCTCAGGAAGGCCTCGGAGATCATCAACGGCAGCGAATGCGACATTCTGGATTTCAACCTCGGATGTCCCGCGAAGAAGGTCGCGAAGAAGGGCGAAGGCGCCGCCCTTGCTAAAAAGACAGAGGAGGCGATCAGGGCGTTCGAGGTGCTGGTGAAGACTTCAAGGATTCCTGTGACTGTCAAGACAAGGATCCTCGATGAAGCCGATCCGGCCCCTACAGTATTTCTCGTTAAGAAGCTTGTCGATGCCGGGGCCGCGGCGGTTACCCTGCACGGGAGGGTGATGTCGAAGTTCTATTCGGGAGATGTCAAGACGATGGTAATCGCCGAAGTTGCGCGGAGCGTCAAGACACAGCTTGTTGCAAATGGAGGAGCCTTCGGCCATGCGACAGCTGAGACGCTCAGGAAGGAGACCGGATGCAGTTGCATCATGGTCGCCCGTGGAGCCATGGGGAACCCCTGGATATTCGAGGAGATTGCCAAGGGGCCGGAGTTTATTCCTCCGACGCCGGAAGCTCTTGCCTGCGAGATAGGGCTCCACGTTGCGGATATGGCCGGTCTCTACGGCGAGGAGGTCGGGGTGCGGATTTCGCGGAAGCTGATGATTGATTACGTGAAGGGGCGCGGCTATCCTGGCGAACTGAAGAATTCCGTCTGCAAGATAAAGACATTGGACGAGTTGAAGGCTTACCTTGACGATGTCAGGCGCGGTCCGACTCCGAGATACAGGAAATGGCTTGAGCAGAATCCTGATGCTCCGAGGAAGCTGACAGTATGATTTTGCCACAGACTATATTCTCACCACGAAGCTCTAATCTGAATCGGCTCATGCGAACATGTTCGCCCTGTAATACGGAAGATACATGAGAATATTAACTCGTTCATATTCTCATGTATCTTCCGTATATCCCCCTCTGCCAGAGCAGAGGAGAGCCGATTCATTCAATTCGATAAGTCTGTGTTTGAAGTCTGTGCAAGTCCGTGGCTAATTAACTTTGAGCAAAATATTCTAAAGCATGCGATTGAAAAACTCTTTTCGGCGGATATGTAAATGAATAGCTAAAATTTTATTAAAAGGATTTCTCATTAATGTCAATAAAATTTATTTCCTTCGGCGCGAACAGGGAGGTCACCGGATCAACGCACATGCTTGATGTTGACGGCTTGAAACTGCTTGTGGATTGCGGGATGTTCCAGGGAAAACGCGTGATCGCGGAGCAGAAGAACAGGCAGTTCTTCTTTGATCCTTCCACAATAGAGACCGTACTCCTCACCCACGGGCACTGCGACCATTCCTGCAGGCTCCCATATCTGGCGGCATCAGGATTCAAGGGGAATGTATATGCGACTCCGGCGACGCGCGACATTGCCGGGCTCATCATGGCAGATACCGCTCACATCCAGGAGAAGGACGCCGAATGGATGCGCAAAAAGAAGATCTATGGCGACAAGGAGCCGTTCCAGCCGCTCTTCGGGGTGCAGGACGTGATCAAGGTGCTTGAACAGTTCATAACAATAAGCTATCGCCGCGAATTCTATGTCGCCGATTCGATAAAATGCTGTTTCTACAATGCCGGACACATCCTCGGTTCCGCAATGCCTGTCGTTGACATAGGGCAGGGCAGGAAAGTGGGTTTCACCGGGGATCTCGGGAGGAAGGGCACTCCGATAATCCATGATCCGGAACAGCTCCCCCCTGTGGACTATCTCGTCTGCGAGGCGACCTATGGAAACCGCCTGCATGATCCGATCGAGGACGCATGCCGCCAGCTCGCTGAAGTGATAAAGGAGACGGTCGAAAGAGGAGGCAAGATCATCATTCCCGCCTTTGCAGTTGAAAGAACCCAGGATCTCATCTATTATCTGCATCAGCTGGTGAACTCGAGGAGGATTCCGAGGATTGACATCTATGTTGACAGCCCGATGGCGTTCAACGCCACAAGTATCTTCAGGGTGCACCAGGAATGCTTTGACGAGGAGGTGAGGGAGGAGTTCCTCATCCAGGACAAGAACCCCTTCGGCTTTGAGACGCTCCACTACATCACTAACGTCGCCGAGTCAAAGCAGCTCAACGAGAAGAACGAGCCATGCATAATAATATCCAGCAGCGGGATGTGCGAGGCCGGACGCATCCTGCACCACCTGAAGAACAACATCGAGGATCCGCGCAACACGGTCCTCGTAGTGGGTTTCATGGCCGAGGACACGCTCGGACGCAGGATCGCGGAGAGACAGCCGGAAGTCAAGATTTTCGGCCAGCTCTACAAGCTCAAGGCCAGGGTCAAGATACTCAACACATTCAGCGCCCACGCTGACTACAAGGATGTCATGGAGACTGTCGGGAATCTGGATCTGAAGAGGCTCAAGCGGGTCTTCCTGGTACATGGTGAAGATGAGGAGCTCGAGAAAATGAAGGGGCACCTCCTCGACGTTGGCGTCAAGGACGTCGAAATCGTCGAGACCTGCAAGGAATACCCTCTCTTCGATTGAGAATTCAAAATTCAACGTTCCATCCGTCCTGGCGGGTTGAATTGAAATATATGATCTTTGCTTTTACGTCAGGCGCTTTGGCCTGACTTTGGACTGCGGTACCCCTGTACCGCTTTGTATTTATCTCCCAATCTATCTAAATTCAGGAACCAAAGCGGCAGAGGGCTGCCGCACTCCAAAGATTCGCTTCGCTCATCAATAAATCATTCAAATTCGGAATAATCAATTCCGACTTCTATTCCTTGAGCCTCTGGCTTATCTACGTGTTTTGAGTCGAGTGGAGAGCTCTTTTTATCTATCTCCTTTTGCAGTTCTGTTAAATCCAATAATAATTGCTTATTCTTATATTCATCAGGCATCGGCGGTAACTGCATCCCATGTTTATGCATATAATAATGGAGCGGGACATGTATTGGAGCTGTAACAATATATATAGGCAATCCGATGAAAATAGCAACAAGGTTATCTCCGACTTCTCTTGCCTTACCCCAGAAGGAATTTTCCCAAATATATTTTTTTGCGTTGATATCTCCATTTTTTGCAGCAATCTCTATCAGGCCTATTCCTTCGGAATGCTGTCCATTTCCAGATAAGTGGTCACCAATGCTAAATTGAGCTGGTGCAAAATTTAAATCTGAAGCCTTTTTGATATAGCCATATTTTTGACCCAGTTCGCCAGTCCATCCTTTCATATACAAAGCAGGCGGATAGTTCTGTTCTGCGGAAATTCCCAAATAATATTCTGCACCTTTTTTAAAGCAACCGTTATAATTATCATATTTATAAAAGAGTTGACCAAGCATGCATTGGGCAGGTGCATAGCCCTTATTTGCATCTTTCAAGAGATAAGGAACGATATCGTTGTAGCGTTGAGGGTTACTTATAATATTAGGCATATAATAGAATGATTCTATTGTTATTGCTGTACACGCATAGTAGAAGCTGGCATATGGGACTCCCGAGTCTGCAGCTTGTTTCAGATACTTAAGTCCCCTTTCATGGTCCTTCTCTGGTATGAATAGGCCATAATAAAGGGCAAAGCCATAATAAAGCTGGGCCTGCGCGTTACCTGCCTCTGCTTCTGCCTTTAAAAGACTTAATCCTTTTCTATCGTTTTCTCTCAGACATTCAAGCGCTCTTTTAACTTCTGGATTTAGGTAATCAGAAGAGTTGTTGGAATAAAAATTGTCCATAACAAATTCCGCCGGTACGAAATAGTTGTTCTTTGCTTTTTCAAAGTATTGCGCCCCGTTCGCGAAATTCTTCGCATCGTTGGAGCAATTAACTGATTCAATTCCGAGAGCAAACCAATCCCCGGCTGTCAAACTGTTTGTTCTGCAACCGGCAGTTTGTGCAAGCATTAATAAACTTATAAATGCTATAATCAAATTTTTCATTTAGTCAGAAACAAGGGTTGTTAGTTCAGTAATATTCATTTTTCTGCCGAACTCCTCGCTCATCATCCACACTGCGGATTGGATAATGGTGTGCTCAGTCGGCCATTCGCCGGTAGTTCTGTTCTTTCTCATCAGATGCCGGGTCATCTGTCAGCTGCTCAAAAAGCATATAGGTTGCACAGGTGAAGACCGGGGCGACCACAAGAAGTGCCGGTAGCAGGAGAAGCGCAAAGATCAGCTTGATGAAGAATGCCGCTGTTCCGATGGCGATTAGGATCAGGAATACTAGGTTCCATGCAATGAGGAATGGGTTCTTCTTCAATGTCATTATTGCCTTCCTCAATGCATCCAGGCCGTAGGTCTCGCCTTTTGCTAGGAAGAAGATTGTCAGGGGCAATATTGGAGCGAGCACGATTCCGGGAATGATCAGGAGTATGAATCCGAGGATCACCATCAGCGAAGCGAGGGCGAAGTTGGAGACGCTGGATGTCAGGACATCGACTCCGAGAAGCACGTCAAGAGGTTCAGCTGCGCCACCTTCGTATTCCTTTCTGAGCCCCCTGAAGTATCCTACAAGGAAAGGTGCGAGGAAGAAGCCTAGGACGATTCCGATGACGGCTGCTGCGATGTGTTCGGGAACAGTCGCGGCCTTGCGTCCAATGCCGAGGATGGACTGGAGGACTAGGAGGTTGAACATGAATGCGGCTCCCTGCGCCAGGAGTTTGAATCCGACGCCGATGCCTGCCACGAGAAAGAAGCCCAGGATATAGAATGACGGGTTGTCCTTGACTTTTTCAACCCCATAGTTCATACATCCGGAAATGTCAGGTTTCATGGTGCTGATCCTTCAACTGGTAAATATTCCATGAATTATACTGCTTGCTTAAATAAAAAACAAACGGACGAGGAATATCCCTGTAAGTAGTCAAAGGCATTGATATGCGAAGCGAATAACTTGGAATGCGCACAGCGGAGTGAATGAATAGATTATGAATTCCGGCTCGAGCCGGAATTCATCACCATTTCATATTAGGATCCGTGATGAGATCGGTTATCCTGCCTTCGACAATCTGATCGGCGTTCTTTTTGCGGTCCTCGTATTTGGCCTTGAAGTCCTGCAGCTGTTTTTCGGCCTGTTCAAGACGCTGCCTGGAGGATTCCATCTTTTTGTCGAACTCAGCCTTTATCAATATCTTCAGCTCTTCTTTGATCTTCATCTTCTCGTCATCTTTCCTGGAGTTGCGGTATTTCTCTACAAGTTCATTGAGTTTGGCGGTCTGCTCGTCACGCTCGTTTTTCCGGGATTCCAGCTTCTTCTTTATCTCTTCCTTGTAGGCGTCGGGATTCTCCTTCTGCAGCTTTTTAAATTTCTCAATCTCATCCGGTGTCAGCTGGGAAATGAACTTGGTGACACTTTCGCTTCTGTCCTTCATTCCTTCAATCTGGAGTTTGCCGGAGCGCTCCTTTTCCGCTGGCCTCTGTTCTTCGGACGGCTTGGCCGCGTTTTCCGCGCAAAGCATGGAATTCGCAAAAGCGAATACGGAAAATGCCGCAATAGACAAAAATATCGTCCTGCGCTTTATCATAAATCCTCCATAGGTTTGATTTGTCATGTTGAAAAGTCAAGAATATCGAGGTCGAGTTCAGGTTCCTTATAGGTTTCGGATGTGGATTGTCCCGAACGCATGTTCTGGATTGCATATTCAAGATCGGCGGAGAGAGTTAGGATTTCCCTGTCCATGTCAAGATTGTTCCATATCCCGCCATAGTTTTCAACTTTTGTCTCACTTTCGACATTGTACACTGCAAACCATGTTATAAGCACGCAGGATGCGGCAGCCGCATAGATGATGAATCTCCGTGCCAATACGCGCCTGTGATGCCTCTTATGTGCGATCTGTGCTGCGGCCGCACCTTTGATCATGAAGTCGAGTGTTCTTGAAGGTTCGGCGGCAACAGGCCTGACGTCCTTCATGGAGTTCCAGGCATCGCCCATGCTTCTGCAGTTGGCGCAGGAATCGAGATGCTCCTTCAGTCCGTCAGCGGACCCGTTGGAGAGGATCAATTCTTCTGCTGTTTTGCAGTCCATTGTTTCAGCCTTTCCTTAAATCCCATTCCGACAGCTGCTTCTGCAGGTTCCTGATGGCGTACTGCATCCTGCCGAGGACTGTATTGATTGAACATTCCTGTATTTCAGCGATCTCCTTGAATCCGACATCCTCCTGGCGCAGCAGGAAGACCTCCCGCTGGTCTCCGGGCAGCTTCTGTATGCATGAATCAAGGACCTTGGCGAGATCATCATTGTCGATCTTGCGCCAGGGCTCGTATTTCTCCTCGGAGAAGAGGATGTTCCTATCCCCCTCGAAGTCGCATACTTCCTCGTGCTTTGTCCTCCTGAAATGGTCGATGGCGAGATTGTGCGATATCCTGATGACCCATGCGAGGAATTTCTGCTGGTGCCTGTAGCCGGGGAGCTGCTTGATGACCTTGATCCATGTCTGCTGGAATATCTCGTCGACCAGGGCGTGCTGCCCCGGCAGGAGCCGGTGGAGATATGAGTATAGCTGTTTCCTGTATCTTTCATACAATGCCTCGAATGCCTGGAGTTCATCATTAAGGAAACTGTCGATCAGTTCAGAATCCGACAATTCCTTTTTCTGGTCTTTATCCATATTACTCAACGCAGGAGGCATTGGATTTATTGTATGCGGCTAGTATTTTTCCCACCATTTTTTCGCGACATTGGAGTCGAAGTCCTTCCAGTCCCTTTCAGCGACTATGGCTTCGTTGCCCCATATTTCAAGATGGTAGGCTATGATCTTGCGGGATTTCACGCTCTTAAGTTCGAACTTGATGACTTCGTTGCCCATGTTCTTGAGTTCCTTCTTCAGGTTATGCTCGCGCTCCCCTTCGTCCCATATCTTCCTGTCGAAGCCCTTGATCTTTTCGAGTATTGCCGCCTCATCATATCCTTTGCCCTTGGGTTTTGCGGCATCCGGATGGCAGAACCTGAGGACTTCCCTCTCGCCGGAATCATCCGAAGCGGGCAGGAGGACATAGAGGTATATGTACGGGGCCTTGATCTTCTTTATCTCAGGGGTTGTCCTGCTCATGGTGTATTCCAGCTCGAAAACACTTGTCTTGCCGTCCTTGTCCACGCCTTTGTCGGGAGACTTGACTTCCATGATGGTCGCCTTGATGTCGCTGAATTCCCCCGGTATGGACTTCTCCCCTCCGGCAGAACTGCTGTCCGTAGGTGAATATAATGCTATGCTGCTGAGCGGGAAGGAGCGTCTCTTCTTGTCCTTTTCAATGAGGATCGTCCCATCCTTTATGGATACTATTTCAGCGTTGTTTATTGATGTCGTGCTGCCATCCTTCTCCTTGAACGTGATCGTGCCGGCGCCGGCATTATGTACTGAGACTAGGACGAATGCAGATATCAGGGCGGATATTATCAGTTTCATGGCAGGCCTCCTGTGAATAAATTTAACCTGTTCAGATCCACATATAATACGCTGAAAACGCATATTTATTATAGGAACTCCATAAGGTACATGCCAATATAAAAAATAAAAGGGATACCGGTGTCTCCGGTATCCCCTTGATCATGAAGGACTGATTACTCGACTCCCTTGGTCTTGGGAAGTCCAAGAACCTTGTCGCCGGGCTTCCATCGGCCGCCCTTTGTAAGAATGTCGATGCGCTCGAATCTCTTGAGCACGTTCCTCTTCGCCCTTATCTTGCCAGTGCTTTTCAAGCTTGAATGTCTTCCTCCCATGGTGAAACTCCTCAGGTTATGCAAATTATTTCCAAAGCCCCATAATATTAAGCAGTTTTACCCATAGTCAAATAAAATTCTAAAAATCTTTGTTAACGCTTGCCTATGCATGCTGTGGGTTTACCTTTTGCATTCACTGTAAATCACTTGCATCGGGGGATCCTTGAAAAGGATTTTTACAATTTTATCCATTTTATTTTTTTCGGTTCTGTCCGCTCCGGCGGATGAGCTGAAAAAAATAACCATCCTCCAGACAGCAGACATCCATTCCCGTACGGGAACAGACGTCCTGCCTGGCATCCGCCAGCTTGCTTCAGCCCTGGATTCGGAAAGGAAGAAGGCGGGAGGGGCCGGAAAATGCCTGCTAATTGACTGCGGCGATGTCCTGCAGGGCTCCTTTGCAGGCAGTTCATCCAGCGGTGCAGTCGGACTGAATTTCCTCAACGATCTCAAATACGATGCCTGGATCCCGGGAAACCATGACTTTGATTTCGGGACAGCCCGCTTCCTCGAGATAATGAAGGAATCTTACTCTCCAATAATCGCCGCCAACCTGTATATGGACGGTAAAAGACTTTCAGTCCCCTGGAAGATTTTAGTAAAGGACGGAGTCAGGATAGCTGTCATCGGCATGACTTCTCCCGGACTCGACCGCTGGCATTGGGGAAGGAGCTCCTATGGAATTGTCGCCTCCGACATCAGCGGGCCACTCGACAAGATCATCCCCCAGGTCATGGAATCGAACTGCGACATGATAATCCTGGCAGTGCACCAGGGGCTGTTCCAGATCGACAAGGATGACTTGAACCTGAACATGATCGCGAAAAAATATCCCCAGATCGACATCGTCCTCGGTGCGCATTCCCATCAGGGGGCTCCGGGCGAAATCACCGGAATATCTAGCTGGTATGTCCAGGCGCAGCCCTATTGCTCCTCTTATTCCCTGATAAGGGCCGAAGTTGATACGATAAAACATAAGACTGTGAAGATCGAGTCGATGCTTGTCGGTGTCCCGCAAAGCGGTCCTGCCTCCTTCAAATTTTCCACTAAAATGGAAAATTTACTTTCGAGCACATTTCAAGAATCCAGAAAAGAAGTCGTCATCCTAAAGAATGAAATTACTGCGGATCAACTTAACAAAATGACAGCAGAGTCATACTTCATGGCATCTCCAAAGGCGGTATCCACGTTGCTGATTCCCCAGGAACGCATCGTCAATCCCGGAAAATTCACCGAAGAGGATCTTTACTGGACTTTTCCTTTCGAGGACACGGTCTGCACCATCGAACTGACCGACGGGGAATTGCAAGGCATCCTGGACGAGGCGGCAAAACTGAAGGATGAAACGAAGATCGAATTCATCAAGAATGACAGGCGGCCGGTCTCCGGAAATCGCAATACAGTCGTCCTCAGCAGCTACCTGCTTGCCGGCGCCGGCGGCAGGATCAAGACTCTTGCGGACTTCGCAAAAAATCCAGACTGTAAGGCGACTGACACCGGACTGGCCATCCGTGACGCCTTTAGGGGCTACCTCAAGAGAAATTCCGCAGCCCGCTGAAGGAGTTGCATACGTGTTTTCCCTACCTGGGTTTGAATATGGGATATGGGGATATATTTTTTGAGTAGGGACGGGCTTTAGCCTGTCCCATGAATTTCAACGATTTTAAGGAAATAAGAATGGTACATCCTAAAGGACGTACCTACTTTATAAGGGGCCATGATAAGTAAGTTTTCATGTATCACCATGGCCTTTGCTGTCATCCTGATGACGGGATGCGTTTCAAACACAAATCTAACACAGGAGGTTGCGATGAAGGAGATCAAGCTGAAGGGGGCGCCGATCCACATTCCGGGGAACATCCCGGCAAAAGGCGGCAATGCACCGGATTTTGTGCTGACAAAGACGGACATGTCGGATGTGTCGCTGAAGGATTTCAAGGGCAGGAAGATCGTGCTGAACATCTTCCCGAGCATCGATACCGGCGTCTGCGCGATGTCGGTGAGGAAGTTCAATATGGAGGCGGCAAAGCTTGACAACACGGTCGTCCTTTGCGTATCCATGGACCTTCCTTTTGCCCACGCGCGCTTCTGTTCGGCCGAAGGCATAAAGGATGTCATATCCGTTTCAGACCTCAGGAAGAAGGATTTCGGGAAGAAATACGGAATAGAAATTGTTGACGGGCCCATCGCCGGGCTCCTTGCCAGGACAGTGATTGTCATTGACGAGAACGGCAAAGTGAAACATGTCGAACTTGTTCCGGAGATTGCGCAGGAACCGGATTATGCGGCCGCGATCGCTGCGCTGAAGAACTGATCGGCAGTCTTTTCATATAATATCAGTTATAATTTTCAAAATGAAACTTTAAGGGGGCAAGGAAATGAAATCGAAGAACGCGCTCGCAATAATCGTGTTGGCTCTGCTATCCACCGGACTTATGTCTGTATTGAGCGGATGCTGGACAGGATATTATGGAATTCCGGAAGGGACAAAGCAGGAGTTTGCGATTGGGCAGCTGCACTTGAAGGCCACAGGCGCTGGGATTGTAACGGCGTCCGAGCAGAAAACTACTTTCAGAATCAGATGCTCCATGTGCGGCTTCATAAATCCGGACATGACCGGTGACACTCCCAAGATGGGTGATACCTTTAAAATGATGTGGGCATGCCCGGAATGCGCACACATACAGATTATAAGGATCGAGTCCTCTTCGAATTGAAAAGGATAGGATGAACAAGCTGCAGAAGAGAGATTTGAAGCACATCTGGCATCCTTGCTCGCAGATGAAGGATTATGTGTCCTTTCCTCCCATTCCTGTAAAGGAGGCGAGGGGCCCTTATATCATCACGGCTGACGGACAGGAGATCATCGACGGAATCAGTTCCTGGTGGTGCAAGAGCCTCGGCCATTCGCATCCGCGCATAAGACAGGCTGTCCAGAGGCAGATCGGGAAGTTCGAGCACGTCATCATGGCGAACACCTGCAACGAGACGCTGGTGGAGCTTTCAGAAAGATTGTGCAGGTTGATGCCCGGTCTCGGCAAGGTCTTCTATGCCGACAACGGTTCCACCGTCGTCGAGATCGCCATGAAGATGAGCATCCAGTATCATGCGCAGTCCGGATCACCGAAGAGAACCAAGTTTCTTTCGCTGGAAAATGGTTATCATGGCGAGACGATGCTCACTCTCGCTGCCAGTGATTGCGAAATATATTCCAGGCCGTTCACGCCCCTGATGACATGGATCCCGAAGATATCGGATGTCCCATATCTGTCCGGACCTGATTCTTCTGAATGGCTGAAAATGGAAGATGCGCAATGGAAGAAGACTGAGAATATGCTTGATGACTGGTCCGGAAACATATCGGCGATCATCTTCGAACCGATAGTGCAGGGGGCTGGTGGAATGCTGATATACAGTCCTGATTTCCTCAGACGTCTGAGAAAGTGGACAAAGAAAAACAATGTCCATCTCATCGCTGACGAGATCATGACAGGATTCGGCCGTACCGGCAAGATGCTCGCATGCGAGCATGCCGGAATCGTTCCGGACTTCGTCTGCCTTTCAAAAGGATTGACGGCGGGCTGGGGGCCGATGTCGGCGGTGTTGTGCAGCAACAAAGTTTACAATGCTTTTTATTCTGATTATTCAAAGGGGGAATCTTTCCTGCACTCAAATACATATTCTGGCCATGCGATCTCCGCGGCAGCAGCCCTTGAAGCGATGAAGATTTATAAGGATGAGGAAATTATTGCGAAAGTCGCAAAACAGAGTTGCGAACTTCGCAGGCGCATGGAATGGGTGGCATCTGAAACCGGAGCGCTTGAAAATATACGCGGTGTCGGATATGTCGTTGCCGGAGATATCGTCAATCCTCGAACTGGAAAGCCTTTCCCGCCTGAAGCTCGAACAGGTTTCAAGTTCTACCAGAATGCCGTCAAGGATGGCGCTCTGCTGAGACCACTTGGTGACACGATCTGTTTTCTGCCGCCTCTGAACACGCCATCAGACGTCCTCGACGCTCTCGCCGAGATCGCCGTGAAGGCGCTGAAGAAAGTCGTCGGATAAAATAGATTTTTTCTTTTATGGAGCGCTGGCGTCCCGCCGGCAATTCTGTGACCCGTTTGATATTTAATTCCCTTCCTTGAATATTCCCAATTTCCATACTAACTTCTACAAATTCTATGAAGCAGGTTTTATTGATCAAAGGAGTTAGTATGAAATATTTAAAGTTGCTTTCCCTTGTCTGTCTGATGGCCGGCATCAGCAGTTTTTCCACGTCGAGGGCCTGTGCGCAGGAGATAAATAATTCCACGGAGATTGCTGATGCGGGCAAGGAGCTTCAGTTCGCCATGGTGTCCTGCAGATCGCTTGCCAGACTGACGGAATTTGCAAAGGAATATGGAATTACTCTGCCGCCGCTCATACAGACTGCGGCACTTGAAAAGATATTCCCTTTCCTTGGAGCTGGAAACATTGATGGCAGCAGGCCTTATGGAGCTGTTTACCTGGCAGGGGACAATATCAGCCAGAAGAATGCATGCGTCTTCTGCATACCTCTCCGCGATCCCGGGAAAAGCATGAACGTCTTCAGCAACCCAAACGGCGTGAAGGTTGAAGGGGTCAAAAACATGATGACCATCAACGGAATGCCATTCAGGCTGATCGGCAGCTACTTCGTTTTCGGCGGGACTCCTGAGTATGTTGCATTTCTACAGACGATCCCTTTCAGCGCCCATTATGCAAGTTCCGACGATGTCCTTGTCGAAATCTCGCTCGATTTTAAAAGCCTCAGGGCGCATGCTCCGTCTTCAATAGACAAGTTCGTGGACATGGTTGACAAGCAGAACAAGGTGCAGAATGTGGCAAGGGGTGCCGTAAATAATGCCAGGGAGGCAGGTCAAAAGGCCGCATATGACTGGATGAAAAGCTTCGGGAACACCGTGGATACCATGAAGATGAGGATCTCCAGCAATGATCAGGGGGTGCGCGCGGAGATCCTGTCACAGCCTGTAAAAGCAAAAGTCAAGGACATGAAGTTCAATGGAATACTGCCTCCCGTATCCTCCCCTGTGGCATTGCATATGAGCGGCTGTTCCGAGATAACCGGTGGCTTGCTTGACTGGATCTTCAAGCAGATCTCCGAATCAAAGGAACCCGCCTCCAATCCTGATCCGGAAAGCGTGAAATCCATGATGAAGGCATTTGCAGCCATTGTTGCAGGAGGTGATGCCGCCAGCATGGGGATCTCCGGCGATGAAGATGCAATGAGGATATTCATCGTGAATCAATACCAGGACAAGCCTGACCTTGCCGCGATGATCAGGGATTTCATGGCGAAGGCTGAAAAAGCCGCCCCGGCGATGAATGAGACATCCATTGCGACCCATAAGACAATTGACGGGAAAAACGGGACGATGCATCACGTCTCTCTGATTTCATCCAATGAGGCCGGAGCTTCCATCTATGCGATCCAGACCGGGAACAGGATTTTTGTTGTCGTCTCCGAAGTTCCGGATGATTCACTCCTGCCGTGGATTTCCAATGTGAAGGAAGGAGCACCTTTAAAGCCAGGCCTCAGTTTGTCAATGAATGTCGGCAGCCTGCTGGAGATGATGCAGAACTCTCCATCCTCCAAGCTGTCTATGCTATCAAAGGAGGAGATGGATTCGTTCAAAAGCGATTTTGCAGATGAGTCCAGGATGGAATGTGTCATAAAGGACGGCCAGTCCCATATCGGCATTGAGGTGCCAAGGAAGAGCCTTAAGGCCTTGCAGAAGCTGTTCGTCGTTCTGGGAACCCTCCCGGTGCCCAGGAAAAATTCTGAAGCAGCTCTTGATAAAATTGAGCGCCGTATCAAGGCGTATCCGGATTTGGCCCGGAACTATGTGATGCGGGCGGTGCTTATGCGTGAAAAGGAGGAGTACGGCAAGGCGATTGATTCATACAACATGGCGTTGAAGCTCAATGACAAAAATTTCCAGATCTTCTTCTCCCGCGCCGAAACATATTATTTCTTCGGTGAAACGGAAAAGGCGAAGGAGGACCTGCGCAAAGCGATAGAACTGGCTTTCGACAAGAACAAGATTTATCCGCTTATCCGTCTCTGGCACATTTCCGGAATGGCGGAAAACAAGAAGGAGCATGAAGACTTGTCCAGGCGTATCGCCGAATGGAAGTTCTCGCCAGAAGCCCCCTGGCCGGAACCGTGCTTCAAATTTATTTCAGGCGTGATTTCCGAGGATGAGTTAATGGAAAAGGCGAAGAAAGCCCCCAAGACCAGGGGATCGCTATGTGAAGCATATTGCCTGATCGGCGTCAAGTCGCTTTTGGACGGGAAGAGGGATGCAGCAAGCGACGCCTTCCAGGACTGTGTCAATCTCAATTATGAAGAGCAGCGCGAGCACAAGATTTCCAAGTTCGAACTGAAGAAGCTGGAAAAAACACAGCCAAATCAATAATCAGGCATCCTACGTATTCAGTAAACTATGTCGTCCGAAAAATCTTTGATCTTTCTTTAGGCTTTGCCTTGCAAAGTACTTTGTATCGGTGTAGGGTATGCCCAAGAAAGGGGAAAAGATGATCGCAAACCATATACATGACGCACTTGCGCAGGTCAGGAAAATGCAGGAACTCGTCCTCGCAAAAAGGAATTTCAGGGGATATTCCGGAACTGCAAGGGCGATCGGCGGAGTCATCGCCCTCTGCGGCGCTACATTCATCTATTTAATGCAGATCCCAAAAACTCCGGAATCCCATCTCATTGTCTGGGGAACGGTCCTTTGCCTGTCCCTTGCTGTCAACTATGGCGCCCTGATCTGGTGGTTCCTGCATGACCGGGAAGCCGCCAGGGATATAAACAAGCTTCTGCCTGCCATAGACGCGCTGCCAGCGCTGGCGGCAGGTGCCATCCTGACCTTCGCCCTCATCAGCCATCAGCACTACGATCTGCTATTCGGCGTATGGATGCTGCTTTACGGGCTTGTTCATGTATCCTACAGGATGTCGCTGCCGGGAGAGAACTACATTGTCGGCCTTTTCTACATATTGTGCGGAACTGTCTGTCTTTTCACTTTCAATGATTTCTATAACCCGTGGCCGATGGGCGTCGTCTTTTTTGCCGGTGAGATCGCCGGAGGATACGTGTTCAACAAGAACAAATAATATTTTTGCTGTAGAAAAATATAACGGTGAGGTGATTCTATGAATAAAAATAATCAACAGGATATGGAGCTTATCGAGAAGGTGTTCCATGAGCCTAACAGGCTTTCGATAATGTCCGTGCTCTGCGCAGCCGACAAGGGAATGACCTTCAATGAGATCAAGGAGGCATGTAATCTGACTGATGGAAACCTCAGCAGGCACCTCAAGGCACTGGAGGAGGCAGGAGTCATAAGAATAGACAAGAAGTTTGTCGACAACAAACCCAGGACTACGGTTGTGATATCGGCCTCAGGACTCGAAAGGTTCAACGAATACCTGACGGCGCTGGGCGAGATACTGGACAGGGCCAAGAAGGCGCTGAAGCCCGAGAAGGCACACGCTGCTGTCCTGCATGCAAGGACGGCCAGGGCGTAGATACTCTCAAAGGGAGCCTTGTTGGAGTTCACAGCTTTAGCGTGCGCATTTCTCTGGAGCTTGGATTTCTTATGACTTTGCCGTCTGGAATTTAAATCTTAAGCAATTGTGGATGTAGAGCCATGCTGGGAAATTGAAGACACGCTAAAGCTGTGAACTCCAACTTAAGCAATCAGCTCAAGAGCGGCAAGGTTGAAAATGGTTCATTTATGAAAGGAAAGCTGATGTATAAGATAGCTATAATATTATCTGTGTTTCTAGTATTCGACGGTGTGATTTTATGCATGTTGACTTTCGATAGCAATATTAAATTGGCATCAGCTGGGATAAGTCTCGATTGCAATGCAGCGCAATTTAGGAATGGAGAAAATAATAAAGCTGTGGATGATTTCAGGCATCAAATGCGGGAGGCAATAAATAGAGGTAGAAAAGGATATGAAGATATCGGTATTACTGGAGTGTGTTTTGCTGGTGCTGGAATATTAACTTTGATTATAACTGGAATTGTTTTTTTTACAACGAGAAGAAAATCGTTCCATTGCCAGACAGATAAAGGCAATCCAGTTTCACCGTCTTCCTAAACGTTTGAGCTTAGTATCGAAAAATGACTGATTGTTGCGGATTGGAATGTTTTTACGATGAGTCCTCTGCCTGAGGACGAATCTTTGGAGTGCGTGTAGCGAAGTGAAACGAAGATACCGCCTTTCTTCTGCGAAGCGATGCTTCGCAGGGAACAAGGCTGAATCTGTCGCTTCAGCACTCCAAGGTCAGTCCGGAGACTGACATAGAAGAGACAGAAACGGATTTATTACTGGGCTGGAATTTGAAACCAACGGAGAAATTAGATGGATATTGATTCGAAAAAAGGCTTTGCGGTAGAAAGTGCTTTGCGTGATAAAAGGATGCCGGGAGGCATTATCCAGGTGTGCATCGCTGCGGTGCTCCTCCTCGGATTGCCGATCATTGGCGCAGTATCGGTCGGAAGACCGCTTGACTACTATCTCGAGTTCCCACCGCTCACATCATATGTGAAACATGCCGGATTCTCATGGACAGCTTTTACACTTCTGACTGCATTCCTGGTTGCCGGCATTCTGCCATTCCTGTGGAAAATGCTTTCATCGGCAGTCATGAGCCCGTTTGCCGGACTCTTCTTCATCCGTCCATTCCCTTTCTGGGGATGGATCGCCGTCTCCTCCTGCGCAGTCTTCTGGACGCTTGCCTGGAACAGGTTCGAATGGTTCTCCTTCCTGCAGCCATACACATTCAGCCCGATATGGTTTTCCTTTATTGTCATTGTCAACGCACTGACATATGCAAGGTCCGGGAAATGCATGATGAAAGACAGGACATGCTATTTCATGATGCTGTTCCCTCTGAGTGCGCTATTCTGGTGGTTCTTTGAATATCTCAACAGGTTCGTCCAGAACTGGCACTACATCGGCGTGGAGAATTTTTCTTCGCTGGAATATGCGATATTCGCAACATTGTGCTTCTCCACGGTTCTTCCGGCGGTACTGGGCACTTATGAGCTGCTGGAGACTTTTTCAGATCCTTTTGCCTCGTTGAAAAGGTATGTCAAAACCAGCTTCATGAACAGGAAGTCCACGGCCTGGACTATTCTTGTACTTGCATGCCTGGGGCTTGCCGGGATCGGAAGATATCCGGACCTGCTCTTTCCGATCATCTGGCTTTCCCCATTCCTGATCATCACTTCGCTGCAGACTCTGCGAGGAGAAGAAAATATCTTTTCCAGAATTGCAGAAGGCAGATGGCGCAAAATCGTCCTGCTCGCACTTTCCGCGCTGATCTGCGGATTTTTCTGGGAGATGTGGAATTATTACAGTCTCCCTAAATGGGCTTACTCGGTACCTTTCGTCGATCGCTTCAGGATCTTTGAAATGCCATTGCTCGGATATGCCGGATACCTGCCTTTCGGCATTGAGTGCGCAGTGATAGGCGGATTGCTTATGGATTTCATGGTATCGTCAAAAGGATTCAAAACGGTAAGCCGGACTTCTCCTGAAGACGGCTGATATGAAGAAACGGAGGCCAACATGTGGATCAAGCTGATATCACCGATGACGACAGCGAGGCCGATGGATTCGATCTGGAAGACGCGGATGGCGCCGCCGCTGTCCTTGCTTGTCCTGGGAAGCCTGACACCTCCCAGGCACAAGGTTGGGCTTGAGGATGGAAACATTCAAAAGATCAAGTTGAACGACAGTCCGGACCTGGTCGGGATTACCGTAAAAGTTGATACTGCGCCCAGTGCTTTTGAGATCGCCGACAGGTACCGTACGCGGGGAATCCGGGTAGTCATGGGAGGCATCCATGCGACATCGTGTCCTGAAGACTGCGCCAAACATGCCGATTCCGTGGTGATCGGCGATGCCGAAGAGAACTGGCCGTTGCTTGTTGAGGATGCAGAGAAGCAGTCATTGAAACCGGTATACAGGAACTCAGTAACAGTTGATCCTGCCAAGATTCCGATTCCCAGATGGGAGATGCTGAACCATGGCAGATATCTTTTCACGAACACCCTTACCATCGGCAGGGGGTGTCCGTGGCGCTGTGACTTCTGCTACAACAGCTCTTCAAACATAGATTCCAGCTACAGGATGAAATCTATTCCGCAGATAATCGATGAGATATGTTCCCTTGGCACGGACCATGTGATGTTCATAGACGACAACTTCATCGGAAGTCCGGAATTCGTGAGGAAGCTGCTGCCCGAATTCAAGAGGCTTGGCATTACATGGCAGACCGCCGTTTCAACCAACATCGGATTGTACGACGATATCCTCGACATGATGGCGGAAGCCGGATGCAAGAGCCTGTTCATAGGATTTGAGAGCGTAAACCAGAAGAATCTCATGGACTGCAGGAAGACGCAGAACAGGATACAGGGATACGATTCCACAATAGCCAAAATCCATGCACGGGGTATGATGGTGAACGCTAGCCTGGTGTTTGGATTCGATGGCGATGACGTCTCGGTCTTTCCAGCTACCTTTGAATGGCTGGTGAGGAACCGGATTGCGACAATGACGGCCCACATCCTTACGCCGTATCCTGGCACGGTGTTCTACAGGAAGCTGGAGACGGAAGGAAGGATAATCGACAGGGAACTGAGACACTACAATACTGCACATGCGGTCTTCATGCCCGCGAAGATGTCGCCAAGGGAGCTTGTGACCGGCTATCTGAAGATCTATGACGACTTCTATTCATGGCTTAACATTCTGCGGCGCCTGCCGGTCTCTGACAGCCAGGTCATGGCGTACCTCCAATTCAATCTGCTCTATAGGAAGTTTGGGAAGCAGACATCGATGCTGGGAAGGATTTTCGGGATGCGCCGTCTTGCGGAATTCGCACGCCGTACATCGTATCCGAAATGGAGGAGGATGGAGAATGCCGGCCAATGCAATATGTTCATGAATGGGGAAACAGCCCTTACGGGCTTAACTACAAACAGATGAATCATGTGTCCGTTCGTAGTTAATGCCATGAGGCATGTTCTTGTAAGTAGGTACGTGCTTTAGCATGTACCATCTTAAGATTCAAGAATGGGACAGGCTAAAGCCCGTCCCTACTTTAAGATAGGATTTAGATAGCAATGAAACTTCCAGTTCGCAAATTATGCAGGGGAATTCCTGAGGAGCTTGCAGGATTGATGAGGAAGCCGGGAAATGGTTTCCTTTTCTCATGCCTGGCGATCGCTGTCATATGCAGTTCGCTCTATGGCATGAGCGTGGGGATATGGAGATCTCCGCTCCAGAGCGTGTATGTGGCGATGAAGTTTCCGATGCTCATCCTGTTTGTCACTGCTGGCAATGCCATGATAAACGGCATGTTTGCAAAGATACTGGGGGCCAGGATGACGTTCAGGGAATCTTTGATGTCTGTCCTGATGTCTTTTACGATCGCATCCATAATACTGGCGTCCTTTGCCCCGCTCATGCTCTGCCTGGTATGGAACAGTCCTGCAGTTTCAGATCCGAATTCAGCTATGGCCCACCAGGGGATTTTGCTGTTCAACGTATTTTCAATAGCCTTTGCGGGCGTAGTCTCGAATCTGCATCTATACAAGCTTGTGCTGCATTTCACGGGAACGGCTGAGGTTTCCAGACGGATTATCTTCTCATGGCTTGCCGTGAACCTGCTGCTGGGCTCGCAGCTTTCCTGGATCATGAGGCCTTTCATAGGCGGACCTGGTGGAGCTGTCGAGTTTTTGAGGGAGAAAGCTTTTGACGGCAATTTCTTCGAGGCCGTGTTTCAGTCGGCGAAAAACCTGTTCTTTTAATATCAATAAGCAAGGAGGTGGCTATGAATGAAGAGAAAATCAATTTGAATTTAACGGAGAGCCCCGAAGGCACGACAGGAACCGGCTATGAAGATGCGAACAGGATCTCATGGCTTACCGAAAATCTCCTCAAGGATCCGCTCAAGGTCATATCCGGCTTCGGACGATTGCCGATGGCCAGGCTTCTGCTCAACATCATCCTGATAAACATTGTCTGCCTGGTTGGATACGGCGTTATCGTCGGGAGCTTTTCCGGAGGGATCCAATGGTACATGGCGCCTGTAAAGATAATAGCCGGGCTGATGCTGGCGGTTTTGTTCTGCTACCCAAGCTTCTACATTTTCTCCTGCCTGTCAGGGATAGATGTCAAGCCCGGAACTGCAATGCTTGTCCTACTCGCCGCTGTTTCGGTGTTTTCAATCCTGATCGTGGGATTCGCCCCGATAGCCTGGGTCTTTTCCCAATCGACGAATACAGTGTTCTTCATCGGTTTCTTCCATCTTCTCTTCTGGGGTACAAGCACGCTTTTCGGGATGCGGGTGCTGCTCAAGGCGGCATCTTCGCTTAAATGCAAGAACACTTTTTATCCGCTCTTCTGGATTCTGATTTTCATGATAACATCACTGCAGATGATGACGGCGCTCCGTCCGATAGTTGGTACGGCGGAGACGGTATTGCCGAAGGAAAAGATGTTTTTCATGGCGCATTGGAGTAAGTTGTTCTCAGAGACGGTTGATACTCCAAAGAGGTGATGGATGACTGTGAAAAACAAGATAACATTGAAATCTGCTCAGCGGCTGGCGTGCTTGTCGCTCTTGTTTATCCTGGGCGCTTATCTTGTCCCGCACAACTGGTGCGCGCGCGAGGCCGGGGCGGTATTCAAGGACGAGGAGGGGATTCAGGAACGGATGGCCCGTCAGGCAGTGAAGATGCTGTCTTTGGAGCTGGGCAGGGCAAATTTCAAGACCGGCTCAGAGCTCTTCAATGGTGAATGGCTCTTCGGCACCTATATGATGTCGGGCATGGGATTTGGGCAGATGGCGGTCCTTCATCCGGACAAGGCCGATGAATATCTTCCGCATATGGAGAATTGCATCAGGAAGATACTCGAGCCTCAGGTAAGGGAGTTCGATACTCATTCATGGGGCAACGATCCGATAGAATCGCTGGATACCGACTTCGACCATGCCGCTTTTCTCGGATACTACAATCTTCTGCTGAGCTTACACAGGCTTTTGAAAAAGGACTCGGAATTCAGCGCGCTCAATGACAGGATCACGGCAGCGCTTGCGAGAAGGCTTGAGAAGTCTTCAGTTTTATTGCTGCAGACGTATCCGAATGAGATGTATCCGGTGGACAACTGCGCGGTATTTGGATCCATAGGGCTTTATGACATGGCTACGGGCGGCGATCATTCTGCGCTTCTCGCCAGATGCATGGAGAAGTTGAAAAAAGATTATACTGATCCGAGGAGCGGACTTCTTTACCAATGCATTGATGGCTTTACAGGGAAGATGCTGGATGCTCCGAGAGGTTCAGGTACTTGCCTGGGACTCTACTTCCTCTCCTTCAGCGAGCCATCCATCTCGCGTTCCCTATACGATTCTGCAAAACGTGAGCTGAAAGGAGGAGTGCTGGGATTCGGGGGCATGAAGGAATATCCGGCATCTGCAGAAGGCGGATTTGGAGATATTGATTCAGGTCCTGTTATTTTCGGGTATGGCGTGTCTCCCACCGGTTTCATGATCGCAGGTACAAGAATTCATGATGACTACGCCCTCTTCAGGAAGCTGTACGCGACCGCGTATCTATGCGGAGCGCCCTGCGATTCCGGAGGCAGTCGGCTTTTTGTAACTGGAGGGCATATCGGAAACGCAATCATGTTTGCAGTAATGACAGCTCCATCCGAATGGAAATTTAATGATTTCTGCATGAGGAGAAAAAAATGAGCATCAAAAAGAAAATCATTAGAAGTCTCGTGACCGTCCTAGTGGCGTTAACGGCCTATTTCATCCTGTTCAATCAGATGGCTGCAAACGACATTGTATCGACACTCCTGACGGCAGGAAATCGGGCGTCCGTGCTGGAACTTGTACTTTCCCTTGTCTTTATTGCGCTGCGCTTTTTCATCATAGTTCTTCTGCCGGGAATCGTTCTGGCTGTGGCAGGTTCGCTTGTTATGGAATATATTACTTTCAAATTAAAAGTTCGTGATAAGTTACAAGGTTGAATTTATGAGCATTATAGATAGAAAAGCTGCAGTTGCAAGAATTTTGAAAATCATGAGGATGAATGCCAGATTTGCTGTTGATCCAAAGACAGCTGACAAGATAGCCAATGAAGCTAAGCACAAGTCTAGAAGACGTAAATGAACCTTCCGGTCGAGAAAATACTGCCCCAGCTCAGGGAGGCGCTTGCCAAAGGTGCGTCCGTGATCCTCAAGGCGCCGCCTGGCGCCGGGAAAACTACTCTTGTTCCGACAGCTCTCCTTGACGAACCATGGCTCAAGGACAGGAAGATAATCATGCTCGAGCCCCGCCGTCTCGCCGCCCGTTCCGCCGCATACAGGATGTCCGACAATCTCGGAGAAGCAGTCGGAAGAACTGTTGGCTATAGGACCCGCACCGACAGCAAAGTTTCACGTGACACAAGGATAGAAGTTGTAACCGAAGGGATTTTCACGCGTCAGATCCTGGGCAATCCCGAGCTGGAGAATATCGGACTTGTGATTTTCGATGAGTTCCATGAGCGGAACATCCACACAGACCTCGGACTCGCATTCGCATTGGATGTGCAGGCGAACCTGCGCGAAGATCTCAAGATACTCATAATGTCCGCAACGCTTGATCCGGAAAAGATCGCTGTGCTTTTCGACAAACCTGCCATTGTCTCCTGCGAAGGATTTATTTTTGAGATCAAAAATAAATATTTAATGAAATCCTCCATCAGGGAGAGGATGGAGGATTTCATGGCAAGGGCCGTAGGGAAGGCCCTTGAAGAAGAAACAGGAAGTATCCTATGTTTCCTGCCTGGCGTCGGTGAAATACGGAGAGTCGAGGAAAGGATAAGGGCGCAGGGAATTCCTGATGATGTCATGATATGCCCGCTATATGGCGACTTGGACAAGAAGGCGCAGGACGATGCGATTAGACCTGCACCGGATGGGTTGAGGAAGATTGTTCTTGCAACTAACATCGCGGAAAGCAGCATTACCATTGACGGTGTGACCGTAGTAATTGATTCCGGACTTTCGCGGAAATCCATATTTGATCCTCGGACCGGAATGTCGCATCTTGACACTGTTAGAGTGAGCCGTGCATCGGCCGATCAAAGGCGTGGCCGTGCGGGAAGGACAGGTCCCGGAAAGTGCTATAGGCTGTGGGCTGAGAATGAAACTTCGATGATGCCGGAATATGACGTTCCGGAGATTCTGGAATCGGATCTTGCGAACCTCGCACTTTCCCTGGCGGAATGGGGAGGGACGCAGTCGGTTTCATATTTGAAGTGGCTTGATGCGCCTCCAGCTGCGAAGTTCGCACAGTCAGTCGAACTTCTGAAGGAACTCGGGGCTGTCGATGAAAAAGGAAAGATAACTGCGCACGGTAAAAAGATGCTTGCCGCCGGAACCCATCCACGCCTTGCGAACATGATCATCCGAAGCGCGCATCTCGGACTCGGAAGCCTTGCCTGCAACATAGCCGCGATGCTTGAGGAACGGGATCTTATAAAGTTCAGGATGGGAAGCAGGGATTCGGATTTGAGGCTGAGGCTGGACGAGTTGAAGAAGACTTCGGGAACGCACCATATCGATGATTCCGTCAGATGGCGGATAAAGACTTTTTCTGAAGAGTTCAGAAGGAGAATGGGAATAACATTCAAGGAATGCGATTCCGCGATGGCGGGAGTCGTCCTGGGTTTTGCATATCCCGACAGAATCGCGAAACGCAGGGAAGGGGAGGCTCCGATCTATCTCCTGTCCTGCGGCAGGGCTGCGAAGTTCGCAAACCACGAACCGATCTCCAAGGAGGAATTCCTGACGATCGCAGAACTGGATGACAAGGACAAGGATGCGAAGGTTTTGCTTGCGGCCCCACTGAAGCTGAAGGACATTGAGCATTATTTCGGTTCAAATATCAGGAAGATTGAAAGTGTCGAATGGAATGACCGTGACGGTTCTGTCGATGCACGCGGCAGAAGGATGTTCGGCGAAATTATTCTTGAGGAATTTCCAATTAGGAATCCCGATAAAAATAAAATTGCGGAGGCAATTTTATTTGGGATAAGAAAAAGAGGATTGGGGATGCTCCCATGGGACAATGAAGCTGAAAACCTGAGGCGGAGAATTGCACTTGTCGGAAGGAGCGACAATAAGAATGATTGGCCGGATATGTCCGATGAAGCGCTCCTCGAGAGCCTCGAGGAATGGCTGCTTCCTTTTCTTGGAGGCATAAGGCGCGCGTCAGATTTCGGCAGAATCAGCTTGTGCGAGGCATTGAAATCTCAACTCGACTGGAAACAGAAGGAGCTTCTCGACAAGCTTGCGCCGACGCATCTGAAGGTTCCCAGCGGATCGATGATCCGTCTTGACTACAGGGAGGGTGATACGCCTGTGCTTTCCGTGAGGGTACAGGAATTGTTTGGTGCAAGAGCGCATCCCTGCGTGGGTGGCGGGAAGATACCCGTGCTCATAAAGATACTTTCGCCATCGATGCGTCCTGTGCAGACCACTTCCGACCTGCCGGGCTTCTGGTCGAGTTCCTACCAGTTCGTGAAGAAGGATCTGAAAGGACGCTATCCGAAGCACTACTGGCCTGAAAACCCCATGGAAGTCGCCCCGACACGCGGGCTGAAGCCGAGAAAATAAACGCAGGAATTATTATGTCGCCGCCCTGCGGGGGCTTTGTATCATTTTTCCATTTGATTTCCCAGGGCTCATGCCCTGGGCTGCAATATTTCACCCTCTGCGAGGGCTTAAGATAAACTTCCCTGTTTGAAGTTGCTTCAAGAGCCTCCGCAGGATGGCGGAATAATATAGCCCCATGCGAAAGCGTGGGGAGCATAAGATAAATAGGAACAAAGCCCCTGCAGGGCGGCGACATAGACAAAGGCCTATTGCTTCTTCTTATACACCTTCACGTAATCGACTTGGAAGTAGTCGGGGTAGGTGGCCTTGGAAGGATCGCCGGCCCAGTACTCGTTGATGGCCCATTTTTCAGTCGATATTTCCGCTGTCACTTTCACGTAGGCCGGTACTTTTGATACGCCTCCCGCGTCGCTGCGCCAGCTTTCCTTGCCGTCAATGAAGAAGATGTATTCCTTTTCATTCCATTCGAGGGAGAACACGTGGTATCCTTCATCTATGCCCGGAACTGTCACCTTGTTGCCTTTTGACTTGTGATCCTTGCCATAACCGTCCCAGTGGAGGGCATGGTTGATCTTGATTGATTTGCCGAAGCCTTCGAAAATGTCTATTTCTGTGCCGTCTTCTCCGGCATTGCCGACTTTTCCGACACCGTTGGACATGAGCCAGAAGGCGACCCACCAGCCGGTCTGCTCGGGAAGCTTGCAGCATATCTCGAATTTTCCGAACTTCTGCTCGAATTTCCCCCTTGACCTGATTGCGCCTGTGGAATAGTCGAACGGATCATTGTCCTTGTTCCTGTTCTCAATCTTCCTGCAGCGCAGGACAAGTTCGCCCTTGCCGTCGAGATAGGAGTCCTCCCTGAGCCACCAGCCGTCGGGACCGTCAGGATTCTGTTTCCTGTTGTATTCCATGATCTCCCATTTGGAGGTGTCGATCTTCTCACCGTTGAAATCGTCGCTCCAGACGAGTTCCCAGGAGTCGTCCGGGGAAGTTTTAGAGGTGTCGGGTGTCTGGAGGGATGAGCAGGAGGAAAGGACGAAAAGGACACTAAGGACAAAAAGCACATGATATGGTCTCATGAAAACTCCTGATTTTATAAATATTTCAGCTCCTGAAATATTTATTGGCGTCTTTTTCGGTGTTGATCTCGCCGATACCGCTTCTGCCTTCCCATTCCTCGTCATGGACGATTTCCTGTCCGGGGGCGAGGTTGTAAAGGGGGCTGAGTGTTTCTACTTCGAGCATGAACTCGCAGGTGTATGACTCGATGCTGCATCCGTTGTCGGGATATTCGGCATCGGTCAGATGGGTGAATCGCTTTATAAGAGCACAACCCTTGTTTGCATACGCCATCCAGCCGTTTTCGCAGTTCAAACCGATCTTGGAAGGATATTTATGGCCCCTCTGCTGGCGGAAGAGGATGTATTTGTCTCCGAATGTAAGGCGTCCGTCGGCCATGTTCGTGTAGGGCCATACAGTCAGATAACGGTTGGGGAGAAGCGCATTCATGTCGCCCTGGGGAACTGGAATGACTGCAACGCCGCCGGCATCCATGACGGTAAGAGCCCATGCGGCAATTTCAATTTCCCATGGATTTTCATTCCTGATGGTGTGTCTGATGCGGAACTTATTGTTTCCAAGGGGCTTTATTGCGAATCCCTTGTAGATGCCTGTTGATTTTTCGACTCCGCCGGTGAAAAGGATGCCATCCTTGGTGCTCTTCACTGCTATAGGAGAGTTGTCAGGGGAGTAGCTCCTTGGTTTTGCCTCAGGAGCGTGCCAGAGGCGGTGTCCGCCGTAGATCTTCCAATCCCTGCCGCCTTTCTTGCCGGCCATGGCGGGAACTACGCACATCATGTTTTCGCCTTTGCCGACAAACGCCCCGATGATCCTCGGTCCGACTTCGGTTGTAACGACGATGCGGAATTTTCCGCTCTGGAGTTCGACGCAGTTCTTCCAGCCCATGAAACTGATCTTTTTCATTTTATTTCCTTTCAAAAATATTTTAACCACAGAACACACAGAATACACAGAAATAAATTATAATCAATTAATTTCGTATTCATTCCTTTTCTGTGTCATCTGTGTGTTCTGTGGTCATATCTTGTTTTTCACCCGGATAAATTGCCACAACACATTCGCCTTTCCAGTTCCGGCCCGAAGTTTTCTGTACAAGTTCTTCGGCGGTTCCGCGGAGGATTTCCTCGTGGAGCTTTGTCGCCTCCCTTATGACTGCGACTTTCGCATCTTTGCCGATCACTTCAGCTATCTCCTTGAGAAGCTTCTCCATTCTGAAAGGAGATTCGAAGACAAAGACAGTCTTGTCCTCTTCGGCTATTTCCAGCAGGGCCTTGTGGCGTCTGCCCTGTTTTACCGGCAGGAAGCCAAGGAAGCTGAATTTATCTACAGGAAGGCCTGAAGCCACGACCGCAAAAGTCAAGGAGGAAACACCGGGGATGATTTGGGGTTCGATACCGCTTTTGAGGGCTTCCCTGACCAGCAGGAATCCCGGATCGGATATGCAAGGAGTGCCGGCATCGGAGACAAACGCGACTTTCTGTCCTGAAAGCGCGGATTCTATGAGGGAGAAGACAGACTTGTGCTCGTTGTATATGTGGCAGCTTACGAGCTTCTTATGGAGATTGTGGACGGTAAGGAGATTTGAAGTCCTTCTCGTATCTTCCGCTGCGACGATATCGGCCTGGGCAAGGGCTTCAAGCGCCCTTGCGGTGATGTCCTTCAGGTTCCCGATCGGCGTGGAAATGATTGAAATTGTTCCTGGCGATGTGTTCGGGGAATCAATCATAAGTAAATTTTTTCCTGGAAAAAAATATTATTTTGAAAAAAACAACTTACTTTATTACATATGGACAGGCAAAACAAATTGGATATTGATGATTCTTCGATGCGGCTTGACAGTTTTCTGGGCAAGGCGGGCGTGGCGTCACGGCGCAGTTCTGCGGATATCATAAGATCCGGCAGGGTGGAGGTGAATGGCAACAAGGTCACAGAGCCAGGAACCAGGATAAAGGATGCAGACAAGGTTGAAGTTGATTCAAGGGAAGTCTCGCTTCAGAAGAAATACTATGTGATGTTGAACAAGCCGGTGGGTTATTATTCAACCGCCTCGGATCCGCATGCCGACAAGCTGGTCATTGATCTGGTACAGATTCCAGGTGTCAGGCTCTACACGGCAGGGAGGCTTGACAAGGACAGCGAGGGTTTGATAATTCTTACGAATGATGGTGACTATGCAGCCAGGCTCACCCATCCCAGGCACGGGATCCTCAAGAGGTATGAAGTTACAACGGACAAGACGCTGTGCAGTGCTGATATTCAGAAGATGAAACAGGGCATAATCAGCGAAGGCGAAGAGATCAGGGCGAAGGATATAAGGCTCATATCAGGATTTTGCTACCAGTTTATCATGGGGGAGGGGCGGAAGAGGGAAGTAAGACGCCTTGTCAGGTACGCAGGGGCAAAAATAAACCGCCTAAAGCGTATCGCCGTAGGCGGTTTGAATATTGGCCCGCTCCCTTCAGGCAAATGGCGCTTTCTTGATGAAAACGACATCAAATTGAGCCTGAAGCAAGGTGTCTGTTAAGCTTTCTTTGCCCAGTATTCGTTCTTCTTCTGTTCAAGAAGGAGCCCAATCTGGTCCTCATCGATAGGATAATAGCCCTTTTCCTTGATGGAACCGAGGAGCCCAAGCCATCCTTCGTGATCCCACTGGCCCTTGCTTCTTTTCACAAAGTTAGCAAGGATGCCTGTCTTTGCGAGTTTTTTGAGATTGTCTTCTTTCTGACCCATTGTTGCTCTCCCTTATTTAAATTAATGGTGATTTTTTAACCGTTTAAGGCGGAATTACTGTACATGTATGTCCGATTTATTCAAGGAGAAAAAGATAAAAAATATCAGTTGCACTTGATGGCGGTTGCGTTATTCCCTGGTTCCTGATGAGTTGATGGGGCTGTCAAGTTTTATGTTTGGATTCAAGCCATCTTTCTGCGTCGATAGCCGCCTTGCAGCCCATTCCTGCAGCGGTAATCGCCTGCCGATATACGTGGTCTGCGCAGTCCCCGGCGGCAAAAACGCCTTCTACGCTTGTATGACTGCTCTGGTTTTTGAGCAGTATGTATCCGACATCGTCCATGTCCAGAAGTCCTTTGAATATCTCCGTGTTCGGCTTGTGTCCGAGAGCTGCAAAATATCCCTTGCATTCAATCCTCTTCTTTTCCCCGGACTTGAGATTCCTGACGACGATGCCGTCTACTTCATTCTGTCCTGTTATCTCCTCGACAACGCTGTCCCATTCAAAAGCTATCTTGGGATTCTGAAGTGCGCGGTCGGCCATTATTTTCGAGGCCCTTAACTGGTTCCTCCTATGTATGACAGTGACCTTTGACGCGAAACGGGTAAGGAAGATCGCCTCTTCCATGGCCGTATCGCCACCGCCAATCACAGCTACGGGGAGGTTCCTATAAAACGCCCCATCGCAGGTCGCGCAGGCTGAAACGCCTTTCGCCATGAGCCTTTGCTCGGACTCAAGTCCAAGCCATATCGGAGAGGCTCCTGTCGCGATAATCAGTGCGAGTGCCTGGATCTTCTCTCCACCTGCAAGTGAAACTTCATGGGGGCCGGTTCCGGAAAATACAACTGAGACTACATTGTCATAGAGTACTTTAGTTCCAAACCGTTCAGACTGTTTTTGAAAAGCGGTCATAAGGTCAAAACCGCCGACAGGCTCCACAAACCCGGGATAATTTTCAATGTCACTGGTCTGCGTGAGCTGGCCTCCTGGTACAATTCCCGCGATTACGACGGGCTTGAGAAGAGCTCTGGCCGAATATATTGCCGCAGTCAGTCCTGCCGGACCGCTGCCGATTATGAGCATGTTTTCTTTTTTCATGCGCTAAATATAGCTCATAAAACTCCACCCGCATTCAAATGCAGGTAAAGTTTTATAATTATTCTATCTTGAGATCGCCGCCTTCCTTCTTTGCAGGAGCCGCTCCAGCGCCATCATCGGAGCTGGTGACCTTGAATGTCGGCAGATAGCGGTAGTAGACCTCGAGCATGAGAGTGCAAAGACATGTCGAGTAAATATAGACATCGAGGGGTGATTTGCCCTTGATATGTCCTTCCGAACCTTCATTTTTCTTATCGCCGTACTTTTCACTAGGAGAAGACCAGTGTCCGTCGGATTCCTGTTCTTTCATGAGGGCCTTCTGGAATTCCTTGTTCCAGGCATCCCAGTTGCCGCCTGTGCCGGAATATCCTTGGAAGATGGCCTGGGTTTGATAGTACCATTGGTAAAGAGGGAACCAAGTGGGTGCGGCTTCCTTCCAATCGCATTTCATGAATTTTCCACCCTGGGCTGTTTCGAGCCATCTTAAACCATCCTGGGCTTCCTTTGATTTTCCTTCTCCGAAAAGCTGGAGACAGAGGGTGCCGACAGCTGCCATGGTCGGAGTTGAGTTCTTTCCGCCAGCGGCCGAACCGGTATAAGAAAATCCTCCACCGGAAACATAGTTTGTCTTTTTCAATCCCGTGTTCTTGCCGACTTCAATTGCGGTCTCAAGCCCCTTGACCGTGCATCCTGCCGCAAAAGCGGCCTTCAGCGCCTGGTAGTTCCAGCCGGCCACGGAAAGATCGCTTCGCGGTGCACCATTGCTCTCCTTGTCGGGATCGTTCTTGTAATCATAGTTGTAGCTGCCAAGGGAATTCTGTCCGGTGACGACTCTTGTAATAGTCTTGTTCATCGCCTCTTCGATCATCGGAATCTTCGTAAGGGCGAAAGCTTCGGAAAGAGCATATGCCACCATTGAATGCCCATATCCCCTGGCGCCGTTCCTGATAAGCCCGTTTCCATCCGAATTGTTTGCAAATTCAATTAGCTTCCTTATCGCCTTGAGGACGCACGTGCCGTATTCCTGTGAGCTCGGGGTCTCGCCATGTGCAAGAAATGCGAGTGTCGCAAGTGCAGTCAATGCGGGAGATTTGTCTGCTGCCTCACCCCAGGAGCCGTCGGCGTTCTGATGATCCCTGAGCCAGTTCAATCCCTTTGTCGTGGTTCTTTCTAACGAAGACGAAGATGCACCACCCCTGTTGTATTTCCCAATGGCGTTTCGCCTGCCTGCGGTGCCCCTGCCAGCCATCAGGCCGGGCATTATCAGAGACGAACTCGACGGAGCAACCATAAGCACGTTCGGCAGCTGCACGGAGGGTCCGTCGATGACATCCCCGCCGATCTGCCCGGTGGCCACGCTGCTCTCAACAGTGACATTCACATCGGTTGACACCGAATTCGTCGTAGGCCGCTCAACATCTATGTTCTGATCGACGTTCTGCGGAGGTTCTTCCGGAGGGGGAGGGGGTTCGGGAAGTTTGTCAAGCTCCTTGGTGTCTATCTCCATCACCGTCACCTGCACTTCGCGGACTTCGGGCTTGTCGTTGTAGACCATCAGCGAACAGAGCAATGATATGATTACGATGTGGCCTATGAATGAAAGAACGGGACCGGTCAGATGCGCCTTGATATCCTCGAAGGTTATCTTCTGCGCAGCCATGATCTCCTCATAGCTCGGTGCGTTTATCACCTGCTGATCCTGCGGTGCCTGTTCCATCATCTGCTGTTCTTCGGGCTGCTGCTCGTATTCCTGGTTCATAGTAAACCCCTTCGATAATTTTTATATTTGTTCAAATTCTACCATTGAAAACATGAAATGTCAAGTAAAATTATGAATATTAATAAATATAATCAACATATGCTAAAATAAAACAGTATGTATGGCGTAATTCAGCCTCAGTGGAACAGGCGCTTCGTTGATTTTTAATTTATAGGAGGTAATTTTTAAGGAAGGTCTATATTCGAAGTTGCTTTCGATTATAGGAACTGCAGAGGCAACGAACATCGAATGGTCAATTATGGAAAACATCAGGCAAAAAAAAACTGACACTCCAAAGGCTGAGATAAAAAAAATAAAATGTCCCTATTGCAAGGCGATTGAGGACTGGTGCGGCGGCAGTAAATGTCCATCATGCGGCAAATACGCGTTGAAACCCGGATTTTTCGTGAGGAAAGATTTCATAAGGCATGAACGGAAACCGAGAACTGTCATCATGCCATGGCTTTTAAGCGGGACCATGTGGAACTATGCGGCCTTCATGGGGAAGATGCCGCGATGGGTGATATATCTCGGAGGCTTCTGCATCGTCGGTGCTTTTTTACTGGCTCCCCACCTCTCAAGCGAGTCTCCTGAAGCATTGGCGGCCGCGAAATACAACCTCAATGTCCTCGGGATTGCCTTGGATCTGTTCAAAAAAGACTGCGGGAGATATCCGACTACGGCAGAAGGGCTTTCAGCACTTGTGAAGGATCCGCAAATCAAGGGGTGGAAGGGGCCGTATATTGAAAAGCTCAAGAACGATCCGTGGAAACATCAATTCATGTATTCTTTGGTTGGAGAAAACGTATTCCTGTATTCTACCGGACTCGATGGGATTGATGGCAGCAAGGATGACGTATTCAATACATCCGTTTCACCTGCCAGTGCGAATCCGCTCAATGAAGATGATGAAGCTGTAGTAACAGTAACTGTTGGAAAGTAAATATTCGCTGAAGCAGGTACTTCAGTGAATATTTACATCAGGCTGACGACGGAAAGTTTTGTCAGTTTGGCTTTCGCGCAGAGGTCCAGTGCATCGATAAGACGGCTATGAAGTGATTTCTGCATGCAGGCGACGATCACATTCTGATCCGGATTCAGCTCGCCAGCCTTGCAGAGCATCATGTCGAGATCTTCTATTCTTATTACCCTGTCGTTCAGCGCGAAAGGCTGCTTTTCGTCGGCCAGGATTGTAATTGTCAGAACATTCAGTGCTTTTGCAGGAGCCCTGGAATCCGGGGCGGGGCGCGACACGTCCATGAGTGCCATGACATCCACAGGTTTCATGGTCATCAGGAAGAATGAAAGCAGCTGGAACGCGATGTCGATCATCGCTGTCAGGTTCAGTTCGCCTGCTACGAGGTGCGTTCTTTTGGATTTTCTTGCCATTTGCTACTTCCCTTTTTCCTTGCCCTTACTTCCACTTTCTTTGAGGACGGCGAATTTGATCTTGTAGATGCCAGATGCGGTGACGGCATTCATTGTGGTCTGGACGGCAGAATGCTGGGCATTTCCATCAGCCCTGATCACGATCGGGACATCGACTCCGTATTCAGAGACGGCCTTTCTGACTATTGAAGTAAGAATTGAAGGCGTGAGAGAGGACTTGGCTATATATATATTCCCCTTTTCATCGAGATCGATCTTTATCTCCCTGGGATCTTTGGGTTTATCGCTGATAGATTGTCCGTGCGGGGCAATGGCGAGTTTTATTCTCTGATCAACCGTATTCTGCATATTGGTTGTGACGACAAAGAAAATGATGAGCTGGAATACCACGTCGATCATCGCGGTCAGGTTTCCAGACATCGGTGCTTCTTCTTTAGCTGCGCGCATAATGCAGTCTCCTAAGTCGTTTATCAGCCTTCAGGTGAATCTTCTACGACTTCAGCGTTCCTGAGTGACTTGGTTATGTCGAGAGTGAGAGCCTCCATTCCAAGAACGAGCCTGGTGGTACGGTTCTTGAAGAAGTAGAACAGGATTGATGCGGGAACAGAAACACCCAGTCCGACGGCTGTCGCCCACAGACCGTGGGAGATGTTGATGGCGAGCATGGACTGCTGGGCTGCGCCGGCTTCCTGCGTACCAAGGTTGAAGAAAGCGTAGATCATTCCTTGGACTGTACCGATCAGCCCCAGCATGGGGGTGATATTGGAAATAACGCTGAGGTAAGAGACTCGGGCGAGGAGGGTTTCACTTTCGATGTCGGACGCGACGGAAACAGCATCCTGCACGACTTCAAAACCTTCCTGCACGTTTGTGAATCCGGCCTTGAGGATTCTTCCGAGCGGTGCGCCGGAATTGTCGCAGGACTGTATCGCCATTGCAAGATCTCCCTGGGAGATGGCGTTGTTGACTTCGGCAACCAGAGATTTTGGAGCAATCTTATCTTCTCTTATATTGATAAAGGAGTCGATGATGAGCGCGAAGCAGACGATGGATGAACCGAAGAGTGTTATCCATATGAGCAAACCGAACATTCCTGAACGGAATACGATCGATGTGAAGCTCATTGTCTCATGACCGCCGGCCTTGGCCTCTGCTGCGGGAGCGGCAGGAGCGGCGGCTGCGGCTGGTGCTGCTGCCGGAGCGGCGGCAGGAGCGGCCTGCGCGTAAATGTGAATGCTTATAAGCGACACGAGTGCTGCGAAACTGCAAACAAGTAAGATTTTTCTCATTTGTCCCTTCCTTTTATCAATGTTTTAATTTTAATTTTTAATGCCTGAGAGATTATGAAACAGAATAACTTTTAAGATAAAATAGTAAACAAATTATTCAAACATGCAAACAAAATAATTTCATAAATTTATTTCAACTCTTTCACCTGCGGGCTGTCGGCATATTCCTTCTTGAGGATCTCGGCGAATTTTGTCGACCTGTTGTCGTTCATCTCCTTGAGGGTGTTTGCGACGAGGAGGAGGGCCTTCGGCCTTTCTGTGTTCTGCTGCGGGAAGATGAGGGCCGGCACCATGTATTTGAGTACGGCCTCCTTTTTCTTCCCCTGCTTTGACAATATGTCGCCCCTGGCTATGAAGCTGAAGGCGGCAAGATTGTCGTCGTTGGAGTTGCCAAGATCGGTCAGCACCTTGAAGGCTTCGTCGAATTTGCCGGTGTCGATGAGCAATGTTGCCTGCAGTTTCTTGCAGTCGAAGAAATCGGGCAGCTTCTTGGGATCCAGGCACTGGTAGGTGTCCATGATCTTGAGCCTTGCAAGTGCGTCAGCCTTCTTTCCGAGCTTCTCGAGGCATGCGCTCTCCTTGTAGATGCAGTAGACGTCGAAACCTACGAACTTGTAGGCGTTGTACAGGTTCTTGTAGTCGGCCATCGCCTCCGCATATTTCTGGGCATCGAACTTCTTGTCTGCGGCCAGGATCTCGTCCGGGGTCTTGGCAAGCCTTGCATACTTGTAGTCCGCGGCCTTTATCTTTATGGTGAACTTGTTGTCCTGCTTGAGGGCGATGTCGCCGTTGGGATCGCTGCTTACGTATTCGCCTCTTGCCTGCCCCTCCTTTTTTTCAACTAGGACTTCCACCGCCTGGAGCGTGACTGCACCGAACAAGAACAACGCGGCCAATGTGAAAACGTGTCTTTTCATTTCTCTGGTTCCTTTCTCGTGAAATAAGATTTATTGTTTATTTTTTCTTTTCCTTGTCGCCGTCAGCTGGCGTGAGAGGCGCCTTGAGGGCCTCCTTCGCCGGCAGTTTGTCTATTTCCTTGAGGTATTTGCCCATCGGAAAATATTTCTTGTACTTCTCGACCATCTTGGCCTTGTCGCTGTCCAATCCGAGCCTGGAGGCGCAGTGAGCCGCCATGTATACGGCATACTCTATCCATTCATTCTGCTCCTTGAGCTCCTCCTTGGAAACCTTGGTTCCGGTGACGGTGGGATCCTCGTCCATGTTGGTTATCGCGACAATGTTGTATGATCCGTAGGCCTTGTTGAGCAATTCCCTGTCCTTGGTGGGGAATTCCTTCACTTCCTCAAGGTATGTGTCGCCGATCTTGCACTGGACCTTGTTGTAGATGGAATATTTCTTCGCCCCTATGGCCATCATCGATATGTCGGAATAGTCGTTTGTGGCCTTTTCAAACTTCTTCAGGCCCCGGTACAGCATGGCCCTCAGGAACCTTCCATCATAATAATAGGAGGATCTTTCGTTCAAAAGTATGATGTCGATCTTCGCTATGCCCTTGTCGTAGAGGTTTCCCCAGTATGCGGCATTCGCGTAGTCGTAGTAGAGCTTCTCCCTTATCAGCGAGATAAGCCTCTGCAGTTCCTTCGGATTGCCGGCCACCTCCCTCATCCTCTGCGGGCCAAGCCATTCCTTCAGATCGGGCTTCTCAAGCTTGACGAGGAGGAGGTCTCCAGCCTTGACGGCCAATTCAGAACCTTCCTTGGGATGCGTGCCTCCGCAGTCGCTTAGGTTCGCGAGTATCCATCTGAGATCGCCTATGGTCAGCTCGACGTTCTGGGCGAATATCTTGTTGAAAACCTGGATGCTCTTCTCATAGTTCTTGACCTCATACATATTCCTGCCAAGGCTTGGAAGAGCCTGCTTGCCTTCGTTTGTGGCCGGGAATTTATCTGCGAGGTTTTCCAGAACCTGTCCGGCTATGTCATACTTGTTCATTTCCCCGTAGATCTTCCCGAGCCTGAACATTGAAGCGGGGATGCTCTTGGACTGAGGATATTTCTTGATGAAGAAATCAAAGGCCTTGCAGGCGTTTTCCTTGTCAGCCAATCCGTCGTATGTCCATCCAAGAAGTGAATAGCCCACTTCAATGGCCTTCAACGCCTTGGCGTCCTTGGTGTTCTCGAGGATCCCGCCGGCTGCGCACCAGGTTCCGGTGAGTTCAAGAAGGTTCTTCAACGCCTCCTTGTAGTATCCTGCAGCCTTCTTGTTGAGTTCATCGGCCCTGGCGTTCATCTGCACTGGAGTCAGGACTTCCTTGTCATCCTTCGGGCTTTCCTTTTCGGCAGGCTTGGCGGCCTCCGGTTTCGCCTTGTCGTCCTTTGCATCCTTGGCTTCTTTTCCAGCTTCCTTCTTGTCTTTCGCCGGAGCAGGGGTGGCGGGTGCGGCGGCCTCGGCTTCGGTGGCTTTGTTCCTCAGGGTATCGGCCTCCTTGTCAAGTCCGGATGCATACTGCACATAGTCGTCTGCGATCCTCAGCTTTCCGTCGGCGAGACTGCCTATGTCCTTTTCTCCATCCTTCTTCAATTCCTTTTCACAGAAATTGGTGAACGCCTCCGCACCGTTGAGATAGTCGTCGGCATAGGTGTAGCAGTAGCCCATCAGGTAATAGGAGCTTATCCCGTATTTAGTGTGCTGGAAATTGTTGATGATGTTCTTATAATAGGGTACGGTGGCGACGTAGGCTTCCTTCGCTTCCTTCGCCTTTTTGATTTTTTCTTCGCCCTGGGGCAGGGCGTTTGCAGCTTTCGCCAGCTCCGCCGCCTTGTCAAACCAGTATTTCGCCACCCGGGCGGAAATATCGCCTGCATACTGGTCGGAAGGGGTGTTCTTCAGATAAGTGCTGTAGACAATTATGGCGTCCTCATACATCTTCTTGGACCAGAGGACTTCGCCGATCTGCACAGCGGTAAGAGGAGTGTTCTCAGCGGTCGGGAAATAGTCGCCGAGATATCCAGCTATCGTCATCGCCTCGAGAAGCTGATCGTTCTTCATATAGCAGTAGGCAAGCCTTGCAAGAAGATAATCCGCATCGAAGCTCTTCCTGTTGTTGGTGATCGCCTTGGCGTAGAGGGGCAGGGCGCTTTGGAATTTCCCATCCCCGAAGAACTGGTCCGCCTCGCGTCTTTCCATCGACGGAGTGCCTCTGCTCCTGGGGCCTCTTGAGACGAGCTTGTTCTTGACCGCCTCAATCGGAACCTTCTTGCCCCGTTTTTCAAGCTCTTCCTTGCATGTGAGGAAGCAGTTTATGACATCCTCGTTCTTGGGATATTTCTCCGAAGTCTTTATCTTCAGGACATCGTATAAGCGCTGGATCGCCTGTATGTAGAGGGCGGTTTTGTCGGCTTCAGCGGCCTTTTCAGCCTTTGCAATATAAATTCTTCCGAGCCAGTGATTCTGGTAGGTGGAAGGAGATAGATGCAGTATGCCCTCCTTTTCATATCCCTCATCAAATGCGTTCAGCAGGGCGTTATTGTTCTTGTTTGTCAGAAGGTTAAACGCGTCGTCGAGCCTTCCGAGATAGAGGTAGCATCTGGCCTTTTCAACAAGTGCGAGGGCCCTGATCGGATCCTGGTCGCGCCAGGCGAGCTTGTCGTCTATTTCCTTCAGAGTCTTGTTGGCGAGATCCTTCCATCCCTCCTTGTTTGAATCGATCATCTCCTCGATACCATCGAGCCTGACCCCCAGCTGCCGGAGGAATTTGTCGCCTTCATCCTCATTGCCGTCATCCTTGTCGATCGCGTCGAGATATTTGAGGACTTTTTCAGCGTCGGAGGGCTTGCTCATCTGCTTGTATGCGTATACCAGATATCCTGCCGCCTCGCGGAATTCGGTCTTCCCTACTTCTGTCGTAGGAGGTTTTGCAAGATAGATCTTGAAATATTCTTCCAGGGCGGTGACCGCCATGTCGTTCTTGCCCTTCTTGAGGGCTTCGATTCCGAACACCCTTCGTGAATTGGGATAATATTCGCTTGTCTTGGGGATGGAATTGATGATTTCATTGGCCTTGTCAGGCTTGTTGGAGACGAAGTATGTGACGGCCATCTGGATCTTCAGGAGATCCGCATCGGCCGGATTCTTCGCCAGCTCCTGGGTCAGCGCGAATTCCGAATAGTCGAACATCTTGAGCTCGTTGAGCTTGTTTGACAGCATTATCGCCGATTCGGTGTCCGACCTGGCGGAGGTCTGGTATTGAAGGAATAAAACTGATGCCGCAATAAATGCGAAAATCGCGGATGATCTTGTAGTTCGCATTTCTACATTCTCCTGGTTAATTTATTGTTTGATGTTCTTTTAAATTATTTCCTACCGGAATCTCCAGCGGTGAACTCAATGCAGACCGTCCTGTCACGGGGCCCGTCGAACTCACAGAAATAGACGCACTGCCAGGTGCCGAGACGCAGTTTTCCGTTTCTGACCGGTATCGCCACCGAAAGCCCCATCAGCGACGCCTTAACATGCGCCGCCGAGTTACCTTCGCCATGCTTATATATACTATTTGTCCAAGGTGCTATCTTGTCAAGTAAAAAAATGATATCCTTCTTAACATCGGGATCGGCGTTCTCGTTTATTGTAAGGCCTGCGGTGGTGTGCGTCGAGAACGCAGTGCATACGCCGGATTCCATGCCTGCCGGCAGCAGGGACGAGATCTGCGGAGTTATGTCGATAAGCTCCGTATGGCTGTTTGACTTTATCCTTATGTCCGGCATTTCACACACTCTTTTTAATCTAACGGAAAAATAATTCAGCTAATCTAGAATGCCCCAATGATATTTTAAAGAGTAAAAAATAAATTTAACGGATATTTTTTTCTACTGCACGCCTGCGGTATCTGTAATATAAAATCACTTTTCGGACGAGAAGCTGAGCCGCGGATAGTAAAGAGGATACTTTTCAGCCTTTGAGAAAAAGCCCTCCTTGGTACCGTCTGGCTCGCTGAACTGGAAATAGAACGCAAGATCACCCCTGCTGCTCCTGGTCTTGAGCTTGGTCAGGGAACCGAGGTTGAAATGAAAAATGTTCCTGATGGGGATGAGCATCTCGAAGAAGCAGAAGTCGCCGGACGGGGACATCGAATAGTTGAACTTGAATTTTGTTCCCGACCTGTCGCCGCAGTTGGACGTGAATCCTGCAGTTGGAATGTTGTCAGTCCTGAAGCAGGCGAGGCTTCCGGGGATGAAGGTGAATGAGACCCTGTCGTCAAGACCTCCTGAGCCTATTTTTTCTAGAAGTTTCTCGTCCTTCAGGATGCCGGCGAAGACAAGGTCGGCGGAAGGATCGACATTTCCATTCTTGTCCATCTTCGTATAGAAGGAGCAGAACATGTTCTTTCCCGCCTGGGAGAACTTCTGGAGATCCCATTCGTCCGGATATCCGTCGAAATTACAGATCGTTGAAGTGTTCAGTTTGCACACATAGAATGCGGAGAGCTTATCGGAAAGCTTCAGGAACTCGTCCTTTGAAAAGACCTTGAGGCCGTTGTCGAAGATGAAAAGTATGTTCCCGCCCAGCGACAGCGCGTCATAGCATTGGCGGTATCCGGGGAATCCCTTCACTTCAAACTGCTTTTTGGACAGGTCCTGGCTTACAAGCGCATTCTCGTCCGTATCCGAGGTCTCCCATGAATTCTTCGACATGCTGAATACATGGTAGGCCTTTCCATCCATCGCGAAGCTTATATCCTTGCGCGAATTTGAACCTGAAGAGAACACAGAAGACAGATCTACCGGTTCCTGATAGAGTTCCTTTTCCGACTTGAGATCAATGCAGGTTGCATTGAAGATATTTCCCTTCGCCTTGGTCTTGTTGAAGCCTGTGATCGATTTCCCGGCGATGAAAGGCTCGTTCGGGAACTGGGTGCCTTTCGCAATTGCACTTTTCCTCTCGAAATCGAAAACCGTCCAGTAGTCGGCGTGGAATTTCACCGTGAAGAAGTTCCCGTAGCTCCTGAAGAGGCCTTTCCATAGATTGAAATGGGAACCGGCACCCTTGGAAGTATCTATTTTCGTGATGCCGGAACTGTCGACGAGGAGGCAGTAATATGGATAGAGCAGGGCGAGCCGTTCCGAATCGAGCCTGCTGATGAGATGGTCGTTGACGTGTGCGCTCATCCTGAAGGAGTTGCCTGTCTTTGAATATACGGATTCGGCGTTCGCCTTGAACTGCACGATGTTCTTGTCCTCGATAGTTATTAGCATCCTGCCGTTGTCGAATATTGCCAGGACATTCGGATCCCAGGGCAGAGGATTCAGATTCTTGACCCCGGTGTCGTCCATCTGCATCAGGAATGTCTTGCCGGTCGATTTCGGTTCGGCGACGAATAGAAGCTTCCCTTTTGAAACTGCCGGCGCGGAGATGTCCACAGGTTCAGCGCCGGGATCCGGATAACAGCGTATCAATGAGCCGTCCTTCGATGAAAGCTCATAGATATAGCTTGATGTTGTGACCGCCACAGTTTTTGCGAGATGCACGATCGTAGTATTCCGGTCCAGCTTCACCGGGAAGGTCCATTCAGGGTCTGCCTTGTCGGAGAGCTTTATGATATAGTTGTTCGTGAAGACATAATACTTTCCGTCGAAATTCTTTATTGAAGGGCTTTCCAGAGATGTAAGGTTCTTTTCCACGGCCTGGAACGGGACGGCACCCTTCTTGGCGGCTGCTGGCGCTACAAGGATTCCAGCCGCATTTGTTGCGCTGCCTTTCTGGAAACCCATGCAGGCGGTCTTCGAAATGGACTTCAGGATGAAATTCTGAGGCAGAGGTATTTTCTTCAGCAGCTTTCCGTTGTCCGACCAGATCTCTGCACCGGAACTCTCAGCGAGGATGAAGCCGTCCTTGAGCGAATCGACATAGGAATATCCCTGTCCTGGAAGAGTGGCGGAAACTGTGAGGCTGTCCAACGAGTAAATTGCGGCCTTCTGTGCGTCATTGATGATAAGGGCTGAATCCTGACCTGCCTGTCTCAGATCCGACCAGCTTATGTTCTTTTCCATTAATACTCTTCCTGTATCCTTGCTTAATAGAAGGAGGGCGGATGAGTCGATCGGGGCGAAAAGGACGTTATACCTGCCTGTGACAGGACCTGCGAGCCTTCTTTTCAGGATGATGTTGGTGACATCCTTGCTGAGGGCGAAGGGCAGACGGGGATATTTCCTGGCCCAGAGGATGTAGTTGCCGGCCACGTCGACGCAGAAGACGATTCCGAAGTTGGTTGTGATGAAGGCGTGGCCGAAATTGTCGACTGCTGGCGGAGGTGTAAGGAAGTCGCAAAGCACTGTGTCCCTGAAGACTCCCATTGTCTCATCTCCGGAGAACAGGAACATCTCATCCTCAAGATTGCCATTGTCCTGGTTGATGAAAAGCAGGAAATAGCGCGGAATGGCATCTATTTTCTTGGCCACGACGATAAGTTGTCCCGCATAGGGGGTTGCGTCTGAACATAAGGTGCAGTCAGGCGGGGATTTGAAGGTCCATGCAAGCCTCCCGGTGGCGTTCTCAATCCCCTGCAAGGTGAATTTTCCATTGACGAGCATGCGTGGGAAAGACATCTTGCCGTTTGTCGCAGCATTGAAAGTGCCTGTCAGCAGATCGGATCTGATGCCTCCTTTCACGGACGGAGTGATGATTTCAGGAGTGCTGTTCTCCACTATGGAATTCCAGGCGAAGGCTCCATTCTTGACTGCGACGGTCTGCCTGCTGTTCTGGGCGAGGATCATGTCCTGGAATGCGTTGAAGGATACTGGAGGCATCGATACAAGGCGGTTCAATGAGTACTGGCTCGACTGCTCCATATATTCGATTATGCCGGGATTTATGTTGAGGACTGGCTGGAAGACGAACTTTGACGAGTCAGGGATGCTGATCTCGGAGGATGAGTATTTGAACACTGGAAGAGCTTCAGGCTTCCTGACAGAGTCGGAGAGTAAAATGAGATTCCTCCTCTTTGATATCTGGGATGCGGAATACTCGGACTTCTCCTTCAGTAGTTTTATATAGACATCGACACTCGGTGTGTAGATCTTCTCATATTTCTTGAAAAACTCCTTATATTTGGATACGGCACCCTTGAGAAAATTGTTGTCGCTTCCCTCCGCCAGGGAATTCACCTTGTTCAGGAGCGTCGCCCGGATCAGGTTTACAAGCTTTGCATCGCTGCCCTCGGCCTCGTATTTTGCAGCTTTTTCAATGATGGAATCGTATTCCCAGTCCATCTCGACCTGTACGGAGCCGGATTTCACGCCGACGACAGCCTTTTTCAGTGACAGGAAGTCCTTCCTGCCCTTCAGTTCGGGGATGTCCTCGTATAATTTTATCTGCTTCGCGGCGTTCTCATAGTCCCCTTTCTGGATCATTGCCCTGATTTCGAACATTAGGCGGTCATAGGAGATTATCTCCTTGAGGAGCTCGTTGTTCTCACCGAGGAACTTCTGGACTTCGCTGGGCTCGTTCCTCTTGAGCATGAGCTCGAGCATGTATGTGACCGCAAGCGACCTTATCTGCGTGTCGAGATCCTCGGACAGGAATATCCGCTTGAAGAAGTTCTTTGTATCGGCGACGGCCTTTTCATTTTCCCCGAAGACCTTGTAATATTCGTCGAATGACTTCTTGATCAGATAGAACTCAGGCTTGAATTTCATCTGCTTTTCAATCCAGAAGAACATGTTGGCGAAGTCGCCAAGGGACTTGTAGTCGCCGATAATCTTGCCGGTAAGCGTGGAATACGACTTCTGGTTGTCCGCCGGTATGCCCTTGATTATCTCGGTGAGGATCCTTATGTCCGCCTTTATGTTGTCCGCGGCCACCTTGTTCTTTTCCACGCTGGCCTTGTAGGAATCCTCAGGTGTCTTCTCCTTCGAGACGGCGACCTTGACAGTATCCCACCACTGGGGTTTTACAGCATAGTCCTGCGCCTGGGCGGCCGCAGCAGTCAGAAGTAGAACCAAAATTATTTGGAAAAATAGACGCATTCCATTAAACTAATTAGTTTATCCGAAATGTCGAATTCTCCGGAGAAGAAATTACAAAATTCCCTTTTCAGGGGATTTTATTTTTCCGTTGTCACGGAAGACTGTTCTTTTCAATATTTCGGAATTGTCTTCAGGAGTTCGTCGATCACGTTGTCCGTGTTGATGCCTTCGGCCCTTGCAGTATAGTTCACCGCGAGCCTGTGGCGCATGACTGGATGTGCAACCCTGACGACATCGTCGCATGACGCATATCCTGAATTCCTCAGCGCGGCCCTTGCCTTCGCAGCTGCTATGAGCGCGATCGAGGCGCGGGGTCCGCAACCCCAGGCGACCCATTTGCCGATGAAGTCCGGCGCCCCAGACTGTCCTATCCTTGTCGACCTGACAAGCCTTGTGGCGAAATCAATCACGGTGTCGGCGACGGGAATCCTAGTGACGAGGTTCTGCGCGTTCATGATGTCGTCGATGCTCAGTACAGGTTCGATCTCCTTGAACAGCCTGCCTGTGACCCTGTGGATGATAAGCTTTTCCTCCTCTTCGGAAGGATAGCCGACGAATATCTTGAAGATGAAACGGTCCTGCTGGGCTTCCGGCAGGGGATATGTGCCTTCCTGCTCAAGAGGATTCTGTGTGGCGAGTACGAAGAAGGGCTTCGGCAGATCATGGATCTTTCCGCCGACGGACGTCTGTTTCTCCTGCATCGCCTCAAGCATGGCCGCCTGCGTCTTGGGAGGAGTACGGTTGATTTCGTCCGCGAGGACTATGTTCGCGAATATCGGGCCCCTGAGGAAGTGGAATTCGCGTTTTCCAGTTTCAGGATTGTCCTGGATGATGTCGGTTCCTGTTATGTCGGAAGGCATCAGGTCAGGCGTGAACTGGATTCGCTTGAATGAAAGTGAAAGGGCCTTTGACAGCGACGATATGAGAAGCGTCTTCGCCAGGCCGGGCACTCCTTCAAGGAGGCAGTGGCCGTTTGCGAGGATCGCAACAACGATCTCCTCGATGACTTCCTTCTGTCCGACGATGACCTTGTCGATCTCGGCCTGCAGCACGTCGAAGGACTTGTTGATCTTTTCAAGGGCGGCGACATCCCCTTCGGTCAGCGTGACGTTCGGCTTCTCTGCGGCCGGAGCCTTTTCTTTCGGCGGCGGTGGAGCGGCTGGCTTTTCAGCCGTTGCGGAAGCCGGAACTGGAGCCGGGGCCTGCGCCTGCGCCGCTTCGTTCAATTTCAGATCTCCGCCGCACGAAGGGCATTTGAGGATGTCGATCTCATTTTCATAGGCGTGGTATTCGCCTTTGCATTGCACGCACATGACGTTGACTTTTTTACTCATGGTCATTCCCCTGTTTTATATTTTTCTACAGACTTATTTCTTTTATCGCCTTTAATGGAATATCGATCTTCTTTTCGCCAAGGGTGACAGAGATCGATTCTCCCTTGAATTCCCTTGCCAGATTTATTATGTCGCCGTTCCTGAGAAGCACCGATGGCGCTTTCTTGAAGGCGGAATAGCACACGACGGATATTTCTTCAACAAGCACCTTCTTCAGCCCTTCTGAAGTCTTCACTCCGGTGGATTTCGCGTCAGACCACATTATCCTCCCCGGGAGGACAGTTCCTTTCTTGTCGATCACCAGAGGTGGAACTGATTCCTTCTCCGAAAGCTTCCCCAGGAATTCCGAATCATTGAAAATCACGGCGATGTCTTCGGTCTTGAGCTTTACAGGTCCGAGTACGGTGGAGCGGAATACCTGCCCTTCCGGAGTATCCCTGAGGATGCCTGTAAGCTTCGTGCCGTCCTTCAGGATCACTCCGGATTCCTTGGCGGCGACGACAAACGCGTCGAACTCGATCTTCTTCACCTTCGCGATAGGGATGGACTGCCCTTCCTTCATCTTTACTTCGGATGCAGTTACGCTCTGGACAGTACCCTTTGCGTTTTCCTCGCCAGTCACTGAATCGGCCGCTGCGGTTCCACGGAAGACGAACATGCATGCAGCAGCCGATAGTGCGTGAATCATTCTGATCGAATTATTTACTCTCATTTTATTTTCTCCTAACACTGCCGACTGGAAGCCAGCGCTCCTTCAAATTCCCAATTCCAAGTATCTTTCCCCCATCCATCCAAGGTTTTCTACCTTTGATAAATCGGCAGATACCTGAACGGGACGCCGAGGATGAGTATCTGCCATGATGTTTCGAGAAGATCGTGGGAATGCCCCGTCTTCTCCCATCCCTTCAGGATTATCTCCTTGACCTTGGGATAATATGTCTTCCAGGGATCTCCGCCGTAATGGTAGAGCCCGACCGAACTGTAATAATGTCCGTACCACATCCATTCGACCTTGCCGCCGAATGCGTTGTCCATGATGTATTTCACTGCGTTCGGGATTATAGGATCACTGTGGAGTCCGAGTCCCTGGAGGCAGACGAGTCCGGCGCCGGTCCTTGCGAAACCCGCAGCTCCGCCGCCCTTCATATAGGCAAAGCCTTTTTCCTTCGCATTATAACATGCTTTGATGAATCCAATCGCCTTTTTGATCGTCTCGTCAGGCACATAAATTCCTGATTCAGCCGCGGCCCTGAGCGCCATCACCTGCATTACGGAGGCGGATATGTCGCCGGCGGACGGATGGGGCTGGTAGCGCCATCCGCCTTCATTGTGCTGGACCTCGACGATGAGGTTGACTGCATTTATGAGTGCCGTGCGTATCCTGGGATTCTCCGTCATGCCATATATTTCAGCGAGGCAGATGGTGGCCAGTGCGTGCTGGTACATCGGCGCCGCAGAGTCTGAGCTTGCCACTATCAGACCTGATTCCTTCTGGGCGTTGAGGAGGAACTGGAGGCCTCTTCCGACCTCCTTGCCGTATGGGCCTTCGCCGGGGACGGAGCCGTTGACCATGAGGGACATTGTAGCAAAGGCGATCACTCCGGTGTTATTCCTGCCGTGCGGCGTGTTCCAGGAACCGTCGGGGAGCTGTGTTTCAGCTATCCATTTCTGGGCTCTCTTGACAGCCCGTTCCGCACTCTCGTCAAGTTTGACGTACGCATCGAAGAGAAATGCGTCTTCGCCCCTGGCGCTTCCGCATGTTAGAAATGCGGAAGCGAAAACAACCAGGAGTAAACCTGCCGATATTTTCAAGCGCTCAATTTTCATCACTGCACCTTTATCTTGCGAGTTCAACGAAATAGCGTTTTACAGACTCTTCCATCTTAAGCGTATACTTCGCCTTTCTCGCTGCGAGAAGGGCGTCTCTTTCCTTTTCGGGAAGCTTGGCGCGCCATTCGTCTTCATGGTTGGCATTGTTCTTCTGTACTGCTTCAAGTTTTCCCTGCGAAGAGTGCTCCTTGCTGTCCGAAGCCTGCATTTCCATTTCTTGCGCCGTCGGGGGCGGCGGTCCCGGAGGTCCTGGAGGCCCGGGAGGTCCTGGAGGTCCCGGAGGCCCGGGTGGTGCAGGTTTGGGAGGTCCAGCTTGAGCCTGTTTCATCGCCTCCTGGAGTCCCTCCATTGCCTTTTTTACATCCTCCAGAGCCCCCTTGTCGTCTTTGGCAAGGGTTTCTTCAGTGGCCTTGTTCATATCCTTCTGGCCTTCCTCCATTCCGTCCTGCTTCATCTGTTCTGCAACCGCATCCATCTTCATCGCCAAGTCCTGCCTCTGCTGGTCGGTCATAGCCTGCGGCGGTGTCTGCTGTGGCTGTTGGGCCTGCGGAGCCTGTGGAGTTTGTGGGCTCTGTGGAGTCTGTGGGCTCTGCGGGCTCTGTTGATTCTGCGGCTGGTTCTGGAGCTGCTGCTGGATTTCAGCAAGCTGCTGCTGCATCTGCTGCATGTCGGTCATCTGCTGGGCGTTCTGGGCGTTTTCGTTCTGGGTCTCCTCGTTTATTTTCTTCTCAAGGTCCTTTACGATCTCCTGCTGTGCCTGCTCCGCTTTCGGAAGATCCATGTTCTTAAGCGCTTCGGTCGCCTTGTCCATCTTGTTCTTGAGATCCTGCTGCGCCGGGTCTTTCGGGGCCTCCTGCTTGGGGGCGTCGGCCTGCTGGTCCTTGGGCGTATCCTGCACCTGGTTCTTAAGGTTTTCCTGCTTCTCGGCGGACTCGGCCATCTTGTCGATGTCCTTGTCAGTCATCTTATCCTTGTTCTGCATGTCTGTCTTGAGTCCCTGCGTCTCCTTAAGGAGCTCCTTCTGCTTTTCAAGGAGCTCGCGGTTCTCCATGAGCTGCTCGAGCTTCTTCGAAGCTATCTTCTCAAGGATGTCGACGGATTCCTGATATCCTTTCTTGGCATTGCTGTAAAGCCCCTTCTTGTTTTCCTCGCTTGTCCCGTTGGAGACTGTCTTCTCCAGGGAGCTGATGACGCCCTTGAGCTTTTCATTCTTGACCAGATCGATGTCCTCGGAGTTCTTCTTGGAAGCGTCTATCTCCTTGTTGGAATATATGTTGCTTTCGATCTGCTTCTCGTTGATCTCCTTTATCCTTGTGGACACTTCACCGAGGGTCTTGTCCTCCACCACCGCCTCCTTCATCAGCATGTCCGAGGAATACGCGGCCAGCGCACAGAGCGCCAGGAACGACACGACTTGGAACTTTGCATTTTTCATAACATTCCCCTCCGTTTATTTTTTTAAATTTATTTTTTCTTGTCCATCATGTCTATTACTCTTATCTGGTGCTTCATGTCATCCCTGATGTCATTGACCATCTTGTTGAGGCCTATCCTCTCCTCGTCGATGATTATCCTCAGCTCTTCAGGGCTGACAATGTTGACCGTGCTGATCGATGACTTCCCGAAATCATCCTTGCCGCGGAAATCGCATACATCCTTAGCGATCGCCTGGAAATAGACGATCATCCCGGGCGACAGCTTGAGGTCTATCAGATTGATCGAGCTGGCGAATGCGGTCTCCCTGGTCCCCTTGGTGATGGATCCTGTGTCGATGTCGCCCTCCTTGACCTTCTTCTCATCTCCGGTCTCATTCTTTATGTTCACGATGTAGTGCAATTTCGCCGAAACAAGCCCGTAGTCGTCGGAAAGCTTTATAGCCCAGTTCATCCTGCTGACAGGAGCGTAATATCCGCCATGCAGCGGCTTGTCAAGCTTCACGACCGGCAAACGGTCGGAAATCACTGACACAGTATAATAAATCCTGTCTTCATTCTCAATGCCATTCGCATCCACAAGTTTTATTGAATAACTTTTGGAGGCCTTCACCGTTATCTTGTCAAGGGCGAAGCCCTTCTGCGACGGAGTCATCGGGAATAATTCGGTCTTCGCAGGATCCACCCTGTCCTTGAACTCAAGGGCGCAGGATTTGACCTGCCTGTCAGGAACGACATATAATGAAAGACGGCTGTTCTCCAGCACCTCGAAATTCCCGAGGGCGAATTTCTTGCTGGACTGCGCCGTGTATGCGGGAGAGTCCACGGTGATGGTGGAATCGGTCACATACGGTGCACGGTTGATCTTCACGAAGAGCTTTCTGGATTCGGCGTCACCGAGGCGCACCTTGAAATAAAAGCTCTTGTCCGGCTCCTTCACCTCGGCTTCGAATGCGTTCAGGAGATCCCCCGGAACCAGGGGGATGCTGAAAGTTGATTCGCCTTCATAGGTGACGTAGAGCTTGCCTTCGGACGGGATTTTTCCGTCGGCCTGGACAATTATCTTGACACTCTTGTGCTGGGTTGCGAATTCAGGATAGAGGACCCTGAGTATCTTTGTCCTCGTAGGATACTGGAGCGGAAGCCCTATCGCCCTTCCGAAGAACACCTCCATTGATTTGTGGCTTATCAGGCCCCATGAAACATATATGACGATGAAGCTGAGAAGGAGCTTGAGCGAGAGCTTGACAAGCTTCCTGTCATGCAGGACGATCTTCGAGGGCCTGTAGGCGTCTGACTGGGCGTTCTGTACCACTCTCGTCTTGAGGTCCTGTGATCCGTAGACAATGTTCAGTTCCGCGAATTCCACCGCGGAGACGAGTATGGAATTGAATCCGCCCTTTATCTGCGCGTCGGCGCAGAGTTCGACCTGCCGCGCCATCTTTATAATGTCGTTTGTGCGCTGGAAATACCGCTTGTGCTTCCTAGGCAGGTAGTACAGGAAGTATCCCAGGAGCCCGAGAGTGAGCAGTATCCTTACCGGCAGCGGGAAGTCCGTCATGTAGTCGAGCAGGAAATAGGTGAAGAACGAAAGAAGTATCCCAGTCGTAATTGCCGACAGGAATGCCGTCCTTTCGATCCTGTTCTTCATCCTGATCGACGAGACCAGTGCTCTTTTAATGCCTGTTATGTCGTATTGCGCCATATTTTCAATCCAGATAATATATTTTCCTGAAATACCATTCCGCCGAGAAGAGGCACAGCGAAAGCAGAAGAAGGAGCATGGAATCCCACAGGGATATTTTCACGTTTATCGGAGCCTTGTGCCTGTTCTTGTATAAGTCCGCCATGATCTGGTCCGCCTGTTCCGCAGTATAGAAACCGCCGCCGGTGTTCTTCGATATCTTTTCAAGGAGCGTCTTGTTCAATCCCGAATTGTGGAATTCCAGCTGGGGCTTTATTATGCGCAGCTCCACCGGCCTCGCAGAATACTGGGCCGGCAGCGCGATCTTGAGGGTTCCGGGCGTCTCCGGCATGTATTCCGCCTTGTATATGCCGGGCCTGTTTGCAACGGAATTCATGTCGACCTGCTTGTCTACGCCGTTTTCATTTACCGTCATCTTGATCTGATCCGTTATCACAGGGGAATAGTCCGGATTGCAGACTTTCGCGCGGAAGCCGATCTTTTCGCCGGAGTAACATGTCTCCTTCCCGACGAATATTGTCGACTGCGCCGACTCGTTCAGCAGGTGCGGCAGGCCCAGGAACTGCACGGCCTTGCTCCAGAAGTCGCGGAAATACCTGTCGCCGAATTCCTTCCTCCAGCGCCAGGTGGAGTCGAATCCCATGAAAAGGACCGTGCCCTTGCCGTAGGAATGGAAGACAATCGCCGGATATTTCTGTCTGCCGCTGCCCGTGGCGAGCGCGACCAGGTTTATCGCCGAAGGCTTGGGCCTTCCGGACGTGTAGCAGTTGTAGATCGGCGGAAGCCCCGACCATATCTTCTTGTTCTCATCCTTGTTCCCCGAGAATGCCACGAGCTGGTGCGAACTGCCGTCATCTGTCACCTCGAAACGCATTTCATCCTTCAGGACGTCGAACATCTCGTTCTTGTATGAGCGTCCAGTCCTCTCGGTGATCGTCAGCGGCATCATCTCCTCGAGAGGCGTGGCCTTGAAGGAGTAGGGGATGCTGACCATGTCCGCGATCACTGCAAGCGAACCGCCCTGTTCCTCGACGAACTTCCTTATCGACTGCTGGAATTCCGGAGGCAGCGCGATCGCATCCAGCTTTGAGATGAATATTATGTCGTAAGACTTGCCGAGATCCTTTTTGTCGGGGAGCGAAGCGAGAAGCGACAGCCTATCGGAACCCTTCTTGAACAGGCGCTTGTCCGCCATTGCGAGCCATGCCTTCACGTCAACCCTCTTGTCACGTTCCAACGCCCCCATCAGGTAGCGGTATTCCCATGATGGCGTCCCGAAAAGCAGGAGTATCTTGATCTTCTCGTCGATGACTCGGACGTTCTTTATGTAGATATTGTTCTCGGTGGTGACTTCTCCGGGCATCGAGGAAACTTCAACCTTCAGCTGGTATGTGCCCTTTGTCCGCGGGACGTATTCGACAGGGAAGCTTATTTCCCCGTCCTTGTCGAGCTTGTGCCTGCCGGTGTAGACCGACTTGTCGCCGAGGTAGAGCTTCAGCTCCGTGTCGTCGCCAGTATATCCGTTCTGGTTCACGTTTACATAGATCTTCGCCTTCTCATTCAGGAAGACGACGTCTTCACCGAGGATGTATTCCGCGGATATGTCCTTCGATCTTTCCTTCCCCAGTCCGCAGGCGTAGACGGGAATACCGAGCTTCTGGAAAAGCTTGAGCGCATTTTCCGGATCTTCGGGGCTGTTGTGCGCGCCGTCCGTGAGCAGGATGATGCCGGGGCAGTATTCACCCTTCTGTTTTTCAATTCCTTTTTCCAGCATCTGGTTGATGGATGTGTATTCCGCGTCGGCCAGGATCTTGTCGGGGTTTTCAATGTCCTTGAAATCCTTGCCTGCCGAGAATCCTTCGATCTTGATCTCCTTCCTGTATCTTGTGTTGTCCTTGATGGCCTTGAAGACTTCTGCGGCCTTCGCAAACCTGGTCTTCTCGTTGTCATCCTTGATCTGCATGCTCTCGGAGGAGTCCAGGACGACCGACACCGTTCCGGGAAGCGCGCCTTCGCCTTCGATTGAAAGCTTCGGGAAGGAGAGGATGAGGAGCAGTGAAATATATGCGAGCGACCTGAGAGTTATGAGGATCGCCTTCTTCCTCCTGTTCAATCCCTTCTCGCGGGAATAGTGGTAGAAGCAGAGCCCGATGATCGCGACCGCGATGAACGGAAGGAGCCAGGTGCTGATCCAGCTCTCGATCCTGATATGATGGAGATAGCTTATGTACCGGGCGTTGCCGGCATCCAGAAGATCCATCAATGTCTTGAACAGGAACATTTTTTCTACTCAATTTAAAGATTTACAACTTCAAAATTCCCGCACTTTCGCACTTTCGCACTTTCGCACTTTCGCACTTTCGCACTTTCGCACTTTCGCACTTTCGCACTTTCGCACTTTCGCACTTTCGCACTTTCGCACTTCTTCCTCATCCTTTCTTTCTCCAGAAATGTGCATAGTTCTCAAAAGCCAGCGCGAGAAGCAGCAGGACAAGCCCCAGCGCCATGTATTCCTTGCGGCTCTTCATACTCGAGAAGTCGTGCTTCTCGTCGAAGTAGAGCCCTTCCTTTATCGCTTCGCCGTAGTCGTTCCTGTGTGCAGGCTCGATCTCCGAGTCTTCCCTTGAAACAGTGTAGCCGAAAGTCGATACGGGATCTCCGCCGGCATAGACCGTGAAGAAGTCGTTCACCGTCATCGGCGAAGTGCTCAGCTTTGCGGTCGGGCCCGTGCCCTTCATCTCCAGTTTCGTGGTGCTGCCGGTATCACCGGTGATCGAGTATTTAAGATCCGAATCGGTGTTGTCAAGGCTGATGCTCTCGACTTCCCTGCCGAGATATGCGTTGAACACGCGCTTCGGATAGATGTCCCAGATCATCCGCATGTTGAACTGGACATAGTTCGGATTGTAGAAGACGTCGGTGAATCCTGGATACGGCATGAATCCCGCCAGCAGCACCTTCCCGCCGTTGATCTCCCTGTAGGCCATCAGGGGATCGGTGGAGCCCTGTATGAACAGCCTTCCGTTCGCTCCGGTAGGATTCTTTATTGTGCAGTACTTGAAGAAGCTAACCGAGAGCGGATCCAGATCTCCTTCGCCAAGGAACGCCAGATAAGTACCCTTCAGCATCTTCACGTCAAGCTTGACAATCTCCTTCTTGACCTCGTTGGTCTCAACACCGATGCCTTTGAGAGTGTATGTCTCGCTGCAGTCGGAGAAACATATCAGGCTCTTGCGCTTGGCGAGGAAATTTTTCACCGAGGTCGCGATTATGCTGTTGTCAGGGATCGGTATCCCGAAGAATATCACGATGTCGTAGTTCTCAAGGTTCTCCTCGGAAAGCTGTGTGACGTATGTCCTCTTGTATCTCAGGAATTCCGGCGGACAGAACGACTTCAGCGCTCCTGCCATGAAGATATCAAAGTCGAAGAGCTCCTCGCCCTTGTCCTTCACGACCGCAAGTACACTGAGATCCTTGCCGGGGCTTATCACGAAGTTCAACACGTTGTCGGGCGCAAAGTTGTCGGGCGGCAGCGTAAGGCTCCCCTTGCAGTCCTTTGGTTCCAGCGCGGTAATGCTGAGCTGGAGGGTCTTCTCCTCCTTCGGCTTGAGCGACACGATCGACCTGTCCTGCTTCTTTCCGTCTATGGTGAGGGTCAATGGAATCGCTTCCATCGGTTCTGCGGAATAGTTCTTCACCTTGACCTGGATCTCATTTTCACAGCCCGGGAAGAATCCTTCGGGCTCAGACGAGAAGGATACGATTCCCGCGTTGAGGAGTCCGGTCCTGGTATCGACGGGGACGAAGACAAGGTTCCTGCCCTTGCCGATCCTGTCCATCGCCTCCTTTGTCGCTTTCGCGTCGGCAAAGAAGCATTTCTGGAAGTCGCTTATGAAATAGATGTTCTGTATGTTCTTGGCTTCGGGGAATGATGCGATCGCAGTGATGAAGTCGCCCATGCCCGCCGAATTCGGGGAGATTTCCAGCCCCCTCAGCGCGTCAGGTGAAAGACCCTGTCCGGCACCGACCTTGGCGACAGTGTTTATGACGCCGTTGAAGGAGCAGATCACCGTGGCCGAGTCGGGAGTCGACATTATTTTCTGGACAATGTCCTTTGCGACTTCGAGCCTGGTCTTCTCGTCCATCGTCGCCGACATGCTGAACGTGGTGTCGACTATTATCAGCCTTGTGCCCTTGCTGCCCGTGGACACCGCGCATCTGGCGAGGAAGATGACGAGGAATAGTATCAGGAGGAGTTTCGCGATGAGTTTCAGGATCTCGTTGATCTTGACGTTCTTCCTCTTCACGACATGCGCGTTCTTCATCCATTCATAGGCGGCCCAGTAGAGCACGATCTTCTTGCGGTTCACGAAGAACTGCAGGATGATCGGCACCGCCAGGAATGCCAGCGCGCCAAGTATCAATGGATTGATGAAGCTCATCTGCACATTTCCGATTTTAGATTTTCAATTTCCGATTTCTGTTTTCAACCTTCTAAATTCAAAATTTAAAAACTTTCGAACTTTCGCACTCCAGAACTTCCGCACTTCCCTTAGGCTTTCCTATATTTCCTTGCGCTCAGATATTCCGCCATATGGAAGCCGAACGGCCTGCTCATGTCGCAGAGTATATAGTCGACGCCGAGGATCCTCGCCTTTTTCTTGAACTGCTCGAGGAAGTCGCGGAAATTTTTCTCGTATAGGTCCTTGATGCTGGCGCCTGAGACTTCGAGACGGTTCGGTCCTTCAAGCTCGATCAGTTCGACCCTGCCCATTATGTCGAAATTCAATTCAAGAGGATCGACTATCTGCAGGAGCACCACCTCGTGCTTGTCGTCGAGAAGACGCTTGATGCCTGTGAAGGTGTTCTCGATGTCGCCGAAGAAGTCGCTGAGCACGAATACGAGCCTTCGCCTGCTGATCTGTTCCGCGAGAAGGGAGAGGACTTTTCCGATGGCGGTGGGATTCTTCGGTTCGGTTTCCTTGAACTGGGTCGCTATCTTTGAAACGATTTCCTCGCTGCCGATGGCCTTGATGGTGGAAAGTATGCGGTTGTCGAAGAAGATCGCGCCGACGCTGTCGGACTGGTTCACTATGACGTTGCTCAGCGCGGTGGCCATGAATGCCGCATAGTTGATCTTCGTGCCGTGATGATATTCGAACTTCATGCTTTCGCTCACGTCGATCACAAGGTGGGCGATGAAGTTGGTTTCCTGGGCGTATTGCTTGATCAGGTATTTGTTGGTCTTGTAGTAGGCTTTCCAGTCGATGTGCTTTACATCGTCGCCGGGTACATATCCCCTGTGGCCGGCAAATTCTATGGCGAATCCGTGGAAGGGTGATTTGTGGTCGCCTACAAGATTTCCTTCGACCATTCCGGAAGGCTTGATCCCGATATGCGAAAGCTTGGCGATGGTGTCAGCGTCAAAATACTTCAACCATATTTTTTCTGATTCAGCCACTAAAACTTTCTCCCCTAGTAATAGCCCCCCAGAAATAATTAAGTTTAATCTATCATCTGTTCCTCATTATATAAATACAAGAAACGCTTTTTTCTTAATTTTAAGTGTTTTATTATTTTTTCTATTCGAAACCGTCACTCGTCCAAGGGTGTCCTATGGATAAAATCTGACAAAACGATACAATTAATATATTGTATTGAATAAATGTATCTTTAAATAGCAAATACGCAAGCAGCATGGATAAATTATGTTGCATACTGAATATTCAAGGATAAATTTTGGCGCCACTTAACTTTTGTCTCGTGTCGTTCGGGGGATTTATGGATAGAAGCACAGAAAAGAAACTCACGGAAAGCGCTGTCGATCTTGGAAATAACGGCAAATCCGATGCCGTCCCTGAGCTGCTCGGACTGACAGCTTCCGAATCGTTCCATGTGAAGCGCCTGGCTGTATCCGCGCTTGGAAAACTTGCTGGTACTGCGAATTCCGCAGAAGTCGTGCCTGTTCTCCTGAAATGTCTGGGAGATTCAAATCCACAGGTCAGGCAGTACGCCATGAAATCGCTGATTGCGTATGGAGCAGATTCTGAAAAGGCTCTCTGCGATTTGCAGGACATTGCAGCCAATCCATCCGAAAAGGACTACAACCGGACTCTTGCGGAAAAAGCTGTGTCAGTGATCTCTGAAGCGGTACGTATAAGACTGGAGAAAACTGAAAGCAAATGCCAGAGATGCAGCGTAAAGATCAATGTCGGCGAATTCGCCAGGAGCATGAAAGCCTTCCAACGGACCTACTGCGACAAATGCTTCGACGAAGTATTTCTGAAGCGTAGAAACTATGATACTGAGATTGAAGATAAGAAGACTATAGAAACACGAAGCGGTACATTAGTGCAGTCCGATGGAGAACGGATCATCGCGGATTTTCTGCACTCGAAAAATATAAGTAAGTTACCGATACGACGAACGGATCAGGATCATCGAAGGATATGCCATCCGTCCGGATTTCTACCTTCCTGAGCATGACGCCTATATCGAGTACTGGGGAATGGACACCCTCGACTACAAGATCGGAATGATGAAAAAACAGAAACTCTACCAGCAGGAAGGCAAACGACTGATTTCACTATACTTCAAGGATAAGGCCAGGCTCACAGAAATTCTCCACTCCAAGCTCTCTTCACTTTCCTCATCGCGCAACGCTGTCGAGACGGAGTCAAGACAAGTCGATTGATTCATCAGGTGTCTTATTCCCCCAGCACCAGATCCCCGACAAGATTCACTTCCTTCAGATGCACGCCGCTGAACCAGCCCATGAAGGATGATCTTCCCGGACCGTCGTCCTCGTTTATGATCATCGACATCCCGAGATTCATTCCCGGTGCCGGCTTGAACGGAGCTATCCTCGCCCACGGAATTGCAACTTCATAGACGACATTTCCATTGTTCTCATCAAGTCTCTTTACAGCTATCTTGATGTCCTTGATCTCTCCAGCCTGTGTCCCTGCATCCGCGGAAAGATGGCACCAGGCCTGCGGTCCCTTCTGCCCAAGTCCCATTGAATAGTCGTAGCGTCCCTTCTTCTCCTCTTCTTTGCGATACGGATCGAAAAGGAACTGTAATCCGTCCTGGTTCCACATCTGATCGTCCTGCTTCGGATTCACGAACTTGTCGTCTGTTACCTCCACCGCGACGTAAAGATATTTCTCATCCCAGAGCAGCTTCATCTTCCCGGAAAGATTCTCAGGCCCGGTCCACTTGTACTTTTCAGGATAGACAACAAACACCTGTCTTTCTTCTTCTATGGCATATGATGTTGCTCCCTTCCAATCAGGCTTGTCCAGATTTCCATCGATGACGATCTCCGATTTCGCCTTTGCGACTTTCGCAAATCCACCGAAGGATCTGGTCTTCACGATCATGTTTCCTGAACTGTCATATATCGTCGTCTTCACCCTGTAGATCGTCATCCGGTCAGTGTTCTCAAGTGGGAGGATTATCTTCTTTATTTCGCTTGGATTCAGGGAGACTTCTCCGGAAGCCGAATCTTTGAAGAAGGCCTTGGACGGTGCCGCAGTCTGGAGGTTGAACGTGCCTTTCGCCATGGGGATTTCGTCGGATATTTCGATTGAGTATTTCAATGTCTCCTTTTTCGCCGAATTGTTGCTGAGTGTCAGTTCCACTGCAGGCTTGTTTCCTGCAGCCGCGACAGGATTCAGCTCGAATGAGATCTTGTTCTTTACCGGTATCCTGATCAGTAGCTCCGTCGCGCCCTTGTCCTTTTCCCCGTCGAGCGACGCCCTGAACGACACCGACTGGGCATTGCACGATTCCGGAGTCTTGAACTTGTAGAAGATCTCGCTGGAACCGTCAGGGAATTTCATCTTTTCCCCCGGGTAAATCTCAAACTGGAAAGGTCCGCTCAGAACAGGTGTCCTCTCTTCGCCAGCTTCTGTCCTGATAGCTATCTCCGAAAGCGAGCCCTGCACAAGGCAGACTGGAAGCGTTGCAGTCTTTACGGATGGCTTCAGATTGATCTTGTCCGGCAGGCTTTCGCTTCCGTCGAAAAGCACGAAGACCGGATCCTCTCCGACCCTGATGTTCACGCCCTTTCCAGCCGCATTGGTCTTGATATTCCTTCCATCGAGATATTTTATCTGGACTTCACTTACATCAGGAAGATCGAGACAGATATCCGCTGTGCTTTTCGTATTCCAGAGCACGGCCAGGCAATTGCCTTTTTTATTTTTAAAAAGAAATTCCGAGACGCCGGAGGTGTCCTGAATTTCTTTTACGAACTTCTTGTCGCACATCGAATTTATAAGATGATAGTAGGCGATGGCGTCGATGCGTGGCAGATGCATATTGTATTTTGCCGCGAAGAGATCCATAGAGTCTGAATATGTCCCCGTGCGCTTACCGTCAGGATCCGGCATCCCGCCGGTCGCGAACCACGTAAAATATTCGCCGCCATCAGCGAAGAAGCAGACAGCCTTCTTCACGATATCCTTCGCGATCTCATGGCGCGTCAAGCCCTGGCTCTTGGATCCGATCTCGGTGGACCATATCGGCTTCTTGCCACCATACTTCGCGAAGAGCTCCTTGTATTTCGCCATCGCATTGCGGAGTTCGCCAAGATCGCTGTAGGCATGGACGTTGTACACGTCCTGGTACGCCTGGAATCCGGCCTTGAAGAATTCCTCGCTCGGACCGATCGCCGAACCTATCGCCACCACCGTCGGATCAACCTTCTTTATTTCTTCGTAGACTATCCTGTAGGTGTTGACATCATCCTTCACTTTCTCCAAATCCCAGAACGGCGGCTCGTTCCCGATCTGGAACGCCCAGAGCCCCTTCGAACGGTATTTCTCGATGCTCTGCCTGACTCCGCTTCTCAAAGATTCTTCGCTGTACGGGGAAATCTTGTAGTGCTCGTTGTCCATTGCCGGATACAATGCCCCATAAGGGAGCATCTTGAATTTAGCAGGCCAGCCAAGACGTGAATCATAGGCGTAACCTTCGTCGTATTTCGGCTCGTAGGGAGCCTCTTTAGGATACATCCAGAATGTAAGGCATCGCCTGAGGCCGAGTCTTGCCGAGAGCGGGAAATATTCATAGACGGTCGCGTTCCAGGTGTGCGCCCCGAACGGAATGTCCATGGGATCGTGTTTGAATGTCTCAGCCTCCGGAAGAATTGCGAAAGACATCTTGTCCTTCAGCATCTTTCCGTTTTCAAGAGGGATTGAAGTCTTTATTTCGTAATATGGTCCGATTTTCGGAGAGAGAGGCTTGAGATCAAATGTTGCGGAGTAAACAATCAATCCCTTGGGATTTTTTCCGTTGGAGGACAGTTTTTCGGTTTGCGGCGCGCAGAATGTCTCGCCCCAGTAGTCGCAGAGCTCCCAGGTGAAATCCATCGAGGATTCCGGAAGAGGCTCCTCGGATTCCACATTCATCAGGATGATGGGCGCTTCGTCTGGGAGGAACATGAATCCAAGGTTCGATGACTTGAAGACGATTCTGCATGAGCTGTCTGATGAAGCCTTTCCGAGATATGATATTTTCAAGTTGTCCAGCCAGACCGAACCATGCGTCTTGTTGATGACAAGTGAAAGCTTCGCTTTATCCGCCTTGTCGGGGCACTGTATGCGCTCCTTGAAAATTTTCCAGGCGTTTTTTCCGCAGAGATAGATTACTGTGCGTTTTTCGACTTCCTTTGCATTGGAATCAAAGAATACGATTGTGAGTGCCGCATTGAATGAGAGATCCTGGGTATAGAGGTCGCTCTTCATTGCCCCGGAGATTTCGTAGATCCCTTTTTCGACCTTGAACTTATCGCTGCTGGCTTCGGTCTCGGGAAGAGTCACGGAGTCCCTCGTTAGTTTCAACGACTGCTTACCGTCGATCTTCTCCTCCTGGTCGAGGACCGCCACACCCTTTATCTGCCATGAATCCGGAACCTTGCCACCGCTCTCGAATGACGGGTTTGCTATTGGGACATCAGCTCCAAGCAAAGCGACCGACGACATCATGCATGCGATTCCAGCAGCAAATATTTTCATTGGTTTCCTTTATTATATTATAATCCAAGAACATGCCTTACGGCATTAACTACAAACAAAGACAGAAGAAATGAATATCCTTCCAAATTGAATTTGTTTGTAGTCAAGCTCGTAAGAGCTGTCTCTTCATCTCGTAATCATCTCTCAGCTTAAAAACTCATCTCGATCAGCTTCCCGATCTTTCCACCCCACCATTTCCGGAATCCGAGCTCGTATATCCTTTCGGTGTTCCCGCTCTCCGCATGCAGGTCGAAGAACGTGATATTGGCTTTCATGAAGTGCAGCGCATGGATCCCGAGCGAATTGGTGGTGACGAAGCTGTCGTTCTGGTTGAGCCTGAGCCGGACGGAATTCGCCTGCTCATTGTAGGGCTTTGTCGTCGGCCCCGTAGCTCCCTATCGCCAGCCCGCACTGCCTCTGGTTGCTCTTGCAGGCAACTGAGTTGGCAGTCTCCTTGGCGCTCTGAAGCGCAGGCAGCAGCAGCGCGATCAGTATTGCGATGATCGCAATAACGATCAGAAGCTCGATCAGTGTGAAAGTTTTTCCGATTTCCGATTTTATGCTTTTGATTTCCATTGACTCCCCCGCTTTCAACTATCTGTTATCTGCCTTCTGATCATCCCTGGTGACAGGCTTAAATTCCTTGGGATCAATCGTGTGCTCTCCATCCTCTCCGAATCAAGCTTTTGAAGCTCCAGCGGATCCTGTAAATAACCAAGCTCCGTCAGGATTAATTCAGTCTGCCGGTAAATATCATTTTTAACTGGTTTTGTCCAGTCGTGTCTTCCCGCCAGATGATGCGTCTTCCTGTGGATGAAAAGCCTGCATTGATTGGGATTTCCCGATTCCTTCATCTTCTCCTGCCATTCGATCATCTTGCCGGCGGGCGCGGTTCCATCCATCTCCCCAGTCTCATGTAATGAAATATCAGCTGATGGCATATGGCTCAATGCATGTCCATTTCGATGAGATTGTTCAGCTTTCCGGCCCACCATTCGCGGAAGCCGAGGTCGAAGATGTCCTGCGTGTTTGCCTTCTCCACATGGTTGTCCCAGAAAAGGATGTTCGCCGACCTCAAGTGAACCGCATGTATCCCATGTGAATTGGTCGTAACGAAGCTGTGCGCGTTGTTCAGATGCCATTTCACCGAATTCGACTGCTCCTTGGATGGGTTAGCAGTGGTCCCTTGCATTGAATCCGCAAGAAGAAGGAGCTTGTCCGGAGTCGGCGCCTTATGCATGAGCATGAACCTCACCGCGTATTGTGTCTGAGGCGGACTTCCCTTCTCACCGCAGTCCCAGAACGTGGAAAATTCGGGCCTGTTTATCCATTTTAGATCGCTTGTGCCGACATGGTCGCCGTCGCCGTTGAACGTGCCGTACGTGTTGCCATGAGCCGTGTATTCCTTCTTGATCTTGGACGGGCACACGAACACATCCCTTCCTTTGGTCTTGATGTAGTCGCCGCCTTCGAAGACTTCACCCTCGCCGGAAAGGAACCTTGACCATTGGTTGTATTTGAGCTCGCCTCCGACCGAGATATTTCCTCCGCAGTCACCGAAGACACCGTTCCAGTCGGCCGCATAGGACTGTATCGCGGTTCCGCACTGCTTCTGGTTGTTCTGGCAGACGGCGCAGTATGCCTGATCTTTCGCGGCCTGCAGGGCCGGAAGGAGCAATGCAGCGAGAATTGCAATTATCGCAATGACAATCAACAGCTCGATGAGGGTGAATCCATTTTTGACGTGTCCCTCGAAGCCTCTTGGGAGAAGTGGAATTTTCAATTTTTGATTTATGATTTTCATTACGCTCCCCCAGTTTCCAGTATTTAGTTTTTATTTCTTCATAGTCTTGATCATCAGGTCATACCCCGTCGCATCATATTCCAGGCCTTTGAGCGGCGATATGCAGATGTCGATGAGCGAGCCTTCCTTGACTTCGGTCTCGGCCAGGACATCAATCTTCTCCGGATTGCCATTGCCGCCTACAATTTTCTTGAATATTTCTTTACCGTCGTTGAGGATTATCAACTCAATCCCGTCACCTTCCTTGCCCCGGTTGCATGTCCCTGAAATAACGACTTTTCCCTCGTAGCCGCTCTTCCAGCGCCTTACCGCCCACACGTTCTTCTCCGGGTGCCCGCCGTCTCCTCCCAGCTTGAGATATTTATGCGGACCGCCCCAGTTTTCACCCCACATAGTCTCTACGACGTTCATCTCCTTGAACTCGGAGAGCTTGCCGTCCTTAATTTCAAAATATCCATAATACCAGTTGTTCAGCCCCTGCGTCTTGCCGTAGTCGTCGAGTGTCGACGCTATGATCTTCTCTTCCGGTTCGATCTCCTTCACACCTTGTATCTCACCCTTGAGATAAATCACGTCGCCTGTCAGATCGAAGACAATTTTGCCGGCTTCAGGATTAACCTTTTTCTCCTCTCCAACCATGTTTACGACAGTTACCGGATTCAAGGTCGCGACCTCTATCTTGCTCGGGAAGGTCGCCCAGCAGACGCGGACATCCTCGCTTTTCTCGTTTTTGAATTTCATCACGTAGGCACGGGTGTATTTGCTGGAAGCCTCGCGTTCTGCGAATTTCGCACCGTCAAGCTGGCGGATCAGCGTCGCATAGGTGACGTACGCCGGGCAGACCGCGAACCTTCCCATCTTGTCGTTGGCGCCCCGGAGCAACCCCATGCTCACGAAATTCATATGGTCGGAAGCCAGATACCAGTATATCTTGCTGACGTTCTGTGAGAGCAGAAGCGTATATTGCCTGGGAAGATAGACTGCTCCCAGCTGCCGTCCCATCTCAAACATCTTCCTCTCCTTCTCCCAGTCGAATTCAACCTGCCCATGTCTTCCGGTCTCGGTGACCCATATTTCCTTTTCCTTGCCGCCGTTGTATTTTTTCATCAGCTCGCGGAGTTCGGCGACCTCCTTGTCGACGCCTTCGGGCTTTCCCCTGTATGGATGTATGACAACGGCGTCCATATAGTCCAGGCCCCCGAGTTTGAAAATGCCCTCGATGTATGGCATGGGGATCAGCACGCATGCGCAGCCCAGGACTTTTACATCAGGGCGTACGGCTTTTATTTTCTCGTAGGCCACTTTGAGCATTCCTGTATATGTCGTGTAGCGGTTTTTCTCATTCTGCTTGGCAACGGGAGGCGCCCAGGTGCCGTTGTATTCGTTCCAGATCTCGAGCCATTTGATCTGCTTGCCGTATTCCTTCAGTATCGCCTGTCCGTAGTTTCCATAGCCGGCGAAGCCTTCCGGGGTGCTCGGTCCATCCTTGTGATCGTAGAGTTTGTTGCCAAATGTCATAGCTATCAGCGGATCGATCCCGGCCTTTTCACAGGCTTCCATGTAACGCCCGGATTTTTCCGGAAAGACATATTCGCCTTTCTTCTCTTCAACCTGCCCCCAGTAATGCTCGTCGCGGATAGACACGATGCCTGCCTTCACCAGAAGCGGCAGGATGTCGACATCCATACCCTGCGCGAAATGGGTCATGGCACCCCATTGCGCATATGCCGAATCCTTCACCTTGTATGGCGGAATTACGCAGTAACTCGTCCATTTCTCGCTAATCGCCCTTCCATCCTTCTGCGCCTCAATGCGCATCAGGAAATATCCGTTCTTCTTCGGCGGCCGGATCGACGCTACGCAGTCCCCCGGGACCGCTGATCCCCTGCCAACCTCGTTGTGTCCAATATCCCAGACGGTCCACTGGACGGAATCGCCCCTTGTCTCGATGTTGAGCGATGGCGTTTCGGTCGTCAGGAAGATGTTACCGAGCTCAGTCTGCTCAATTCCGAGATCCTGTATTATCCTGACCGGATTGAGTTCCGCCGATATGTCGTCGATGAGCACGGTCCCGTCCTGCCCGAGCATGAAAGTAACTTTCACTGCTGGAGGATTCCATTTCTTCCCGTCCGCCTTTCCCTTGACCGGTTCCTGCTCGAACTTTGTTATTGAGAGCTTCTGCCATTCGCCGTTCGGCTCCACCTGCAGCCTGTGCATGAAATCCTGTCCGTCCGAGTCCTGTAAGCTGACGGCGATCATCTTCACGTCGCTTGTCCTGATCCAGAAGGAGAATTCCGTAAAATCGTTTTTCAGTTTTGGAAGCTGTTTTGATGCAAACACGGGTTTCTTGTCCGGCCCTTTTGCGAACTTCGCACATGAACCGCCGTTCCGTCCCTCCTTGACGATGACGAAGGTCGCTGGAAATCCGTCACCGTCATTCTCAAAATCTCCGATCTTCAATGGAGCGGCCGATGCGGTCATGCAGGAAAGTGAGAATACAAGAACGAATGCACGGATCAATTTATTTGTCATAATCATCCTCATGCCTATGTGTTTGAAAATATCCTTGCTTGAATCCCTGATGTATTGTCAGGGATACGGCGTCAGGTTCTTCCCTATGCATAAATACCTGCCGGTTTCGTTTGTCATTCCGGAATAATAATCGAGAAGATCGTTCTTGTTCATAGGTTCCGAGTGCCCGTCCCAGAATAGGAAGTTGGCCGCATTGTTATGCCTTAGGTGTATCTGGCGGCAGTTCGTGCCTCCGGCAATTGAGGTGAGTGAAAAATATTCCGCCTGATCGGGTGGCCATCCGGGATAAGGCCTGACGGAATCGCCAAGCATGATTGACTCCGAAGGCATTTGCGCCCTCTCCATGCATGCATACTTGATCATCCCGAAGGAACTGGTGGGATTGCGGTAGAATTCAAAGTATGGGACCGTTTTTTTCCAGGGAGGCATTGGAGGATTGCTTCCGCCTGTCAGCGGCAGCGTTTTAAGTGATTTGGTGTTGAATCCGAATGTCTTCTCATACTGGTTCGAGCCCTTTGTGAAAAATGTGTTTGGGAACCATGAAGGGCAGAGCAGGGCGTCGGAGTTCAAGTAGACTGGAATCTCATAGGGTTCGACTCCGTTGGCTGAGTTCCCTGTCGGATCTCCGCCGGTAAGGCCGGTATACCAGTTCATGCCCGCATTGTTCCATCTTGTTCCCGTGCAGATCCAGCCGTTGGAATCGGAGGAGTATGAGGCTTCGGCGAGGTGGACTTGCTTCTGGTTGCTTACGCATAGGATAGACCACGCCTTATCCTTCGCCATCTGGAGCGATGGAAGAAGCAGCGCGGCCAGTATTGCGATGATCGCAATTACGACCAGGAGCTCTATGAGAGTGAATCTTGCTGGACTTTGGGACATGATGAGCGATTTGATCTTTTCCTTTTTCATCATGACCCTGTCATGCTGATCGACCTGGATAAGTTCGGGGATCAGGATTATCTTCTGCGGTTCGGCTGGCAGAACCCCTAGCGCCCTCTCAAAGAGAAGTTCAGCCATCTTGAAACCTGATTCGGGAAGCAGCTTGTCCACGGTGGCCACCGGCTTCACCTCTTCAAACCTGTAGTCAGGAATCTCATCATAATAATTGTCATATCCGGCGAGGACTATGTCCCTGTTCGGTTCCTTCCCCAGCAGCCTGCACGCCATTGAATATATTGGAAGTTCACTGTCAGATGAAACCAGCAGCGCGTCAGGTGCGTCAGGCCCGAGGAGCAGCGGAGCGATGCATCCGGCCGCAAAGCTGGCCCTGTCCTTGAACTTTTCAGCTTCGGAGATGTGTGAGGATTCGGGGAATGTCTTCTCGATATGGAGAGGCATATGTTCAAGTCCGGCTTCGGTGACAGCTCTTTTCAGGCCTTCAACCTTCTCCAGTGTCCAATAGGCGTTCTCATACCTCTCCGGAACAGTCATGACCAGCCTTCTCCTTCCGAGGCCGATCAGGAATCTTGCAAGATCATAAACGCCTTTCGCATGATCTGGAGTCACGCGGTCGAACTCCTGCACCTCCGGGAAGTTTCCGTAGAAGACGGTCGGGATTCCAGAGTTCTTTAATTTCATCAGCACCTCGCGTGATGGCGGGATTCCCGGTATTTCCGAGAAAAGAAATCCAGCTGGCTTCTTGAGGAGATATCTGTCTATCTCCCTTTCAAGGTCCTCCCTGCTTGTTATCAGCGAACTGTATCCTTTGTCCTGGATGACTCCGAGCATGGAGATATATGAGTAGTAGGCCCATCCCGATCTTCTTGAATGGTGGGGCATGTCCTCCGGATTCCTGGAATTCACGATGATGACGGTTTTTTTCAGCTCTGGTTCTGCGAGTCCGGCCTTACCTTCTACGACGATCCTTATCCTCGGGCTTTTCTTCCTGATGAAATTCTCCTTTTCGAGATCCAATATTGCACGCTGGACGGAACCTGTGCTGGAGGCGAGTTTTCTGCTGATGTCTCTTACAGGCGGGAACTGGCTTCCCGAGGCGATCGTACCATCCTCGATCCACCTGCGGAGCGTCTGATAAGTCCTTTCCTTCTGGAAATAAGCACCCATAACTCTCCTCGTTTATATATATGTTAATCCATTTGAAAGTAGATGTCAAGCATTATTATTAGAATATGTGCAAATATGTGCCATATTGTAACCACATGATAATAAGTGTAATAAGTAAATTAGAATGGATATTAAATAAAAGTTTAATATATTACGTGCCGTTATGTGCCAAAGCTTTTATTCTTTTAATTAGTTATCCTCTTGCCACTTGACTTGTACGTTGTAAGTTAGCCGGAAGAAATATTTGAAAGGAGATCGCATATGCCTGAATTTGTACATAAGCACGGATGTAAAAACGCTGCGGAAGCCAAAAAGCTCGTGGAGGAGGCCCTCAAAAAATCAGGCTATTCCGAATACATCGAATGGAAGGGCGATTCTTTTGCCTCGACAGAAGGCGTCAAAATGCTGCTCGAACTTGAAGGGCATATCACAAAAACTGACTTCATCGTCGAAAAGAGCGGTGGAGCATTTGGAGACACCGCCCTCGATGAATGCAAGAAGATCGCAGCGTCATTCAAGTAGCGGCTTCTTGATAAATTCCAAGTTCCAGGCTCCAAAATCCAAACAAGCTCCCAATTCCAGGCAATTATCAAGCGGGCCAGATATCTCAAACAGCTGGAATTAACTGCATTTTCCGGTTTGCTTCCGTATAAGTTTGTAGTCAAGATGCCAGCGCTCCTTTAAAATCCCACTTCAAGTTTTGACAACTGACCTCTGACCTCTGACACCTGATTACTGATTACTATCTCCCCATGAACTTCACATATTCCACATGCGTACAGCCGGGATGGAATTTCATTTTTTTCAGAATGAGCTCGATTGCAGGATTCTTCGTGTAGCCATAAATGTGGCTTTTAGTATTTTCATAGATTGATGCTCGAAATTAGTTTTAAGTTCCAGGTGTTAAGTTTTAAGCAAGAAACAATAATATCAGAAATAGTAAATTCTTCACTTAACACTTAAAACCTAACACTTAAAACTATGCCATATGCTGACGACAGACGACTGCAATAAATACTTGATACTTGAGAGTGGCAAGGAAGATTTGAAGAAATGTTTTTATTGAAAAGATGGGATTCCAGTAATATCTTCCACGGATAAAATGTCAGAACATCAGTACAGAAAGAGGACAGACATGAAAGTCAATTTGACAGATCCATACAAGGGGACATCGGGATTCCAGCATAAAGGAAACATCCACACGCATACGTTGAAGAGCCACTGCGGGAAAATTGCCTTGGAAGACGTGGTCAAGGTCTTTGAAGAAAGGGATTATGCGTTTATCGCTATCACCGACCATTGCGTCATAGCCGACATCCCGTCGAAATGTTCTCGAAAACTCGCAGTCCTGCCCGGGATAGAGATCGACCTGCAGGGCAGATCTCATTTCGGCGTAGTACATACGGACGCTTCTGCAATATTCTATGATCCCAATGCAACTCAGCAGGAGATGATAGACAGGAACATTGCAGCCGGGGCCCTGGTCACTCTCCATCACCCCGACTGGCAGCTTCGCGAGCACTACACCGTCGATGAACTCATGAAACTGGAGAACTACGACGGCATCGAAATATACAATACCGTAATTGAGTTCCTGGAAGGTTCCCCGCTTTCGACAGCAAAATGGGATCGCCTGCTCGCATCGGGACGGCGCATCCTCGGATTCGCCAACCAGGATTTCCACGACTACAAGCACGCACTGGACTGCTGCAACATCCTCTGTGGATCCGACAAGCAGCCCGCAAGCATCCTGAAAGCCCTGAAAGAAGGGCGTTTCTACTGCTATTATGGCGTGAATATCAAATCCATGGGAAGGGAGGGGGATACGATTTCCGTTGAGGCCGACAACGCCAGATTGATACGTTTCATCGGAATGGGAGGAAAAGTGCTCAAGAAAGTAAAGGCTAACTCCGCCCAGTTCACTTTCACAAAAGGCGGCGAATGCTCCTATGTACGCATCGAATGCCTAGGTGAAGGCGAGGAAATTTCATTCTCCCAGCCCTTCTTCCGGGAATGAACATTTTCATTGTAGTCGGTCCCAATTCGATATTCGAAGTTCAGAGTTTTTGCCGACAGGATGCTGGTAATCCGCTGTAGCGTAACTGTCAGGCCCGACACCTGACACCCGACACCTGATTGCCGCCGTCCGCAGCTCCCGATGCACACTCTAGAACTTCCGAACTCTCGAACTTCACTCCATCATCTTCTTCAATTCATCGACTTTTGTCTTGAGCGAATTCATGTCCTCCCGGAGCTTGGTTATTTCCGTTTCAAGCTTGTCCATCCGTTCGTTCTCAGCCTGCACGATCATGCGCGCCTTCTCAGGAGCCGGACCGCTTGCAGCTGGCACTGCAGTTTCATCCAACTTGACTTCGCCGGAAAGCAGATGCGCATACCGCGATTCCTTGCGCCCGGGCTGGCGCGGCAGAAGGACCACCAGCGGTTCGGGCTGACGTGTCATGAGGGCGTTCATGATCTTTTCCACCGTCTCGATGCTCTCGAACGGCGTCATGCGCGATGCGCGCCCGCGGAGTTCGCCAGGTGTCTGCGGACCTCGCACAAGTAGCTCGCAGAGCAGGGCGAGCGCCTGCATATCGAGACTGAGCGTACGGTCTGCATCATGGCTGTATTTCATCACGCGGCTTCCGGCCTGGTTGACCATCTGCGACAGATTCTTGTCACGGAGGCTGTCGGCCGCCCTGACTACGGACTCCTCCTGCAGTTCCATCACCGGGTCGCGGTTGGATTTCTGGTTGCATGCGAGTGTGAGGGAGTTGAGGGAAAGCGGATATACGTCTGGAGTGGTGAACTGCTTTTCGATCAGGCATCCCAGGACACGTGCTTCAACCGCAGTAAGTGTGTATGGCATTTGCAGGCTCCTTTTGCTTTAGTGTGTAATTTAGCCCTATGAATCCTTGATTCAATTGTTTGCCCACAGATGACACAGATAAGATGTTTTCTAACGCAGAGGCGCAAAGCTATAAAATAGAAATGGATCATGAAATATCCCTTCTCTCAGCCCATATTTTATCTGAACTAATCTGTGTAAATCTGTGGCAGATTCTACTCTGACACCCGACCGACTGACACCCGACGACTATTTCTCTCCAATCTCCTGCTCAAAGCTCCATCCCACGGCATCGTAGTACTGCCCGAGGTTCCGGCTTTTCTGGATGCGTCTTTGGACACGGCGGGGATCTGCGAAGGATCTTGAAAGGTATTCCCACTGCTCGAACATCTTGTCCATCAGATGGCTCATGCCGCTCTGCCACTGGCGGTTCCCTTCGAAAAGCAGTTCGTGGAACTTGTGCAGCTGTTTCCGACGGTCTTCAACTTTCGGAAACTCCGCACCCTTCAGCACCGCGGGAAGGAACGGACATGACAAGGCACCGCGTCCGATCATCCATCCGGCGGCACCACTGAACTTGTTCTGAAGATCCCGGAATCCCTCGGTCGTGGTTATGTCGCCGTTGAATATGAAGGGGTGCCTGCAGATCGACATTGCGTGTTTGGCGCGCTCAAGATCAATGGGGCCTTCATACATCTGTCCTGCGGTGCGCGGATGCAGGATCACTTCGCTGAGCGGATAACGGTTGAGCACTTCGAACACAGGAATGAACTCGTCCGGACTGATATATCCAAGTCGCAGCTTTACTGAGAGCTTTACCGGACATCCGTTGAGGACTTTTCCAAGGATGGCGTCGATCTTGTCGGGATGCGGCATGAGTCCGGCGCCGCGTCCGCGGTCGGCGACGGTCGGGTAGGGGCATCCGAGATTCCAGTTCGCTTCATCGATTCCGAGTCCGTGCAATTCCTTCAGGGCCGCAGAGAAAGTCTCCGCGTGGCCGGTGAGGATCTGGGGAATGGTCCGGAGGCCTTTGTTGTTTTCCGGTGACAGCTGGCGCAGATCTCCGGCGCGCAGCGGTTTCCCCTGCCGCGGCTGGATGAAAGGCGCGACTGCGCGGTCAAAACCGCTGAAGCACTGCGCGAATGCCTGGCGGTACACGGCATCGGTGATGCCATGGATCGGCGCCAGACTAAGATTTATGGTCGATTGAGTCATTCTTCTTAGTATCCTTATAGTCGTCAGGCTTCAGTCGTTGGTCGTCAGCAGACATAAAATAGAAACTCGAAGTTCCAAATTCCAAACTCCAAATCTCAAACAGCTGGAATTAACTGCATTTCCCGGTTTGGTACCGTATAAGTTTGTAGTCAAGCTCGCAAGAGCTGTTTCTTGATTTCTGGCAATTATGCCCTTTATAAATTTGCCGGCAAGACCTGTGCTGAGCTTGTCGAAGTATGCCAGCGCTCCTTTGTCCTCTGTCATCCGTCATCCGTCATCCGTCATCCGTCATCTGCCGTCTGCCGTCTGCCGTCTGCCGTCCGTCGTCTGTCGTCTATTCACTTCTTCTCCGAAAACAAACGCTCGCGCACGAATTTGATGTGCCCGCGCAAAGCATATAGTTGGTCGGCGAAGGGGGCGGGCACCCTGATCTTGTCCACTGTGTGTTCGATATGGTCGAGACGGTGCATGAGTTCCTCGCGCTTCTTGTCATCCATCGAAGGGCTGAACGCGTCGCGCTCAATGGCGAACAGCACCCTGTACCAGCGGTAGATGCGCGACCGCCAGCGCCAGCGCCAGATCACCGGGACGATCTTGAATGCGGGTATCAGGATCAGCACTATCGGCACTATGGCCGCTAGCAGACGGTTTATCAGGCTTGCAAGCCAGAAGGGGAAATTGCGGTATAGGAAGCTCTTTCCGGTCGCGTAGTAGCGGATGGCGTCAGGGCTGATCCGGAATTCATGTTCCAGAAGGGCGGGGAACTCGCCGGCCTTCCTGAAGAGGCTGGCGGATCCGTGCACTTCCCTGGCCGTTTCAAGAAGGATGTCGATCAGCGCCGGATGCAGGTTGTCACGTGCGACCAGTTCGACTGAGGGGCCGACCAGGAATACGTTTTCGGAGGGGATGTTCTTGCCGAGATCGACCGTGCCCATTGGCATTTCAAGCTTTGTCAGGTACTTGAGGCGGCGCGTATAGGCGTCGGCCTGTTTGAAGCTGAACAGGCGGATGCCCGGCGCGTACATCAGTTTGCGCAGCGTTTCAATGGGTACGGAATCGCTCATGGCGAAAATGGCGTCGACGCGGTTTTCGACCAATGCCTGCACCAGATCATCGGAGGCGATATTGGCCAGGGTCGCATCTTTCCCCGCTTCAATGCCATTGGCCTTCAGGAGCGCCAGCGCCAGTATATATGAGCCGCTGCCTTGCTGTCCTATTTCCAGACGCTGGCCCTTGAATTCGGAAAGCTGGCTCTTGGGTTCGCCCCGGTAGAATATCACGATCGGCTGGTTGGATACGGTGCCCAGCGATACCAGTTTGTCAATATCAATCCCCTCGGTTTCTCCGCCCTGCACGAACCCGACATCCACCTTGATCCTGGGATTTGCCAGTTTCTTCAGGTTGTCAATGGAGCCCTCGGACTTCAGGATTTTCAGCCTGATGCCCTGCTTCAGGAGGATCTTCTGGTATTTGTCGGCGAATCTGCCGAACATGCTGCCTTCCGAACCTGCGGCGATGGTTAGCGTGGTCGGAGCTGCGGAATTGAAGAACATGAATACAGCCAGGCTTATTGCAAGTATGATCATCAGCAGCAATCCAACCGACATGATCAGGTTGCGCGCCAGGATTTCCTTGAACTTCGGCCTCGGACCGGGAAACATTTTGTCGAGATTGATTTTCATCGTGCATGGAAGATAATCGGGAGGCTTCGAATTTCAAGCCACGGACCTGCACAGGCTCTGGGACACGGACAAGATATTCTCTCACTAAGCCACCAAGTATTTAAAATCCTGTAAATCATGTTATCCTGTCAGAAAATTTCTAGCTTTGTGTCTCTCTTTCGATGTTGGAAGTTCGAAGTTGAATGTTCGTGTCTTGTCCTGAAATAAGTTGACACTTGCCAAAAGGAAAGGCAAGTAGTATGAAAGAGGTTTTCAGGTATAGTGAGTCATTTAAGAGAC
>Ga0154564_143_pt1 | contig 104552 bp, 92 predicted proteins | sample RifGroF2_FD_105707 | JGI IMG/M metagenome (GOLD analysis project Ga0154564, IMG submission 105707) | Lentisphaerae bacterium GWF2_49_21
AGATGCCTTCGCGATGTCGATAATGCCTGCCATGCCTGCCTCCAATGTTGAACGTTCAACATTAATATTATACGGCATCAGCTGCCCCGTGTCAAGCAGCACGTGCGAAATTTTCAGGAATTAACGAATCCGGAGTAACGCATCACTCAACATTCATCATTTTGAGCTCTTCGACTTGCCCAAGGGCAGTTCCAGTGGTACTCATAATCCGGGATTTCTCTTTTTGTTGTTTTGTTTTGCAAATTACTTTACGGACATCGCGAGGAATATGAAAAATCAGTCGTCATCATTCGAAAACATACTGGTCCTCGGCCTTGGCATCAGCGGCCGCGCGGCGGTCTCGCTTGCGCTCAAGCTTGGTTCAAACGTGACCGCCATCGATGAAAAGAATTCACCTGAACTCGCAAAATATAAAAGATCCCTTTCGAAGAACAGGAGGCTCAAGATCATCCTCGGCTGGAAAGGCGGTCGGCTACCTGCCTCAGACCTGACAGTGATAGTGATCAGTCCCGGGATATCGACTACCTCTCCGATGGGCAAATCCGCATCCGCAAGCGGCATCCCGGTGATCAGCGAACTTGAATTCGGTGCACGCCATTGCAGGACTCCGATCATAGCGATCACTGGGACGAACGGAAAGACCACCACAACTGAGCTCACATGCCATCTTTTGAATTCCATAGGAGTCAAGGCGGAAACAGCGGGCAATATCGGAGTTCCGCTGAGCAGAGCGATCCTTGCAAGGAAACAGCCGGACTTCTATGTCGTCGAGGCAAGCTCCTTCCAGCTTGACGCCTGTTCGACATTCAAACCGCTGACCGCAGCAATACTGAACATAACATCCGATCATATGAACAGGTACAGGACTGAAGATGACTATGCAGCTTCGAAGTTCAGCGTTTTCAGGAACATCGATTCTGCTGAAAAGAAGATAATCCGTTCAGACCTTCTGAAATATTGGAGGAAATTCAATACGGGCAGGCCAAGCAGGCCAGGGCCTGTTATCTTTTCCTCGGAAAAATCAGACTCCGACTATTATTTCGACGGAAAAGACATTTTCATCAAGGGCAGGAAATTCATGGATATTTCAGAAACCAGGCTTCTGGGTACCCATAACGCGGAAAACCTGCTCGCTTCACTTGCCCTCGTTTTAGCGGTAATACCGGACGCGTCAAGGGAACGTCTCAGGAAGGGGGCAAAGAATTTCAGGACAGGCCCACACAGGCTTGAAATCGTCCTCAGGAAAAACGGCATTACCTGCATAAATGATTCAAAGGCGACAAACCCAGACTCGACCGTAGTGGCATTGAAGGCGGTCGGAGGCAGGAAGAACGTCTGCCTCATAGCCGGCGGACTCGACAAAAACATGGATTTCACCCCTGTCTTAGCCGAGAAAAACAGGATAAAGGCGGCCTTTCTTGTAGGAGAATGCAAAAAAAAGTTGGCAAATTTGTGGAAAAATGATATAAGTTGCGTAATATTTAATAGTTTTGAAGATGCTGTGCTTGCCGCATGCGGCAAAGCAGGACGCGGAGACGTGGTTCTTCTGGCACCGGGTTGTGCAAGCATGGACATGTTCAAGGACTATAAGGACAGGGGTCAAAAATTTACTTTTATAATTAACAGGAGGTTTGAAAGTGAAAAATAGGCGCATGAAGGTTTTACTCGGGGTCGCAGCTGTACATGTCATTGCCATTGGGATGCTCAGCATGACCGGTTGCAAAAGTCAGGAAGTTCTCAAGGACAGGCCTTACATTCCAGCTCCGTCCGAATCTCCGGCTATAGATCTTTCGACGACAAATATCATCCTCCCTCCTACGCCGGTAATTCCTGAAATAAAGACTGAACCTATCAAATATAAGGTCGTAAGCGGCGACTCCTTCTGGAAAATCTCAAGAAGCTACGGCGTAAGCAAGGAAGAGCTTGCCGCCTACAACAACATGTCCCTTCAGAAACCCCTGAAGATCGGCACGACTCTTATGATTCCGCCTGGTGGAGCTCCTGTCCCACCTGAGAAGCTTGCCGCCTACAAGTCAGGCAAGGAAGGCGCAAAAGGCGCACCTCGTCCATCAGACGGCTCCTATACTGTAGTAAACGGTGATTCTCTCTGGAAGATCGCCAACAAGTACAATGTAAAGACGGACGCCCTGATCTCCGCCAACAACCTCGATCCGAAAAAAGCTCTCCAGGTTGGACAGAAGCTTACAATTCCAGAAGCTGGCGCCGCCGCTCCTGCTGGCGCTCCGCTCAAGAAACCCCTTGAATCCGTAACCATGCCCATTGAACCTGCGAAGCCCGCAGGCCCGAGCGAAGAGGAAAAACTTCTGAACGAACTCGAAGGTGGCGCTCCTTCTCCATCAGCGGCTCCCGCAATGGACATGCCCGCCGCGCCTGCTGGAATCTTCTCCGACCATCCGGTGTCTGAAGGCGAAACGGTTGACGATGTCGCCCAAATGTACGGGCTCAGGACCGATGATATCAGGAATGCAAATCCAGGAATACCTGCAGACGGGAAGCTCAAGGCAGGCTCCACGATCAAGATTCCTGAGAAATAAGATCATATAAGAAATTTCACTTTCATGCAGAACTTCTCCTCGGAGAAGTTCTGTTTTTTTAAACCCTTTGCGCATGGGGATGCCAATGAAGGAAAATGAAGCCTATTCCTCTGACGAGAAGAAGATGATGCTTTCCCTCGCACGTTCTACAATAATGAACGCATTGAAGAAGGAGAAACTCCCGGATCCCGGAGCCCTTCCTGAAAAGCTGCACGAAATCCGCTCCTGCTTCGTCACACTGCACAGTTCCGACGGCGGCCTCCGCGGCTGCATCGGCAACATAGAGGCGTTTGAGCCCCTCTGCGAAAACATCATGCATAACGCACTGAATTCCGCATTCGGGGATCCAAGATTCAAAAGGATGAAGTCACTTGACGAACTCTCCGTCGTCCATATTGAAATTTCCGTGCTCACGCTTCCGTCAAAGATCAAATCGCCCGATGAATTCGTCATAGGGAAGCATGGCATAATCCTGCTGAAGGATTTCCACAGCTCGGTATTCCTCCCGCAGGTCGCCCCGGAACAGGGATGGGACCTTGAAACCACAATGGTCCACCTATCCCTGAAGGCCGGACTTGAACCCTACGCATGGAAGGAGCCGGACGTGGAATTCAAGGTCTTCGAGGCGGTCGTCTTTTCTGAAAAGCAAAAGGATACATGAATGATAAAAGCAAATTAATGCTCTGGGGCTGCATGGCTCCTCTTGCGCTCCTTTTTGCCATTTCAATCTTAATCGCAGTCTGGACATATCCCCGCTCCAAGCCTTCTGAACCTCCCACATTCATAAAGGATGCCGAACCAAAGGTCGAGGAAATAGAGAAGGACCTGAAACAGAAGCTCCCCTCTGAAAAGAAAGATTATGACATCGACCAGACCGTGATGGCCCTGTACAGTATTGAAAGGGCTCTTTCGGAAGCTAAAAACTTCAACGAACTCACACCATTCATTCTGCAGCGGGAGTCAGATCTTGTCGCCCCCGACGCCGCCACTCTTAAATACCGTTTCTTCAATGTCTACAAGAAACTGCTCGAATCCAAGGACAAGATAGACGAGATGGATTCCATCTACAAGATAACTTCCGGCGCGATCACCGATATCGCCGGAATCACAGGTTCCGATTTCATCACTGGAATGAAAATCGACAGGGAACAGGCGAAGAAGGTCTGGCAGAAGAGGCTTGAAGAGGCCGCAAAGTATGATAGGATAAAAAAACGTCTCGAGGAACAGCAGGACGAGATGATAGATCTCCTTTTCGAATACTGTTCTGTCAGCGCCAAATACCTTGGTGAATGGAACAGGCTCTGCTCGGCAAGGGACCGGGCCTATCTCGCATTCTACGAGCGTGACTGGAATGAAGTTGTGAACAGCGCACAGGCGGCCGCTTCAATCTCTCCGCACGAAAAAGAAGCCCACATCCTGCTTGCACTTGCATTGCTCGAACGAGGCAGGGAGACTGATGCCTCCTCGGCAAAACCCGTCATTGATGAAATACTCAAGGAGCATGGCGGGCAGTATGCTCCAGCACTGCTGTTGAAGGGCGTCCTTGAAATGAAATCCCGCAGCTATGACAAGGCCGTGATAGATTTCGACCAGTCAGCCGCCTATTATCCGAAGCAGATGGAGGAGCTTACGGACACATTGAACCTCTACAGGAAACGCCATTATCTCAACAGCTCAAAGGAAGGGCGTGTGATAATAAACACGTACCGAGGGATAATGACCGGCGCCGGCTATTTCAGCCCGGATTTCCAGAAGGCACGGATATATTCCGAAAAAGGGCAGAATGATCTCGCGAGACAGAAGATATTCGACCACTTCTTCAGGCGCAGGCTGCAGGGACAATGGGACAAGATATTGTCGGATTTCCAGTTCTGCAAGAACTATCTGGACATGGAACTCCCGGGCCCAATCGATCTCTCAATCGAACCCGCCTGGCTCTCAAACAGCGTAATTGTCAATGTGAACAACAAGAGCAAGAAGGACATCCATAATGTGACGCTTCTCCTCTGTGTGCGGTTCACCGATATGTTCAAAGGCGACTATATCTCATTTCCAGTGGGCGAATCCGTCGCCCTGCTTGGTGCGGAATCAAGCGTGACCGTTGGAAGACAGAACATAAATGAAATCACAAAGGACAATCTCGGCTCCGTGAAGAAATGGAAGGACATAATCGAATATGGCGCTGTTCTTATTTCAGACGAAGTCATAACCTGGGTTCCCCCTGCTCCCAAATCCGCTGAAGCTGAATCACAGGAAAAATCCCCCGGAAAACAGGATCCCGCCTCAAAAGCGAAGGAAATCATCAAGGACGTAATCGACTCAACAGTGAAATAACTATCATCTTTGCATTTATTATATTCATGTGTTAACTTATCAAATAACCTATTAGGGGGATTTATGATATATAAGCTTCTGTCAGCAATTTCCTGCAGTTTTCTTCTCATTTCAATATGCTGCCAGTCCGCCCCCATCCCGCCAGGGCCATATGATACCCAGAGGGCAAAGACCGGAACGATCGTCAAATGCAGCCCCGATGGAAAAGCCGAAGGTTCGCTCCTGCCCGGCGAAGCCATCAGGAACCTGAAGAAAGGTTCAATACTCCATCTGTGCCCCGGAAACTACAGTTCCTCCTTTGATATTGACATGGACAATCTTATAATCGAAGGTGAAACGGGGAAATACTGCAGTGCAAGCATCCGGTTGAAGGGCAAGAAGAACATTATCAGGAACCTCTGGACGAGCAGTGTCGAATGCGAGACGGACATCACTGTCATTGATTCAGTCATAGGCCATTATTCCTGTGAGAACAATGACAAGAAAATGACTCAGGAATTCTACAACTCATGTTTCAATACAATAGATGTCTATAGCTACAAGGACAACAAGCTCACGTTCCTGAAATGCAATATTGTAAGCGACAACAGCTATGCGTTCTGGATTTCCTGGGGTGACGGGAACTTATACTTCACAAACTGCATCTTATATGGGAAGAACAAGCTTTTCAACCTCCCCGAACGCGACAAGGGCAACGATCAGGGAATAAGGATCTCCCTGGATAATACTCTTCTCTATGGTGAAATGGCTCTTGCGGACGGAATTAGCAAAGGAGGGGTCAACAGCAGCGGCAAGGAGGAGAAGGCCCTTGACTTGAAAGGTCTTAAAAGACTGTCTAAACAGCTTACTACCAGGGGCGACATCATCAACGAAAGACCCATCTTCAAGAAAGAGCTCCAGACAAGATTTGCGGTCCCTGATGGAGTACGCGTCATTCACAGTTCATCTTCATCCTACTATACGGATCTGAATGTGTTCGTCCTCGATGACAAATCACCCGGAAAAGACAAGAATATCGGCGCAAATCTCAATGAAATGGGCTTCCCTGTACCTGAACAGCCAAAGGATCCGAAGAAGACTGCTGCCACGCCCCCGGCTCCAGCCCCTACCCCTGCTGCACCAGCTCCAGCAGTAAAACCGCCAGTCGGGGAAAAACCTGCCGTGAAGGAGAAGGCCGGCGAAACAAACCAGAAGAATCCGGAGCTGCCAGCTCCAGTCGGACCTAAACTTTTTTAGTCAGGTATTCCTTGAGCAGTCCGGCAAGGTATCCGATATCTTTTTCCGAATGTGCCGCGGAAATGAAACCCACTTCGAACTGAGATGGCGACAGATAAATCCCCTTCTTCAGCATAGACCTGAAGAAATCTGCGAACTTCGCAGTGTCGCAGTCTCTTATCTCTTCAAGATTCCTGAGCGGCTTCCTGCCAGTAAAGAAAATTGTGAACATACCGCCTTCGCTCACACAATGGACGCCAAGCCTTTTTTCACTTGCCTTCTTATTCACAAGGCACTCAATTTTCTTTGCGAACTTCGCAAGTCGTGGATAAGGATTTTCCTTTTTGAGTATCTTCAGCGTCTCGATGCCTGCTGCGAGCGCGACAGGATTTCCGCTGAGTGTGCCGGCCTGATAGACCGGACCAAGGGGCGCAAGCTTCTTCATTATCGCAGCCTTTCCACCAAGTGCACCAATCGGCATCCCTCCTCCAATGATCTTACCGAGAGTCGTAAGATCAGGAGTTATCCCGCAGATTTTCCCGTATGTCGTCGGACCAAGACGGAATCCGGTTATGACTTCATCGAAAATCAAAAGTGATCCGCTCTTTTTTGTCAGCTTCCTCAATGATTCAAGGAATCCAAGTTCCGGCTTGACAAGACCCATGTTTCCGGCGACTGGCTCCACTATCACTGCCGCAATATCATTCCCGTGTTTAGAGAAAATCTTTTCCACTGCCGCAATGTCATTATACGCACAGACAAAGACATCATTCACAGCTCCGGCTGGGACTCCTGCGGAACTTGAAATCCCACCGGTAAGAAGCCCGCTTCCAGCGGCCACAAGCAGATAGTCGGCATGTCCATGATAGCATCCGTCGAACTTGAGGATCTTGTTCCTTCCGGTGAATCCTCTTGCAAGCCTGATAGCAGTCATCACCGCTTCAGTCCCAGAGGTCACCATCCTGACCATTTCCAGATAAGGAACCATGTCGGTCAACAGTTCGGCCATCTCGACTTCCCGGGGAGTGCATGTGCCAAAGCTCATACCATCTGCTGCGGCTTTCTGTACCGCCTCGACAACTTCCCTTCTCGCATGACCTAGGATAAGCGGCCCCCACGATCCGCAGAAGTCAATATATCTTTTCCTGTCTGTGTCAAAGACATAAGCCCCCTGCCCTTTTTTCATGTAGACAGGATTCCCGCCAACGGACCTGAACGCCCTCACCGGGCTGTTCACTCCGCCGGGGATTAGTTTTTCAGCACGTTTGAACAAAACATTGCCAATTGTCGATTGCCGATTGCCGATTTTTTTCATATAAATCCTTCGCTGTAATTCTGCCAAGCAGACGCTTGGCGTTCCCGGCCCGGGAGCGCCGACCGTCTGGTCGGCTTAAAATGAAAACAATCAAAAACGCGCAATAAATTGCGCTACTACCAACAAATTTGAGACAAACTAAAGTTTGAACTCCAACGGGCTTGTTTCCGCAACAAACGTTTTCTGGAGTTTTGAAATCAGCTCATCCATCTAATTTTATTTTTATATTCAAATCGGCAATTCTCACTGCCTCATTCCGCCGCAGGCGGCCTGAAGCGTTCTGCGATACGATCTACTCCTTTGCGCGGTCCATCGACAGGCTTGAATCCGCCTTCCTGCGTCCAGCTGGTTTTCGACGGATACGGATAAAGAGTTATGTCCATCTCGGTCTTTCCATCCACGACGCGCTGTGTCTGGATTTTATCCGGAGCGACACCTTTTTCACGCCAGTTGATCACTAGGTCAAGCATGTTCGGCAGCTTGTTTATTCCGGGACCGGGGCCGTGGCTCATTCCTGGGATGATGTAAAGTAATATGAACGACTTGGCTTTATCAATGGATCCACATTGTTCGGCAACGCGTTCATAATAGTCAAGCGATGCGGTGTAAGGCACGCATGAATCGGCAGAACCGGATATCATGATCAGCTTGCCCCCGCGTTTTTCGAATTTGCTCAGGTCGGCGTTCTCAGCGTTGAGATACGGACCGAGTGCGGCGGTATATGTGTCGATGTCCTTCCCGAAATCTATTGTTGTGAGATCTTTGTCAGCCCCGAACACCCATTTGAAGAGATAAAGGTGGCCGTGGGCGATATTGAATGAACTGCCAAACGGGATCCCACAGAATATACGTTCGCCTGTGATGGCATGTTTCGGACCGTCGAACAGTTTCCTGAGGGCTTCTGCATGCGCATCCGTCAGGGTCTGGTCCTTCTCCCTTGCAAGCTTTATGACCGCTTCGATGTCCTTCATGTCGCATCGCGGATCGGACACCATCTTGCCGGCGGTCTGCGGTATTTCGCGGGCAGCCATGTATTCGTTACCGGCAAGGATGATGTTCTTCTGCTGGGATTCGGTAAACGGACATTTGCGGAGTATCTGGTCGTTCCAAAGGAAATAGGCATGGAGCGGAGTGCGGCAATGCGCAGGAATATTTGCGATAATACCATCATAATCCTCGGGATAGCGCTGCGCTTCCTGGAGGCCCTGCTGTCCACCGGTCGAGCCGCCGTTGAAATATGAAAACTCAGGATCCTTACCGTAATACGCCTTGATCAGCTGCTTTGCGGTAACTGTCATGAGATGCGTGGCGCGGAACCCGAAATCCTTCCAGACCTCCTTATTTCCGATTCCGGAGTCGGCGTTCGGTGCAGTTCCCATGTCTGTTGTGGCGACAGCATAACCGCCAATTAACGGCCAGGCAAATCCGCTGGAATTTATATTTCCTGCAGACCCACCGTTACCGAGTCCGATGAACTTGCCGTTCCATTTCTTCGCATCCGGCAGCCAAACCTCAACCTTGATATTAGAGCCTTTTGCAGGATTGAGGACAAGTTTCACTATGGCCCGCGGCGGAACGTTATTTATCGGGTTTCCTTTGGAAGGTGTAATTGTCGTGGAATCATTGTATTCCACGAGCGTAATTTTCCCGTTCTCGATTTGCAGTTCCTTAAGAACCGCGAGTTTGTCCTTTTCCTCGGCCGCAAAAGCCGTTGTAGCCACCATTGCTCCCAAAAGAGCACAAACACATAAAAGCATACCATTGCCGATTTTCTTCATTACAATATTCCTTTACATATTGGTGACAGGAGTTTTGATTTCATAGTGAAAGTAAGATAGTCTGTAAGAGCTGGGTAATCAAGGCTTGCATGATGGCTCCAGTCCGTTTCCAGCTCCGGAGGGCACCTCCGGAATTGGAAATTCAAAATATGCATTTAAAATTTACCTCTTGCTTTAATACTCGTTATAATATCTATTATTCACTTATTTTATTATAATTAGATATATTTATATCATTTGCCATTGACTTATTCATAATATTAGCTATTTTATGATTATAATTAAGACTGGAGATATTTTTATGACTATTATTGATGTTGAAAAAATTAAGAACCAATGTAAAGAGCTTCGGGATTCTTTAGCTGAAATTGAATTTAAATTGAATGGATCCGACTTCGTGCCACTCGAAGACTATGGTAAAACTGTCAAGGAGAAAAGGAAATTGACCAAGATGACCCAGATGCAATTGGCGACCATAGCCGGTATAAGCACCGGTTGTCTGAAAAAGATTGAAAAGGGCTCGAAAAATGTTTCCCTTGAAAATGCTGAAAAGGTCTTAAACTCGATCGGGAAAAAACTCTACATAAGATGAAAACCGCAATAGTATATTATAACGGAATTCCTGCCGGCCGGCTGTCGAAGACAAAGTCCGGATGCGAATTCCAATATTTTGAAAAGTATCTTGAAGATCCCGGAGGACTGCCGGTAAGCGCAACCCTGCCCCTTAGGATTTCACCATATGTGTCCGAAAAACTTTTCCCGTTCTTTGAAGGATTGGTCTCCGAAGGATGGCTGCTTAAAATCCAATCCATCACACAGAAAATAGATGAAAACGACACGTTCACACTCCTTATTGAAAACGGAAAGGATCTGATAGGAGCTGTAACCGTGGAAAAGGAGGATGAATAAAATGCGCTGCCATATATGTCTTGAGGATATTAAAATTTCAAAGTTCCCGGAATATCACGACCGATGCATCAAGAAACTTTTCGGGAGCATCAGGGTCTCGCCGCACCTTGACTTTGACAAAAAAGACTTCATGACAAGAATCGCCATGGAAAATTCCAAAAGGATGTCCATTTCTGGGGTCCAGCAGAAATTGTCCATGAGACTGGATGGCGACAGGCTGGTTCCAACAGATGTCAATGGCACATACATACTCAAGCCGACACCATATGAATTTCCTGAAGCATCAGAGAATGAACATGCCTCCATGCTGATGGGCGCAATTGCCGGCATAGAAACTCCACCTCTGGGGTTGGTTCTCCTGAAAGACGGGGAAAAAGCCTACATAATAAGGAGGTTTGACAAAAATGAAAATGCAAGAGTCCACTGCGAGGACATGACACAACTGCTGGGATTGAACCGTGATGCCGGGGGCGAATACAAATATCTGCACAGCTATGAGGAGGTCGGAAAAGCCATCCTGAAACACACGAATGGCAACAAGGGATGCGTCATGGATTTCATCAGAAGGCTCATCTTCAATTTCCTGATAAACAACGGCGACTATCATCTGAAAAACATAAGCCTGCAGCTTGTTTCACCTTCACGGGAGCCGGTATTCGACAAGATGACTCCAAACTATGATGCCCTTGACACGAGGATTTATTTCCCGGACGAATATGTTTTCGCCCTGGATTTTCTTGCCGGCAATTCATTCACAAGTGAATATGAGGCATTGGGATTCTTCAGCAGGGTTGACTTCCTGGAACTTGGGAAAAGGCTGGGTATCAACGACAAGGCGGTGGATGCGCTGATTTCGAATTTCATATCCAAGAAGGAAAAAATGATCTCCGTGCTGCAGAAATCATACATGTCGGATAAAATCAGCTCCAAGTATCATGCAAATCTGAGTTCGCGATTCAAAGCTTTGGAAGTTGTTGGCTGATAGCTTGTTGGTTGACAGGAATTTTGATTTTATGATGGCAATAAGATAGTCTGGAAGCACGGGTGAATCAAGGCTTTTCGGATGGCTTCAAGCCTTTTTCCAGCTCCGGAGGCGGCCGCCTCTACGATCCACACGAGGTTGCTATAAGATGCTTGATTCCGTAAGGAAGGCCTTAAGACACAACTGAAGTTGTGAACTCCTACATTTCTGAAATCATTCAAGTCTTGTCAAGAAAAATATTCTCGTATCGGTTCGCCCAATAAGATATGATCATATCCGCTCCTGCACGAGAGATCGCCATCAGCGATTCCTTCGCCATTCCGTTCAGGTCGCCCCAGCCACGTTCAGCACAAGCTATGATCATTGAATATTCACCGCTCACATTGTATGCGGCCACTGGAAGAAGCGTCTTCTCCTTCACCTTGCTGATGATGTCGAGATAGCAGAGCGCTGGCTTGACCATCAGGATGTCCGCACCTTCCTTCTCGTCCTCGACAGATTCCTTCAGCGCAATTTTAAGGTTCCTGAATGAAGCCTGATATCCCTTTCGGTCGCCTTTGCCGGGCTTTGAAGCCGCAGCGTCACGGAACGGCCCATAGAAATTTGATGCGAACTTTGTCGAATAGCTCATAAGGAGCGTATCATTGAATCCCGCCTTTGAAAGCGCATTGCGGATCGCAAGGATCTGTCCGTCCATCATCGCACTCGGAGCGACGGAATGGGCTCCGGCCTGAGCATGTGACACCGCCATCTTTGCTAGGGACACAAGTGTCCTATCATTTTCAACATCACCATTCTTGTCTAGGATCCCGCAGTGTCCATGTTTCGTGTATGCGCAGAGGCAGACGTCGGTGAAGATGACCAGTCCCGGATAATTCCTGCGGATCTCGCGGATCGCCTTCTGGACAACTCCGTCCTTCCTGTATGAATAGCTTCCATCAAGGCTCTTCTGGAAATTCTCGACGACCCCGAATATCATAATTCCACCGATTCCGGACTTCACGACAGGCTCAAGTCTTTTTATCAAGACATCGACCGTCATTCTGCTCTGTCCGGGCATCGCTGCGATAGGAATCTCCCTGTTCCTGCCTTCTATCACGAAGACCGGCCAGACGAACTTCTCCGATCCAGGAAAAGGCTGTGAAAACATCTTCCTCAGTTCCTTGCTCTTCCTGTATCGTCTAAGTCTTGTGGATGGGAACATAAAATCACCTTTAATTTGAATGCCACTAAGTTAAGTCATTAATTGACAAGACAACCCAACCTAAATTATTCACCACGAAGGACACGAAGTTAACGAAGGCAATGCAATAGAGAGGATTGCATGGATTTTTCATAGAACAATGCCTTCCTTCGTGTTCTTCGCGCGTTTCGTGGTAAAAATGATTTTTATGAATTAATCATCCTAAAGGCTGGACTCCAAACTTTGGAGTTCAAACTTTAGTTTGTTCTTTAGCCTAACGGCTTTCACCTCTGATTTAAGATCTTCTTTTCAATCAGTTTTTCAGCCAGCGATTCAATGCAGCCGTTGATCGTCGCTTCCTTCGCCAAAATAATACTGCCTTTATACTTGAACTTCTTCAATGTCCCAAGCGTCGGCCTGCCAATGACAACTGTATCCTTGCCTTTCAGCTTTTCCAGACCGAAATTAGCGCGGAAGGATTCAACTGCGGACGAACTGGCAAATATTGCTGCATCAAATTCCGGGAGCTTATCATATTTCACCAGAACATTCCTGTAAAGTATTTCATCTGTGACGGTTGCCCCCAGCTTGCGAAGTTCGCAGGAGATTTCCTTGCTGGCCTTGTCGGAGCACAGACGCAGTACCTTGTCACCTTTCTTGACATGTAACGTTATCGCCTTCAGGAGCCCTTCGGCTCCGTAACTATCAGACGCCTCGATATCAGGGCTTATCCCATTCCTGCGAAATTCATCTGCCGTACCTGGACCACAGACGATGATTTTCGGCAGACGCCGAAAATCATATCTTTCCTTTTTCAATGATTCAATAAAAATCTTCACCGCAGATGGGGAAGTCAGCATTATCCAGTCGTATGTCTTCAGGAGTGTAGAACAGGCGTCTCGCCTGTTTTCTTCTAATCTTATCATCGGCATCCTGACAGGTATTCCGCCAAGCTCACGAACTTTATTGACCGCCTTGTCCATGATGGAATCACTGCATGTCAAAAGAATTTTCTTCCCTTGCAAAGCTCCATTTTTCTTCAGCAGATATTTCGGATCTGCGTTCTCGCCAACGATAAAGATTCCTGGCGCTTCGCTTCCTGGAATCTTTATTACTGAGCGGGCAAAGCCGCTCAGAGAACCAATGATTACTTCTTGTTGAATCTCATTTCCTGCAGAAATAACAACCGCAGCAGGCGTATTCCTGCTTCTCCCATCCTTGATCAGGAATTTTGCGATGTTCGCAGTTTCAGAAAGCCCCATGAAGAAAACAGATGGGAAACTAAGTCTCTCTTCCTTTGAAACATGCTGGAATTCAGATGAACCGGATCTGCGGGGCGTCATTACGGAAAATCCCCTTGACAGTCCACGTCGCGTCAGCATAAGGCCAGTAGCTCCGACTGCATTCAAGCTGCTGACACCGGGAATCACCCTGTATGGCAGTTCAAGCTTATCGAGCGTTTCGATTTCTTCTGCGAGCCTTCCGAATATCGTCGGATCCCCGCCCTTGAGACGGACGACGCTCTTCCCCTGTCTTGCGAACTTCGCAATCAGGGCATTAATCTCATCCTGCTTCATACTGTGGCAGCCGCTTCTTTTACCGACGAAGAGCATTCGTGCTGTCTCGGGAAGGTTCTTGAGCAGGTCGGATGAAATTAATGCATCATAGAGGCAGACATCGCATATTCTCAAGGCATCTACAGCGGCGAGAGTTGCGAGATCAGCATCTCCAGGCCCAGCTCCGGCGAACACCACCGATTTCACGAACAGCTTCCGGATCTCATTGAAGATTCCATCCTCTTTCCTGTAAGTCAGAGCAAGCCACCCCTGCCCTTCGGGGGGAGCAAGCTCCCTTTCATCTATGTATTCAGAGATCCTGTTTTCGAGTCCTAACCTCTTAAGGCCGGCGGCGGCCATGATGAGCATGTCGAATTTGCCGGCATCCAGCTGGGCTATCCTGTCATCGATGTTGCCTCTTATAGGCAGAAGTTCCGCCTTCGGGAATTTCTTCCTGCAATATTCCTCGCGGCGCGCACTACTGACACCGATGCGCATTTTCGATTTTCGATTGATGATTTTTAATTTTAAAATTCTTAACTTCGCCATTTCGGGCATTATAATTACATCCCTTGCATCTTCGCACCATGGCAACCAGAACCAGTCGATTCCTTCCGGCATCGGATCCGGGAGATCCTTGGCGCTGTGGATGGCGCAGTCGATCTTTCTGGAGCGTATGGCGTCATCAAGATCCTTTGTGAAAAAGTCAGCCGGGGAGACTTTCAGATCGGTCTTCCTGTCACGGTCGCCGGGGGTGGAAACAGTCTCAAGCTTGAATTCAATGCATGGAAGGATTGCCTTGAGCTTGTCCAGGGAATCCGAAGTCTGCGCGACTGAAAGCTTGCTGCCACGCGTCCCGACTTTTATCTTGACTCTTTTCATTCAACGTTCGGTGTTCGATGTTGGACGTTCGATGTTCAAAACTATTCACAGGCAAGATGCCTGTGCTACATTCTTCAGGATCCTTTAATGCCGTTCATAAGCTTTTCAAACTGCGGACGGTGCTCTTCAACGGCTTGAGAGCTCTTATCAAAGACATGCGACATGTCGATGGCCTCGCGGCGGTGCCAGTGCTTCAGATCGTCGAGATCGGCGATTGTCATATTCGGCATCAGTTTCTTGAATTCAGGAGATACATTTCGCGGTATCCCGAGATCGATTATCAGCATTTTCCTGGTCTGGTCCATGAACGGAGCATGTCCGTTATGGATGAGATAGGCAGGAGTCGTTGCTACAGAAATTATGATCTCAGCAGAAGGAAGATGGTCTTTCATCTCGTTAAGATTGCAAAGCCTGATCTTCTCTCCATGTTTGACTTCAGGGCGGTTCATATGGTAGCACCAGGTGAAGGAACATCCTTTGGCGATCAGTTTTTCCGCAATTGCCTGGCCTATTATGCCGGTTCCGATGAGCATCACGCCGTGCTTTGAAATATCCGGAAAAATGTCAGAAGCATACTTGAGAGACAGATCCTCAATTTCGAAAGCTGAGAACATGGGTTCGACGATCTGGCGGATATGCTTCGAGATATGGAGAGTGTTGTCAAACCATTCCTGCATCAGTTTTCCAGCCCAGCCTTTTGACTTCGAATAGTCGAGAGCGCTCTTGAGCTGCGCGGTTATGTGTTTCTCGCCGGGTGTCTGGGACATAAGTCCGGCGCAGACAAAAGACATATGCCTGAAGGCGTCATATCCGTATTTCATGTAGTATGAATCATCGCGGAGGATGTCAAATCCTAATATCTTCAGCAGGAGCTTCTCAAGAGGCTGTGACGGAGATACAAATGCAACCACCTCGATCCTGTTGCAGGTGTTGACGAGCATGAACTCGTGGACTCCAAGGAGATTGGTGAGCATTTCGCCGGTACAGTCAAATCTGTCGCCGACCAGATGCACAGACTCACGTTCGTTGAGGCTAAGGTAGTTCTGGTCAGTCCCGATGACAAGCATTTCAGTCTTCGAGATGAAATCCATATGCCGGGATATCTTCTCCTTTATCAAGCGGCTCCTCCTGCAGGAGGTTCCGCCGGTTGAGACTGACACCATGAGGCCGTCCTTCTCGATAGATGCCGGCGTGATGAAGGCGCCATCCTTCCAGTTCTCATCAACGGCACAGCAGAGTATCCCCTGCTTTTTGCAATGCTCAAGGACTTCCGAGTTTACAGTACCGCTGTTTGTAGCGGAAAACACAAGGGCCATGCCTTTCAGGTATGATGGCTCAAATTTACTTTTTACAATTGAAAGACTATCCGGTGATCCGAGCTCCGTTATTTCAGGATCGATCTCAGGAGCCAGTACAGTGACATGAGCATGTGCCTTGAGCAGAAGCTGGATCTTGTGGAGCGCGACGCTGCCTCCGCCGACGACAAGGCATTTCCTCCCCTTGAGGAGGAGATTTACCGGGAATGTCTTGTGCTCAGTTTTAGTGTTTGTTTTCATGATTTTCGCACACTGTTTCATGTTATGCACTTAAAATGAAATCTATGCCGGTTTCGTCCTGTTTTCAATTCATAGTCCTGTGAAAATTATTTATACTCAAGTCTTAAAAGACAAAGACATGCACGCTAAAGCTGTGAACTCCAACGAATTGAAAATCATATATAAATCTGCTTCTTTGTTTATCTGCATCAGTTGGAGGTCACAGCTTTAGCGTGTGTATTTCCTATGGTCCAACGGAATTACATAGCAACATTAGACTTTGCCCCTCACGTAGCTGCACTACTCCAAGGTAATGAAGATCGCCCTGTGCGGAGTTTTATCCAGCGTGCGGATGATGTGCCCTCGCCCAGTGGTATCCTCGGCAAGGAGTACGTCTCCGGCATTGAATCTCCTTTTAACGCCTTTGCCAGTTTCGATCTCGACGCCTCCGTCGAGGAAAACAACATACTGCCTGTGCGGTGCCTTGTGGAAATCAAAATCGCCCTCCGTCTCCAGAAATTTTATTCCTGATGTCTTTTGAAGGGTTGAAAACTTCAGTCCGGGTTCAGTCTCAGAAAGAGGAAGCACCACATCTTCAAAGAGCGATTCCCCGTCGGCACCGGTATAAATCCGGGTGATTTTCATCTTTTTATCCAGAGGTCTGGACTCTTTGAAGACACCATCCAGCCAGTCGAACACGACCTGGGCCATCAGGCTCCGGTTCAAGTTTATGCAGTGTTCCGAAGCTCCTTCGCTGAGAGGCGTCACGACAAACTTCTTGTTGGCGTTGGAAAGTCCGTCCATGCATTCCTTCTGCTGCCTCTTCGTCTCCTCGTTGGCATACTCGCCCTCGCCGATCAGGGAAAGGAACGGGCATGTCACCTTTGTCGGATCAAACTGGAACTTGGCGTTCTTCTCCACCTGTCCCTTGACATCGGAAGGCTCAAGCCCCCCATCGCCAGACAATTACTGAAACGATGCTCTTTTTGAAAGGGGGCCAGTTGTCAATCTGTTCCTGTGTATCCGTACCAAAGGGCATCTGCTTGAACATCCTGTAGTTGTCAACCACTGCCGCACTGACGACCACTGCCTTGATGCGTTTGTCGAACATTGCGGTGCGTGGAACCATATATCCGCCGAAACTGATCCCGAAAACTGCAAGCTTGTCCTGATCGACCTCCGGCCTGCTGCAAGCATAATCCAAAACGGCCTTCATTGGAACTTCAGGATCATATCGGAAGAAATGTTTTTCCACGGGAAGCTTGCCCTGCCCGGGAATATCCACGGTAAGGAAGTTGTAACCTCTTTTGACGGTCTGCTGCCCGATATAGAAATAATTGTCCTCGGCAAAGGTCTCACCGCCGCCGATCATGATCAGGGTCTTGCACTTCTTACCGCTATTGTCAGCTTTCATGAAATAGCCTGGCAGGACAGTGTTTTCAAAAGGTATCTCGAAGTATTCCATCGGCGGATCAGAAAGCTTCCCGGCAGCCTGCATGCTGGAACGGACTTTCGCCGCAAGCGTCTTGAATTTGGGATTGTCCGGCATCATTGAAACAAGTGCAGCCCTGTAGCAGACACATGCCCTCTTGTAGGCATCACCTGCGCTGAGCTTGTGCCCAGCAGCCAGCGACTTCTCCGCCCTTACCTCGATCAAAATCCCCATCTTCTCCCATTCTTCCTGCCAGCTTTTCGGATCTCCATCCTTGATCTTGCCTGCAACCTGCAAGGCTTCGCCAATCTCACAGCCACCACCTGAAATATTCCCAAGCACCCAACCGAACCAGAAGTCCATCTCATTGTCGTTGAAATGAACTTTTACATAGGACCTGTGTGCGTCATAATTCTCCTTCTGCTCATTCAGCTTGTCTTTTAGCGCCTTGTCTCCATTGTCCGGATTCTGCGCATATAGATCCGCGACAGAAATTAAAACGCATATTAATGAGACATAGATTTTATTCACTGCTATTCCCTTGTTTCTCGTTTTTCATTCTTTCATTTCCCTGCGGATTCTCACTGTTCCTTCATCTTCCAACTGGTCAGAACACGGAGGCCCGAATCCTCAAACTGGAGGTTAAGATTCAGCATGTCGAAACCGGCGAGAAATCCAAACTGGCGGTTTCCGGACTTATATTCCGGCTGAGTGGGATGAAGGATGTCGCCGTAAACTGAACTGCGGATTTGCCCTTTCTCCCATATCCATTCCCCGTTCCCCGGATGTACCGGCGCAAAACCAAACATGGTACGGCTCAGTTCGGATGCCTCCTTGACGGAAGGAGCACCGCACGCCAGCAGCGGATAAAGATAGCGCTGGCCTTGGAACGAAGCCGCCCTCTCCTGTTCACAGGTGGCGGTAAAAAGTCCCGGCATCTGCAGGACGCCGGCCTCGGGATGGATTTCCAGTGCAATGGCGTTCAGATCCGCCACGCGGGATGGACCGACCGATGTCTTCTGCGACCATGGCAGGTTGCTTAGGATCAGGAAATCCCCCTGGATTTCCATACCGAAACGGATGTTCACGATGTTCTCCATGGAGATCGAGCATATCCAGGCATCACGTCCTTCCAGCTTATAGAAACTTGCAGAAGATCTTCCATTCCTTTCATTTGCCAATGCCGCAAGCGAGGATCCGAGCATCATGCGCTTGACGGCGGCTGAATCCTTGAGTTCAATGAAGATCTTGCAGGGTCTAGTAAGAACGGATGCTATCATCGGAAAAAACATCATCTGGTTCCTGCCTCCTCCTATCATCTGCGATCCGAATATCCCCAGCGCGTCTCCGCCCCCAAAAGTTATGATCGGATCGGCGTCATATATCGCCAAGTGAACGCTAGGACCGATATTTTTCATGATCATCGGGTTCAGCATGGCGTAGCCTGACAGCATGGAAAAAAAGTTTCCTGCGCTCTTGTCCCATGAATCCTCGGAAATGTTGGCCGAAAAAAGCAGGAGCGGCTTTGGCGTAAGGTCAGGCAGACGCAGCGGCTTGCCTTTCTCCTTGTGGCACAATCCCTCCTTGAGACCGTTGTAGAGGCTGTTGTCGATCAGCGGAAGAATGAATGTGGTTAGCTGTAATTCACCGGCCGGACCGTCATCAAGTCGAAAGGCTATGGGATCGAAATACTGGCGCCAGAAACGGCTGTAGTTGTCCATGTATTCCTTGTACACCGCCATCTCGGACTGGCTGACAGTTGTGACCGGATTATCAATGAGCGTCTTCATCCTGGCAGGCGAACCGTATTGCGGACATGAGGCGACAAGGTTCTCGTCAAGCGTACAGTCCCTGGCGATGGCCGGTTCCTTGTCAAGATAGCCCTTGTCAAGCAGTGTCTTGATATCGGGCTTGCTCGATTGTCCGTCCAATTTATAGAGGAGAGCCGCTGCTGAAACGCTTTCCATTTCGGATTTGGCGACTAGGCGGCGGAGCTGGCCGATCTTGACTTCAGGGCCGACCAGGCGGCGGATGAAGGGATCCGAGAGGTAGCAGTAGAGGCGAGTTTCGGGACGCAGAGGCGTCTGGACAAGCATGTAGCGGAACTCCGCGCTCTGTCCGAGACTGCCAACGCCCTTCGCCTTGCGCAGCGCCAGAATCTTCTCAGTTTCGCTCCTGGCCGTGCTGATGATGAGCATGTCCCCGTCCATCACCCAGAACGACTTCCCGGCCTTGCCGGTCTTCTCCTGCACCGTATCCTTGAGGCTGTCGATGCCTATCATGCTGAGCGCGGGCTTGAGCACCAGGGTGCTCGGGATGCGGGCCAGGACTGTGACTTCGGTCCCGTCAATGAACAGCAGGTCCGGAAATATCACCGCCATTTCAGTGACTGCGCCCGACTTGATCAGCAGGTCCCTCACCCACTGTTCGCTGAGCGCAAGGCGATCGGCATAGCGTTCCTTGAGATTGTATGAAGCGGAATTCGCGGATGCCAGGGCTCCTCCCTGGAAGGCGAATTCGGCTCCGCCGTTCAGAAGTTCCAGGAGCGCTGTCGGCTTCGGGAAATAGACGAACGCATGGTCGGAAGGTACATTGTCAGCCATGGGCATTGCGACAGGCTGTGCGCCCTTGAGCATTTCCTCGAAAGGATGAGATTTGACATTCACGCCGGCAAGCGTTTCAACACCAACCATCTGTTCCTTGTTTGCCGTGGAGTTTTGCCTAAGCGGCTGCATCTGCAGTGTCTCCCGCACAGCCGCACGGCCGCCAAAAATGCTGAATGCATCGGTATTCTCGCCGCGTCCCCGTGGTTGGAAGTAACTAGCGTCGAAGTATTTCATACCGTACAATGTCTCGCATCGAGAGAGCCAGTAGAGAAGAACAGGCGCATCCCCGTTTATTGCCATTATCTCCCAGCCCATTGCCCGTCCCTCCGCCCATTCTGTCAGAACTCCACGGTCGCCTGCGGTCGCCGTTCCACATTGCCATGTGCATTCAATTTTCTCTCCTGTTTCATTGTTAGACAGTTTAAGACGGACATTATCCAACTTTGCATCGGGCTTGACAATCGCGGAAACAATATAGCTTAGGGTTTCCGGCGCAGCTATCGCCTTTTTTGCATCAGCCCCTTCCCTCTTTTCTCCCTTGCCTCTGCCAGCGCGTTCACGATACATGCCTTCCATCGCCTTCTGTGACATCACAAGCTGTATTTTGGATAGGCCGGAATCATTGCCTGTCTCCACAAGCGACCAGAATCCGCCGGCGGGGAGATCCAGTTTGCCGGAAAGGATGGTAATACCTAGTTTCGGATCCGTGTATTTCCGCGTATCGGAAAATGAGGTGTCTGCAGCAGAAGTAAAAGCGAGCAGCATGATCCAGATCAATGCAAAATATAGTTTTTTCATAGGTCCCCCTTGCGTTTGGTTGTAAATGAATGGCGCTGAAATGACAGGAAATCTAATTTTCATAATGTTGGAAAGATAGCCAGATATGGAGCATAAATCAAGGGCTCCGCCTGTTTGCAGTAGCGCAATTTATTACGTCTTGTTGCATGAAAGGAATTCCCTAAAATGAAACGTTCAATAAATTGAACTACTACAAACGAACAAGCACCCTTAGCTTGGAGGCGGAAAGAACTGGAATAAAACGATCTCCTATCCCAGATCTCCGCAGTTTACCCGCAGGACCTCTACAGATTCTTTGCGCCGTGAAATGATCACGTTCAGATATCCTCCGTGTACCAGCGTGTGCGGATAACCATATTCTCCGCCCTTGTACATCCCTGCAAGGCGCTGTGTATACGGTTCGTTTCCTATGATGAAATGCCTGTCGAAAGTGTATCCGTCATCGGACAGCGACAGGACTAGGGGGAAACGTTCCCAGCGCGGAGTGGCGTCCGGACATCCGACATAATAGTGGCGACCGTCGGGCAGCCGTCCAAAATGGAACTTGGTGGCATTGTCGCTGAACTCCGTCTTCTGCGGCGCGCTCCAGCTCTCGCCGTTGTCGTGGCTCTCGCTTACGCAAAGACGTTCAGTGTTTGTGCGCAGAAGCATGTGAAGCACTCCGTCTCCAGTCTGCAGGAATGAGCCTTCACAGCATGGCAGAGCCCATTTGCGGTCCTTGTGCACCTTCCAAAATCCTTCTGAATCGTCCACTGTCTCCTTCAGCCGTTCAGGCGCATACAGCCCGGCGGGCTTCCACCCTTTGACACCTGAAGGATCGTCTGTCCACGGGAACATGATGTTTCCGGAGATGATCAGGCGTCCTGAGGCGATGCGCTGCGGGCCGTGGTTGGGGACTATCGGCAGTCCGAGCGACAGCGGCTTGTCCCAGCTATTGCCGTCGGAAGAACACATCACCCAGAGATCCGTACCCTCATGTCCGGAGTCAACCTTGGCCGGAAGCTTGTCAAGAGCTTCCCGCGAAAACTCATATTTCCCAATGTATGCATTCAGCACATTCTGGCAGACGTGGAACCCGCAGGCGGTCAGGACAAGTTCGGAATGCACACCCTGCCGGGTGTCAAGCAATGGACGCGGACTGCTCCATATCCTGCCATCCACCGAGTCACTCATCAGCACCCGTTGTCCGGGGGAATCTTCGTGCTCCCGCCCGTTGGACCAGATGGCGAAATATCTGTTGTTGAAAAACGCCAGATGCGGATGATGGGAATACATCCATTCATGCTCCGGCTGATATAGCCTGAAATGTTCCACCGGCAAGATCCTCGCGGACGCCGCCGAATAATTCGCATTTGTGATAATATCTGACTTTTCCATGTCCATCCATAAATTCAAAATATCTTGAAATTATGACTTCAGTCGAAAACTTATCTGACCATGACAAAGAATCAAGGCACCCAATAAAGAATAAGCTTTGTGGCTCCGAGGCTTTGTGCGGGAATAAGGAATTTAGGATTTCAAGCATTTGGCTATATCCGCCATGACGAAGTATAATATGCCGGAAAAACTTTTGCAAAGGACTGTGCCATCATGGAATCTGACGAACAAAATGACAATGCCGTCAAACTGAGACAATTCTTCGAAATCCTGAACGGATGCTTCGGAGAGAGTTCCTTTGTCAAGCTCATCCTCGGCAAGTACCGGGGGGATGAAAAGGATCTGAGGACCATTAAAATCCTGCTGATCAAGATCCAGGAACAGGATACACTGTCATTTGTCCATCAATACAAGACCAAGGACATCACAAAGAACTTTCCCGTCAAAGATGGAATTGAGACCGTCCGCGGACTTCTTGGCAAGGATTTCAAAAGCGCACACCTGTTCTCATTGACCGGGGATGTTCAATTGGAATTCAGCAAAAGGGACAGGTGTATCTTGAACAGCAGCAGGGCAACATGCAGCGATGTCCCTGTCAAAATCCACAACCGCGAGAAGGAACGGATGATCGATCAGGACAGAGCTTTCCTTACAGCCCTTGGAATCACCGGTGAAGATCACAAGGTTCTCCATTCCATGAACAGGAAATGGAAGCAGATCAACGTTTTCCTCGAGATTTTCCAAAGGGCGCTTCTCTCGTCACAGCTTTCCAAGATGCAGAATATCAACGTTGTCGATTTTGGATCAGGAAAAGGTTATCTGACTTTTGCCGTTTATGATTTCCTGCGAAATTCGCAGAAGATGGATCCGCAGGTCACCGGTGTTGAACTCAGGGAGGAGCTTGTCCGGCTCTGCAATGATGTCGCCAGAGAACTTGAGATGGGCAAACTGCATTTCTGCCAGGGCGATCTTAAAAGCTACAATCCTGGAAAAACACATATCATGATTGCCCTGCATGCCTGCGATACCGCCACTGACCTGGCAATCCACATGGGCATCCGTTCAGGTGCGGAGATTATCATGTGCGCTCCATGCTGCCACAAGGAACTCAGACCGCAGATCGTTGTTCCTTCTGCTCTAAAAGCATCACTGCGTTTCGGAGTGCATCTCGGCCAGGAGGCTGAAATGGTGACGGACAGCCTGAGGGCGCTCCTGCTTGAGGCGTCCGGCTATGAAACACAGGTGTTCGAATTCATATCGCTTGAACACACAAGCAAGAACAAGATGATCCTTGCGGTAAAGCGCTGCGATGTCCCGGAGAAGAAGGAAGAAGCCCTCTCACAGATAAAGGCAATCAAGGATTTCTACGGGATCAGGGAAGTTGCGCTCGAAGAGTTGTTGAAGAACTCAATTCAGTAAAGACATCACGCTGAAGCTGTGAACTCCAACATTGATACAAAATAAAAATCCTGATTTACCGCTGCCTTTAGTTGGAGTTCACAGCTTTAGCGTGTGCATTTAGATCTTCTTCCAAAAGGGAAAACTGGCGACCGACGACCTTCTCCTGCTTCAGCGCGTCCTATTTCTCAATCCAGATATACAACGGTGATTCTGTCAGCTGGATTCGGACTGTGTTTTTATCGTCTGGCGTCAGCGCCACGGCCGTCTTCTCGTCCTTCGTGGTCGGCATGCGTTCAGCCTTGATCAGCTTTCCGGGAATTTTCAGGTCCTTCTGCATTTCAAGCTCTCTGCCGGTAGGCGACCAAGCGACCCATACCAGCTTCGTCGGATACTGTCCGTTCACGAACTCGAACACGTAGGCGCCCTTTGTGTCCTTTTCGATAACGGATTTCATGCGGTAATCACCAAGGCTCTTGTACAGATGCGCCATCGCCCAGTAGCTCATCTTGGGTTCCATATTGCGCGTAATTCCAGAGGAGGCATGAAAACTGGGGGAATCGCCATCATTGAAGAAATAAAGATATGCACGCTCGATGTCGATGGCGCACAATGACAGGAAGCTGCGGACGATCCACTGGGCCTGCTGAAGGTCGGTGCAATCTTTCCAATCCTTGTTGTTGGGCGCCGGCTGTTTCGAGGAGGCGTCATATCCGAACTCGGTCAGCCATACCGGCTTGCCGGGGGCGTTCTGATCGCGCCAGGCAATGGCATCCTGAAGTATTCCAATGAAACGGAAGTTTGGATCCTCAGGGAAAGTGCGCTCGAAACTCGGCCAGCCCTTCAGCAATGCGTACTGATGCAGGTTGATGACGTCATACAGAGCGGATTCCCCCTTCAATACGTCGATCGGCTGGCAATAGCCGTCGGTCTTTCCGGCCTGCACGGCACAGCTTACGATCTTCAGTTTCGGATCCCCTTCACGGAGGGCGCGCGCCATAATGCGGAAAACTTCCTTATATTGCTCCGGCGTATACTTCTTGTTCCCGGCCGGCTCATTGCCGATTTCGGCTGACGTGACCAAGTTCGCATGAGAAGGCCCGAAATATCCGGCGAATGCCTTGCCATACTCGGCCAGGTTCTTCTGACGGTCCGGCCAGTCCTTGTAGGCGACCGCCTCGATCTGGATCGTTGCGTCTATCTCAAGTCCCAGCTTCACCCATTCGCCGTAAAGCTCCTTCCAGTCAATCTTCCGGTTCCAACTGCGGAATTTTCCACTGTCGTCTTTCCAGTCAATGTGCTTCGCCATCTGAAAGGACGTGGGGTACCCGGCTTGTCGTCCACATCCCACATATAGGGATGATAGTCCCTCAGCAACCGTACAACTGGCGTATACAGCTTCGGATCGACCTGCACTGTGTGGACATTGAGCCCTATGAAATCCCGCATCAATGGTTTCTGCGCCTTTGCCTTGCCCTGTGCCATCGCCGATGTCACCAGGAGAGTAGGAATAACGCCCATCAATAAAGTTACAAGTCTCATTTAATCTCCTTAATGAGTTGTCAAAAACATCTCTTTGTTTTCATATCACACTTAAACTTAACCAGAGTGGAACATATATCAAGGAAAGCACTTATTCTTTGATTTCAACATCTGCAAGAATATTCACGCCGACATGTTGAAAACTAAAGGTTCCAGCTTTCTATTGTTAGAGAGCAACTGCGCAAAGGGAATACGGTAGAAGCCGTAGCGGACGCGCCGCTGTAACCGGGGACGAAAGCCTGAATTTGCCACTGTCCATATAAAATGGATGGGAAGGACAGGCGAATAGGATGAGCCGGGAGCCAGAACACCTGCAGCTGCCAAGAAATCTGAACGCCTCCGCGGTAGAGGTGAACAGGAGGAATTATGTTTTCAGCCCGTACCGCCAGGTTCGGGCTTTTTTTTATTTTGCATTCTAAGTAGGGACGGCCTTTAGGCTGTCCCATGAATTCAGACTGGTACACCCTAAATGGCGTACCTACTTTATAGAACGGCATATAAATCGAGCTGATATGTTTCAAATAAGGATCTACATGAAAATATTTATGATATTTGCCTTAATTACAGTTCTTAGCTTCGGGCTCTTTGCCGAGGAACAATCATCTACCCAGAAAGGAACAAAAAACATGGATGCAATACTTCTCGTGACGTTCGGCACCAGCGATCCGGAGGCTAAAAAAGCATTTGTCAACATTGAAAAACTTGCCAGAGCAAAATTCCCCGTCTATGAGATTAGATGGGCATACACCTCCGAAATGATAAGGAGGAATCTCGCAAAAAAGGGCGAAATCCTCCTTTCACCCGAGGAGGCTCTCCTAAAACTCAAGGAAGACGGCTTCAAGAACGTTTACGCACAGTCCCTCCACATCATCCCAGGCGAGGAATTCCACCAGGTCGTTGCAACAGTCGTCAAGTTCAAGAAGGATTTCGACAAGCTCATCATCAGCCCGCCGCTTCTCAACTCCATGGCCGACGTAAAAAAAAGCGTCAAGTTGATGCTCTCCAAGGTTCCTACCGAGCGCAAGAAGGAGGATGCAGTCCTCTTCATGGGACATGGTTCAGGCAAGCATCCTTCCGACATGATCTATGTTGCCGCGGCATATGAAATCGAAAAATCCGACGGCAATGCCTTCCTTGCGACCGTAGAAGGCAATCCGACATTGGACGATGTCCTTGCCGGATTGAAAGGAAAAAAAGTCAGGAAGGCATATCTGCTGCCTTTCATGTCGGTTGCCGGCGACCATGCGAAGAACGACATGGCGGGAAGCGAGCCGGATTCCTGGAAATCGATACTCGCAAAGAACGGGATTGAATCGGCGCCTGTCATGAAAGGCATGGCGGAATATGACGAGATCGTGGAGATATGGCTGGAACATCTGGAGAAGACAATCAAAGGCTTGTAGTAGCGAAAGTAGGGACGGCCTTTAGGCTGTCCCACTCTTAAAAAGATGGTACATGCTAAAGCACGTACCTACCTAAAGAACGGCGTATAAATACGCCTACTACAAACAAATGAACAAAGGGGAAATGAAAACAAAAAAACATACAGGCACCTTCTACGGCATCGGGGTCGGCCCCGGAGATCCGGACCTTGTCACAATTAAGGCCGTAAAGGCGCTCAAAAAGGTCAAATACGTATTCGAGGCGACATCAGGCCCGAAGAAGGACAGCATAGCCGGACGCATAGCAAAAAAATATTATTCAAAGCCGACGAAATTCATGTCGCTCGTCTTCCCGATGGTAAACGATTCAAAAACAAGGAACGATGCATGGAAGAAAAACGCAGGAATTGTCGCGGAAAAACTCCTTTCCGGACATGACTGTGCGTTCGTTACTATCGGTGATCCGATGATATACAGCACATGCTCATATCTTCTGGCCGAGCTTAGGAAACTCATCCCTTCGCTGAAATCCGAGATCATCCCGGGAATCACCTCTTTCCAGACGGCTGCGGCAAAATCACAGGAACCTCTGGTGGAAGATCGGGAGACCCTTACGATAATCCCTTCCTTCTCTTCCGGGATCGCCGCTGAACTCAAGAAATATCCTTCGGACTCGATTGTACTGATGAAGGCTTTCAGGACGAAAAAGGAGATTGCCGCATATATCAGGAAAAACAGATGCACTGCGATATTCGCATCCAGGCTCTGCCTGAAAGGCGAACTGGTGACTTCGGATATTGGTGTCGCGGAAAAATACCCGGAAGAATACCTTTCATTATTCATAGTAAAGAAGAAATCCCGCAATGGCTGAGCGTGAATTCACAACAATCGCCATACTCCAGGCTTCCTCCTGGATACTTTTCGCTGTCGCGATAGGCGCATTCATTGCGAACATCATAGAGAGCAGGAACTGGACAGGATTCATAGCCTTCATTGCAAAACCTCTTCTGAAGTTCAGCCGTCTTCCCGGAGTATGCGGAGTCTCCTTCGGCACAGCCTTCTTTTCGAACAACGCCGCAGGAAGCATGATTGCCTCAGCCTATTCCGAAGGGAAAATAACCAGGAAGGAAATGTTCATCGGGGCGATAACCAATTCATTCCCGGCCAAGTTCAAACACATGATGAGGCCGGCGGTCGTCATAGTCCCGCTGCTGGGTCTGACCGCCATATTATATCTCGCAATCCAGCTGGTCCTCGAAGTCCTGCAGGTGCTTCTCGTCTTTTCATTCGGACGGAGGAAGACTCTTGAAAAGACCGAATGCGAAGTTCCTGAGGAGAAGGCGCCTCCGCCATGGAAGGAAAGCATCAGGAATTCCCTGAAGGCCACGGGAAAAATCCTCCTGCGCGTCTTACTGATAACACTTCCGATATTCATCTTCGTCGCATATCTCGGGGACAAGGGCGTGTTCAAGAAGATGGAAAAGCGGATCCCAAAGGACCTGCAGACGGTCCTCTCTCCGGAGATCATCGCGATAATGGGCTCCAAGATGGGCGGCCTAGTAAGTTCGGCAACCGTTGCGGACAAGATGTTCAAGGAAGGCAGGGTGACAAGCCTGCAGATACTGATCGCATTGATGGCTGCAAACATGATAACGATTCCGTTCAGCGCATTACGCAGGAACCTCCCGACCGCGCTAGGCATATTCCCGAAACGCGACGGAGCATGGATCGTAGGAATAACCCAGAGCCTGCGCTTCGTTTTCAATCTGGCGGCACTCGCAATACTGATCATAATTCAATTAAACATCTAAGGTATGACAATGAAAGCTTTATCTGACATAAAATGGGATATGAATGCGGCCGAGATCGAAGCGGAGAGCTTCCGCATCATTGAAAAGGAATTCCCGAATCATCCTTTCAAAGGGCCGGAATGGAATGTTGCAAGACGCCTCATCCACACCACTGCCGACTTCTCCATCTGCGGCAACCTCGTGTTCAAGGGCAACCCGATAGAAGCGGGACTGAAGGCCGTTACTGGAGGTGCCATGATCTACTGCGACTCGAACATGATACGGAGCGGAATATCCGTCCCGAAGCTCAGGCTCTTAAACCCCGCTTATTCGAAGGAATCCATCCACTGCTATATCGCCGACAGCGACGTCGCCGAGATGGCCGAGAAGGATGGGACGACCCGCGCCCTTGCATCATTGAAGAAAGCCGAAAAGATATTGGACGGAGCCATAGTCCTCATTGGCAATGCACCACTCGCGCTTGCGGGAATCGCAAAGCTTTATCTCGAAAAGAAAATCAGGCCATCCCTGATAATCGGAATGCCTGTCGGCTTCGTCAATGTCATCGAATCGAAAGTCCTGCTTTCAAAAACGGATATTCCATATATTATGATAGAAGGAAGAAGGGGCGGGAGCACGCTTGCAGTGGCGACACTGCATGGAATAATGGAGAATATCAACCACAAAGGCACAAAGGCACAAAGTTAAATAGCATGAATGAAAATAAGAAAACGGAAACAAGGAAACTAAGGACGGGCTTCACCACCGGTGCATGTGCCACGGCGGCAGCAAAGGCCGCATGGATACTGTACAATGGTGAAAAAGTGAAGGACGAAGTGAGTATCACGTTCCCCGATAGGAAACACAGGTCCATCAAGCTGGAATCGACCGAGTTCGACGAGGGGAACCGGATTGCCAGGGCATCTGTCATAAAGGACGCAGGCGATGATCCTGACGTCACCGACAACGTCCTGATAACTGTTAAAATCACGCCTATACCTGCAAAGAAAATCTCCGGAAGCGATTTCACAGAGGACATACTGGATTGCTCTTTTGTGATCAGGGGCGGCAAAGGCGTCGGGCTTGTGACAAGACAGGGACTGCCAGTTCCAGAGGGTAAATGGGCAATCAATCCTGTTCCAAGAAAAATGATTTCGGAGAACATTTCATCCTGTGACTTCAAGGCGGCCGGGCTTTTCCTTTTGGAAATCTCCGTCAGGAACGGAGAGAGGATCGCCAAGAAGACACTTAATCCCACTCTTGGCATCAAGGGCGGCATATCGATCCTCGGTACAAGCGGGATAGTGGTCCCCTACTCCAACAAGGCATATCTCAAAACTGTCAAGATCCTCCTGAACGGCGCAAAGATGCAGCGTGTCAGGCACATAGCCCTATGTACCGGCGGAACAACCGCCAAGTCGATCAGGAAAATGTATCCGGATATTCCTGAACAGGGGATAATCAGGATTGGAGATTTCATCAATCCTTCGATAAAACATGCGTCCTCACTCGGTTTCGAAAAGATAACTGTCGCATGCATGCCCGGAAAACTCCTTAAATATGCCGAAGGGCACAGGAATACGCATGCACATAACGTGAAACAGCAGATGGGCGGACTTGCGAAGTTCGCAGAAGACCTCGGATTCAGCGGGGAGACAATTTCAAGGATAAAAGGCTCCTCCACCGTCAGAGAGATCTTGAACTTCATAAAGCCGGATCCGGCACTTCAGATGATGAATCAACTTGCCGGAAAAGCACTGGGCAACTTCTTCAGCTGGACAGGATCCTCGAATATCGAGCTGGTGGTTTTTGATACTGACGGGAAAACAGTAACTAAAAGAAGCAGCTTATAACATTATAGGATTTAAAATTCCATGTTCGTAGTAGTGCAATTTATTGCACGTGAAGTAGGGACGGGCTTTAGCCTGTCCCATTCTTAAAGCTAAAGATGGTACATGCTGAAGCACGTACCTACCTTAAGAACGGCTAATAAATTCGCCTACTACAAACAAGAAGCATTTTGAAAGTGGCTCAAATGAATAAAAAAGTCAAAGTGGCCGTTGTCGGATGCGGAGTGTCTCCGGAATGCGTTTCGTCACATGCAAGAGAAGTTGTCCTGCATGCCGATGTACTTGCCGGCGGAAAAAGACTGCTGGACTTCTTTCCGGAGTTCAAAGGGAGGAAGATCGCGATCAAGTCCGGAGTGCTTGAAGTCATTTCCGAGCTGAAGAGGCTTTCTGCGGACAAGCGCGTCGCCATCCTCGCCTCCGGCGATCCCCTATTCCACGGGATAGGCGCAAAACTCGGTACTCATTTCAAGGCGGCCGAATTCGAGATCATCCCGAACGTTTCAGCAATGCAGTATCTTTTCTCAAGATTGAAGATGTCATGGCATGATGCATCCCTTTTCACAGTCCATGGCGGCAAGAAAGCTCCGTACAGGAATATTCTCAATTCAAACAAGGCCGTAATCTACTGTGATGACAAGATTACAGCCTCCAAACTTTCTGCGAAGCTTCTTGAAAAGTTCCCGTCATGCAAAAACAGAAAGGCGGTGATCGCAGAGAATTTGGGCATGAAAGAAGAGAAGTTCTTCAAAGGGAATTTACGGAGCCTGTCACATAAGAAATGCGGTAGCCTTTCAATACTTCTCATTCTGCCTACGGAAGGTCTTGTCGACAGCTGCCTGGCTCTCGGCCTCGACGATTCCGAGTTCCTCCACGAGAACCGGATGATCACCCATTCCGAAGTCAGGGCAGTCGTGATCTCAAAACTCAGGATAGGCCCCGGCACCATGTGGGATATTGGAGCCGCCAGCGGTTCCGTAGGAATTGAGGCCGCATCACTCTGTCCGGATCTGAACGTAATTGCAGTTGAATCCGACGCGGAAAGATTTGCCCAGCTCCAAAAGAACATTGAAGGCTTCAGTCTTCCAAACGTCAAACCCGTACATGCTGGCGCATTGAAGTCAATTGCCGGCCTTCCTAAAGCCAGGGCAATATTTATCGGCGGCGGTGGCAAGGACGTCAGGCAGATCACTGAAAATGCGTTCAAGAAACTGCTCCCCGGCGGACGTCTGGTCGTCACGGCTGTCCTTCTCGAGACAAAGGCTGCACTGACGAAGTGCCTTAAAAGGAATTTTGTCGAAGCCGTAAGTATTTCAATAAGCAGATCATCGGCGCTGGGCTCCTCCAGATTGATGAAATCGGAAAATTCAGTGGATATATTTGTGTACCAGAAATAGACAGGATAACAGGATTTTCAGGATATCATGGTAAAAATTAAAATCAACATATCATCAAATCACAAGATTATATTCGCCGGAGCCGGACCTGGGGCTCCGGATCTTATCACGCTCAGATGCAAGAGGGCTATAGAGGAAGCAGATCTGATAATTTATGCCGGCTCCCTTGTCAATCCGGAAATACTTTCATACGCTGGCAAGGGCTGCAAAATTGTCGACAGTGCAATAATTTCGCTAGGCGAAATTATTGAAATAATGAGAAAAAGCTATGAATCAGGGGAAAAAGTATTGAGGCTTCACACCGGTGATCCGGCGATCTACGGGGCGATCGCTGAACAGATGACTGAACTGGACAAATTGAAAATCCCCTACGAGGTGATTCCCGGAGTCAGTTCGATCTTCGCATCTGCAGCGGCGCTCAAGACAGAGCTCACGGCTCCAGGTGTTTCCCAAACAGTTATTCTGACTCGGCAGACAGGCCGGACCCCGGTTCCGCACGGGCAGGAAATTGCGAATCTCGCAAAACACGGCGCGACCATGGCGGTTTTCCTTTCATCAGGAGACGTCAAAAGCCTTACAGGCGAACTTATACGCGGTGGATATCCAGTATCAACTCCTGTAGCGGTTGTCTACAGGGCTTCCTGGAAAGAAGAAAAAATCACAAAGGGCACATTGGAAAACATTGAAGGCAGATTGAAGAAGTCCGGCTTTGCCGGCCGCCAGGCGATGATAATCGTGGGGGATGTTTTGGACAAGGCGAAATGCGGTAAATCCCTCCTCTACGACGCGGGATTTACGCACGGCTATCGCCGAGCCAGGAAAAATCGAATCGGCGTGTCGGAGATCCGGAGTAACGGCGATTACAAAGGGGATATGGCAGTTTATGCAATAACCGCAGAAGGAATTGGGACTGCTATAAAGCTGATGTCCAGGATGGAACATGGAACCCTTTTTGCTCCTGAAAGATTCAAGAGAAATTCAATCAAGAATTCAAAAATGAAATTCTTCAATGAAGGTGGGTTTGACGAGACACTTTCAGAGAACTGGAATAAATACAACGGGCACATATTCATAATGGCGACGGGCATCGTTGTCAGGAAGATCTCAAAGCTCATCGGCAGCAAGACAAGCGATCCGGCAGTCGTCGTCTGCGACCAGAAGGGGAATTATGCGATAAGCCTGCTCAGCGGACATATCGGCGGCGCCAACAGGCTTGCGAAGTTCGCGGCCGAAGTGCTGGGCGGACAGGCGGTGGTGACTACAGCCACAGATGTCCAGGACCTGATGGCGTTCGATGAGATGGCAGCGATCGAAGGATGGAAGGTCGTTAATCCGAAAATGATCAAGGTTTTGAACTCGATGCTGCTGAAGGGCAAGAGAATTGGATTGATGATCCCAAATGATATTTTTAACAAGTATTATTCTTCCAAAAAGAATCTGAGCTGCATTAAAAATTCTGACAAGGTTAGACCTGGCAGTTTGAATGGAATGGTCATATTTGGCAAACAATTTAAATCATGCAGGACTCCTGTCCTGCTTCTTAAATAATGTAACACAGGCATCTTGCCTGTGAAAGCTTTTTATTATGGACACTATCAACTCCCAAATCAAAGAAGATTCTGACGACTCCCCTTCCTTGCTTGTTCCATTTGATTATGCAAATAATCTTGGTATGACAGAAAGGAACCTCCCCCATTGGCAACAGGAGCAGGTCACATACTTTATAACTTTCCGTTTGGCTGACTCACTGCCTCAGGAAAAACTAACTCAACTAATGACAGAACAAGAAAATTGGTTAAGGCACCATAAAACCCCTTATTCAAAGGAAGAAATAAAAGAATATACCGAACTTTTCAATGACAGAATCCAAGGATGGCTCGATGCAGGACATGGATCATGTATTTTGAAGGATGAAGCGCTTTCAAAGACAATTGAAGATTCCTTGCTTTTTTTCAAAGGAACAAGATATCTCCTTCATGAATGGATTATCATGCCGAACCATATTCATATTCTTTTGACACCAATAAACGGCTTCCCGCTTGACAAGATTATGCATTCTTTGAAATCCTACACCGCCAATGTAATCAATAAGGCCACAGGGAGACATGGGAAGCTATGGAAAGATGAATCACATGATCATATTATAAGAAACCTGAAGCAGTTTAATGCCATCAATAAATATATAATCATGAATCCGATTAAAGCTGGGCTGAAATCAGGATTCAGAAGCAGTTCAAAAGAAGAATAAAAGAAAATACAAAGACACAGGCAAGATGCCTGTGCTACATTATAAAAATGAAAACAAAAACATACATAGTCGGTTTAGGATGCAGGCGGGGAACGACCTGCGGGGAAATCTCAAAGGCGCTAACTGAAGCCATGGGAAAGAAAAAAGTCGCTGTTATCGCAACCTGCACTCTCAAGTCGGATGAAAAAGGACTGTTGGAATACGCCGAGGCAAAAGGCGTGAAACTGGTCTTCTTTACGCCGGAGGAACTTTCCAGGATAGAAGTCCCCTCGCCTTCCGAAAAGGTCAGAAAGCACATTGATTCTTCCAGTGTCTGCGAGGCCGCAGCCATTCTTACCGGCGGTAGACTCGTCTCTCCGAAAACTATTTTCGGCGGAAAAATCACTATCGCTGTCGCGGAACCTCTGAAACCCAAAGGGATTCTCAGCGCCGTGGGGATCGGCTCAGGGGCGATTGATCAGATAACAGAAAATGCGAAGTTCGCAATCCTCAGTTCCGACACTGTCGCAGGCTACGGCAAATACCTTGACCAGATACCATCATTGCTGAAGGGGAAAAAGAAGATCGCCACAGGAATGACTCATGAGGTCGAGAGATGCCGTCTTGCACTCGATGCGGCTGCTTCGGGGAAGAATGTGTCAGTGGTTTGTTCCGGAGATGCAGGGATATACGGCATGACAGGACTTCTTCTCGAACTTGCGGAACAGGAAAAATACAAAGGCGTGAAAATCACGAACGTCCCAGGGATAACCGCCGCAATTTCCGCGGCATCTGCGCTTGGCGCTCCTCTGATGAACGATTTTGCAATGATCAGCCTCTCCGACCTTTTGACTCCCAAACAGACAATCATCAAGAGAATACGACTGCTTGCAGCATCCGACATGGTCTGCGCGATCTACAATCCAAGAAGCCACAGCAGAAAATATTTGATGGCACACACCATCAAATATTTTAAAAAAGTCCGTGGAAAGGATACAAAATTCGGCATAGTGAAGAATGCTGGCAGGACAAATGAATTGACAATCTGCGGTACACTCGACCATTTCCCCGAGGACTTCGTCGACATGTCGACACTGGTGATCATCGGAAATTCAAAGACAATCCTGCGAAACGGAAAGCTGTATACTCTCAGGGGATATAAAATTTATGGAACATAAATTTTATGCGTTCTGCATAGCCGGGACCAATTCCGGAGTTGGCAAGACGACCATCACGCTCGGGCTTCTGAGGGCATTGAAGAAACGTGGTCTGAAAGTTGCGCCTTTTAAATGCGGCCCCGACTACATCGACACCGCCTTCCACAAGGCCGCATGCGGCTCTCCATCGAGAAATCTTGACACCTGGATGACACCCCGAGGGGTGCTTTCCTATATTTTCAAGAAGGGATGCGCCAATTCCGATTGTGCAGTGATAGAAGGCGTCATGGGGATGTTCGACGGCGCAAAGGCTGGAAAACTCAAAGGCAGTACTGCGGATGTCGCAATGAAGCTGGATGTTCCTGTCCTGCTCGCTGTAAACGCCCGTGGAATGGCCGGGAGCATAGCTCCGATTGTCAAAGGCTATACTGAGTTCAACAAAAAGATAAAGATAATCGGCGTAATTGCTAACAACGTATCATCTGGACGTCACGCCCAGATCCTGAAAGATTCCTTGAAGGTGTCAAATCTCCCTCCCCTCATCGGCTGGATTCCGCGCGATGAGACTCTTAAGCTCCCGGAACGGCATCTCGGATTAGTTCCGGCCTTCGAAAATATAAAGACTCAGAAATGGTTCGACAGGCTGGCGAGGATTTGCGAGGAGAATGTTGATATCGACAGGATTTTAAAGGTGACAGGTGTCAGGCCTGCCCCGCGTAGCTCGCAGAGCGAAGTGGGGTGTCAGGCCTGCCCCGCGAAGCCTTGGCGTAGGAGGGGCGTCAGTCGTCAGTCGTCAGTTGCAAGAAGGCAATTGAAAAATCACCCGATCACCAAATCTTCAAATCTTCCAATCAGGATTGCCATCGCCCACGACGACGCTTTCAACTTCTACTACGAGGACAACTTCGATGTCCTGCGCGACACCGGACACGAACTTGTCTTCTTCTCCCCGCTGAAGGACAAACGTCTACCGGATGGCGTTTCAGCCCTTTACATAGGAGGCGGATTCCCGGAAGTGTTCGCAAAGAAGCTATCAGCAAACAAGACGATGCTGAAGTCGGTTGCGGATTTCGCAGATGCCGGCGGGAATATTCTTGCCGAATGCGGTGGATTCATGTATTTATCCAGAAGTATTTTTTGCGGACGCAAAAAATATAACATGGCAAGAGTTATTCCATACTCGATAAGAATGGAAGAAAAACTTCACTCCCTTGGTTACAGGGAAATAAAGCTCCTGCACGACTCTTTCCTTGGCAGGAAAGGCATGATATTGCGCGGCCATGAATTCCATTGGTCATCTGCTAAAGCACTTTCGAGGAACATTGAGCCTGCATTCATGGCAAGAGGGACTAGAGATAAGAACTGGAGTCCGGCGGGGATAAGGACAAAGAGTGTAATAGCGAGTTATATGCATCTTTATTTTCCATCGAACCAACAGGCATTCAGATGAACAGGCTGGAAAGCCTGTCCTACTTTTTGGAATCCTTTTCATCCACGACCTCGCAATCGATATCGTAGATGTCATCTGACGGCCTGACTTCCTGCTGATTCCGTGGAGGAGGATTGCGCGGGGCCGTTCTTCTTCTCCTGGATGCAAACATCCGCAGGAAAAGCAGGAAGAGGAGGAAAAGTGGAATGACAATGAAGATAATCAGGACGATTATCGGTATGAATATCAATCCCAGGATAAAGTAAACAAGTTTTCTCATAAATTCCTAAACGCGCAATAAATTGCGCTACTACAAACAGTTTAATTGCTTATCAACGGTCTGAGTCCATTTGCCTTGCGTCCGGCATTCACCTTCTGCCACAGTTCAGGATCCCTTTCGAGCAGGCGCACAAGCTGGCCGGTGCTCAATCCGAGCGACTTTGCGGATTCCGCAAGCCTGAAGGCGTATCTGTGGAGCTCATCAAGAAGCAGAGCGGCAAAAAGCGGATACCGGGGATTAGACATGCCTATCTCAAAATTGTCAATACCAGTTATATCATCGGATCTGATTTCAAGCGCGATCTTCATCCTGAGCTTCTTGAGCGCATGGTGCCTGTTCTCGTGCTGGGAGCGGGTTTCCGATGAAATCGTTTCAAGCTTTGTCGGTTCATGGATGAGCCTGACCGCGGAAGATGTCTTATTTACCTTCTGTCCGCCGTGTCCGGAAGCCTTGAAGGCCTGCATGCTGCAAGACCTGAAGAGTTCTTCGTCGGTCAAGGTGAGCCATGTGTTTCTTTGATTCATAGAATTTAAGACACGCTAAAGCTGTGAACTCCAACAAAAGGATAGTGGTGATTTTCAGTGCGGGGTGATACGTTTGATTATCGCCTCGTTGAGCACTTTGCCGGCATGGAGGCCGAGAGAACGCATGCGGAACTCCTGGGCGGCAATTTCAACTAGGTTTGCAGTTTCGCGTCCGGGCGCGACCGGAAGGGTAATATGCGGGATGTCAAAACCAAGGAGGCGGTATGTCTCGCTTTCAAGGCCGGTCCTTTCGATCTTCAATTCCTGATCCCAGCTCTTTAGTGTGATGACAAGGTCAATCTCCTTCCTTTCGCGAAATGCCGAAACTCCGAAAAGCTGTATGACATTTATCAGTCCGAGCCCCCTGATCTCTATGAATCCGAACATCTCCTCCATGGCGGCAGAGCCGATGAGGGAAGGGCCTCCTGGATGGCTGATCTTCACGACGTCGTCGGCAATAAGTGCACAGCCGCGCCTTATCAGGGCAAGCGCACACTCGCTCTTGCCGACGCCGCTGGCGCCCCTGATGAGCACGCCCGTGCCCTGGACCTCGACAAGATTACCGACAACGGTAATGCTCGGGGACAGTTCCCTCTCAAGATAAATTATTATGCCGTTGATCACATGGTACGTGACCATTGATGAAATGAAGACCGGGAGCCCGATGTCGTTGCTCAATTCAATGAAGAGCGGATCCGGGGAGAGGCCTCTGGCGAATACTATGCACGGCATATATTCCTCGAGGTATTTGCTTATTGCATTTGCGCGTTCCTGTTCCGGAAGCGAGTTAAGATAGGCGTATTCGGCCATTCCAATTATATGGACCCTCTTATCAGCGAAATAGTCGAAAAAACCGGCAAGTGCAAGCCCCGGACGCTGGATTGAGCCTTCAGTGATCTCCCGGTCTCCGCCATTTCTTCCGGAGACCCATTGGAGCTTCAGGCTCTTCTCGTTGTCCTTGAAAAAGCGTGCGACGCTTACAGATTTCGACTTGGTCATTTTCTACTCTCCGGCATTTGCGGATTCCGGACTGAAGGAATTTGAAATCATTACTCCTCAACTTCCTTTTTCCTGACCTTTTCACTTTCCTTCGCGTGCTTGTGATGGTCCTGGATCTTGTCAAAATACTTGGTGAGCTGGTGGTCTATCTTGGCGACAGCAGCGTCGATCGACTCGTTCATATTGTAGGATTCGGAATCAGCTTCCATGTCCAGATTCTTCCCATGTACGATGATTTCGGCCTTGCAGCGTGATTTCTGTACATCGAGCACGACCCTGACACTGCTTATCTTGTGATAGCTGCTCAGGATGGCCTCTAGCTTGTCTTCCGCATAGGTTTTGACTGACTCAGTTACGGAGATGTGGCGGCCGCTGACTATGATTTCCATCGTTTTTTCCTCCTAAATTTCCTTTAAAATTGATATTGCAAATATTTAATACAGGCAGTAGAACTACCTGTGTCCTGCCTTCCTACATGGTGAATTTCGGACCGAGATAGAGTTCCCTGGCCTTTTCATCGTTCACCAGATAATCGCTGTTCCCTTCGCAAAGTATCTTCCCCTCGCACATCAGGTAGGCCCTGTCGACGCAGGAAAGAGTCTCCCTCACATTATGATCTGTTATGAGGATACCAAGTCCCTTGTCCCTGAGCTTGGCGATTATCTTCTGGACATCATATACCGCGATCGGATCGACACCGCTGAAAGGCTCATCAAGCATTATGAACGATGGATTTGTGACGAGAGCACGTGTTATCTCCAGCCTTCTCCTCTCGCCACCGCTGAGGGTCATCGCCTTCTGGCCCGACAGATGTGCAAGCTCCAGCTCATTGAGGAGCTCTTCAAGCCTTCTCATCCTTTCAAGACGGGTAATGTCGAGAGTCTCAAGGATCGCGAGGATATTCTCCCTTACTGTCAGCTTCCTGAAAATTGAAGGCTCCTGTGCAAGATATCCCATCCCCATCCTCGCCCGTTTGAACATCGGGACAGATGAGACATTCTCGCCCTGGAAGAAAATTTTTCCACCATCCGGCTTTATCAGCCCCATCATCATATAGAAGCTGGTAGTCTTTCCTGCCCCATTCGGACCAAGAAGCCCCACGACCTCCCTGGAACGGACTGACATCGACACATCATTTACGACTCTTCTCCCATGATATGCCTTGAAAAGGTTTTTTGCCTCAAGAAGCATGCTCCTCGTATCATCAACAACAGGTTTTGGATCAGCCGTCTTAACTTCCACGTGCTTCACTTCCAACGGCTTGACTTCGACCCGATCAACCTCCACCGGTTTGACTTCACCGGATTTCGCATCAACTGATTCCGGCTCGGAGTAATCAACATCTGCGTTTTTCGCAGCAAATGATCCCGGTCCGGACGTTCTTGTACGTGCAGCTCTAGCAACAGTCGATCTTGTTCTTGTTTTTCTAACCATTTGATTTATACCATTACCTGGGTTGCTGTGTCTTATCTTCCGTCTTCTCCGGCGCTGGAGCCCTGACAGGCTCTTCCGCAGGCTTATTTTCAACGGTCTCGTCACTGAGCCTGATCTCGCCGCCCCGATGGACTTCTATCTTCTCGCTGTCCCTGAAGATGATTATGACCTCACCCTTCAGCACATCTTCCTTCCTCTTGAGGACAGGATTTTTCGTAAGGACGATTCTCCCTGTCTTGACATCATAGTCGGCATGGCCCGCTTCGGCCCGTTGTTCTCCATCGGCCTTTTCCTTTTCATCGTCCGACTTCCTGATTATCACTACATCCCCTTCGCAGATGATCCTGGAGATCTGCTTGCTTTCCTCTGGTGAGACTTCTGTATCGGCAGGTTCAGCCTTTTTTACGGCCGGAGGAGCCTGCGGTTCCTTCTTGTCCTCGATAAAAATGGTCATCTTCTTGCAGGTGATTCCCATCTCCTCGTCGTCGACCTTCACATTTCCGCTGAATACCGCAAGGTTCTTTGAAATGTCAATGTCCATCGTGTCCGAGTTGATGACAGTGGGGACCTTCCCTGATCTTTTCTTGTCGGAGTCCTTTGCCGGCTGGAAAAACGAAAGTCCTTGCGCATAGGCCGCCGCGCCGGCAAATGCAAAAAACACGGCCGCGCACAAGGCCGTCCTGAAACTTCGAGCAAATGAGATTTTCATAGTTCTATATATCTTCTTTCCTTTATTTACTATCCTTGATCTTGTCTTTCGCCGTCTGTTTCTTGAGGCCTTCCTTCTCTCCGTCCGTCATAAGGTTGCCACGCAGTACGACCTTCACCTTGCTTCTTATGTGGATGGTCTGCTTCTTCTGGTCTGCATCAAAGCCGACTCCGTCGACATCCATTGAATCAGACCTGAAATGGACTTCATCCTCACCTTTTATTATCTTGGTCGAACGATCATAGACGCCCTTGGGCGTAGTAACCGTCCCCTTGATATCATTTACATTCTTCCCAATCCAGTCGACCTTCAACTTCTTAAGATTGATGATGACTCCGACGTTCTGGGCTTCATCACCGTAAATTATATATTCAAGGTCGTCCGTCTCCTTGTTGTATTCAGGAAGCTTGAACTCCCTTAGTACAATGGATGTATCATCTTCCGCCATGGCACTGTGGAAAAACAGGGAAATGCCGCAGAGGAGGAGCATCAAGCAAGATATTTTGCCATCAAATCGTCCCATTGCCCTTTTTCCTTTAATATTATTTCTATGACTTCCCTTACAGCCCCTTCTCCGCCTTTCAGTTTCGTCCGGAAATCGCAGTATCCGTCCATGTATCCCGGGGCATCAGCGACAGTCACCGACATCCCGGCCTGTTTCAGAATTGGAATGTCAACGACATCATCCCCGATATAAAGGCACTCCGACGCCTTTAGATTCTGTTCCTTCAGCAGGACTTCAAACGCGGCCTTCTTGTCCTTCTTCCCCTGGTAGAAAAAATCGAATTCAAGTTCAGTTGCGCGTTTCTTGTTCGCTTCCGCAGTCCTTCCGGACAGCGCCCCGACCTTGAGGCCCGCGCGTTTCGCAAGCTTGATCCCATGGCCGTCACGCACGTGGAAGAACTTGATCTCATGGTCCGAAAAGCCGGAATAACCGATCAGTCCGTTCGTAAGCACGCCGTCTATGTCGAGAACGACAGCTTTTATCCTAGAGGCTTTTTCTTTTAAATTCATGCAGCTTCTTTATTTTTTTTACAACCTGTTCCGCGGCCCTGAAGTCGAGGGAGTTCGGCCCGTCCGAAAGAGCTTTTTCAGGACGCGGATGAATTTCAAGGAAAAGCACGTCTATTCCGATCGCAGCGGCAGCGCATGCAAGGGGGAAGACATACTGGCGCTGTCCGCCTGAAGCATGCCCCAGCCCCCCGGGGAGCTGTACGGAATGAGTGGCGTCGAATACGACAGGCACTCCCATATCACGCATTATCACAAGCGAACGCATATCGACTACGAGATTATTATATCCGAAAGTTGTACCACGCTCAGTCAGCATGATCTTCTCATTTCCTGTCTTCCTGACTTTTTCAACTGCAGCCCTCATGTTTTCAGGAGCCATGAACTGCCCCTTCTTTATATTCACAACCTTGCCGGTCTTCCCCGCAGCGGTGAGCAGACTCGTCTGCCTGCACAGGAACGCCGGTATCTGGAGGATGTCGACAACCTTGGCGGCCCTTTCAACTTCGCATGTCTCATGAACGTCTGTGATCACCGGCATGCCGAACTCGTGCCTTATGTCCCCGAGTATCTGTAGCCCCTCGTCGATCCCGGGTCCGCGGTATGTCGCGGCAGAGGATCTGTTCGCCTTGTCATAAGATGCCTTGAAAATGACCGGAATCCTCAGCCTCGATCCGAGTTTATTTAAAAATCCCGCGGCTTCAAAGCAGATCTCACGGCTCTCGATGACGCATGGTCCTGCGATCAGGACGAGCTTCGAACCTATTTCAACATTGTATGGCAGTTTGATTTTCTTCATATCTGTAAAAATAGCCCTGATTTCAGATTTTACCTTTTAATTTCAGAAACTTTTTCACTGTTTCAAGATCTTCTGGAGTGTCGACTCCTATGCTTTCACAGTCCGCGACCACCACGAAAATCCTTATTCCGTTCTCCAGCGCCCGGAGCTGCTCGAGCTTCTCGCACTTCTCGAGATCCGATTCCGGAAGCGACACGAACTTTTCAAGCGTTTTCCGCCTGTAGGCATATATTCCCCAATGCCTGTAAAGCGGCATGTCGGAGCCCCCTTCCCTCAGGAATGGCACGGGCGCCCTGCTGAAATACAGGGCGAAACCGTCCTTGTCGACAACTGCCTTCACGATATTGGGATTTGATGCAATTTCCTTCCTTGAAGACGGAACCGCCACGGTCGCCATTTCAAGAGAGGGGTCGCTTTTCATCTTTGTAATGAGCGAATCAATGACAGATGTCGGAAGCAGCGGCTCATCGCCCTGTACATTTATTATTATATCCGCATCCGGACATTTCTTTGTGACGGCCTCGCGGATCCTGTCGGTACCTGACGGATGATCTTTCGAAGTCATGACGGCCTTCCCTCCGAAGGATTCCACCGCCTTGAATACCTTCTCGTCGTCGGTGGCGACAAACACATAATCAGCCGACGAAGCCTTAGCCTTCTCATAGACCCATCTGATTATAGGTTTGCCGTCCAGATCGGCAAGAACCTTTCCAGGAAACCTGGTACTTCCATATCTTGCGGGAATTATCGCTGCAGATTTCATATTTTCTCCAGATATTAATGGTCCCTTGAATATTTGGACCTTTTAAAGATAACACATCCCAGCTCATGTTTCAACACGCCACCTGCCCGAGGATACCGTGTCCAAAAATGCCAACGCCACTGATCAGTTGACAGTTTACTGAGCTGATTTCAAAAATACGAAAAAAGGTTGTTGTGGAAAAAAACGTTTGTTGGAGTTCACAGCTTCAGCGTGTCTTGGTGTTTCCCGGCACCCGTTGGGGCCGCAACCTTGACTTCAGGGCCTCTTGTGGTCTATTTTAAACTGCATACGCTGTTTCATTAAGCGTTATATACATTAGGATGACAGGCTTGAGGCTAAATCTGCGGCGGGGGTTACAAAATTGTAATTTCGCCCCCCTGCTTGTGGAGAACCGCATAATAAGAAATTAGTGAAGGAACCATGAAAAACATTTTATGTTTATTTTTATGCTTACTTATGACTTGCTCTTGTAGGGGGAAAGAATCCGAGCCGTTGTCTTCTCCTTCCGGAGAATGTACTATCAAGACTGCGATATCTGGAGAAGAAGCAGGAGAAACCAGGCGTTTTTGTGTAAAACTAATTTTTATAGAAACTAAATCAAAGAAGGAATTATCCTGCCAAACCGGGGCTTCGGATTATCAAAAGTGGGCTGTCGGGTGGTCTCCTAAAAATGTGCTAATTCTTTATTCGTCTGACATTGGAACATTTGCATATGAAATTGTTGACGGGAAAATAAATGAACGCATGGCAACTAATGAAGAAAAAGAGCTGGGAAAAGATTTCTATAAGAATAAATATGGAAGAAGACCAAGTCACTAACTATTGCATTCATAGAACGGCGTGTACGCCGTCATGATGCTTGAGCGTAAAAATGAAAAGATATTCTCGCACAAAGGCACAGAGACACAAAGCAAATAAATGAAGCAAAAGTTTTAGGAAAAGAGTCTTCAGTCTTCGCCTGGGAGGCTACGCCCGACAAGGAGAAAGAACCCGTCCCGAGATCTTTCAGACCCGGGATCTTCGATTTTCAAAAGGGTTTGTCTCAGTCCGAGCAGGAATGCGAAGAAAAAAATAAACTTGATGACTTTCTTCGTGGCCTTCACCTTGGCGAAGACGGATCTTCTTCGTGTTGAATGCTTGCTTTGTGGCTCCGTGGCTTTGTGCGAGGAGACGAATTTAGAATTTTAACCACGGATAAGGATTCGCCTAACGGCGGAAAGCCGTAGGAGATCTTTAAGCGTTTTAGTACAAGAACGGCCCCCTGCACTATCAAGTGAAATTAGCCGCAATATGCAAGGCCCTGGATCACTGCTGGGATTCCATCTTGTCAAATGTTCCATCGACAGTAAGGATTATTTCAGCGGCATCGCCGACGCTGCCTACGGAAAGCGTGTTATCCTTTGAGAGGCTCCCCTTCTCTGCTCCAATGAGGAAATTCAGCTTGCATCCGGCGGAGATCCCTGCGTGGACGTCGCTCCTGCTGTTACCTATCATGAATGAGACAGAGACATCTATGTCGAGTTCGCGTGCCGCCTTGAAAATAAGGCCAGGAAGCGGTTTACGGCATGTGCACCTGTCCTCGTCCCTGTGCGGGCACACATAGATCTTGTCGAATAAGACCCCATGTTCCTTGAAAAGTTCGCACATCCTTGAATTGACCTTCTCAAGCTCATCCATGTTGAAGTATCCGCGCGCGATGCCAGACTGGTTGGTCACGACCACAAGAAGGTATCCGGCCTCCTTCAGCGCCTTGAGCGCTTCTACGGTCTCATCGAAAATATCGACCTTCTCCGGATCGGAAACATAGCCCGAATCGAACATTATCGTCCCGTCGCGGTCAAGAAAAACAGCCTTGTTCAAAGTCATTCCCTCTCAAAAAAACTCTGGAAAAGTTCATCGACGGTGATAGCCGCAGTACCGATCTTGCCGACAACGACTCCAGCGGCGTGGTTTGATATTTCGGCGGCTTCCGCAGGGGAGGCTCCGCCGAGAAGTGCAAGCACAAATGAAGCGATCACGGTATCACCCGCTCCGGAGACGTCGAAAACCTCGCGGGCCTTGGTAGGCACGGCAAGACAACGGCCGTTCCTGCCAAAAAGGGCCATTCCGTCGCCACCCAGGGTAATAAGAAGATGTTCAGGAGCCCACCTCTTCATGATCTTCCCTGCAACATCCACAAGAGCCTTGTCCTTTTCCACGGGCCTCTGAGTTTCCTTATAGTAAGTTCCGGAAAGTGCAAATGCCTCGGACCTGTTAGGAGTCATCAGGGTCAGGCCCTTGACTTCAAGCGGCTGGCTCGGATGAGGGTCAAGCGCGGTGATTATGCCTTTCCTGAGCGCCTCCTTGTTCACGGCCTCGGCAAGTTCCCTGTTGATCACGCCTTTGGCATAATCCTCAAAGATGACGGCATCGACTTTGCCCTTCCCTATTGCCGAAAGCAGGCCTTCGGTGAGATTCGCACGTATTGAACTGGAAACCGGCTCGATTTTCTCATAGTCTATTCTCAGGAGCTGCTGGGTGCCGGCAATGATCCTCTGCTTCTGGGTCGATACCCGTGAGGCGTCCGACAGTACAAATTCATCGTCGATGCCCTGTTCGGAAATGATCGAGCGGATAATTTTCCCGGCATCATCCTTGCCGACGACGCCGAAGGCCTTGGCCCTGGCTCCGAGGGAGACGATGTTCCGCATGACGTTTGCCGCGCCTCCAATAGTCTGCGTCCTGTTCCTGACCTGCACCACCGGGACCGGAGCCTCCTGCGAGATCCTGCTCGCCTTCCCCCAGACATAGACATCGAGCATGAGATCACCGACGACGGCAATCCTCGCTTTTGCCGCCTTATTCATTATATGGGAAAGCCTGCGTCTGTCCATCATCTTCACCTCGCCGATGTAGTTTCTGTTTCAGCTGAAGCCCTTCCCGGAGAGGAGGTACTTCTAAGTTTTTCAATGAATGAGGAGGAATTCATACTTTCAATCCTTACAAAGCTGATTCCCTGCCTTATCTTGTTCTGATAAATGCCCTCGAAATATCTCAGTCGGGCGGATATTTCGTCTATATGGTCCCTGGAGAGGTCATCCTTGTGCTCCCTGAGATAGCCTGCAATCTCATTAAGGCAGGACTGCACGAGTTCGATCTCTCCGCTTATGTTCCTAAAACGGGGCTTGATATCGATCATATACGCCCTGAGAAGGTCCTCGAGCTCGATCATCTCCTCGCAAACGACCTGGTCCTGCCATAATATGCTCGAATGAAGCCTTCTGGGCAGCCAGGTCACAAGCAGGACCTCGAAGACAATCACAAAGACAAACAGCCCAACGGCCACATAGGTTATGTAGTCCTTCCTGCGCAACGTCACGGCTGGATATTTCAAGTTCAAGCGATACTCCACTTATATTGCCCACAGTCCGAATTAAAAGCCATAATATAAGCCCGTTCATTTATTTTTCGCATTTGCAAAGCAAAAATAATCCAAAGAAGGTCGTCCGCCCGTTTTTTCCCATGTAATACGGCCTTTGATATTTTTGAAAAAATACTGTTTGATTATGTTTGACAACACAATATATCCATATTATGTTGTTGAAGTTGTTTTGTACATTAAATATAAATTATCAATCAAGAGTTAACTCAGGAGAACTGTTATCATGGGAATGCTCAATAGAATTGTCAACATCACGGTGCTGGTGCTTGCTATCGTCTCAGTCGTCTTCGGATGCCTCCTCTTCCAGAAAAGGGAAGCTCTCAGGGGCCGCGGCGACAACATGGCCGACTTCATCGTGGAATTGGTCAAGATCATGGATGTCAACAGTGCTGCCGACGGATCCAAGAACATCACGGCCGGCAAGCTTGAACTCGATGCAAAGAAAGCTCCCAACGACTACGAAAAGAATGCCAAGAAAACCCTTTACCACAATAATTACGGGCAGGAAGGCGCCAACCTCAAGGTCGTACTGGCACCTGTCAGGCTCCAGACCGAAAACATATTGAAGCAGAGGGATTTCCTCGGCACCGCACTCACCGAAGTCGGTACCACCCTCGAGCTCAAGGAACAGTTCCCGCAGGCTGGATTCCAAGGGCTCCCCACCTACCAGGCCAAGAAGACCCAGCTGATGACCAATGTCCAGAAAGTCAACGCGAGGGACAATAAGATAATTGAACAGATAGCGGCATCCGCCACCGTAATGGGATTCACAGTCGACCCCAACCAGCTCAAGGATCTTGACGGTTTCAACACCCCTCTCAGCGATTTCGCATCCAAGGTTGAAAAGCTCAAGAAGCGCTCCGACGCCTACGGCGAACATATCGCCAGCGTCTGCAAGATCTTTGGCGTATCGACACCTTCTCTCGGCGGCGAGGACTACGGCGCAGAACTTACAAACGCCTCAAAGGCCCTCCAGAATGAAAAGAACGCCTACGAGGAGACAAAGAAACAGCTTGCCATGACCAAGGAGAAACTTGCAGCAGCCGAAGAAAACCTTAACCTAGCGAACCAGAAGATCGAAGGCCTCAACAAGGACATAGAAAAGATGAAGCAGGAAGTCGCCAGCATGAAGAAGAAGATGCTGGAGCTTCTTGAAGGTGTTCCAGACGCCGATATCATCTATACCAAGCTCGAAGGCAAGATCCTCCAGGTCAACAATAAATGGGATTATGTCATAATCGACCTCGGCAAGCTTACAAAGATGACCGTTGGCGAAGGCAAGAAGAAAAAGGAAATCATAGTCCCTCTTCCTGAAGGCAAGACCATGATGGTCACAAATGGAGAAAGCTATGTCGCAAAAGTAAAAGTAACGAAAGTCAATGACAACACCGCCATCTGCGACATCCTGCCGGATCTCAGGAACGGGACAGTTTCAGTCGGCGACAAGGTTTTCTTCGCTCCGATGCCACCAGCCGCCCCAGTAGCCGATGCAGCCGCTCCGGGAAAGGCTGGAAAAGCCGCAGGCCCTGCCGCAGCCGTTCCAGCAGCTGATGCAGTGAATTAAAGGAAAGCTAACACTCATAGAGGAGCAACAATAACATGTTTTCATCAACAGCTTTTACAATCACATCAATACTGTCATTGCTATTATTGATTACGACTGTGGTCTTCCAGATTATGGAGATGAAGGTATATGAATTGCTTTTCTTCTGAAAAGCGTTTCATTGGATATAAAAGAAAGCTGCCAACCGGCAGCTTTTTTTATTTACTCGCTGTAATTGCATTCGCCTGCATTCTCACCTCAGGCTGCTCATCCTCCCCGAATAACAAGAATAATATACGGCAATATCCGATAAACCGCCCTTCAGACTGGGAAAGGAACAACAATATGCCGGGCGTGTCCTTCTGAGCTACGTTCCCGATGCCCTGGAAGACATGTATATATCAATTAGGCGTCGTCGTCAACGGACTTGAAATCCCAAGCTCCAACTTCCAAAATCCAAACAAATTCCAATTTACAAACAAAGCTAAAAACAAGAACAGCCCTTGCGGGCTTAATCCTCCTACGCCAAGAGGGCTTCCCTCTTCGTCCGCTGTAGCGGAACTACGAGGGACAGGACGGAGGACAGGCTACGAACGGATACAAATAAATTCTTGAAGATTGAATATGTTTGTAGTTAACGTCGCAAGACGTGTTCTTGATTGATTTGCTTGTAGTAGCGCATGTTTGCGCGTTAAGTAGGTACGTGCTTCAGCATGTACCATCTTAAAGTCTAAGAATGGGACAGGCTAAAGCCCGTCCCTACTTTAAGAACGCTCGAACACGAGCTATCCGCCTTCGCCAAGATGCTACGGCGAGACAAGCTACGAACAAATATCCTAAGTCCGGCAGGCTCCGTGGCGGATTGGAACTTGGAGCTTGCAATTATTTCCTCCCAGCAAAACCTTCCTTGACTATATTCCATACCCCGTCCGCCATTCTCTCGTGCCCGTAATTTGAAAGATGAAGTCCGTCCGCACTTCTGGCGTCACCAGTGATAAATCCGGAGAAAACCCGCCGTGGAACAAGATATACTCCGTATTTTTTGCACAGCTCACGCTGTACTGAACAGAAAGCACTGCTGAATGGCGGCAAGGGAACTTCAAACATGACAACGGTCCGTCCTGGCAGACACACCTTCTTGAGAAGCTTCTCCATGTCCTCCCTGAACTGTCTCAGCGGGAACCTGCGGAGTATGTCGTTGCCACCTATTTCAAGCAGTACAAATGCCTTTTCATCCTTGATGCCGTCGGCACTGGACAAGGCCGTTGAGAATACTGCTCCACCTACGGCAAGATTCACAGTTTTTATCCCGTATTTCTGCTGAATGACATCCGTCCATCTCTTCTCACCCTGGAATCCGATCCCTGCGCTGATCGAATCGCCGACCACGTAAAGCTTGTCGAAATTCCCTGCGGGGATTCGGGGAACGATCCAATGCGTGCCTTCGACAAGGGCCGCGGTCACACAAAGCATAGCCAGAACAACTTTCAGCAATATGACAGCTTTTTTAACAGTATCATTTTCCAGATGCACAAGTACAAGCAGGAAGAATATCGCCACAAGGATTATAGAAGGCAGGAAGGGAAGAGGGATTGAAGCCGTAAAAATTCCGATCAGTCCAACGAGCAGCCCCACCCTGAAAATGATCTTGACAAGCAGGTTCTTGTCAAAAAAAGAAAGCAGTACTGAAAACAGGATCAATCCAATCCCGCTGTAGAACGACCACCCCGATCCAAAATGCATTACCAGAGGATTCATAAAAAATTTTCTCTGAAAATTTTTTAATACGCGACCGGCCTGAAGAGTGCGCTGCCTTTGATGAGGTCGATGTGCTCCGGCATCACGTAGATGAAATCGCCGCATTTGTACTTCGAATGGGTTCCGCTCGTTATGAACTTGCTCTTGCGCTTCTTGTAGGCGAACCCAAGATATTCAACCGGAATGAATGACAATATCCCCAGATCAGGAATGAAAACTCCGAGCCCTGCGGCTGAAATCTTCCGTATCACACCCTCAAAACAGTCTATGTCCGCCTCAAGCAGTTTCTCTTTGAGATAATGCAGCTTGAGGCGGTCGTTTGCCGCATAATACGCCTCGTCATTGTTCTGCTCCTTCTCCGAACATTCCAACGCGATCCTCGCAACTTCATCCTTGCCTCTCATCTTGCCGGCAAAATCCACGGCCCAGAGCTGCTGGTGGACAAGCAGGTCGGGATACCGACGGATAGGACTCGTGAAATGGCAGTATGTCCCTTTGCCCAATCCGTAATGCAGCTGGTTCTTCTCATGGTAGGTGGCCCGCTGAAGTGAACGCAGGAACGCATCCATGATCACCTGCTTCCGATGATCGTCCGGAAGCTTTGAGAGAAAATGGTTGCACGCCTTACGGCTTCCCAGATCACCTGTATGAAGCCCGAAAGTTTCCTCGACAAATCCCGAAAACTCCTGCTGCTTCTCATCGGTAGGTTCGGGATGGATCCTGAAAATACCTGGAATGTTCCGCCTGACAAGCTCCTTCGCGACCTCGACATTTGCCGCAAGCATGCACTCCTCGACGAGCATGTCCGATTCGGTCTGGACTTCACGCCGCAGCCCTTTGATTTTTTTCGTGACATCGTCACAAAGCACTCTGATCTCAGTGGTGGAAAGCTGCAGGAATTGCTCCATCTCCCTGCGGTAATGCCTCATTTTCCTCGTCAACTCGACAAGCATTTTCATATGATGCGCAATTTCCGGCTCCCAGCTGCACGGTTTGCCGTCGATAAAATCCTGGACCTCGTCGAATGTAAGCCTCTTCGCGATCCTCAGACGGCTGTGCACCCTTCTGGAACGGATAATCATTCCAGTATGCGCGTCAACTGTAAAAATCACGCTGTGACAGTATGACTTCTTGCCGGGGATAAGACTTATCGTCTGGGTGATGTCCTTCGGCAGCATAGGAAGCGTGTTGCCGGGGATATATGATGTAAAGGATCTTTTTTTCGCCTTGATGTCCCATTCTGAATCGTGCCATATCCATGCTGCGACATCCGCAATATGGATACCAAGATCCATTTCATTTTTTTCTTTTCCTGGCCTGATAGAAATCGAGTCGTCGAAGTCCTTAGCGTCCGGAGGATCAATTGTCATGCAGACAAGATCCGACATGTCCTCCCTGTCGACCTGGATTGGTTCTATCTGGGCTGCCTTCTCCCAGTCCTCAGCGGAATATGGCGGACAAAGCCCGTATTCTTTAATTACTGCGGCGATGTCGGATTCTACTGTGCCCGCCTGTCCGATCGTAGATTTAAGCGTGCCCCGATGTTCCCTATCCTGAAACCTGCCTCCAGACATCTGCCCCCTGGCACCTGCCTCCTGCCCCCCGACACCTGACACCTTTCCCGTTTCTTCCAGCTCTATCTCGACCCAGTCGCCTTTTCTGGCGTTCTTGATGCTTCCGTTAATCGTGATGTCGCCCTGGAGTTTTTTGGAAAGCGGTCTGACTTTTCTTCCGGCGATCAGTTCACCGACAACAGTCTTCCTGGAACGTTCTATGATTTCGGCAATTCTTCCGGCAGGCCCTTTCATGTTCGGCCTCTGCTCCCGGAGAAAACTTACTTTGACAATGTCACCGTCAATGGCGTTGTCCAGAAATCGCGGAGGAATGAAAATATCCTGGGTTCCATCTTTCGGTGTGACAAATCCGAGACCGCCAGCGGAAACGCTCAGTTTCCCCTCGACAAAAGTCTCCTTCTGCTCTTCTCTTCTATGCTTTTCCAGCTTATGCCGCCATTTTGCCATGTTCAACAACCCTTAATGTCCTTTCATATTCATCGCAATATACTAATTTGTCTAAAGTATGTCGGGTTTTAACCCGACGATTAATTGGCGGTTTAAAAACCGCCTTACTTTAAGATCGTAATTTGGAATAAGAACATGCCTTACGGCATTAACTACAAACAAATTAATCAAGAACACGTCTTGCGACGTTAACTACAAACGAATTCACAAGAATCTAATTGCATAAGTTCGTAGTTAAGCTCGCAAGAGCTGTTCTCCTGTTTCTGTATCGGCCAGGATTTATTCGCCAATGGCGATATGACCGAGTTACTTCTTTGCATTTTTCCCGTTTCACCCTTATTTTATATCTTTAATCCTTTATTTACATTTATTTGCGTATTATTTTCACAAAATCAATTGGTAATTATGGACATCCAGAAGAAAATCACGACCCGGTATTTCCGGCAGAAAAAGGAAAAAGGCGAGAAGATACTGTCACTGACCGCCTATGACGCCCCGACTGCGAAGTTCGCGGAGGAGTGCGGCATAGAACTCCTCCTTGTCGGAGATTCACTCGGTATGGCACTGCTCGGCTACAAGAGCACCATACCCGTCACCATCGAACAGTCCCTCCACCACTGCGCCGCCGTCGCACGCGGTGCGAAATTCGCATTCATCGTCGGCGACATGCCGTTCATGACCTACCATCCGAGCGTCAAGACGGCGATGACCAATGCCGCCAGATACATACAGGAGGCAGGAGTAGACGGAGTGAAGCTTGAAGGCGGCAAGGTCATATCCAAAACCATAACCCGACTTGTCGGGGCCGGTGTACCGGTAATGGGCCATATCGGACTTCTCCCCCAGAGCGTCCTCACCCAGGGCGGTTACCGCATAGCCGGCAAGACCAAGGATGAAGAACAGCGTCTCATCGAAGACGCGAAAGCCGTCGAGGATGCAGGAGCTTTCTGCATCGTCCTCGAATGCATCCCCGCAGAATTGAGCGCACGCATAACCGCATCATTGAAAATTCCGACGATCGGAATCGGTGCAGGCCCGAAGTGCGACGGCCAGATCCAGGTGGTCAACGACATACTCGGAATGTTCACCGACTTCATTCCGAAACATGCGAAACGCTATGCCAACCTCAGCGAAGAGATGAAAAAGGCCTTCACGGCATATGCCAGCGAAGTAAGCTCCGGCAAGTTCCCGGGGAAGGAAAATTCGTTCTGACCGGAGCGCTGGCGTCCCGCCGGCATTACTATTCTTCGAACCGCTTAATAAATTCCGAAATTCAGAAAAGAATCCAAGAACATGCCTTACGGCATTGACTACAAACAAATCAATCAAGAACACGTCTTGCGACGTTGACTACAAACATATTCAATCTTCAAGAAATTAATTGTATCCGTTCGTAGCGGCCTACTGCGGTGGCTGCAGTTTTATCAATAAGAAACTTTTACCGGTAAAGTAGGGCGGTCATTCCTGGCCGCCATCTTGTCGGGCTGGAAGGCCCGACATACTTGTTGTGAAGTTACTATATCGATGAAAGCTAAACGGTATAAGCTCGCAAGAGCTGTTCTTATCCTGTCTTATTTCAGAATTATCTGTCCAGATAGGTTTCCGCTATCTTCAGATCCTCCGGATAGGTGATCTTTAAATTCGGCAGCTTGTATTCGAAAAGATAAGGTTTTTGGCCGGCCATCTCCATGACGGCGGAATCGTCTGTCAGCTCAAGTTCCTTTGCAAATGCCCGCACATAGGCGGCCATCAGGCTTTCAAGCGGGAATATCTGAGGAGTCTCGACCTGCCAGATGCAGCTGCGGTCAAGAGTCCTGATGACGATGCACTTCCTGTTCGACTGTTTAACGGTATCTGTCATTCTCTTTGCAACAACCGCCCCGCCATGCCGCCTTGCAGCCCTGTATGCGGGAATCAGAAGCTCCGACCTGGCGAGAGGACGCGCCGCATCGTGGACCGCCACAAACTTCGCCGTCAGGGGAAGTATTGAAAGACCGCTCATCACAGAATGCATCCTGGTCTTTCCGCCATACGCGATCCTCACATCGACCCCGGGGAGATATTTCCGGATGGCGTCCGCGAACTCCGCAGTTTCAGATTTTTTAACGACAAGGACGAGGTTTCCCGGCGGACATAGCCCATGGAAGTTCTTCAATGAATGTATGAAGACCGGGACACCTGCGAGTTTCGCAAGGAGCTTGTTCCCCCTACCAAATCTTGAACCGCTCCCGCCGGCCACGACCACAATTCCAAGTTCCGGATTTACTTTGTAGTTAATCATATTATCTCAAACTTCTGATTACTGATCACTGTTTACTGATTACTGTATTTTACTTCGTCGGCGTCACATCCGGCCTTAGGTCATGTACTAAGTCCATAGCGCAACGGTAATACAATCCCATGGTAATCCTAGACCAGTTGATGTGATCGATGAGCGATGATATGGGCGAAAGGAATGAAATACCCCAGTCCGAATCAAGCGACCAGGTATTTCCGGAATACAGGAGCCTACCATCCCTGGTATCATAGATGTTGATCTTAAGCATCACATATGAATACGCCGCAAAAATGAACCAGAAATGATCCTGGGTGATGACTTCGCCGACAATCACGGCGTCGCTGTTCTGCTGGCGGGCGACCTTCAGTGCGTCTGAAGAGCAGAAAGGCCTTGCAACCAGCTTGTCCGTCTCATCAGGATTCGTGCATGGGCCTATGAGGGAGAATCCCTGGAACATGGCCAGTCGCGCCCTCTCGGAGGCCTCCTGATACCATGTAGTGTTCTTGAAAGGATAGATCGTGAATGATTTCGGGTAGTTTTTGGTGAAACCGTAGTTGTTGGCGTCGACTGTCCTGTAGGTGTTGTGGCCGTCATACGTCATCGCATGGAACGTCCCGCATCCGGAACAGAATATGGCACAGAATGCCAATAGGATGAGTGACAGATATATTCTCTTCATAATTCTCCCTGCTGTTACATTAATCCGGTTATTATAATACAGGATCCAAGTTTATAAAGTTTGCTTAAGAAGAATTTATATTGAAAAAATCCCGAAAAGGATTTTTTGACATTAAGGGGAGGAGGCCATATAATATAAAAAAAAAGGAATTCCAATGAAAAGAATACTGATTATCTTGATGGCATTACTGTTTGCTGCCGGATGCGGAGAGAAGAAGACCTCCAGCTTGAAAAACAACGTCCTCAGCGCAAGGACCAGCTTCGCACAAGGTGATTTCAACCTTAGCACCCCCAAAGGATGGACATATCAGGATAAAGAATCGACCAAGGATGCATTCACCTACAAATCACCCGACGGCAAGTCCCAGCTCGTAATTACTGTGGCGCAACTTGACAAGTCGATGCCGAAGGAGGAAAAAGCGAAGTTCTTCAAGGCTTTTGTCGAAAACAGACGGAAAATGGAGACGGACGCAAAACCGTCGCCTGTCCTTTCCGACACCGTAGTCGGCACAGGTGAAGGCTTCATATACGCCAAATATGCCGGAATTGAAAAGACACAGGACCGCTGTTACGCCACGCTGATCACAGCCGAAAAGGGCAAGCTCTTCACCCTTTGCGTGCAACGGACCGGCGTCGACAAAGAGGCCCTGACAGCCCTCTCCAATGACATCTTCTCGAACTTCAACGTAAAATAATTTTTATTCATGGCTTCGCCAGGAATAAAAATTATAACTTAAGGATTAAACCATGAAAATGTCGAAGCTTGTCGGCCGCCGTATTAAGGAGGCGCCAAAGGACGCGAAAACCGTCAGCCATAAGTTCATCATACGCGGTGGCTATGCCCGTCCCGTTTCTGCTGGAATCTATTCCCTGCTCCCTATCGGATTCCGCATCACCCAGAAGATCGAGAAGATCATCCGCGAGGAAATGGATGCGATCGAAGGACAGGAAGTCAAGATGCCTGTCGTCCTCCCCGCCGAACTCTGGGAGGAGTCAGGAAGATACAAGACCGTCGGCCCGGAACTGCTGCGGTTCAAGGACAGGAACGACAAGAGCATGCTCCTGGGAATGACCCATGAGGAGGCCGTCGTGCATCTCACCCGTGGCGAAATAAACAGCTATAAGCAGCTGCCGGTCATGCTATACCAGATCCAGACGAAATACCGCGACGAGGCCAGACCGCGCGCCGGACTCATCAGGGTCCGCGAATTCACCATGAAGGATGCGTATTCGTTCCACACATCGCAGGAATGCCTCGACAAGTATTATGAACGGGCGCACAAGGCATACGAAAACATTTTCCGCCGGGTCGGGCTCAAGGACTGCATTTCGATCAAGTCAAATCCTGGAATGATGGGAGGAAACGTCTCGCATGAGTTCATGGCCATAGCCGAATGCGGAGAAGACACCATCTTCATTTCACCGGACGGTTCATACAAGGCAAACCGCGAAGTCGCGACAGCCGCCTGGAAATATGAGAAGGCCCCTTCCCTTCCCCTGGAAAAAGTCCACACTCCCGGCAAGAAGACCATTGAAGAGGTCGCCTCCTTCCTCGGCATGAAACCTGAGAACGCTGGAAAAGCCGTATTCTATGTCGACAACGATGACAATCTTATCTTCGCAATGATCCGCGGAGACTTCGAGGTCAACGAGAGCAAGCTCCAGAATTTCCTAAAGACCGGAGAACTCAATTTCGCTAACGATGAAAGGATCAGGAAGGCCGGAGCCGTTCCTGGATTCGCCTCGCCGCTCTCGCTTGATCCGGCAAAGGTCAGGATAGTCGTCGACAATTCCATCGCAGGCTCATCGAACCTCATCGTCGGGGCAAACGAGGCCGACTACCACAACAAGAATTTCAATTTTGACAGGGATCTTCCTAACGCTGAAGTTACAGACATTGCGACAGTCCGCGAAGGCGATCCGTGCCCTGTCACCGGACAACCGCTCCTCCTCAAGCGCGGAATCGAAGTCGGGAACATCTTCAAGCTCGGCACTAAATATTCTGCCGCGATGAACTGCTCCTACATTGACCAGAACGGAAAGAGCAATCCGATGATCATGGGATGCTACGGAATCGGAGTCGGACGGACAATGGCTTCGGTGATTGAGCAGTCGTCGGACAATTACGGCCCTATCTGGCCGATCTCGATCGCTCCCTACCAGGTGCAGATCTGCGCATTGAGCCCGGACGACCAGAATGTCGGTGTCACTTCTGAGAAGATCTGCAATGAGCTTACCGCACGTGGAATCGAAGTGCTCTACGACGACCGCGGCGAGAAGGCCGGATTCATGTTCAATGACGCCGACCTCATTGGAATTCCATTCCGTCTGATACTCTCGCCGAAGAACCTCCCGAACGGGATGGTGGAATTCAAGGTCAGGGGCCAGAAGGAAAGCACGTTGATTCCCCTGGACAAAATCGTGGATTTCATCGCCGACAAGGTGAAGACCGAGTTCGAGAAGTATAAGTAATGATTGTGGAGCGCTGGCAATTGTCTTGGCGTAGCATCTTAGCGAAGCCAGATCTGGTCGGCAATTCTTTAATAATGTGGTACAGGCGTCTCGCCTGTAATTTTGCTTTGAACATCGAACATTCAACTTTGAACTTCCAACTTCGAACGGAAGATGAATTCAAACTACCGGAGCGCCGGCATCTTGCCGGCAACGTAACACAGGCGTCTCGCTTGTGATTTCTTAAGACTTTGTTTGTAGTTAACGCGTTCTTGCGTGTTCTTCTCAGGGCATGAAAGACAGCCAATAATGGCTTGACTACGAACAAACGCGAAAACATTATTCCCGTAAGCTCGGTTACTGGTCTTATCATCACTTGAACAGCGGGGCCGGCTGGCCGGGTTTCTGCTCGGGCTTTTTCTCTTCGGGTTTGCCGGTCTTCTGTTCAACAAGCTTTTTCTGGCCGGCCTTGAAGGCATCGATGAGAGACTTGAGGGTTGCAACCCTCTTTTTCGCCTGTTCCGGAATTCCCCTCTTTTTTTCCAAGTCCTTCTCGAATTTCTTCAAATCCCGCTTCGTATCGGAAATGACATTCTTTCTTTTCCCGATATCCAAGGCCATCTGCTGTAAATTCGGAGTCTTGATAGTATTGTTCTTGAGAGTCTCATATCGAATTTCCATGGCCTGCAGTTCTGACTCAAGGGATTTGATGTTCTCCCTTGTGTCATCACATTTTTCCTTGGCGTTCTTGAGATCCCCGGCCGCAGTTTCATAAAGCTTCTCCACGTCTGCAATTGCCTTGTCGGAATCGACAAGCTCCGTGGTAGCCTTGTTGCAGAAAGAGTTGTTCACCTTCATGATTCCATCCAGCACCGGGACTATCGAATAAGGCTGGGCATATTCGAAACCGCCATCAATCTTTGTGAAAGTGGTCTTTTTGTCACCGGTCAGGAAAGGCTTGGCTTCAGTGTCAAAACGCAGAGCCAGGGCCTTCATGTCCACGGCAGCGGCCTTGTTCGCCTCATCGGCGGAAAAAGACAGCATCTGGAAAAGGCAGAGGCAGACCAGCACGATTAGAATCTTCCTCTTCATATGAACAACTCCTTGTAAATATTTACTGAACGAACATAGTTCAGTGAATATTTACCTTCACTGTTTCGGCGCAAACGGATCGAAATTACCTTCCTTCTTCACTCCGGGAGCAGGATCCGCCGCGCCCTTCTTCGAGCCTCCGCCCAGCTTCTTCTGGTTCGCATTATAGGCATCGAGAACCGCCTTGAGCGCATTTGCCTTCTTCAGGGCATCGGCCGCAGCCAGCTTCTTCTTGTCAACATCCTTCTCCAGCTTCTTCATTTCCTTTTTCAGTTCGGAAGCATCTTTCTTGGACTGGAAAATAACGGTATTGTATTTTCCCTTTTCTTCCTTGTCCGTCTCCTTCATCATCTTCGCCTGGCTGTCGGCCATATCCTTTTCAAGCTCCGCGATTTTGGCTTTCGAATCAGCAATCGTCTTGATGCTGTTGTTGACCTCCTCTTCAGCGGCCTTGGCCTTTTTAAACACTTCCTCGATCATCGCATCGCCCTCGACGAGTTCCGGATTGGCGCTCTTGAACACCTCGCCCTTGAAGATAATGATCCCCTCGAGCACCGGAACCAGGGTCAATGGTGAAACTGACACGGCTCCTCCGCCGGCCTTCATGAGCGCAGTGTTCTTCTCACCGGCAGAAAAATATGGCGCCGCCTCCTTGTCTGCACGGGCCTTGATGGCGTTCAGGTCCTGCTCCCCTGCCGGTTTCTTCTCTTCGTCAGCAGCAAATGAAGAGATCAGAACCGCGAATAAGACAACTCCGATAATCTTAGCTTTCATGGATTCCCCTCTTTTATGTAGTTATAGGATGTGGATAATATAGACCGCAAACCGGATTTTGTAAATATAAATATCCAGTTAAAGCTTCCATGAAAACTCCATGGCTATTTGAACTGCCCCTGCCAAAGATGTATAATTCACATCGCCCAGAATCTCTTTGCCTGGGATTTTTCCGCTAAGGCGGTTTGGAACTTGGAACTTAACACCAGAGGTGGCTTATGTGGGACTATAACAAAAAGGTGATGGATCATTTCCTCCATCCCCAGAATGTAGGAGAGATAAAGGACGCCGACGCCATCGGCGAGGTCGGAAACATACGATGCGGAGACGCGCTCAAGCTCTTCCTGAAGCTCGATCCCAGGACAAAGAAGATCGTGGATGTCAAGTTCAAGACCTTCGGATGCGCAAGCGCAATAGCCTCATCGTCCGCCCTCACCGAACTTGTCAAAGGCATGACCCTTGAAGAGGCCGCAAAGGTCACGAACAAGGACATCGTCAAGATACTCGGTGAACTTCCGGAGGAGAAGCTCCATTGCTCGGTGATGGGGATGGAGGCGCTCCAGGCCGCCATCGCAAACTACAAGGGCGAAAAAGGCGAGGCTCCGGAAGATGCCGACCATGATGGCGTCGTCATATGCAAATGCTTCGGAGTGACAGACACCAAGATCCGCGCCGTGGCCAAGGAGAACAACCTCCACAAGGCCGAGGAGATCACGAACTACACGAAGGCCGGCGGCGGCTGCGGATGCTGTCTTGACGACATCCAGCAGATCCTCGACGAGCTCTGGAGGAAGGAAGCCAGCAAGCCGGCAAAACACCTCCCTCAGAAACTTACGACTGTCCAGAAGGTCATGAAGGTCCAGGAGGTGATGGACAAGGAGATAAAGCCCATGCTCGAAAAGGACGGCGGCAGCATCGAGCTGGTCGACATACAGGGCGACAAGGTGATTGTCCGCCTCTGCGGTCGCTGTGCGTCATGTCCGGCCTCCGGCGTGACTTTGAAGAACACCGTCCAGGACAAGCTCCGTGAATTCGTAGCTCCTGAACTCATAGTGGAAGAGGCGAAATAATATGAGCAAAATAGTATATGCCGACAATAACGCCACTACGCAGACGGATCCGGAGGTCCTCGAGGCGATGGAGCCTTTCTTCTGCGAGCTTTATGGAAATCCTTCGAGCATACACACCTTTGGCGGACAGGTTGCAGGGCACATCAGGAAGGCACGGGAATCCCTGGCTTCTCTCCTTGGATGCGAACCAACGGAAATCATCTTCACCAGCTGTGGAACTGAAAGCGACAATTCCGGGATCATGAGCGCTCTCTACCTCAATCCTGAAAGAAGGAAGATAGTCATCAGCAAGGTCGAGCATCCAGCCGTCAAGAACCTGGGCTCCGAACTTGTCAGGCGCGGCTACAAGGTCGAGGAGATACCAGTCGACGGCAAAGGCCGGCTCGACATGGACAAGCTCAAGCAGGAAGTGAATGCAGAAACGGCCGTCGTATCCGTCATGTGGGCCAACAATGAGACTGGCAACATATATCCGGTAAGGGAAGTCGCCCAAATCGCCCACCAGCATGGCGCTCTTTTCCACACCGACGCGGTGCAGGCAGTCGGAAAGATCCCGATGAACCTTGCAAAGGAAAGCATCGACATGTTAAGCCTTTCCGGACACAAGCTCCATGCCCCGAAAGGCATTGGAGCGCTCTACGTCAAGCGCGGCGTCAGGTTCCGTCCATACATAATTGGCGGGCATCAGGAACGCAGCCGCAGGGGCGGAACTGAAAATGTCACCGGCATAGTCGCTCTCGGCAAGGCTGCGGAACTCGCAGAAAAGAACATGAAGCTTGAGAACACAAAGGTGAAGGCGCTCCGTGACAGGCTCGAGAAGGAGCTTGTTTCGGCGGTTCCAAAGACAAGAGTGAACGGAGACACCGAGAGCCGTCTGCCAAATACTTCGAACATAAGCTTCGAGTTCATCGAAGGTGAAGCGATACTCCTGCTGATGAACCAGCTCGGGATCTGCGCGTCCAGCGGAAGCGCATGCACGACCGGCAGCCTCGAGCCTTCACATGTCCTGAGGGCGATGGGCGTCCCCTATACTGCCGCGCACGGCTCCATCCGCTTCAGCCTGTCAAGATTCAACACCGAGGATGAGATCGACTATATAATAAAGAGCCTGCCGCCGATAATCGAGAGGCTCAGGCAGATTTCGCCGTACTGGAAGTAAATCCGGATGAAGAGCCAGGCAGACGCCTGGCGTTCCCGGGGAAGTTGTCTTAGCAATGTAACACAGGCATCCTGCCTGTGATTTTTTTAGGACCTTGTTTGTGGCGGCCGACTGTGGAGGGCGCAGTTTTATCAATAGGAAACTTTTACCGGTTAAGTAGGGCGGTCATTCCTGGCCGCCATCTTGTCGGGCTTCCGCCTTCGCTAAGATGCGACGGCGGCTCAAGCTCGCAAGAGCTGTTCTCCGAAATCGCCTCGTGCAATAAAACATTAAAATAATCTCACGGGCCCCTTGACATGCCGTCGCAGCATGATATTATAGCATTATTGATATATAGCCTTATTGATATATGCATGCGGAGGAAAGCGGAAGCCGGCGATGAACAGCATAAAATACAAGACAGTCGTCGAACTTGTCAGGCGCCGGGTGCTGAACGGCGACTACATGTTCATGGGCAATCCTTCGGAACGGGGCCTTGCACAGGAGACCGGCGTCAGCTACATGACCGCCAGAAGGGCCGTCCAGGAACTTATCAAGGAAAAGATCCTTGTCAGGATGAAAAACGGGAGGCTGCAGCCAAACAGCAGATATAGCAACGGACATTCCTGCAGGCAGGTCGCACTGGTGACTCCCGCATGGTACAGCCCCAACTTCTATCAGTGGCATACTTCCCTGAAAAACACCGTTGAAAAACATGGCGGAATCCTCAGATCTGTCACATATGACAACCATGATGATCCTGTCATTTATGATGCTCTGGACGGCAAGTTCGATCTTGTCATCCTCAATGGCGTCAATCCTTCCCCTACCCTGAAGCTCCGTCTCGGCAGGAGCCAGAAAAAAGTGGTTTCCCTGTTCAGGGACATGTCGGAACTGGGTATTTTATCGATAGATGGAGTCTCCCCCGACCTGCTTGACGGCATGATCGGACGCCTGACGGATCTTGGGCACCGCAGGATCGCATATTTCAACACACAGCAGGTTTCTACCGTCATGTCGCTGAGGCTTTCGGCATGGAAGCTGGCGATGCAGAAAAGAGCCCTCCCCGAAATCATCCTGAATGAGCCGGTCCTGCCCTTCCAGGATTCAAGCTATAAATCCCATGAGGTGCTCTCCAGACTCCTGAAACGGAAGGAGCTTCCCTTCACAGCTGTCTTTTCAACAACTGTATATACCGCACGTGGAATACTGAGGGCTCTCCATGAGGCGGACAAGAGCTGTCCGGAAGATCTTTCCATCTTCTCCCTCGGTGATGTCTTTGAGGCCCGTCTCTGCATTCCTTCTATCGCAACCATCGACACCAGGAACCTTGAGTCGTTCGTTGAAGATATTTATCTCCGGGTCCTCAAGGGGAATATAAATCTAAAGCAAATGCACTACTGTCCGGAACATGAATACTTCAAGGGTGAATCCATAGGCCCGGCTTGAACCAGATGACCAGGACGGAAAATATTGCACAATATATATTATATGCGGAGGTGGCAGGATGAAGACAGTTTTTCTGGCGGCAACGGTCTTGACAACGGCATTTCCCTCAAACATTCCAATGGAAAATAACAAAATGGAAATTCGTATTCGATCAAAGTTTACTCTGATCGAATTGCTGGTCGTGATTGCGATCATCGCAATTCTCGCAGCGATGCTCCTGCCCGCCTTGAAGAACTCGAAGGACATGGCCAAGAAGATCAACTGCATAAGCAACCTGTCCCAGGTCATGAAGGCGCATATGCTATATGCAGGAGACAACAACGACTTCATCTGGTATACCGGCTACGAGCTTCCCGACTACGACCAATGGACAATGGCCATCACAGGCGGAAGGTTCTTCCCACAGGAAAAATACCTCTCCAGGAACTGTCTTGTCTGCCCGTCGACCAGCCCCGGCGTCTACAGCGCCAGTTCCTGGACATATGGCATGTATGCAGCCTGGTTGAACGGTGGAACCGACTACAACAACAAAGTTGCCACACAAGGGAATTTCATGATCTGGGATCCGGCATCAAGCGGCTGCAACGTCTTCTACAAGCTCTACATGTTCAAGCAGCCTTCGAACTTCGTACTTGTCGCCGATACCTTGACTGCCAGCACAGGTGCGCTAGCCTCCAGGAACGAGCTGCCGCTCTGGTATTTCTCGTCCTTCAGGAAATGCGAGGATGCCGCAGTCGCACTGCTCCACAACGGCTTTGCAAACGGCTCATACGTGGACGGACACGTCGAAGGCCTCAACGCCGACGGTCTCAGGGACTGCGGTACGAACATCACAACCTATGTCACCATGAAAAGAATCATTGTCAATCCATAAGGAGAGAAGAACCATCATGTGGAAAGTATATGATGTCCTAAAAAAAACTATCCTGGTACTTTTTCTCACGACGACTGTCATCAATGAGACGGCATGGGCAGCTGAAGGAAACAAGTCTACTATAATGCCACTCCCTTCAGACTTCGACTGGACGCCGCTGCTCAAGGTCATCCGTACCGGGCCAGGAAAGTATGCCGTCGACAAGACGGCGGATGATCTTCGAAAAATGATGTATGAAGGAAAGACAGTGACCCGTTACTACGTTGATCCGGTCAACGGCAAGGATTCAAACAGCGGACTGGCTCAAGAACTTGCCCTGAAAACGATGCAGGCGGCAGCCAACAGGAATTCAGGAGACATCAGCGAGATCATCGTATTACCGCCGAAGAGCCGCGTGATCTGGGGGGGCGATGCCACGGTCAGCAATGGATTTGCGAAATCCGCAATAATCTACACGCTCGATGGCAAGGACGTAATCTTCTGCAAGGGCGCCAAACCCGCATGGACCGCGGCAGAAGGTGGCACATATACGACTACCGGACCCCTTGGCGAATCCAACACTTCGATTGTCATGGACTGGTCGCCAGCGGCCCGGGTCGCCTCTCCAGACGGTGGCGGTCTTGGTTATGAACGGACTGCGAATGCAACCGGGGTTGCAGGCAGGCCGGGCACTTTTTTCCACGACACGAAAACAGGTCTTGTTACCGTATATCCATTTGACAAACGAAACCTTGTAGGTGATGAATATGTAACGCCTCCTGTTGCAAACGACCTCAACTGCTGGTCAATGTCGACACCTTCTTCCGCGACCGCTGGCCGTTCCTACTGGGTACGGAACTGTCACTGGGTTGGAGGGCTGAATCCGCTTGGGATGAACAACAACTCCCTTGCCAAGGCGCGCTCAATCCTGGTATTTGACCATTGCGGCATGTGGGCTGGTTCCGTAGGCGGCAATGCCTTTGCAGCAGTCGGACCGAACGACATCTACACGTTCGACTGCATTGGTGGATACAGCCACGCCGACCTCTGGAATGTCCATGGCAATGGTCTTGGCAGCGGCAGGATATTTCATGTGCGCCCACGCTGTACTGTCCGCAACGGATACAGCGGCAAAGGCAGAGACAACGTCGAGACCGGCCATGAGGACAGCCGCGGTATCACGGTTATGCCGACCTATGCCAACTCCGACGGTCGTGTTTATGGATACATCGACCGATCACGGGCGATGGTGTTTGGAGGAAGCATAGGACCTTCGTTGCGGACAGACGACTTCTGCGCAAGTGTGAATTCGGGCGGAATCTCGGTAGTTGATCTCTACGAGGTAAACCTGCTCCCATCGAAGGGTCCTTACACGCTGACTGCTGACGGAACGAAGACGGGTTCAGGAGCTTCCATCCGCTGTCACAGCACGGACATCACGAAGTTCACCAAACATGGCGCAAACATTGTATCCGAACCATAAGCATAAGGAACATCGTAACTCTATGAAACACACTGCTCTAATTGCCATCGTCATTGGCTCCTTCCTATTCGGCGGATGCCAGAAACCAGCCCAGGATACCAAGGCAGTTCAAACTGAAACATCCCCTGCCCCTGTGCAGAAATCTGAATTCAAAATTACAGAGGACGCAACGGCAATTGCCGTGCAGGCCTCTTCTTATTCTGCGAAATTCGCAAAAGACAACGGCTCGATAATTTCAATTTCCAGAGCCGATGGAACTCCCTTGCTGAAAGGCGGCGACGAAGGCCTGTGGAGGGCCGTGTTCCTGGATAAACACGTTCTGGAAGCCGCAAAATTCTCGCCAGCTGCACCAGACATGCGTTCATCATTCCGGATTGTCGATGCAAAGTCCATAGATTATTCTTTCGAAAGCGACGAAATCAAGGTGTCGGCAACTATCACCCCGGCTACGGACGGCCTTTACTTCAAGGCTTCGCTGACCACTAAAAAATCGGATCTTATTGAATTTGCACTTCCCGGAGCCATGCAGTTCCAGACCGATGACCTCAAGGAACTGATCTGCCAGGTCAAGAATCCAAGGAACGTCGGGATGGCGCTGAACCAGGAGTTCTTCCGCGATCATTCGGCGGATCCGGTCCCCTTCATGTTTGAAATCGGGAAGAAGGGGCCTGAAGGCTATCTGGAGCTCATGGGGAATTCACCTCTCAATCTTGGCAATGAGGACAAGGAATCGCAAGTCACCATTACAGAAACAGGCAGGGAATGGCTCGGAGATGCAGTTGCAGAAAAAGTCTCCAAGGTGCCGGTAATAGCGACCCGTCCTTTCGAAAAGGGCCATGCGGACATAGTGATCGCCGAAACTACGGATGGAGTCTATTTCGGCGGAGCCCGTCCATCCGCCGCCTCGAAAGGACATCTCTTCCGCGTAGGTGGCAGGGTCCAGGAGAAGCAGGTTGATTCCACTCTTGCAATGGTGGGGGCGGCCATCGACCGAGTCACGGCGGACGGTGTCAGGAACGGACGCAACGGGATCGCGATAATCAATTTCCCGAACGGTCCTGTGCGCTGGTCATTCACCAACGTCACCGCAAAGCAGTGGGAGGATCGGCTCAACCTCATCCCGGATGTGAAGAACGGAACTGCGGAGATAATATCAATCTCGACCATCGACGAACTTGAAAAAGCCCTCGCAAATCCCAGGATCTCATCCATACTGAACCCATATGGCGAGATAATACCGGTCCGGACGACAGGCAGTATGTCCCAGCTCTTGAAATCCATCAGGGCCTACATTGACAACGGTGGCAACTGGTTCGAGACTGGCGGCTATTCATTCTATCAGGAACTGGTTCCTTCCCGCTTCTATTCACTTCCTTCCGATGGGAAAGTCCCTGGAATTTTCGCTGACTTCCTCCACTTTGATTTTCAAAAGGAATCCCATCTCTCCATCTACAGCATACAGCCGATCACCTGGAAGGCCTGGGAAGCGGAGCGCGATCTCAGCAAGATGTTCGTGCAGTCGAAAGTCAATGTCGGAGCAAATGAGAACGGGGGATATTTCACCCGCCCGTTCTCGCCGTATGTGAAAGCCGGTGAAACCTGGCAGTCGCCAGTTGTCCACATGAAGTTTGGCGGAAACGCCATTGACGGGGCAAAATCCTTCTGCGCCGACAACCGCATTGAAAAGAAGCTGAGCGACAAGCTTTCTCCGGAAAAACTCCGGAAATTCAAGGAATGCGTCGTCTACAAGTATGAAGTACCGAGCGCAAAGGAATGTCTCGATCTCCTGCAGATACTCCCCTCGCCTTCGATAGTCCATTCGGCAAGCTACCTGAAGGGTGGATTCGACAAGGAATATCCGGACCAGTTGCCACCGAGGGCATCATTCGCAACTCCGGAAGAGTTCAGGGCGCTCACAGACAAAATCCATTCCACCGGCAGCCTTTTCATGCCGTATACGAACAATACCTGGTGGTGCGACAATCCCAAGGGACCGACTTTCCTGAAACATGGCAATGAACCTCTGCTCATCGGGCTCAATGGAAAATACAACCACGAGATCTACGGTAAAAACGATGGATGGACGACGACCATGTGGCATCCTGCGGTCCGCCAGATCAACATGGAGGTGATCAGGCAGTTCACGGAGGAATATGGGGCTGACATCATATTCCAGGACCAGTGCGGGGCGCGCGACTGGATGTACGACCTGAATCCCGCAGCTCCGAATCCTTCGGCCTACATGGAGGCGATCGTTTCATCCGTACGCACCGATTCATCCGTCGTCCCTCTTTCAACCGAGGACGCCTGGTGGGGGATACTCGACAGCGAGATCCAGATTTGCGGACTTTCCTTCGGATATATTCCTGAACACAAGCAGAGACCGTTGAAGAATATTTTTCCTGCGAAATCATGGAGGATATTCCCGATCGCCCTGGCAATGGCCCATGACAAGGTCGGAATGACGCACCACAATCTCGGCCAGTCCGTAGACACGCCGAAGGAACTTGCACTTACACTCGCCTTTGGCTATTCAATGATAAATAGAGTGAGCAAGAACAAGCTTGCAAAACCTGAATATCTCGAATGGCTGCGCTGGATCGACAGGATACAGAAGTCGGTGGCGTCGGAATATATGGGAACGGAATTGAAGACGTTCAAGCACAGATGGGGCGACATAAAAAATCCGGAAGATGACGGATTGATAACTGCCCGGTATGGGGACACATCAATAATTTCAAATCTTTCACCAGTCCATATCAAAATAGCGGGCTTCGAACTGGCCCCCTACGGATTCTTTGTCAGCAGCCCGAAAGTCGAAGCCGGAGCCTTGGCCACAGCGGGAGGACAGATTTTTGACGGCAGCGGCATGGGTTACATCCTTGAGAAGCATGGAGAAACTTCCGCCACTGCATGGGTATTCGCCCTCCCCGGAACAACTGCCATAATTCCCGGCATGAGTTCAATGAAGACAGCCTCTACTGACAATGGTGCCGCATTGGAAACCAAAAGCTTGGGAAAAGATCTTTCCATATCGCTCCCGAAAATCGACAATATCGCCTACAGGAAGCTCTGGAAAATAGAGCTTAAGTAGTGTTGGTAATTTTTCTTCCTTGGTCTATGTTTTTCAAAACATAAACCAAGGAAGAAAAATATGCACACGGAAATCTGGCTCGAACGCAACAAGAAATACTCAATCATCGACGGGGAAACAGGATTCACCCTCGACGTGGCGGGAATGAACTTTTCAGAGCCGGATCTTGAGCAGCTTTCTGCGAAGTTCGCAAAAGCCCATGAGGAAATGAAGAGGATCGAGGCAGGTGCAATCAAGAATCCGGACGAGAACAGGAAGGTCACACATTTCACGGACCGCATCGCGTATCCGACATCCCAGCTTTTTGCGGATGTCGAGAAATTCGTCGAAGACCTGCGCAGCGGGACGATCAAGGGAAGCACGGGAAAGAAGTTTGATTCGGTCGTCATCAACGGCATCGGCGGTTCGGCGCTCGGTCCGCAGCTCCTGCAGTTCGCAATAAACGGTCCGTACTGGAACGAACTCAGCAATGGGAAACGAAAAGGCTACCTCAGGATCTATTTCACCGACAATACCGATACCGCAGGCGTCAAGGACGTCATGATGGCAGTTGATCTCAAGAGCACTCTGATCCTGAGCATCTCGAAATCCGGAGGCACCCAGGAGACCAAGAACAACATGATCGCCTTCGAAATGCTCTACAAGGAGAAGGAACTCGATTTCACGAAGCACGCCTGCGCCATCACAATGGAAGGCAGCGAACTCGACAAATATTCAAGATCGAACAACTGGCTGAAGGTATTCCCCATGGCGGAATCCATTGGAGGAAGGACAAGCGAGGCAAGCATAGTCGGACATCTTCCTGCGGCACTCGCCGGAATCGATTTCAAAAGCTTCCTCGCAGGGGCCTGCAGGATGGACAATCTGACGCGTGAACCCGCGGTGAAGAAAAATCCTTCATACTTCCTCGCATCCATGTGGTACATTGCCGGAAGCGGTCATGGTGACAGGAACATGGTCATAGTCCCCTACTCCGACCGTCTCGTCCTGCTCTCACGTTATCTCCAGCAGCTGGTCATGGAAAGCATCGGCAAGGAGAAGGATCTCGACGGCAACACCGTAAACCAGGGGCTCAACGTCTTCGGCAACAAGGGCGGAACAGACGCGCACGCCTTCATCCAGCAGCTTAACGACGGGCGCAACGATTTCTTCGTGACATTCATTGAAGTGCTCAAGGACAGCATGATCATCCCAGTAACGGAAACCATAGCAATGGGCGACTACCTGCACGGGTTCCAGGCGGGCCTTGCCAAGGCGCTTCTCTCAAAGGGACGCCAGGTGATCGACATGCAGATCAGCGAGGTTTCGGCATTCAATCTTGGAATGATCATCGCCCTATATGAAAGAGCAGTCGCATTCTACGCGGAACTCATCCACATAAACGCCTTCCACCAGCCTGGCGTCCAGGCCTACAAGCTCGCCAGCAAGGATGTCATAAGCCTGATTTCCGAGCTCCAGACCAAGCTCAACGCAGTCGGGAAGTTCAAGGGAACCGCGAGCGAGCTATGCGCCAAGACAGGTCTTGCGGAACGGGAACTCGAGGTTTCAGGACTTCTTGCGAAGTTCGCAGAGAATTCCAAGAAACGCAAGTTCCCCGGATTCAAGATCTCACGCAGCTGGGACGCAGGAAAAGGATGGATATACAATATCAAGAGCAATGCGTAAATTGATACTGGATACTTGATACTGGATGCTAGACACTCGAAATTTAAAAGGATAAAGAGAGGAACAGCTCTTGCGAGCTTAACTACAAACAGATACATGAAGAAGAACACGGAAAAAACTAATTATCTGCGGAGTATTGCGAAATTCGCAAGGCTTAGATTTTCCATCGAGGAGAGGAAGGCCGCGGAAATTTATCCGTTCCTTGCATCCAACTATTATCTTGGCCTTATCGGAAAAGATCTGAAGAACGATCCGGTTTACAGGCAATGCTTCCCGGACGCCCGGGAACTTCTCCGGAAAAAAGAGCTTCTCGAAGATCCGCTTGCCGAAGAAAAGCAGATGCCCACGCCATGCCTGATACACCGTTACACCGACAGGGTAGTCCTTCTTGTGACCAACAGGTGCGCCGTACATTGCCGTTTCTGCTTAAGGAAACGCAACTGGAAGGACGGAAACGACTTAAAGGACATAAGCGACAAATATTTGCATGAAGCATGCAAATATATCAAAGGACATGACAAAATAAGGGAAGTGCTGATTTCAGGCGGAGATCCGCTGATGCTGGAAACTGCAAGTCTGAAGAAAATAATTGATTCCATCGTCAAAATTAAAAACATTGATGTCATCAGGATAGGCACAAGGATGCCAGTAGTACTTCCATCAAGGATAGATTCAAAGCTTGTCAGGATGCTTTCGAAATATCAGGGCCTGTGGGTGATGTCACATTTCAACCATCCCGTCGAACTAACACCTGAATCAGAGGAGGCGTGCCGGAAGCTTGTTAAGGCCGGTATTCCAATGCTGAACCAGACTGTCCTTCTAAAGGGGATAAACGACAATGCGAAGATCCTCGAAGAGCTTTTCAGGGGCCTGGTGAAGATCCGGGTGAAACCCCACTACCTTTTCCATGTGGACCCCGCTGAAGGGAACATCCATTTCCGGACAGGTATTGCGCCGGCGCTTGAAATTCTGAGAAAACTGCGCCCACGGCTCTCCTCCCTATGTACGCCCGTATTCGCCATAGATCTTCCGGAAGGAGGCGGAAAAGTGCCACTTCTGCCCGACTATTGCAGGGGTGGTCGCTTCCTTGGGATAAACGGGAGGGAAATACCTTATTTTATATAAATTTTCTCCTTGAGATAATTTATCTTCATGCTATTATACGCGGATTGCATTTTCACAGGAGTTTTCTAATGCCTACATATGAGTACGAATGCAAGGCCTGCGGCAAGACTTTCGAGGCCTTTCAGAAAATGAGCGATGAACCGCTCAAGACCTGCACCTACTGCAAGAAGAAATCCATACGCAGGAAGATCGGAGCGGGAGCAGGAATCATATTCAAGGGCAGCGGTTTCTACTGCACGGACTACCGCAAGGAAAGCTACAAGAGCGACCAGAGATCCGACAGCAAGCCTGCGGAAGTCAAAAGCTCTCCGGAAAGCAAGAGCGTCGAAACAAAGAAAAAAACATAAAATCATATAATCAGGAGTGTCACAATTTATGCTTATCAAATGCAACAGCTGCGGCCATGAAAATCAACTCGGAGCAATCTTCTGCAGAAGCTGTGGAGGGAAACTTGATGTGGAAACGATGCGCCCCAAGGTTGAAGACAAGGCTTCGTCCTTCAATGTTTTCGGCCTCATAAGGAATCTCGTGGGATTCGCCATCTTCATAGGCGTCGTGGGCATACTGGTGATGATGTTCTATCCTGATGATCTTTCAGCTTATCCTTCACTGAGCGACCCCGATGTAATCAAGGCCGCAGAGGCGAAATACGAAATAATGCTCAAAAAGGCCGAACAGGGATATGGGGATGAGTCATATACATTCACCGCACAGGAAGCCACCTACCTCTACAACAAGATGTTTGTCGCAAAACCTACGGCCACCGACGCAGCCGCATACAGCGTTGAAAAACTGATATTCAATATCGATGCAGTCGGATTCATACATGTCATCCTCAAGACAAAGATGATGGGCTCTGTCCCGACCACCTTTGAAATTGCCGGAACGGTCAAGAACAGCGACACCAAGACACCCGACCAAATCTCAGTATCCTTCAAGGCCACGGAACACAAGATGGGGCATATGCCTATCATGTTCGCGGAAAAACAGGTGCTTGAAAAGTTTGATCCCGCCACAACCGGCGGAAAGATACCCGTCATATTGAAGGCCATTTCAAAGATAGAAGTCGACGGTAAGAACTTTGTGGTGAAATTCTAGGCCCTGTCAACCCCTTTGCTCTTCTTGAAGCTGCGCCTCGGCGCTATCGTCTTCTCCCTTGCACGGAGGCTGATCCTTATGGGAAGCCCCGTCAGTCCAAGGCTCTTCCTGAGGCAGTTGCTTATATATGAAAGATAATTCTTGGTGCAGACGCCGGGATCGTTGACGAATAAAAGGAATCTCGGCGGTTCATTCCCCACCATCGTCGCATAATAGATCTTGAAGTGATGATGCACCGTGCCGATCGCGGACGGGGCGTTCCTCGCCGTAGCGTCGCCAAGTATCTTGTTGATAAGGGAGGTCGGGATATGCATCCTCATGTTCTCCCTGATCTCTCCCATGGCGGAAGTTATCTTGTTGAAATTTGATCCGTCAAGCGCGGAAATGAATACGATCGGAGCATAGTCCATGAACGGCATGCAGTAACGGATCTCGTCCTGCACATCCTCCCGCTTTACCGCCTTCCTGCACAAGTCCCATTTGTTCGCAAGGATGATGCAGCCTTTGCCGGACCGCTGGATCATGTCTGCGATCTTCTTGTCCTGTGCCGTGACTCCGTCAATGCTGGCTTCGACAACAAAAAGCACCAGCTGGGCCTTTGACACCGTCTCCTCTGCGCGCATGATGCTGAATATCTCCACGGCAGTATCGGCTTTTCGCTTCTGCCGCAGTCCGGCGGTATCCACAAGGACTGCCGGTACTTTGCCGTCCTTGCATTCAAGTTCGAAACTGACCTCCACGGAATCCCTGGTTGTCCCAGGGATATTGCTGACCATGACCCTCTTGTGCCCGACAAGCCGGTTCACGATGGATGATTTGCCGACATTGGGGCGGCCGACAACCGCGATCCTGATGCCCGGCTCAACCAGCGGCGCCGCGTTCTCCCAGTCGATGGATTCAATGACTTTATCAAGAAGGGCCTCGACTCCCCTCCTATGGACGCATGACACTGGAAATACTCTTTCAAAACCGAGTCCTGCGAAGTTCGCAGATTCGCCGTCCAAGTTCTCGTTGTCCGACTTGTTTACGGCAAGAAAGACTTTCTTCCCGCTGGCGCGCAGCTTGTTCGCGATATCCATGTCAAGAGATGTCGGACCTGCGGTGACATCCACGACCATGACGAGGATTTCCGCGCTGTCGATCGCAATTTCAACCTGATCCTTTATCTCGGAATCCCAAATCCCGAGGTTCTTCTTCTGTCCGCCGTACATGCCGAGTCCGCCGGTGTCGATTATCTGGAAATGCCTGTCCTTCCATTTTGCCGGAGCCGCGATACGGTCGCGGGTGACTCCGCTCTCCTCGTGGACGATGGCCTGCCGGCGCCTGAGGACGGCGTTGAAAAGCGAGGACTTGCCCACATTCGGGCGTCCTACGATCGCTACTGTTGGAATTTTTGGAACTGTATCGGACATGATAACCACAGAGGCACAAAGTTTTTTATTATGAATACGAATTCAATACTCTATCATGGATTTTCTGATTTTCGCTCATATCTGATGGAAATCGCAATGGAAAGTCATCTCGATGGGTCAACGACTCTGCCCATAAAGAGAATTGTCCTAGTTGAATTCTCTCTTATTGTAAATATAAACGGATGATCGGCTCGGAACAATTTTGCAGGGGGGGCTGCGCTTATGGCTTCGGCAAAGACAACTGTGGCTGCGGCAGCCTCCGTTCCCTCCTCGTCCACACTCACAAAAGCCTTATGGAGGATCAATGATATGTATAGGAATTTACTCAGCTCCATTCCTGTAAAATCAGCCTTCTCACTGATAAAGGCATCCTTCATGCCCAATTCTGAAAGCTTGTCGCTAAGCAAGACATTATATTCCATCTTGAACCTGGGAATGAACAAATCGACTTTTTCAATTTTCAACGATATGTTTTTATACTCCTCATTGAAAACCTTTTTTTCAACTTCTTTGAATTTTCCAATATCTTTGGGAAGAACTATTGTCATTGTAAAATTACCGCCCTTGTACGGCAATATGACCACTTGGAGATCTTCATTTTCATAATATTGAACGTCCAGATTCTGAAACATCATCGGCACTTTGACATCTTTTTCAGCCGTCACATGAAACTTTTCTTCAGCAGTTTCCTTCTTCTTGAACTGATGCACCCATTTCGCCTTGAAGTATATCGCATTCACCAAGGCAAGTACTGTCAGATCATTGAAATTGTCCTCTGAAACAATGTCCTTTATCCTATTATTGGTCTGTTTCTCCACCCAGTCGTTTATCTGCTTCGTAATCTGCGCCCTGTCTGCTACGAAGTTCACTGACTGGACAGAAGCCGAATAATCCTTTTTCACAAGATTTAAATAATCCTGGAGGAATGGATGCTTCTTGTCAGCCCAGAGGCAATTTGCTATTGTCATTTCAACATTCAGCTTTGCAAGCCCTATCTCTTTGCGCAAATTCGCGAATGCCGGATGGAGCTTATCCTGCCCGATCTTGAAACAGAGAGCTTCCGCCATTTGTTTTTCAGTCTCTCCTCTGGCTCCGGCATAGGTCATGGCAAGCGCAGTGGAAATGCTATAGGGGGAAAAGAAAAGATTCCCTTCCTGTTTACCCAATTCCTTGTAGAGCTTGAAAGCAAATTCACGGTTGCCTTCAGCAAGAGTCTTGAGGTCTTCCTTGTCGTCGGAGAACACGAAGGGGCAGTAAAGGAGGGCAAGGACTAAAAGGACAAATAATCTCTTCATTTACGCCCCCCTTCTTTTCATAATCAAATTCAAAAACCACGCTAAAGCTGTGAACTCCAACTAATCCAATATTTTAAGAGAAATCAATTGCATGCGAGACGCCAGCGCTCCATTATTTTCCGAGTCTCAAGTTTCGAGTATCAAGTTACAAGTCATGTTTTACCCCGCAACGCGGGCATGTCACCGACGGTGCCGCGAAGGCCGGAGGGACCTTTATGCGAAGTCCGCAGGCGCAGTTTACAAAATTGAACTTATTGAGCCGGAGCAGGATGTCATTCGCCTCACGGGTCTGCTTCGGCCTGTTCACATCCGCCTGTGGCGGCTTGATGCCGCGCAGTTCGAGCACCTCCGCAGAACGCAGATCTGAACTGCCGATTATCCTGCCGCCCTTCACCTTGCCATAGGCGTTGTCGTATGCGTCAAGACCGGCGCCGGATGCCATGGTCCTCAGTATCCTGATCCTCTCCTCCGTCGGAGGATGCGTGCTGAAGAGGCTGACCACATTGGTCCCGCTCGCTTTGTTAAGAGGATTTATGATATACATCGGGGCGGTGATGCGGTTTGCGGATTCGAGAGGGAGCGTTGAACTTGAAATTTTCTCGAGCGCCGATGCAAGCCCTTCCGGATATCTCGTAAAGATAGCGGCTGAAGCGTCTGCAAGATATTCACGGCTCCTTGAACATGCGAGATAAAGAAGGTTGGCGAGCAACGGTGCGAGTATCGCAAGAACTATTGCAACGACAAAAAGAATGAGTTGGAGCTGGCCGGAATCCTTGGATCCGCCGGAACGCCGGCGCCCCATTCCACCATAGAACATGCTCCTCGTGAAAATATCCGCAAGGATGACTATAACTCCGAGCATGATCCCGGCAATTGTCATGAACCGGCTGTCCTGGTTCTTTATATGCCCTATCTCGTGCGCGACCACACCCTGGAGTTCGTCACGGGAAAGGATCGACAGCAATCCGGTAGTCACAGCCACCGCCGCATTCATCGGAGTTCCGACGGCAAATGCGTTGGGGGCGCGGCTCTCGAGTATGAACACCTTCGGAGTCGCCGGAAGCGCGGCGGCAATCCTCATCTCCTCAACAATATTGTATAGCTGCGGGGCGTCGTCATGCGAAACCTCGCGGGCTCCGGAAAGCGCAAGCAGGATGTTCTTGCCCTGTGTCAAGGCGATGACTGTCATGATGAACCAGATGATTCCGGAGATCATGACACCTCCGAGGATGCCTTCCGGGGTCCCGTTGGCTATGGCTCCGCCAATGGAAGCTCCGAGGACGACGAGCAGCATCCCCATTACGATTATGAGGATCACCGACTTGATCTTGTTCCGATGTATCGCCTGCCACATAAAAAAATTCCTATGGAATTTTTTTTAGAATTTCACCGACGGTGCTGCGCGCTGCGCCTCATCCTGCAGCTCGAACAGGTCCGATGCCGTAAAACCGCCGATACCGGCCACGATGTTAGACGGGATCATCTGGATCCTGGTATTGTATATCATGACCTGGTCGTTGTAGGCCTGGCGCGAGAAGGCGATCTTGTTTTCAGTAGATGACAGTTCCTCCTGGAGGGCGAGGAAGTTCTGGTTCGCCTTCAGATCGGGATAGGCTTCCGCAATGGCCATAAGCCGGCTCAGGACGCCGGAGAGTTCGCCTTCCGCCTTGGCCTGGGCCTGGACACCGCTCGCCGATACGGCCGCGGACCTCGCCTTGACGACCATCTCGAAAGTTCCGCTCTCATGCTTCGCGTAACCCTTGACAGTCTCAACGATGTTAGGAATAAGATCATGTCTGCGCTTGAGCTGGACATCGATCTGCGCCCAGGCGTTCTTAACCTGGTTCCTAAGTCCGACAAGGCCGTTGTAGGTCATCAGGAACCAAAGTCCGACAAGAATCAGCAGCCCAATCACAACAATTCCAATTATCAATGCTCCGCTCATAATCAATCCTCCTTGTTTATTTTAATTATGCATTTATTTCTTCTTAAAGACAGAATTCAGGAACTCCGAGAGCTTCCCGCTTGCTCCAGTTGATGACATGATCTGCTGGAGTTCGCCCTTGTCGAACCATATTCCATGGTTGTACGGACACTTGTCTATTTCGACAACAGGTTCTATGGAAAGTTCCACCGGCTTCATTTTTTTCCTGCACACCGGGCATTTCCTGGCCATGCCGGGCTTGTCCAGGTTCTTCAGTCCTGCAATCAGATCGGCGACCAACTTTGAATTCGGGCTTCCAGGCTGAAGGAGGAGCTCAAGTTCGCCCTCGTCAAGCCATATCCCGCCGCACTGCTGGCAGAAATCGATCTCGATGTTTGAGTATTCGAGAATTAGCATTTCAACTTCACAGGCCGGACAAAGCATTGCGGTACTCCTGGTTCAAACGTGTTTCTTATCGTAAAAATGCCCCGTCAATCCGTATATGTAGACATGGAACGATATATAAGTCAGAAGAAGCCCGAGTATGAACGGCATGAAGATAGGCGCCTTGAGCCCGGTGTCAAGCACGGCGTCATCCACATTTTCAGGATTATAGTGGACTTTGACCTCATGATAGACGGGATACTTCCTCAGGAGAGCCATTACTTCCGCATAGCTGCCGGAAAAATATGTGTCGCTGATATCGAACCAGGATATGACATTCAGATATGCTATGTTGTTCGAGGTGTAATATTTGTCGCCCACCATGTATTCATATACGATGTATGGACGGAGCACATCCTTTGTCTTGTTCTCGGGGATATCCCTTGAATCTATGGGTGATGAATGCAGTATGGTTCCCTGCGCCATCGGCCATGACTTGCATTTTGCGGCCTTGAAGATGAAAGTCACCCCGTAGAAGGAGATGATCAGCCCGGCCACGAAAAACAAAGCGGCCGCTATTTTTCTTGACGTCATTTCTTTCATTTGGAATCTTCCGTATTTTTATCATTCAAGCTATAAAAATACACGGATTAACACAATAAAGCAATTAAGGGAACCCCTAAAAATTGGCATATGGCGCGCAACAGCAGATTATGGGGAGATGGCGAGGAAGAAATCCGCGAGCATACCCGTAGCGGCATGTAAGCGGATTCCTGACACAGCCAGATCCCATAAGATACTGTTGCCTGAAGGGTTGCGAATCTTTTGGCTTTAAAAAGGAATTGTCCTCATTAGGCGTATCGCCCTGGATACGCCTCCATTCGGAAATTCTTTTTAAATTCCAAAATCTTTCGCAACGCGCCAAATGCGATTTTTTAGAGGTTCCCTGAAGGAACCTCTAAAACCTGTATTCTCCCTGCAGGCATATGCAAGACACATCCGTCCAGCTCCCCGCAGGGAAGCATTTTTCCGGGTCATATGATAATTTTTTAACTTTTCCTTAACATTTCCAATAATCGGGCTATAGTATGTGTCGCTAAAAAAATAATGAGGATTTAGATATGACAGACAATGACGTATTGAATGATTTCCTGAAGTCCGGCGCCCTCCTCGAAGGACACTTCCAACTCAGGAGCGGACTCCACAGCAACCGTTTTTTCCAGGCCGCGCTCGTTCTCCAGCATCCCCTAATAGCCGAGAGGCTCTGCGCCGAACTCGCCGACAAGTTCAAAGGGGTCAAAGTCGACACCGTGCTCTCGCCGGCCCTGGGCGGACTCATCGTCGGACAGGAAGTGGCGCGCAAAATCGGATGCAGGGCGATATTCGCTGAAAAGGATAATGACAATCTCGTCCTCAGGCGCGGTTTCGCCCTGTCAAAGGGTGAAAAAGTACTGGTCGCCGAGGATGTGGTCACAAAGGGCGGTCGTGTCCAGCAGACTGTCCAGCTTGCAAAAAGCCTCGGCGCTGAAGTCGTCGGCATCGCGGTGATTGTTGACAGGTCGGCCGACGATGTAAAGTTCGATGTGCCGTTCAAGAGCCTGCTGAAACTCCACTTCGACACCTTTGAACCTGCAAAATGCCCCCTCTGCTCCGGCAAGGTCCCGCTTGTGAAACCCGGCTCAAAATAAATTATGTGACGAATCATGATCAACTATGTTCTAAGCAAAATATTCGGTTCAAAGTCCGCGCGCGACATGAAGAAGCTCATGCCCCTCGTCGCCAGGATAAACGAGATTGAAGAATCATACCAGCGCCTGACAGAGGACCAGCTCAAGGCGAAGACACAGGAATTCAAGGACAGGCTCGCAAAGGGTGAGACTCTGGACGACATACTTCCGGAAGCCTTCGCGACGGTCAAGAACACCTGCCGCAGGCTGATGGGAACCAAGATAAACATATGCGACCAGGAACGGACCTGGGACATGATCCCATTCGACGTCCAGCTCATGGGCGGCATCGTCCTCCACAGGGGGAATATCGCCGAGATGGCGACAGGTGAAGGAAAAACCTTGGTGGCGACGCTGCCAATGTACCTGAACGCACTTTCCGGAAAAAACTGCCAGCTTGTGACCGTCAATGACTACCTCGCAAAACGCGACTCGGAATGGATGGGCGCGATCTACCGCTACCTCGGTCTCACGGTCGGATGCCTCCAGAACGAGATGATGCCGACCCAGAGACGCGAACAGTACGCCTGCGACATCACCTACGGCACGAACAGCGAGTTCGGATTCGACTATCTCCGCGACATGGGAATGGCGATGAGCAAGGAGCAGATGGTCCAGAGAAACCATTACTACGCCATCATCGACGAAGTCGACAGCATCCTGATCGATGAAGCCAGGACGCCTCTGATCATTTCAGGCCCGGTCGCAGTTTCAACGCACCAGTTCGACGTCCTCAAGTCCGGAATTGACGAGCTCTTCAAGAAACAGAGCTTTCTCTGTTCAAGGCTCATATCCGAGGCCAAGGACATCTTCAAAGATGCCGCCGCCGGAAGTCCCGAGGAGGAGGAGGCCCTGATAAAGCTCCTCCAGGTCAGGTTCGGGATGCCCCAGCACCGCCAGCTCATGCACACGCTCGAGGACAGCACCATCCTCAAGAAAATGGAGAAGCTCGAAGGTTCCGTCAGGAGCGACCAGAACCGTGGACTCCTCCAGCAGATCCAGGCTGATCTCTTCTTCGTGATAGACGAAAAAGGACACGAGGCCGACCTCACTGAAAAAGGCCGTACCGCCCTGAGCCCGGACAATCCCGAAATGTTCGTGCTCCCGGATCTCCTTTCGACCATACATGACATCGATACGGATACGAAACTTTCCGATGCCGACAAGATTAAGAAGAAACAGGATTTCCAGGAGGAATTCTCCAAGAACAGCGAGAAGCTCCACAATATCTCCCAGCTCCTCAAGGCATACTGCCTCTTCGAAAAGGATGTCCATTACGTCGTCCAGGACAACAAGGTCCTCATCGTCGACGAACATACCGGCCGACTCATGCCCGGCAGAAGATTCAGCGAAGGCCTGCATCAGGCACTGGAGGCCAAGGAAAACGTCAGCATCGAACGTGAAACCCAGACGCTCGCCACAATCACGATCCAGAATTATTTCAGGATGTACGAAAAACTCGCAGGCATGACAGGAACAGCCGAAACCGAAGCCAACGAGTTCCACCAGATATATAAGCTCGACGTGATCGTCGTGCCCTCCAACAAGCCATGCGTCAGGGCGGACACCAACGACTGCATCTACAAGACCAAGCGCGAAAAATACAAGGCCATACTGGATGAAGTCAAGGAATGCCATGAGGCCGGACAGCCCGTCCTGCTAGGTACGGTCTCCGTCGAAGTTTCCGAGATCATAAGCCGCATGCTCAAACGCGAACGCATTCCGCATAATGTATTAAACGCTAAGAACCACCAGTTTGAAGCTGATATAGTCGCAAGAGCCGGACAGCGAGGCGCCGTGACTGTAGCCACCAACATGGCCGGCCGCGGTACCGACATCAAACTCGGTGGTACAACCGCCACGCCAGAGGAATATGAGGCTGTCAGGAAAGCCGGCGGACTGCACGTCATCGGCAGCGAACGCCATGATTCAAGGCGAATCGACAGGCAGCTGCGCGGACGCTGTGCGCGACAGGGCGATCCTGGTTCATCGAGATTCTATGTCTCGCTCGAGGACAACCTGATGCGTCTTTTCGGTTCCGACAGGGTCGCTTCTATCATGAGCAGACTCGGTCTCGAGGAAGGCGAGGAACTCCAGCATCCTCTCCTTAACAAGTCAATTGAGACCGCACAGAAGCGCGTCGAACAGCACCACTTCTCCATCCGCAAGAGGACATTGCAGTACGACGATGTCATGAACAAGCAGCGCGAAGTTCTCTACGGGTTCAGGAAGGAAGTCATCCAGTCCGACAATCCCAAGGAAATCCTCTTCGACATACTCGACTCGGAAATCGAGGCCCGCGTCGAAGAAGCCTTCGAATATTCCGGAAAAATAGTGGTCTCATTCCATTCCGAGGAACTGCTCGCATGGCTCAACTCCACATTCCCGCTCGGGTTCACTGCAAAAGACTTTTCCACGCATAACGAGGACGGAATTCCGGACAGGAATCTTGTGCTGAAGACAATAAACGAACGTGTCAGCAATGCATATACCATCAAGTGCTCGCTTGAGACGCCTGACTCCCAGAAATGGCTTGAAAGGCATACTCTTCTCGAGGCGATCGACAGGCTCTGGCAGGAGCATCTCTATGCCATGGACCATCTGCGTTCGAGCATCGGACTGAGGGCATATGCGCAGAAGGATCCTCTCAATGAATACAAGCAGGAGGCGTTCAAGGTCTTCGATGCGCTCATGACCGAGATCTACCAGGAGATCCTGACCAACATGTTCCGTTCGGCGACAACTCTCGCCGCGTTCGAAAAACTTCTCGCATCACTTCCCCAGAACCTCATCCACGACCAGATCGACCAGTTCGGCGGCACGGGCGGAGAACAGGCCGCAGCTCAGGCGGGACCGGAAGGACAGCCAGCAGAAATCTCTGCAGAACCGCATATCACATTCGTCAGGAACACTCCGAAGACCGGCCGGAACGATCCATGCCCCTGCGGCAGCGGCAAGAAATACAAGAAGTGCTGCGGGAAATAAAATCCCGATTGGGATTTTATAACATAAAATGTCCACAAACGACTAGGACTTCCCAGTGTCAGCGGGTAATGGAATAAGGATTGACGACATCAAGCCCGGCGATCTTGAAGTCTGAAGTGTTTTTTGTCACCAAGGAAAAACCTCCAGACAAGGCTGTTGCGGCTATTATACAGTCCGGCAGTTTCATCTTCCGGGCTCTCCGTATCCTGACAGAGGCTTCGATTATTTCCCTGTTTTATTTCAATAACACTGAACGCATTGAGGAACTTCCTGATCCTAAGCTCCTCTCCAGGTGTATACTTGTATGAGAGGACTTCAATATATGCAATAAAGGATAATGAGGAATTCTTAAGATTCTCTTGAATAAAATCAGTGGCGACAATGTCTCCATTTAGGTGATAAATGAAAATATTGGTATCAAGAAGATATCGCATCAACGGCCCCATTCACTTCTGAGCCGGTTCTGGTATTCCAATCCGTCAGGCATTTTACCCTTTAAAAGGCCCGCGGTACGTTCCACTATGCCCTTTTTGGAAGCAGAAGAACGCCTGCTGATTTCAATAGTAAGGGAGAATCTCTTCCTTTTAAGGATTTTCTTGTCCTTTAAAGGAATGAACAATCCGCCTTCTTTCTCTATTGCCTGCAAGACCATGCTGTCATCTCCTGTTTACTATAGAATAAGCCTGTAAATAATATTTTCAAGCTTATGGGAACATCTAAAAATTGACATATGGCTCACAACAATAAATTATGATGTTCCCTTACTTCATCTTCCCGTAGTTCCAGGCTTCGTCGTACATCGCAAGGATATTTTCAACCGGCGTTATCCCCTGCAGATTGTGGCAGGGAGCAAGAATGTATCCGGTCTTGTCGCCGGCCAATGAATCAATGCAGTGCCTGACTTCGGCACGCACCTCTTCAGGCGTCCCGAAAGGAAGTATCCTCTGGTTCTCGACCGCGCCATGGAAGCAGACCTTCTTCCCGAATTCCTTTTTCAGTCCGACCATGTCCATGTCCGGACACGTCCACTGTACGGGATTAAGTATGTCTATCCCCATCTCGACCAGCATTGGCAGGAAGATCCTGTTGCTGCCGTCGTCATGGTGGAAGACCTTTATCCCGTAATCCTTGCACAGCTTTATCAGTCGCCTGTGCTGCGGCGCATAGAATTCCGTGTAGGTATCAAGGCTGATCATCGGCCCGGTCTGGCTGCCAAGATCGTCCGTGACCTGCGAGATGTCAATGAGCCCGTCGCATGCCTCGAACATCTTCTTGTGATGCTCATAGAAGAAATCAGATACCCGGCGGATGATCTCATGGGCAAGCTCCTGTTCCGCCATCAAATCGACAAATGACTGTTCAAGTCCGCGCAGCTTGTTGTGGAAATAGAAAGGGGCCATGTATCCGCAGGTGACAACTTTCGTCTTGCGGAGCTCCTTCGCCTTCTCCTTCATCTTGGAATAATCGAACCAGTCCGCACTCGGCCATTTATATTTTACGATATCGTCCATGCAGGTCGCTTCGGAAAGAGGATAAAAACACTGCTCGTTATATGTACCCCCTGCATGTTCAGCCTTCCTTGTCTTCATCCCCCAGATATCTATCCCCTCGCCTTCCGGCATCACGGGAAGCGCTGGACCGATGTAATCAGGACCGACTCCGGACATGCCATCAATATGGAGCTTGGAAAAATAATCAACGCCTTCCCCGAAATGCTCCTTGAGCTTTTGTGTAACTTCAGGAGTAGCCCATATGTCCGTAGGAATGCGATCAACAGGCTGATGATTTATCGCCGCCAGGATGCGTTCACGTGAATTCATGAATTCTCCTAAATGTATTTTAAATATCAAGACACGCTAAAGCTGTGAACTCCAACAATTTTATTCCCGCAACAACATCTGCTTTTTCTATAAACATTCATCTTATGAGCTTCAATGCTTCTTCAATATCCGTCACAGGCCGGCTGCATTTCCGCTTCCTGCAGACATAGAAAGTCGTTTTGCCGTCGAGCATCCTGTAGTCACCGGCGAAGCCGTTATAATCATTTGCGGTTATGGAGATGAGGGTATTGAAGGGCATATATCTCATTCTCAAACCATCGAAAAACCTGTCAATCTCCTTCCGGGCATCTCCGCAAATGATTATCTCAGATGAGTTTTCAGAATGAAGGACTGCGCTGAGATAATTCGTGAAACTCCCGGGATGGCCGTTGATAAGTTCCGCAACTGATTTCAATACTTTGTATGCGGTCTCCTCATACGCCGTATTTCCAGTAAGCTCGGAAAGCCTGAGGAGATTGAGCATCTGGACGGAGTTCCCCGAGGGAAGCGCACCGTCAAAATAGACTTTTGGCCTGAAAACAAGCTTCTCATGATTGTCAGGCGTCATGAAATACGAGCCAGTTGACTGATCAAGGAACTTCTCCTTCAAGATTTTATCAAGCTCGATCGCAGCAGCCATATATTTCTCATCAAACCCCGCCTCATATAGTTCAAGCAGCCCCAAGATCATGAACGCATAGTCGTCGAGCTGTCCTTCAACGGCAAGTTCGCCGTCAGCGAACCTATGGAAGAGGTCTCCGTTCTTGGCGCGCATCTTCCCGAGTACGAAATCAGCGGCCTTCTCCGCAATTTTCAAATGCTTTCCCGAGTTGAATGCTCCTGCGAATTTCGCAATCGCCGCGATCATCAGGCCGTTCCAGTCGGCCAGGATCTTCGTATCCCTCAACGGCCGCACCCTCTTGGCCCTGTGCTCCAGCAGTCTGGCGCTGATGCTAGAAACAATCGTCTTGATTTCTTCAGGTGTCTTGTCAAATTCACCTGCAATCTCTTCTACTGTTTTCTTGACATGCAGGATGTTCTTGTTGGAATTGCCTTGTATGGGATCAGTGAAGTTCCCTTCGTCATCGATATTGAAATATCTTATGGCGACAAGTGCGTCATCTTTTGGGAGCACTGAGAAAATCTCCTTGTATGTCCAGAGATAGAACTTGCCTTCTTCGCCTTCGCTGTCGGCATCCTCGGCTGAATAGAATGCGCCTTCCAGGGATGTCATGTCGCGCAGGACATATCCGATCACGTCTCTTGCGGTATCAGAATATTCCGTGTTGCCGGTGGCCTGGGCGGCCTCGGTGTATGCCATTGCGAGCATCGCCTGGTCGTAGAGCATCTTCTCAAAATGCGGGACCAGCCATTTCCTGTCGGTAGAATACCTGTGGAATCCACCACCTACCTGATCGCATATCCCCCCTGCCCTCATCTTTCCAAGGGTGAACTCCACCTGCTTCAGGATTTCCTTGTCGCCCGACGCCTTCCAGTAGCGCAGGAGGAAAATCAGCCTGTGTGCAGAAGGGAATTTCGGAGCGTTCCCGTAGCCCCCGCAGACCTTGTCGAAATCCATTGCAATATCATCTGCTGACTTTTCACTCAGATCCTTCTCAGGTTCCGCGTTGAACGTCTTTCCGGAATTATTCTCCAAGGTCGAGGAAACTCTGCCAGCCGACAAAAGGATGTCCGAATTCTTGTTTCTCCAAAGATCATCTATCTTCTGCAGGATCTCGGTGAGGCCTGTCATACCGAAACGGCTGTCCTTGGGAACATAGGTCGCGGCGAAAAAAGGTTTCTTGTCTGGCGTCATGATGATCGTAAGCGGCCAGCCCCCGGTTCCGGTCAACGCCTGGCATACAGTCATATAGACATTATCGACGTCGGGTCGTTCCTCGCGGTCGACCTTGATGCTGATGAACGACTTGTTGAGGATCGCGGCCAGTTGTTCGTCCTCGAAGGATTCCTTCTCCATGACATGACACCAGTGGCAGGTGGAATATCCGATGGAAAGGAAAATGGGCTTGTTTTCCTCCCCAGCCTTCCTGAAGGCCTCTTCACCCCACGGAAACCAGTCCACGGGATTACGGGCATGCTGGAGGAGATATGGGCTTTTCTGAGCAGACAAAGAATTCATTTGAACTCCGGAAAATATGATTGAAAAACAAATAAGTTATAAGTTAAAAATTAATTTACAAACAGAGCCTCTTCAGAAGAGTACCCGTTAAATACTGTTGATACGGCATTATGAGTATGTCGGGTTTAAACCCGACGTTTAGTTGGCGGTTTCCCTTCGACAAGCTCAGGACAGGAAAAACCAAAAAGAACTGGATTCGCTCGTAGTAGCGCATGTTTGCGCGTTCTTGGTTTTATAATGGAGCGCCGGTCTCCAGACCGGCATTGGCGATGCCTTTGAACACCTGCCCCGCATTTGCCAGAAGGAACTCCGCAAGCTTGCCAACCCGAAATCCAAGCACTTCTGCGGCCTTTTCGTATATCTCCCTGACATCCCTCCCTTTATCGTCCGTCTCAAGGAAAAGCCTGTCGACTGGGATTGCCTTAAGGACATCACATAGTTTCCCATCCTTCAGGATCGCCTCGCCGAACGAAAGGTAAAATCCATGCTTGAGAAGCTGTACCGCCGTTTCGGAGTTCCCCCTGAACCCATGGATTATCCAGGGGGGGGCAATGTCCCATTTCTTTTTTTTCTCGGAAATAATGTCGGGATACGCCCTGACGCAATGGATAATGAGCGGTTTTCCAAGCTTCTCCGTGATATCAACCTGCGCCCGGAACCCCCGCATCTGCACCTCGAAAGGAACCTTGCAAACGCGGTCAAGCCCGCATTCCCCTATCGCCACGGCATTACTCCCCTTCTCCAGGACAAGCGCAAGATCCTTCTCCATCCTATCCTCAACAATATGCCACGGATGAAGCCCTACCGAATATAAATCTTTTTCAGGAGGAGCATCCTCCGGAAAAAGATTTATAATGGAAGACTCCTCCGGATCCTCTGGAGGAGAATGCCTGTGCAAGTTGAAATATTCTATTGTCAATATCAACTCCTGTGCTAATTTTCTTTTTTAATTCCACAATATGCAATATATTATGGAAACGGAATTAAAAAAGAAAATTAAATGACTGAATATAAGGTCACATTTCCAAAGAACGATACCGACGTGTTCGCCCTACCGGGAACTTCGGTCTACGAATGCATAACGCGCGCCGGGATCAGGATAAAGAACCCGTGTGCCGGACAGGGCACCTGCGGTAAATGCCGCATAAGAATACTTTCCGGCAAAGTCCCTCCTTCAGCACAATGCAGGAAGATCTTCTCGGAAAAGGAGCTCTCCGAGGGCTGGCGCCTCGCATGCAGGTCGCATGTGTCCGGCGAGCTTTCAATCGAGGTCCCCGACGAATCCGTCCCGGAGGAAGGCCTTATCATCCTAACCGCCGAAGATACCGGAGTTGCATACGAAATAAATCCCCTCATAAAGAAAAAATTCCTCAGCCTTCCCCAGCCAACACTGGAGGAACCGGTTTCTGATCTTGAAAACCTCATTCGCGTGATCCAGCATGCGCGTTTCGATCTGAACCACCTGAAACAGCTTCCCGACTTCCTCAGGAAGAACAATTTCAGCGGCACAGCCGTCTTTTCGGAAAAGAACCTTGTCGCCCTCGAGGACGGGAACACCGAATCTGCGAACTTCGCAGTCGCCGTCGATATCGGCACGACCACTGTCGTCGCGGCACTTCTCGACATGAACTCAGGCAAACAGATTGGATGCCGCGGGATGCTTAATCCGCAGGTCAAGTTCGGAGACGACGTCCTCAGCCGAATTGCTGCACAGGGACAGTCCGAGAAGAACCTCAAGTCATTGCAGAAGGAGATACTGACCGCCATCAACAAGCTCATCGCGGAACTCTGCGAGTCGTTGAAGGTGGCAAGTTCAAACATCTACGCCGTCAGCCTGGCCGGAAATACCGTGATGGAGAATCTATTCCTCGGAATACCCGTAAAGGCGCTCGGTGAGATTCCATTCATTCCTCCTTTCAGCAGATCGCTCCGCTTCACGGCCACCGAACTCGGACTGCAGGTGAACCCAGGCGCCGAGATCTTCATGTTCCCGGTGATCGGCGGATTCGTCGGCGGCGACATCGTCTCCGGACTTGTTGCAAGCCGTCTCAACGAAAGGACAAACCCCACTATCTTCGTCGATGTCGGTACAAACGGCGAGATCGTTCTTCTTTACAAAGGACAGCTCTTTGCGGCTTCGGCCGCTGCAGGTCCGGCGTTTGAAGGCGCCAGGATCGAGTCGGGAATGAGGGCTGCCGCCGGAGCTATAGAGAAAGTCATCATACAGGACGGGGAAGTCCTTGTCAATGTGATCCGCAATGTTGAACCCAAGGGGCTCTGCGGAAGCGCCCTTATTGACGCGGCCGCCGAAATGCTCAGATGCGGTTTGCTGGACGAAACCGGCAGGATCGTCTCGCCGGAGGAATGTCCCCTAGGAACCCCCGACAAGCTGAAAAAACGCCTTGTCGCCTCAAAAGACGGCAACACTTTCGATTTCCTTCTTTCTCCGGCGGAGAGCCGGAAGAAGATTTATCTCAGGCAGAAGGACATCCGCGAGCTCCAGCTTGCGAGCGGCGCGATCCGCGCGGCGATAAACATCCTTCTCAAAAAGGCGGGAGTACAGGAATCTGAAATCGACTCCGTCCTTGTCGCAGGCGGTTTCGGATATTTCATCAGGAGGACGCACGCAAAGAGGATCGGGCTGATCCCGAATCTTCCGGACGCGAAGATCAGGTTCATCGGCAACTCGTCGCTTGAAGGCGCCAAGGCTGTGCTCTTCTCGCGAGAGAGGCTCAAATGCGCGGAAGGCATCGCCGCACAGGTGAAATATGTCGAGGTCTCGCTAGATCCCGAATTCCAGACCGAATTCGCCAACGCCATGATGTTTCCAGGCCAGACTTCTTAGTCGGCCTGCCGCGGCGAAGCTTCCATGCGACTGCGTGCACCATAGCTCCTTTGCGACGGTGCAAGCCGGGCCCCTCAGTAAAAAGTAATCAGTGGTCAGTGAACAGTGCCGATTGAGTAGGGCGGTCATTCCTGGCCGCCACATTGTCGGGCTGGCCTTGCCCGAGCTCCGGCCAGGGAAAGCCCGACCTACTTCTTCAACGGAGCACGGGCTACCTGCCTTCGGACAAGAATAGATTGTTTTCCGAAAGACGAGGGCCTGCCTTGAGGGAACGGGGTTGTTGAGGAACAACAATCTCTGGCCAGAATCTTGATTTCCCGGCCATGGATGTTCTATTTCGAACTTCAAACGCAACCTGAGTTTATTTAACCGAAAGGGAGATACTGATGAAATGCAGATTGATGTTGGTGTTGCTGGCATGTTCGATGTTGTCATGGTCGGCAATGGCCCAGGAATCTCAAGTTGACAAGGCCCAGCTGGCGGCCGCAAATGAACTTTTCTTGGCCATGCAGCTTGAAAAGACATTTTCAAATTCCATCGAGATGATGATGGATCTGCAGATCAGGCAGAATCCAAAGATCGCGCCATTCCGTAAGGTGATGATGGATTTCTTCTCAAAATACATGAGCTGGGACAGCTTGAAGGATGATATGGCCAAAATTTACATGGCGGAATTTACCACCCAGGAACTTAAGGAACTGACGGCGTTTTACAAAACTCCTGTCGGCGTGAAGGCGGCCCTGAAGATGCCGCAGCTCATGAACAAGGGCGGAGAACTTGGAATGAAACGGGTCCAGGAGCATATGACTGAACTCCAGAAGATGATTGCTGACGAGGCGAAAAGGCTCGAAGAGGAAAAGAACGCCAACAAGGCGGATCCCGCCGAAGCCAAATAACCGCAGATGCAAACAGTGATGGATCACCCCCGAGGCCTGAGCACTCGGGCAATAATGAATGTGGTACAGGTCTTGGTAGCCTCAAGCGCCGTCGCAGGAGCCTGTCGGACTTAGGATATTTGTTCGTAGTAGCTCGTGTTCGAGCGTTAAGTAGGTACGTGCTTCCCGTGTCCGCCATAGCTTCTTTGCGACGGCGGAAGCATGTACCATCTTAATCTAGGAATGGGACAGGCTAAAGCCCGTCCCTACTTTAAGAACGCGCAAACATGCGCTACTACAAGCGAAATTGCCCTCAATTGAACTCGTTTCTAAGTCCGACAACCTCGACAGGTGGCATCCTGCCGGCAATTAGAATGTGGTACAGGCGTCTCGCCTGTAATTCCTGATTATAGGCCAAATCCAATGTTGATTGACTTGAAAACAATAATCGTCCTCTTATTTCTGTTCGCCTGCGGGTGTGGAAGCCTCCCTCCTGAAAACATCTCCGGCAAGGACAAGATCTTCAATCTGAACAGGCCCAACAAGGAAGCGCTGAAGAACGCGAGCAGCGACTTCATATCCAATATAACCGCCAACAAGGACAAGATGTCCGACTGTGCGGAAAAGTTCCTGCTTACCGATAATTATCAGGATTGGATATACAGGAAATATATCCGGTCCCGTTCAAATGCAGACAAACTCTATTTCCTATATAAGAATGAGCTGGCTCTGTCGTTGTCCAGAAGCGAAGAGACTGGCTACCAGCAGCTTCTTTTAAAATATTATTATCCTGATGGTACAAGAGACATGACAAGTGGAGACATGATGTCCGCCGCTGTAAAAAGGCTCACCTGTCATTTCAAGGACTTCTATGGCAAGGGGGGAAAAACCAAGGAAGCTGAAATAGATTTCAAGAGCAAGGACGAGTTGTCGGACGGACGGATATTGTCGGTCTATTCGATCAAATGGCAGGACATGAAGGAAGCTTCGATCTACAATACCATCTTCATGAAAAAGAATATCAGCGGCTCTGAAGTACTGATCCCTGTCCAGCACAGCATCATCGGAAAGGAGGAGGAGTGAGACCGGAGTTAATCAATGTGGTACAGGCGTTTGCCACGTCGAATGACTGTGGTCCCGCCTGTAATTCTTGATTATAAACCAATATCACCTCCTAAGAAAATTACAGGCGGGACGCCTGTACCACTTTCTTAAGACATAGGCCAAGGCCTGTGCTACATTGTCCGGACAAAGCCCAACCAATCTTTTGAATTCACATTCGCGACGGTTATGTTATCAGTTTGAGGCAGAAAATCATTCAGTCACATACCGGAGAACCATGCTGAGCTTGAAGAAACTTGCACTTTTCACATTGCTCTTCGCATGTTCATGCACAGTATTCTGCGCCGGAAATGACAAGGATTCCTGGCCGTTCAAGGACATTCCCGTGGATGGAGCCGTGAAACTGGCCGATGGATGGCACTACGCCTGGGACTGGAAGGATCAGGGGATGAACGAGAACTGGTCCGCCCCGAACTTCAACAGGGAATCGTGGAAATCTGTCAGCGTGCCCGGCGTCTGGGATCTGCCTCCCGGAAAAATCCCCATGCAAAATCCGCGCGGCGTCGGCTGGTTTGCGTGCAAGATCCGTCTGCCGGAAAACTGGAATGGTGAACCGACATTGGTCTTCTTCGGAGCCATGTATATTGCAGACGTCTGGTTCGACGGCGAATATCTCGGAAACCATCGCGGTGGCTACACCCCTTTCTCATTCAGCCTTGATGGCAAATTGAAACACGGCGAGGAAAAGGAGATTGTCGTCAGGATCGACAACCGCCTCACCCACAAAAGCATTCCTGGCATAAACCTTGGTTGGAACCCATATGGCGGCCTGACCCGGGAAGTATTCCTGATCTCAAGGCCTCATATCCGCGTGGAGGATCTGCACACGGTGACCAAGGTTGACGCCGAGGGAACCGCACGCCTATGCATTACTGGAAAAATAACGAACCATGCAAAAGAGGCCTTTACCGATGAACTTACTGTCATGCTGAAGGCCGACGACAAGACCTGCGCTCAGTCGATCATCAAGTCCTCCCTGAAACCGGGGACATCCGAATCATTCAAAATCGACTTCGAAATCGCAAAGGCGAAACTCTGGTCTCCGGAGGATCCTTTCCTCCACATTCTGGAAATGACATGGCGTGGCAATACCAATCCACATATCCGGCTCCCGGTCGGGCTGCGCGAGATCCGCATTGACGGCCCGAATTTCCTTGTAAACAACAAACGTCTCTGGCTGCAGGGGTTCGGACGCCATGAGGACTGGAAGGATTACGGTCCATGCATTCCGCGTGACCTGGACGAACAGGAAATCATCAGGATGAAAAACTTCGGAGCCAACCATCTGCGCACAGGGCATTATCCCAATCACCCATCCACATATGCTACATGCGACAGGATAGGAATGCTGACATTCGCCGAAATACCCGCCTGGCAGCTCAGTACTGCGTGGATGAATTCGGATCAGGCATGGAACGACTGGGCCGAACCTCAGATCTCCGAGATGATCCGATGGCATGGCAATTTCACCTCCATCATCAGCTGGGGCTCCGCGAACGAAATGGGAGATGCGACGGAATATAACAATAGATCCGTCAGCTACATAAAGGAAAAGGATCCTAACCGTATCCCGATGATTGTCGTCGCCGCAACCGGACACTCAGACCTCTACAAACTGCTGCCGATGGCCGGACGCAACCTGCATTACGGCTGGTACCACTCCAAGCGTGTCTATGATGGGCTGCGTAACGGACTTGCAGAAAATGTGAGATTATCGGAGGAGGTCAACACTCCCATCTGGGTCGCCGAACTCGGTGCACAGGGTCATCCAGGAGCATTCACAGCCGGCTATAACGACGAACTGAGAGGTTCCGAAACCTATCTTGACAAGGTGGTCCGCTTCGGTTTCCAGTACAGCTCCGTCACGTCGGAGCGTGTAATAGGAGTTGCGGTCTGGACATGGTCGGACTTCTGCCGCGACTACTCGATCACACCTCATGGAATTTTCGGATTCGGCCGCGAAAACAAGATAGTGGCCTACACCGCCCGCAACCTTTTCGCTGGCGACCTGCGCCTCTACCTCTGCGAAGATGACACGACCTGCCATTCCGGCGGAGTCTTCAGGGCGAAGGCCCATGTCTTCAATCCAAAACTCCAGCAGGTGCCACTGGGGCTGACCGTCAACTGGCGGATCATGCATGGCGCCAAGCCATTGATCTCTGGAAAACTGCCAGTTCCTGAAGGCAAGGATCGCGCTCTTTCCGCCGGAGAAATTTCATGGCGGATACCCGTGGAATCAAAAGGCATGTTCTCGCTCTGGGCGGAACTTGTCGACAACAAGGAAACCAGGCTCCACACCAACTCAGTCCATTTCGGCGCAGGTGAGCCGGTGGAGAAACCGGGCGCACTGGTCCTGACAGCCGTTTCAAACGGTAAAGCCGTAGATGCAATTGCGGAATTCGCAGAAATGAAGATCCCGGTCTACTGTGATCCCGGGCTTATAATCCCGCTGCCAGCGGGAGATTATGATTTCATCGTAAAGCGCGGAGACGAATCAAAGCCGATCAAAGTGCAGATAATTTCCGGTACTGCGACAGTGATAAAGGTGGAATTCAAATAGTGGATGAATGGATTGCTGGTTGATTGATTTTATGATTCGACTGGTCGAATCACTTGGAGTGCGTGTAGCGAAGTGTAACGGCATGTCCGCCGTAGGCTTTGCGAAGGAGGAAGATACCGCCTTTCTTCAGCGAAGCAACGCTTCGCTGGATGCAAGGCTGAATCTACGCGAAGCCTTCGCTTCAGCACTCCAAGTGTAAGGCAGAAACGCCTGACAAAAGTCCAAATAGAAAAAACTATGTTCTAACTTATGAGATTGCACAAAACATGAAACGCAGCCAGGCCTACATCTTCCTATGCCTTGTGACAATACTTCTTGCCAACCTGCTGATCTTCTCTTTTTTCAACCACGCCTTCGATGACGACGAATTCCAGCATGTCCACATCGCCTGGCTCCTGCACCACGGATACATTCCCTACAAGGATTTCTTCGAGCATCACCTGGTATTCTATCACCGTCTGACGGCTCCGCTCTTCGTCTTCGGTGAAAATTTCCGGCAGATATTCTTCTTCAGGGGCATAAGCATGATTTCAGCGGCAGGCGCACTGTTCCTTCTCTATCGCTGTGGAAGGAGCTTCGGATTTTCACCAATAGCGTCCGGCACAGGGACCTGGCTGCTCGGAATTACCCCGATGTTCCTTCTGAAAATGACGGAGGCAAGGCCTGAGGCCCTTGCGATATTCGCATTCACAGGAGCGCTCTCTCTAATGTTTGCGCCTGCCCGAGCTGACTCGTGTCGGCCAGGAAAATCCGCAGAATCTCCGGAAATCCTTACAAGACGGATCCAGTGGAAATTCATTTTCATCGGACTTCTTGCAGGAGCGATGGCGCTTCTCAGCCAGAAATATGTGATCGCCGCAGGCGCCTTGCTTGCCGCGATCTATTTCCTGAACGGCTGGAAACCGGCGGTGATAACCGCATCAGCCTTCTGCGCCAGCGTAGCGGCTTATTCCGGCTGGATGCTCGCGATAGGAGCGGGTAACAATGCGTTCGAATCCGTGATCCTCCTGAACCTACGCTGGAAATATTCCTTCTCGCCCTCCGGATATTTCGTGGAACTATATACGACCGCAGGAATCCTCTTCGTGACAGGCGTCTTCGGAATCCTAAGGGCATTGTTCCAGGGACACACACGCCGTCAGGCATTCGCACTCGCAACACTTCTCGCCGGATGCCTCCTGCAGATTTTCCTGGTGCCCGTACCGTATCGACAGTCATTCCTTCCGCTGCTTGTAATACTCGCACTCGGTTCGATGTTCTTCTCAGCCTCGATATTCCAGCTTGCAACAGTGGTACGGCGTGGATGGGCTATTTTCGCAATACCCCTTCTCCTCGGTGCATCGTCGCTGGCCGCCCTGCCCCGGCAGCTTTCGGCTGACAACCGGGCCGACATCTCGCAGATGAAGGAAATTGCGAAGTTCGCACCTTCAGGCCCCGTCTTCGACGGACGCGGACTCATGTTCCACCGGATGCACGTCGGATATCATGCCTGCATGCACCATGAAATATTGATGATGCTTGATGCGGATAAATATTCGGAAGACGTAATCCGTTCATTGCAGGATGCCGGCATGCCCCCTGTCATACGCGACTACCGTGTCCAGAAAATGCCAGACATGATCAATTCCTTCATCTCTGATAATTATCTGCCCTCCACCATTCCCGGAGTCCTGACAGCTGGATTATCAAGAGAACGGCTCGTCCCAAAAAAGCCCGAAGTCATGAACATAAGGGCGTCGGGCACATGGAAGGCCACTTGGCGCGGAGGAAAATTTTCAATTGACGGAGAGCCTATAGTCAATGGACAAATAATCATCTTGGAGAGAGGTTCACACATACTTGTATCTGAAAATCTCTCATGGGATTTCCGGATTGAGCGGAGTTATTAGTAGTAGGGACGGGCTTAAGCCTGTCCCATGAATTTAGATGGTACATGCTAAAGCACGTACCTACTTAACGCATGAAATAAAGATAAGATGATATACAGAAAAGAAAAGAACCTTATCAACAGGCTGCCGGAACTTGTTTCCGCGGCACTACTGGTCTATCTCGCCATCTGCATGATCAGGCATTTTTTGATCACAGTTCCATTCCCGTATCCTGTGGAATACGGGGAAGGCGTGATCGCCAATTGGTCGCTGCGCCTAAGCCAGGGACTTCTGCTATATCCAGCAATAAGCCCAGGCGACATTCCGTGGCTGCACAATCCATATGGACCGCTATGGTTCCATGTTGTCGCACCATTTGTCGGGTTCGGGAAAAGTGTGTTCCTGGCGCCACGGCTCCTGTCCGTGATAGGATTCCTATTCTGCCTATTTTTCCTCTACCGCCTTTCACGGCGCGATCTTGCGCCCGCAGCCGCGCTTGGAGCCTGCGCACTCTTCGCAGCATCACCGCTGGTATGGCGCTTCACGGCAATGGCTCGCGTCGACATCCCTGCGCTTGCAGCATCGCTTGCCGCAGTATGGCTCATGGAAATGGCAATTCATAATACAGGAAGAACGCGCAAATCCGCCTCAGGCGGACTACTACAAACAATTTCTTCTGAGAGCGAATCCAACAAGCATCCGTTGGATTCATGGTTCTGGTTTTTGGCAGGACTGCTTGCGGCAGTCGCAATCCTGATCAAGCCTTTGTTTATCGCGGCGCTTCTTGCCGGCGTTGTTATCGGATTCCGAAAAGGTCGGCGGACATTTGCGATATTCGCAATTGGAGTCATAATCCCGCTGCTCATCGCCGGCATATGGCTCATCGCATCTGGAAACACAGCAATCATATACCATTACGGCGAGATGAATGGCATAGGCTCATCACTGAGGACATTGCTACGGCTTGCTTTGACAGTATGCGGGCGGCATCCCTTCATATTCGCAATCCTGCTGTTCGGGCTGTGGACCGGCAACAGACATTCCCCACGCTGGTGGTTTGCCTTGTTTACAGTAATATCCCTTGTCACATCCGCGAAGGTAGGCGCTGACGTCCATTATTATCTCGCCCCGATCGCGGCGGCGGTCCTGCTGGCAGGACCTACTGCAAGACGTTTCGCCGGACACAAACGCATACAGACAATTTCGTGGTGCCTTGCCGCACAGCTCGCTTTGTACCTTCCTATCGCAGCACAACCTGTTTTTACTGCGACTTACGGTCAGGAAGTTCCAGCCGGACAGACAATATTGACTCCTGTTGAAGCCGACCGTGAGATCGGAAGGTTGCTTGTCGAGGAGATTGGCGCGGCCAAAGGTCCGGTATTGACCGATGACATAGGATATGTGCTATCCGCGAAGAAACAGATCCAGCTCCAGCCGTTCCAGTATGGCTGGCTTGTTCGGAGAGGGAGACTTGATCCGTCACCGCTGCTCCAGAAGATCCGCGAAGGATATTTTTCATTGATCATCATCCGCGTCCCGCGTCCGGACGGCACAGGTGCCAGCGATTTCCCGAAGGAGGTAATAGAGACCGTGGAAAAATCCTGCAAGCTTGCCCGGGAAATCGGACCGTACAGGATTTATGCGAGGGGAGCAGAGGCCAACTAAGCTCCAATTTCCAAGTTCCAAAATCCAAACAAGTTCCAATATTCAAACAAATGCCGTAAAGCATGTTCTTGTTATTACGTCAGGCGATCAGCCTTACCGATGGAGTGCCTGCCCTGAGCTTGTCGCAGGGCGTGTGACCCGTCGTCGCCAGGGCTATGCCGGGCACGGCAAAGTCACCGCTCTGTATTGTCAACAAAAGCGCAGACTGCATAAGATTCCCGCCTTCGCCAAGACTACGGTGGGCAGGTCGTCTGCGCACTCCAAAAGATTACCATGCAATCATAATTATACTACACAAGAAGTCCTTTTGTGTAGTCCATTGCCGCTGTGAGGTTCTCGTGGGCTTTTTCCGTCATCTGGGCTGACAGCTCCCAGGAATATCCCCTGATTGTGAGAAGGTAGGCTGCTGGTTTCTTGCCGAAAAGCTCCTTGCATAGGGAAACGACCGACTCGGGTTCCATCGAATGTGTTGAAAACGCCACCGACTTTGAAGCCTTGATTGGACGGAAGCTGAAGCTGTCAATGTCCTCTTCCACTGAAGCGTCGACGAATATGACCGTGTCCTTCTCGGAAATATTCAGGGCATCTTCGATGTTCAGCTGGTAATTTGAATCGAAGGAGATGTTTGGGGTCTTTCTGGATTCCGTCCATACCCGCATCAGTTCCGTGAAAAGTATCCCGAGCGCATCATCCTGCCGGGAAGGATTTCCAATGCCGTAGATTAAAATGCGCCCTGACTTCTTCTTGAATATGTTCTTGTTGGAGTTCACAGCTTTAGCGTGCGTTTTCATATCTTTATTGATCTTGTTCATCAATTAAAATTATGAATTGTCATGCAAATAGACCTGTAAAGACACGCTAAAGCAGTGAACTCCAACATGGGATATTTCCACGACAACCGTTTGTAGTTAATGCCGTAAGGCATGTTCTTATACTCATTCCTTCATCACACAGAAAATCACAACCGCCGCAAAAATGGATATCAGGACCAAGACGCCCAGGCATCCTTTGCCTTGAGGCTTGGTGAAGCTGTCCGGGAATTTGGCCCTCAGGGAGGCTTCGAGCTCATCCATTGCGTCTTTCGACTCCTTCAGGCCAAGCCCCGTTATTTCCCGATGGAGCTTGATGGCTTCAATTTTCCTGCCCTGCAGGAGAAGGTCTTCAAGCTGGTTCTTTTTTTCTTCTGGAATTTCGCGGAGCATGGTTCCCTCCCGGAAAATTATAGGCCACTGTTTATCTGATTGAAAAATCAAATAGACACCAAGACAAACTAAAGTTTGGACTCCAACAAATACTCTTGAAATCTCGTCCTCTGTATTCATGCAACTGACAACTGGCTACTGACGACTATCGACAGTCAAGCATTTCACTTCAATTTCCGCTGGACAAGATTCCCGTCCGCATCGTAAAGCGATACTTCAAGAGGCATCTTCCCGTAGGCGTGAGTTGCGCAGCTCAGGCAGGGATCGTATGCCCTGATAACGACTTCAACTGCGTTCATCATGGCTTCAGTGATCTCCTTCTTGGCGGTCATCATCGCCTTTGCCACAAAGTTGACGCCGCGGTTCATCGGCTCATTGTTGTTGGTCGTTGATACTATTAGGTTGGCCATTTCGATCTGGTCGTTGTCATTCACGCGGTAATGGTGGAACAGGGTTCCGCGCGGAGCTTCAATGAGACCGACGCCTTCCTTCTCCCTTTTCCCCTTGACAACGAGATTCGTCCCCATGATGTCGGGATCTTTCAGCAGATCGCGCATCATCTCGGCGGAATGCAGGATCTCGATCAGTCGCGCCCAGTGAGTGTGCATGCACATGTCGTTTGGCTTGCCGTTTGTCACCTTCTTGAATACCTCGAATTCCTTCTGGGCAAGTGGGGTCGGGATGAAGTCGGCGGTGTTGAGCCTGGCAAGAGGTCCTACCCTGTACCAGCCCTTTTCATTCCCAAGTTTCATCAGGTATGGGAACTTCATGTAGGTCCAGGACTTTGTCTCCTCGCGGATATACTTGAGATAATCCTGATAGTTCACATCATCAAGTATCTTCTTTCCGTTGCAGTCGACAGCCCTCATAACGCCATGGTAGAGATCCATCGCCCCGTCTTTCCTGACAAGACTGAGATGGTTGGATTCGAACTTCGAGAAGTTGTCGATGAAATCCTTGTTCTTCTTGTAATAGCCCTTAAAGAATGACAGTGCATCCTGCGACCATGAGACCATCTTGTCGGCGTTCATCGGAGCGGGACCTTTGAGGAACATGTCGCATTCGCTTTCAGTAAGGCTCTTGTTCACTCCGCCAGGGATGGCGCCTGTTCCATGGATTTTCTTTCCTGACGTCGCCAATATGATTTCCTGTCCGAACTTCCTCATCATGACCGCCTGCGTCGCCAGTTCCTTGTTCTCCATCGCGAGAGCTATCACGTTCCTTTTTTCCGGAGGCGCATCGTATCCGAACAGGAGATCCGGCGCGGCCAGATGGAAGAAATGGAGTGAGTGCGACTGGAAGATCTGACCATAGTGCATCAGCCTGCGGATCTTGTCCGCCGTGGCGCTGAGCCCTTCGCCGTCACCTGCTCCGACAATTACATCCATCGCCTTTGCGGCGGCGAGATGATGGCTCACCGGGCAGATTCCGCAGAGCCTCTGCACGAGCACCGGAGCCTCCCAGAACGGGCGCCCCTGCACAAACCTTTCAAAACCTCTGAACTCAACTATATGGAGCCGGCTTCTGGAAACCTCTCCTTTGTCATCGAGATGGATGGTGACCTTGCCGTGTCCTTCGACGCGCGTCACCGGTTCAATTATTATTTTCCTTGGCATTATTTCCTCGCTTTTTTAGACAGGATAACAGGATTTACATGATTTATTAATAAACATTCAGTCGAACTTGAAAACTTCATACGGCATGTCGAGCTTGCTTCCGGTCGCCAGCGCATAGAGCGCGTTCCATATCAGATCCGCCCTCGGAGGGCATCCCGGAAGGAAATAATCGATCTTCACGACCTCGTGACATGGATATACCTTGTCGAGGATCTTCGGAATGTCAGGATCACAGGGGATGATCTTCTTCTCGTTGCAGTCGGCAACGGTCGGTCCGTTGAGATAAGCCTCGTCAAGGCATTCCTTCAGCGGTATCCAGTTCCTCATTGACGGAAGTCCGCCCATGATTGCGCACTCCCCAAGTGAAACCAGTATGTTGCAGTGCTTCCTGAATTCAACAAGGTTATGCACATTCTCGTCGTTGCAGCATCCGCCCTCGATGAGGCCGATGTCGCACTGCTTCGTGAATTTCTTGATGTCATCGATCGGAGACTTGTTGAATTCAACAATCTCTATCAAATCGAAAAGCCGTTCATCGATGTCGAGGAACGACATATGGCATCCGAAACATCCCGCCAGGGACGCTGTAGCTACAATTTTCTTAGGCATATAAATTTCTCCGAAATTTATTATTTTTCGACTTCAGTTCCTATCGGAGCAAGATCGTATCTGCGTTTGCCGATCGGAACATCAAATCCCTTCTCCTTCTTCAGGATCGCGCCGACCGGACAGATGTCCATCGACTTCTGGGCCAGTTCATCGCTGATATTCTTCGAGGTGTCGGGATCAATGTTGATCACAAGCTTGTCGCCGCGTTTCCCAAAATCGAATATCGGCTTGCCTTCGCTGTTGCGGATCCCGCGGATGCAGCGCTTGCAGAGGATGCACCTGTTATGGTCCTTGAGTATCTTCGGATGCCAGGCTTCGACATCGCGTTTAGGGAACATGTAAGGAAACTCCGGAACCGTCATCTTATATTTGTAGGCCAGCGCCTGGAGCTCACAGAAGCCGCTCTTCTCGCAGGACGGACACAGATGGTTGCCCTCGGCAAAGAGGATTTCAACTACGGATTTGCGGAACTCTTCAAGCTCCGGAATATTGTTCTGGACATCCATGCCTTCGGCGACCCTGGTCGTGCAAGCCGTCACGGGCCGTCCACCGAGCAGGACCGTACAGATCCTGCAGGAGCCTTTCGGAGGAATGCCCGGATAATTGCAGAGCGTCGGGATGAAGACTCCGTTCTCCGCCGCGGCCTCGACAAGCTGTCTGCCTTCTTCTGACATACAGACAACACCATCAATCGTAAATTTAACGAACGTCGACATTTCTACCTCGCTTCCGAAGTCGCAGCATCAAAGTCGGCCACGGCTTTCTCAAGGTCGAACGCAGGACAGAACCTGTCATCCTTTGCCTTGATTCTGTTTTTGTATAATTCAGGAAAATTCTTGATTGTCGTCACAATCGGGTTGAGGGCGGTCTGTCCGAGCCCGCAACGGTTCTTCTTCATTATCAGCTGCCATTTGGTGAACGCCGCAACATCCTTTTCCGTGGCCTTGCCTTCGATTATCCTCTCCATGATGAGTTTGCTCATGCCTGAAAGGGCGCGGCACGGCACACATGAACCGCATGACTCGTCCCTGAAGAACTCAGTGAAATTAAGGACGACATCCTTCAGGAGATCGCGTTTTTCCCCTATGATTATGAGCGAGCCGCCGGTGGCGAGATCCTCATAGGAGAGTTCGCGTGAAAATTCATCCGGGCCTATGCACGAACCGGAAGGACCGCCGACCTGGACGGCCTGGGTTTCAGAAGCCTCCACCATCTTAAGTATGTCATTGACGGTGAATCCCCATTCGATCTCGTAGATGCCCGGTTTTCTACAGTCGCCGGAGACGCTTATCACCTTCGTCCCCTTTGATTCTTTTGTCCCGAGCTTGTTGTACCATTCAGAACCGTTGATCAGAATCCTTACGACTGAGCAGAGCGTCTCGACGTTGTTTACTACGGTCGGCTTCTGCAGATAACCCTTCTCGACCGGGAACGGCGGCCTGTCGCGAGGTTCGCCGCGCTTTCCCTCGGCGGATTCGATGAGCGCCGACTCTTCACCGCAGACATAGGCACCGGCACCGAACTGTATCTTGATGTTGAAATCGAATCCATGCTTGCCGGAGATAAAAGTTCCGAGAAGATTTTCATTCCGCATCTGCTCCAGGATATCTTCAAGATATTTCCTCAGATACCGGTATTCATTCCTGAGATAGAGTATCCCATGCTTTGCACCGACGGCATAACCGGCGACAGCCATCCCTTCAAAGACAAGACGGGGAAATTCGGTCAGGATGACCCTGTCCTTGAAAGTTCCCGGTTCGCCCTCATCGGCGTTGCAGAAAATATATTTGACGTCGCCCGGAGCCTTCTTCGCGACCTCCCATTTCATTCCCGTCGGGAATCCGGCGCCGCCACGTCCGCGGACATATGACGACTTGACCAGCTGTATGATCTCGTTCGAGCTCATGCTGACGGCTTTTTTGATTCCGGAGCCGGGCACGTAGTCGGCAAACACGACTTCGCCCCTTTTCATGATATTGCTGTTGACCATTGAGCGGACTAGAGGATTTGAGTTCTGTCCGTCGCCATACTTCTTCCCCTTCAGCTCCTCGACGGTTTTTCCGGCCTTCATGCCGGCGACGAGCTCCTTCGCCTTTGCCGAAGTGAGGCAGGTGAATATCTCCTCGTTGATGATTGCCGCAGGTTCCTGGTCGCTCATTCCGATGCATGCGGTGTCAAAGAGTCCGATCAGCCCGTCCTTGGAGACCGAACCGAACTTGCATCCCGCAAGCTCCTCGAAGGTTTTTGCCACTTCGTCCCTTCCGCAGAAGACGGCGAGGACGCTGGTATTAAGGTAGACCGTGTATTTCCCGCGCGGCTCCTTTGCGAAGAAATGGTAGAATGAAACAGTCTGCTCGATGCTGACCTTCGGAATGTCAAGGGCCTTCGAGATCTGATCTATCGTCCACTCGGAGAGATATCCGAGCTCGGACTGGATGTCCATCAGGATATCCATCAGCCTGGTCTCATCCCCGTTATATCTCTTTATTACGTTGTTGACTGTATTTCCCATGGAAACCTCGCTATAAGTATTTGCGATTTTGAAATCCTTATCCCTATCAAAGAAGTAAACATTAACGCGTAAAATGCACAGAACAATTGGTTTTTCATTATTTTCCTGATTTTTCCATCTATTTTAATTTGGAAACAATGAAGTATTATCAAGAATGCGTTATATTAACCAGTTCGCAATATATTTTAACTGACAGGAAAACATGAATATAAAACCGTCAAATATAATTAAGGGAGTCATACTTGCAGGAGGGACCGCCTCGAGACTGCGTCCGCTCACCAACGTGACCAACAAGCATCTTCTGCCGGTCGGCAGGAAGCCTATGATCTATTATCCCATAGAGAAAATGACAGGTGCGGGCATTGAGGATATCCTGATCGTGACCGGAGTCGACCACATGGGCGATGTCGTCGGACTTCTCGGTTCAGGCAAGGATTTCAACTGCCGTTTCACCTACAAGGTGCAGGACCAGGCCGGAGGGATCGCCCAGGCGCTGAGCCTCGCCGAAGACTTTGCGCATGGGACGCCAGTGGCTGTGATCCTCGGCGACAATATCTTTGAAGACTCGATGAAACCGTATCTCGATAAATATCTGAAGCAGAAAAAAGGCGCCAGCATCCTGCTGAAGTCCGTAAAGGATCCGCAGAGGTTCGGAGTTGCCGAGGTAAAAGGCGACAAGGTCCTCTCAATAGTGGAAAAACCGAAACAGCCGAAATCGGACATGGCGGTGACCGGAATTTATTTCTTTGACGGCGAAGTCTTTGATATCATCAGGACTCTCAAGCCTTCGGCTCGCGGCGAACTTGAGATAACCGACGTCAACAACGAATATATCAGGCTCGGAACAATGACATGGAGCAAGATGAGCGGATGGTGGAGTGATGCAGGAACATTCGAATCCTTGTCCAATGTCCAGAAACTTGTCGAGGAAAATCCCCCCAGATGAGCAAAATTGCAATACTTGGCGGAAGGGGCATGCTCGGAACGGATCTTGCGAAACTCGCAAAATCCGCAGGCCTCGATGTCGCCGTGTTCGATCTTCCTGAATTCAACATCACTCGTCCATCCGACATACAGAAGGCGGTTTCCTCGGCCGATATAATCGTGAACTGCGCCGCCTACACGCATGTAGACAAGGCTGAAACGGAAAAGGATCTGTGCAGGGATGTCAACGCCATAGCGGTCGGGGCGCTTGGGAAAGCCGTAAGGAAACAAGGCAAGTATCTCATTCACTTGAGCACGGATTTCGTTTTCGGGGACAAGTCGTCGAAAAAGCTCAACGAGTCCGATCCGCCCAATCCTCTCAGCTGGTATGGCTCGACCAAGCTTGAGGGTGAAGACCTTCTCAAGGCATCGAAATGCCGTCATGCGACAGTAAGGGTCGAATGGACCTACGGAAGGACCGGTGTCAATTTCATCACCAAGCTCCTTGACGCTGCTGCAAAGTTTCCGAAGCTGAAGGTCGTAGGCGACCAGGTCGGCTCTCCGACATGGACCGTGGACGTCTCAAGGGCGCTTCTCTGCCTCGCTGCAAAACAGGCGGAAGGGCTGTACCATTTCTCCGCCGATGGCTATGTAAACAGATTTGAAGTCGCGAAATTCATCCTTGACAGCAAAAATCTCAAGAAAGAGCTGAGCTCCTGCCTGAGCTCGGATTATCCGACTCCCGCGAAACGGCCTTCAAATTCGCGTTTCGACTGTTCGAAGATCGACAAGATCCTTGATTTCAAAAGACCGGCCTGGCACGAGTCGATGGCAAAGTACCTGAAGGGGGTGTCAAGTCCTGATTTCGATTTGACACTTTAAATTAAAATTACTTTGATTAGAACAATGATTTATTTCTTCAAACAACTTG